>ERZ773108.3981-NODE-3981-length-10709-cov-11.691008_pt1 | contig 10709 bp, 9 predicted proteins | sample MGYA00580570_ERZ773108 | MGnify/ENA primary metagenome ERZ773108 (study PRJEB29015, sample SAMEA2737840) | human gut metagenome | biome: human gut; feature: human-associated habitat; material: faeces | place: China | collected 2012 ...
CCGGGTCTGCAAAGGAGCTGGCCTCATCCAGCACCACGATGGGCGCGTCCTTTAAGATCGCCCGGGCCAGCGCGATGCGCTGCATCTCGCCGCCGGAGAGGTACACGCCCTTGGCGCCGATCACGGCGTCCAGCCCGCCCGGCGTCTTTTCCAGAATATCGCCGCACTGAGCAAGCTGCGCCGCGTGTAATATCTCCGCCTCGGTGGCGTCCGGCCGGGCGGCGCGGATGTTGTCGCGGATGCTCTTCTTAAACAGGCGCACCTCCTGAAAGACAAAGGAGATCTGCTCCATCAGCTCCGCGGTGGGGATGCTTCGCACATCCCGTCCGCCCAGGAGCACCGCCCCTGCCTGCACATCGAAAAAGCGCGGGATCAGCCGGGCGATGGTGGTCTTGCCGCCGCCGGAGGGGCCCACCAGCGCCCACGCCTCCCCCTGCGGCAGATGGAAGCTCACATTCGTCAGCGCGGGCCTGTCCGCGCCGTCATAGGAAAAGGTGACATTCTCAAAGGAAATGCCGCTACCCGCAGGCTTGCTTACGCTGTCCGCCGCAGGCTCGGGAAGGGGCGACTCCTTCAATATCGCCTCCAGCTTGTTCACTGCCTCGGCGGCCTCCATCTGTGCGTTGACCGCGTACATCAGCCGCTCCATCATAAAGGCAAGCTGGGGCGCGAAGAAGATGTAAAACACCAGATCGGCCAGCACTGCCCAGCCGTCTGCCGCGCCGCCGATGAGAACCATTCCCAAGGGCATGAGAAGCAGGAACATGGCGTTCAGCACTACTGTAAACAGGGTGTAGGGCATACGGCACATCATGGCGTAGCCGCTGGCAAGGTCGCGGTAGCTGAGGATGGCGGCATGAAAGCTCTTGAAGGAGTAAACCGTCTGCTGGAACACCTTCACCACCGGGATGCCCCGGACATACTCCGTGGCCTCGGCGGAAATGCGCTCTCCGGCGCGCTGGTATTCCTCAAAGAACTTCATGCTGGTGCCCGTCATCATGGTCATCAGGCAGACAAGCCCGATAATCATGGGGATCAGGCAGGCAAGCCCCATGCGCCAGTCAAAGACGAAGAGCAGTCCCACCGCCAGTATCGGCGTTACGATCCCGCCCACCGCGTCGGGGATGGTGTGGGCAAGGAGCGTTTCTGTCAGCGCCGCGTTGTCGTCGATCTGCTTGCGAAGCCGCCCCGTGAGGTTGGCGTTAAAGTACCCCAGCGGCAGGTCAATGAGATGGGCGGCCGCCGCCTTTCGCATATTCGTCGCCACCCGGAAGGCCGCAAGGTGCGTACACATGAGCCCGGCGAAATAGATCGCCGCGCTCAGAAGCGCCGCCGCCAGCGCATACCAGCCGTAGCGGGCAAGCCCTGCCGGAACGCCGCCTCCCGGCGTTAAAATGCCCCGGGCCGCGTACCAGACAAAGACGAACGGGAAAATGCCGACCGCCGCCGAAACGCCGGACAGCCCGCAGCCCAATACGGACAGCCACTTATGCCCTCCGGCGTATTCCAGCAGCCTGCCCAGCACCGGCGGCTGCTTTTCTTTTCTCTGTTTGCTCATATTCCGTGTTCCTTTCTTAAAATATATGGATTTGTTGGAGGATGCGCCGCACCGGTTAGAGGAAACTAACCGACAGTTATTTTTTTAAGGCTCATTCGAGCCTTAAAAGTCCGCTCCAGCCGGAGTGGAAAAAGATAGCCAGTTCATCGACGTATTTCATGGCTTCCTCTCTCGGCATATCGTGGACGATGGTTTCGCACACCGCCGTAAAGTAAGCTCTTGTGATCATGTGATGAAGCTGACGAGTCATGCTCCCGGAGAGCATACCGTTTTTTCTGAGGAGGGCGTAGTATTCTTCGGATCGATCGACCTCCAGATCCACCAGCACCTCAATGAAATCCGCGTAGCCCGTTCCCTCCGCCCGGCAGAGAATCAGCTTGAATTCGTCGAAATGGTCGTACATGAACGCGACAAGCTCGTGCAGGTGCTGGGTGGAAAGCTCCAGACTGTCTTTTGCTCTCCCCTCCGGGACAAGGTCAAAATAATCATCCTGTGCCGCCTTGAAGCGGGTGAGCAGCTCGCTTGCGGTCTCGCCCACAAGGTCTTCAAACAGAGCGGTCTTATCCGGGTAGTAGCCGTAGAATGCACCCTTCGTGAAGCCCGCCTCCGCGACAATTTGGTTCAGAGATGCGTCCTTGAAGCCTTTTTCCAGAAATTCTTTTTTCCCAACTTCGAGGATCCTCCTCTGGGTTTCCGTTCGTTCCATTTCCTACGCCTCCTGATATACCAGCAGTACATACCGCTGGTATATTATAACCGCGTAGATTTGGTTTGTCAATGGGAGTGACACATTTTATACTAAACACATATACCCTTGCCTGGAGGATTCGCGATATTCTTTTGCGCATGGAAGGGAGTTCATACAGCCATATATGGAATCTCCAGCGAAATGCCTGCGGCACTTCGCTGGAAAAGCACTTAAAACAGCAGCTATGGCTGATTTTTTGACTTGCCCTTCATCTCACCCATTCTATCACCGCAAAATACCCTTTGCAACGCAAATGGTTCATCGGAGTGCCGCCTGCGCGAGGCAATCTCTGACTGCTTCGCGAATGGCATCGCTGGTAAATGTTGCAGATGAAACGGCATCCACATCCCAGGTCTGCGCCTCCACGATTTGGGAAGGGATCTCATCTATTGCGCGGTCTGAGATCTTTACTGTTTCGCTGTGAGATAGGACATGTACAGACAATATGCTGCTCCCGTCAAACTCTACCTCTACGGTAACCGGACCGGAATAACCTTCAGCGGAAGCCGTATAAACGCCCGCCGTGTAGATGTCTCCCGATTTGCCGCATCCGGCGCACAGCAGCAGCGCACCCACCAGCACGGAGAACAGCACTGATTGCACCCCTTTTTTCATGTGTTCGAACCTCCTGTTTTTTTGTTCTGCTCCGTTATCCTGAAGGGAAGGCATACCGGAACATTTAATACCGGATGTGTAATGACCTCCGCTTCTACATCAAAGATTTCCCGCAACGCCTGCTGGGTAATAACCTCTTGCGGCGTACCTGCGCTGTGCAGTGTCCCGTCTTTGATCGCCACCAAATAGTCGGAAAACATGATGGCATGATTTAAATCATGAAGAACCATTACGATGGTAACACCATTTTCCCGGTTGAGGCGGCGCAGAAGGTACAATATATCCAGTTGGTGCGAGATGTCCAAATAGGTCGTGGGTTCATCCAGAAACAGCAATCCTGTTTTCTGCGCCAACGCCATGGCGATCCATGCCCGCTGTTGTTGACCTCCCGAAAGCCTCTCCATTTCTCTATGTTCAAGGGAACTCATGCCTGTACTGGCAAGAGCCCACTGAATGATCTCCCGATCCTTTTCGCCGAGACCGCTTAGCGCCGACCTGTAAGGAAAACGCCCGTATTCCACAAGGTCGCCGACTGTGATGCCGGCAGGGGCTTGCGCTCCCTGCGGCAGCAGCGCAAGTCTCTGGGCAACACGCTTTGTCGGCATTCTGTGGATCGCTTCGCCATCAAGGTATACTGCGCCGGAATCCGGGGAAATGATCCGGCACAGTGTCTTCAGTATGGTGGATTTTCCAGAGCCGTTGGAGCCTATCAAGGTGGTTATGCTGCCTTCAGGGATTTTTAAGTCAAGCCCCCTGAAGACGGCCTCCCCGTTATATCCGGCAGACAAACCCTTTGCCTGCATATGTGAAAGCATAGACATCCTCCCTTAAAAATACCTGCGGAGCAGGAACAGAAAATACGGAGCCGAAAGCACGGAGATCACGATACCAACCGGGATCTCCCTCGGCTGAAAGGCAGACCGTCCCAACGTGTCTGCCAAAAGCAACAGCAGCGCCCCCAGCAGCATGGAGGCAGGCATAAGGGCGTGGTGTCTGCCTCCGATCAACCTTCGTGCCATATGCGGCGCTACCAGTCCCACAAAACCGATCCCTCCGCTGACGGCAACGCAGGCAGAGGTAAGAGCCACCGATGCAATCAGGAGCAGTCTTATCTCCCTCTCTACGGCTATCCCCAGAGAAATGGCCGTATCCTCTCCTAAGAGCAGAATATCCAGTATGTTCGACTTTGTAAGAAGAAAAGGAACCAGTATGAGCATATATGGCAACAGGGCAAGAACCTGATGCCAGCTCGTTCCCCAAATATTTCCTGCCAGCCATCTTGCCACGAGCTGATAGCTGCTGTTGTCCATGTTCGCGGCCATGATCAGCATAAAAGAAGAAAATAGGGACGCAAGACCGATGCCGCCCAACAGAAAATATATTGGGAGGAGTTTTCCGTTCCTCTTTGCAAAAAGATACAGCAGTCCCGTTGTGCAAAGCCCGCCCGCTATGGCAAATATCGGCTGGTATGCCATGGTACGTATATGCAGTGCAGGGAAAAATGTCAGGAACAGCATAACGGCAAATCCCGCCCCTGCGTTTATGCCCAATATCCCCGGATCGGCCAGCGGATTCCCCGTGACAGTCTGCATAACGCATCCGGCAAGTGCCAGACCCATCCCACATAGAACGGCGAGGACGATTCTCGGAACGCGAAACTGCGCTACGACTACGGAGGTTCCCTCCATATGCGGTTGGAATATGCTGTGAACCGCAGTCGAGAAGGGAATTCTTGCGTAACCACTGTTAACGGATAAGATAGCCGCAGCCACAATCAGGATAAGAAGACCGTTGAGGATAAGGAGCTGCCTGGTTTTCTTTTTCATAAGACCATGCCCTCCTTCCTGAAAGTAAGCGCAAAAAAGACGGGCACGCCGAGGATGGATACCAGTGCGCCGACAGGCGTATCAAAAGGGGCGTTTATCATGCGCGCCGCAATATCCGACAGCACCAGCACAACGCCGCCCATGAGCGCAGACACGGGAACCAGCCTGCGGTAATCACCGCCCACAAGAAGTCGGGATATATGCGGCACGATAAGACCGATAAATGCGATGCCTCCCACGAGCGATACACTGGCTCCCGCAAGCAGCAACACCACAAGCATACCGAAAAGCCTGACCGTGCGGACATTTACGCCCAAGCTGGCGGCGCTATCTTCTCCCAGTGCCAAAGCTGATAGCCGGCTCGATAAAAGCAAACCAAGCGCACCGGCTGAGAGAATCACCGGGGATAGCATTTTCAAGCTTTGCCATGTCACACCGGACAAACTGCCCGCGCTCCAGAAAGAAAGGGATTTCACGATTCCAAACGCCAGAGAAACCGCCTGACTCAACGCGGTAAGCAGGGCTGATACAGCAGCGCCTGCCAGAATGAACCGGAAAGATTCGGATCTATGTTTGCCGGCGCCGAAACCATAGACCATGAATACCGCAAGAGCGGCTCCGGCAAAGGCGGCGCATGTTTTCACGATGTCTGGTGCGGCGGGAAACAGAATTGCGGACAGTGCAACAAAGAAACCGGCTCCCGCATTGATCCCCAGAAGGCCGGCGTCTGACAGGGGGTTTCTGGTAATTCCCTGCATCACAGCGCCGGAGAGAGCGAAGGCCATTCCTGTCAGCCCGGCAGCCAGCGCCCTGGGCATACGCATTTCCAACATAATCATTCCAACACCAGAAGCCCTGGCGGGGTACATAACCGTTTCCGCAAAGACCTTGAAGCTACCGCCAGCAATGCCGGTGCAGACGGAGAGAATCATTGAGAACCCAAGCAGCAGCACCAATGCGGCAAGAATAATCAGAAAAGCCGGCGCGGAGCGTTTGTATCGCCCTTGTCTCTGCGATATTCCCGCAACCGCACCTGTTTCCTTACTCAACGTTCCCATGGTTCAGAATCGCGTTTGCGAGTTTTTCCAAATAGAGTTCCTTTCCCATCGCCGTAAAAGCCATATTATACTGATCCTCATTGATACCAAAGTAAACGTTGCCGGCTTTGACAGCTTTCATATTCTTCCACACGGCAAGGTTCCCCGTGTCTCCAGCTTTGCCGTCGTCGCTAAAAAAGAAGATGTGATCTGCATCGATCAGGGAAAAGTATTCCGCATCGACCACTTCACCCCAGACATTCTCCGGTACTCCGGCTGATGGTGTGAGCTTCAGCTCATCGTAGACAAGCTCACCCGGCCCGCCGCTGCGATAGATGTAATAGGAACCAAAATGAACGGAATTGGCCTCCAATACAGCAAAGGTTTCGTCCCCAATCATATCCCTGATTCTCGCCGCAAGCTCCGCAGCTTTGGCGTCGTAGTCGGCAAGCCATTTTTCTACGGCTGCTTCTTTATCAAACCACTGTCCCAGTTGCTGAAATCTTCCACGCCAGTTAACATAGCTTATGTCATCGTCGATCATGACCGTGGGAGCAATAGCCGCGAGTTGTTCATAAACCTTCTCGTGGCGAATATTCATAATGATCAGATCAGGCTTTAACTCCGCGATCTTTTCGAGGTTCAGGTCTCCGGTAGAAGAAGACCCGGAGTAATTGCCGACAACCTCAATACCTCTTTCGGCAAAAAGCGTTGTCAGATGTTTGGGGACAGACACCCCATCGAACATGCTGGTATTAGCCGAGGCGATAACCTTCATATCCAGAATAAGAAGTTCCTCTGTCAAGCCAGCTACATCAACGATGCGCTGTGGATTTGCCGGGATGGCAACCTCGCCCTTCATATCCGTTACCGTGACGGTATCCGAGACCGATCCCTGCGGCGTGGTATCCGTTCCAGCACAGGCTGCAAGAGCAAACACAAGCACAAGGCACAACATGAGCATTGCGAATTTTTTCATTCTGATGACCTCCTGAGTAATAAATCTTTAGTTAGAGCAAGCTAACCAACGGGCGCGCATAGCGAAATAACAGAACAGCTGAGTCTTTTAACCGTGTGGGGTCAACCTTTTCTAACCGCCTACCATTATACAGTCGGCGAAAGGAAAAATCCCCCCGAAAACGCCATGTCTTTCCCCTAAAGCGCCATGATACTCAGTGCAGTAATAGAATAATTCATAAAGCTATGCTATAATTAGAATCATTGCTCAATAGACAAACCGAAATTTATGGAGGTGTTTTTTTGCGAGTATACAAAAGTAAAGAAGAACTCAAAGCTGAAATCAATAAAACATTTGATAAATATATTTCGGAGTTTGATTGCATACCAGAAGCCTTAAAAGATAAAAGGGTCGATGAGGTTGACCGGACCCCAGCAGAAAACCTTGCCTATCAGGTGGGTTGGACAACATTGGTTCTTAAATGGGAGGAAGATGAAAGGAAGGGGCTTCAAGTAAAGACGCCGTCGGACGAATTCAAATGGAACCAACTTGGCGAGCTGTATCAGTGGTTCACGGATACCTACGCTCATTTGTCTCTTCAAGAGTTGAAAGCCGAACTGAACGAAAATGTCAAGTCTATCTGCGCAATGATTGATTCGCTCAGTGCGGATGAATTATTTAAGCCGCATATGAGAAAATGGGCTGATGATGCTACAAAAGCAGCTGTATGGGAAGTTTACAGGTTCATTCACGTTAATACTGTTGCTCCTTTCGGAACTTTTAGAACTAAGATCAGAAAATGGAAAAAGGCGGCGCTGTAACTTCCGGTTCATCAAGCCAATATGCCCTTAAAACACGAGCGGCGGGACAGCCTTTATCTGTCCCGTCGCTCTGCTTTTTCAGCGGTCAAAGTTTTACTTATGCGTAGGCTCGTTTTACAGCCCCGCGCGAATGGTTAATTCCGCCCAGCACTAACATCGATGTGTATGCCGCTGCGGAGCAACTCACATTTCAAATGATATAGTTTCCACTGGGCAAGATCTTCCTCGAAATGTGCTGCCTACTATTCTGGTTTTTCAAGGGAAGATGCAATCTTTGTAATTTCCATCCAAGTAACCACAAAAGAATACACCTGTGTCTTTGCTCTTATGTTTCAGAATGGTAAGCTCCGCTTATATTCGCTCGGAGTGCATCCAAACTTTTTTCGGAAGGCGTCGCTGAAATGGCTGATGTTGCTGTACCCCACCAACCCTGCTATGTCTTTCACCTGAGCATCGGGCGCAGACAACAGTTCGCAGGCGTGCTCCATGCGGCGATTTAACATATATTGATATATGGTGATTCCATAGTGCTTTCGAAATATCTCACGGAGTTTGGATTCACACATAAAGTGCTGTTTGGAGAGCTCCGCGATGGTCACGGGTTCCAGAAATCCCTCATCTATCTGTCGCCTGACCCGAAGTAACGTCTCGCTATCCGCCCAGCTCAACGACCCCTTCACAGCAACAGAATTCTGATCCATCATCTCGTTCGCAAAGGCTGCAACAAGTTCCAGTATCTTTCCTTCTTGATACAATGACTTTGCACAGTCATTATAGTTACACTGCAATATCTGGCGTATTGTGGCTTCTATGGTAGCGGTGATTCTATGTTTTGGTGGAGTTTTACCCCCGCTAAAGGCGGTGCAAGCCTTTTTCTTCTGCAAACCATCCATCACAGACCGAAACCGACAGGGATGCAGGTTCAGTCCGACGCCTATATATCTCTGCCCTGCCTCATAGATATTTTCCGCATCAAACAGACCGCTGCCGTATACGCAGCAATCTCCCTTTTCCAACAACGTTTTTTGGTTTCTGCCCGAAGACTTCCACTCCAATGCGTCGGAAAGAGAGAAAATGACGGAAAAAGAATCCTTATACACTTGCTCCCGCAATACTGTGTCCCTGTAAAACATTACATCGCAGATATACATCTCGATATTGGGGCACGGTGAAATATAGCGGAAATATCCTTCTCCAATATCGCTTGGCAAAGCAACCTGATTGTCTTTCATAATACCACAAAGCTGCTGCATTGCGGGGGAGAAAAAGTCGCTGCGATCCGTTTGCCCATGAAGAAAATCATATTGTGCTTCTTGCATACCAGGCCACCTCCTCCGACACATGATTAGACACTTTTATGCAAATTGGTCCATTCCACCTTTCCAGTTCTGCGCACAGGTTAGCCTACTCTAACCGACGGATGAAAGAAAAGGCAGGCTGCCTGTACGCAGTTTGCCTCAAATCCGACGGCACAGCGCCTGAAAAAATATTTTACCATAAGCGCGCAGGGATTTCAATGTAGAACACCAGGCATCCCTGATTTTCCTGCGAATTTTCCGTTTGCCCAATGTCATCCGTGTGCCGAGAGGGAAGGCCTCAGTGCTTTCAGCGAAAAAATCAATCGATTCAAACATGTTTTCTTATTCGGCTTTACATCTACTCAACACAGTGCCTCTCTGTTCACCTGTCTTGGATGCTTGAGCATATTCTTTTTCAATACTCGCCATACAGCGCAAGGCAGGAACACCGCAAGAGGTGTCCCTGCCTTTTCGGATAGGCTGTTTGGCAAATGCAACCCGCGCAATCTGCCGCTAAAGTTACCGTCAATGGCAGGCATCATTTTTCATTCCACCAACGCCTTACCCAAGGCGCGGCAGGCTTCAAGCGCCGCGTCGTCGGGCGTCTCCGTGCAGATCACACTCTCGCAAACGAGGTTCACCCCTGCGCTGTCGCAGTCACTCTCCCAGGTGCGCATCCACTCGCCGTCGCCCCAGCCGTAAGAGCCGAACAGCCCGATCACCTTGCCGGAAAGCTTTGCTTCGCACTCGGTAAACACCGGCTCAAACTCCGTGTCTTCCAGCTGCTCGGAGCCCATGGACGGGCAGCCGAACGCCACGGCCTCATAGTTATCCATCAAGTCTGCGGAGAACTCTGTGCAGTTATATACATCTGCTTCTGCGCCCGCTGCGCGAACGCCTTCTGCAACCTTTTCCGCCATCATCTGGGTGTTGCCTGTACCACTCCAATAAACAACTGCTGTTTTACGCATTTTTTATAACCTCTTTTCAAAAATTTCTTTATATGTCAGGCAGCTACTGTAAGCTGCAAAACACTTCTTCCCTGCTGCCAGAGACGTACATAGACATCTCTGCATTTTTTATATTTTGCAAATGTTTTCCGGCATGCGCACTCATCACAATATACTTTCCAGCATCCCACACACTTGAAATTGCGCCCTTCATTTGTAATAAATCCGATCACATCTCCCAGTGGATAATCAAGAAAAATTCCGATTTCATGTGGAAATTCATTGTTTTCGCCGATTCTTGATTTTAACCGGTCCAATGCATATTCCACATCCGTGCTTCCATATCCGTATTTTTTGAGGAACTTCGCCACTCCCGGACGGTTCAGACTGACCTCGAGCTGTTTTTTACGATAGACATAAACCAATACGCGGTTCTCCTGTCTCCGCAATATATAGAGACGGATGCCCTTTTCTTTCATGCACCGGTTCCAGAACTCAATCTGATCTTCCACGTCTGTATCATCTGCAAATGTCATATTAAATAAATTTGCCGATTTCATAGATGCAAGTGTTGCCGAACAATGTTCCACCAGGCATTTTTCAATCAGATATCTGTTTGCCATCTTAGCCCCTCCTAATTTGCGTTAGTTTTTACTAACATCCTTGTATTTGAATATTATCTTATTCTTTCAAAACTGTCAAGAATTATGCACAAAAAAGAAGCTTAACGAATTTAAATCTCATTAAGCTTCTTTTTTTCTTTTTTATATGTCAGTTTTATTCTACGCATCCAAAAGATTCTGCATACTCTTAAGTCCGATTACCAGTGTTGATGTATTGTGCAGCAATGCAGATGTTGTCGGCATGATGATAGGATTCGAGTTCGCGCCGCAGAAAT
>ERZ773108.3984-NODE-3984-length-10707-cov-4.229440_pt1 | contig 10707 bp, 10 predicted proteins | sample MGYA00580570_ERZ773108 | MGnify/ENA primary metagenome ERZ773108 (study PRJEB29015, sample SAMEA2737840) | human gut metagenome | biome: human gut; feature: human-associated habitat; material: faeces | place: China | collected 2012 ...
AATAACCTCCAAAAAAATAAGCATCCGAATATATATCTTCAAAGACCTAACGATATGAACTCCAGCGTTATACGCTACTACCCGGTGGCAGTTAATTTATATACTTTTCTTCTGAAAAAAGTAACATATAATTTTATATTTGTCAATTAGCATAAATGTTACAATATCCAAAAAATTTTTCTTATTATAAATAAATTTTATGAGTCATTGCAACTTAAAATATGATATATTGCATTTTCATCAAGTACTTGTATGAACCACTCTTTTCATTCACTATATATTCCATTTTCAATTGTTACAAACCGTAACAAATTAATTCGATTTTTTTCGTTTTTGTTCTCATTTTTTATTATTTATTACGGTTTGTCATATTATTCCTTTAAGAAAACCCTTGACAAAAACTGTTTTTTAAGGCATTATTAATAAACGTAACAAATTTGTAACATTTGTAAAATATAAGCGTAACATTTGGAGGTCGTTGTGAAATTAAAGATTTATAGTTTACTAATGATAGCATTTATGCTTATTGCATCAAGCATTACAATGGTAAACGCAGATATTAATTCAACAAACAAATCACAGATAAGTATTACGAAGACAGTTAAGGTAAATAAGACATACAAGATAAAGAAACTTTTAAAAAGCAATGGTAATAATGTTGATTACTATTCTTTTAAATCAAGCAACAAGAAAGTTGCCAAGGTTTCAAAGAAAGGTACTGTTACCGGTTTAAAGGCCGGCAAGGCAACAATTACAATAACAAGTAAAGTTAATGGTTCAACTTACGGAACAGTTAATATAACAGTTAAGAATCGTTACAACAGCAGTGATTTAAGAATGCTTTCTTCAATTATTTACAGTGAATCAGGCAATCAGGTTTATGCCGGTAAGAAAGCTGTAGGAATTGTAGTTATGAACAGAGTAAAATCTTCACTCTTCCCTAACACAGTTAGCGGAGTTGTTTATCAGAGTGGTCAATTTACTCCTGCAAGAAATGGTTCTCTTAGCAGATCATTATCATTATACGACAGTGGAAGTTTAAATTCTGACTGTATTAAAGCTGCTAAAGATGTTTTAAATGGAGACAATACAGTTTCTTATAATAATAAAAACATTGACATGAGCAGTTACTTATATTTCAGTGGTTATGTACCGGGATGCAGATTACAGATACAGAATCACCAGTTTAAATAAAATTGAATAATATTACCGGAATAATCCGGCAGTAATATACTTATCTAAGAAGAGGCAGTTGCTTTAGTGATTTAATCACAGACGCAACTGCCTCTTCTATATTTAATTTTAATCCATAATTATTCCTCTATCTTTTTCTGTATCATAGCATCTGTACTCCAGTTGAATCGATTTATCTTCTGAATCTGCATATACAGTTGTTCTACTAGCTGTTGCCGCAAAAACACTTGCACTCATTACACATACTAATAAAGCAGTGAAACAAATTCCCCATTTGCATCTTCTTTTTCTCATCTCTGTGTCCTCCTCTTTCCTTTAAATATAAAAGCGATAGAATTAATGATATTATCTCAACTTGTGTTGTGGATTCATATCAGAACTCTATCGCTTTTATTATTTATGCTTCTTTTTCAATTATCTTTGTTAATAATAGTGTTAAATAACTTCCCACTAATAAAACTATTGTCCATACCTGATCCCACCAATAAAACATAATAGCTGCAATTACTATGTTAACAATTACGGCAACTATTATTGTGATTGTATTATTCTTAATATTTTTGCTTAATACATAAATATTATATCCAATAATCAATCCTAAGACTATGTAAATAATAATCTCTTTTCCTATTCCTTCCCATGCCTTATAAGACATTGAAACTTCCTTATTAACAAGTCTCACCAGATAGTTTGCCAAGATACATGCTAGTGTTGCAATTGCACTTGTAATTCCTGCCAAATACTTTTTCATATCGCTCCTCCTATAAATTGTATTGTCCCTTTGATATATACATATATTATTCTCTAATACTTTGTGTGTCAATATATTGTTTACCGTTATATTTAATTTAATATAATATGTTCTGTTTATTCATAAATTTTAAGAGCCAAAAAAAGGCACAACTCATGAATTTAATTCTATGGGCTATGCCTTTTCGCATTATCTTAATTTATTTAATTATTTACCCTTTTACGCTCTGTTCTGGGCATCTACTAAGTTTTCGCTGTTATACATATGTCTTAACTTAGGTTTTTCAATCTTACCTGTTGGATTTCTAGGTACATCCGCAAAAATAATTTTTCTAGGTCTCTTGTAACGTGGAAGTTCCTTACAGAAATTATTAATATCTTCTTCTGTTGTTGCTACACCTGGTTTTAATTCAATAATTGCAGCTGATATTTCACCTAATCTTGTATCAGCAATACCTATTACAGCTACATCTTTTATATCAGGATGTTTGCTTAAGAAATTCTCTATCTGAACCGGATAAATATTTTCACCACCGGAAATAATAACGTCTTTCTTTCTGTCTACAAGGTATATAAATCCCTCACTATCCTGCTCAGCCATATCGCCTGTGTATAACCAACCGTCTTTAAGCGTTTCTGCTGTTGCCTTAGGGTCGTTGTAATAGCATTCCATTATACCGGGTCCTTTAAGGATTAATTCACCGACATCTCCCTGCTTAACTTCTGCACCATTTTCATCCACAATCTTAACTTCCCATCCATATCCCGGAACACCGATTGCACCAACATGGTCAATATTTTCGACTCCTAAATGTACAGCACCAGGTCCAATTGATTCACTAAGACCGTAGTTAGTATCATACTGATGATGAGGGAAAATTGTTTTCCATTTTTTAATTAAGCTCTGTGGAACCGGCTGCGCACCAATATGCATAAGTCTCCACTGGTCTAATTTATAATCTTCAAGCTTAACATCGCCTTTTTCTATTGCAAGCAAAATATCCTGAGCCCATGGTACCAAAAGCCATACAATTGTACACTGCTCATTTGACACTGTTTCAAGAATAGTCTTTGGTGTAACACCTTTAAGCAATACTGCCTTGCCTCCCACAAGAAAACTTCCAAGCCAGTGCATTTTTGCGCCTGTATGGTAAAGTGGAGGAATGCAAAGGAATACATCATCCTTAGTCTGTCCATGATGTTTCTGTTCAACTTTTGCTGCATGCATTAAACTTCTGTGTTTATGTAAAATAGCTTTAGGGAAACCTGTTGTTCCAGATGAAAAGTAAATTGCCGCATAATCATCATCTGTTAATTTAATGTCAGGTGAATAGCTTGGGCAATTTGCTGCTAACTTATCATAATCTTCAGCAAATGTTGGGCAGTCACCACCTACATAGAATAAAATTCTCTTTTCATCAATTTCATCAACGATTTCTTCTACACGGCCTGTAAATTCAGGTCCAAATACTAATACATCTACTTCTGCAAGTTCAACACAGTATTTTATTTCGTCTGCTGCGTATCTGAAATTTAATGGGACAGCCAAAGCTCCTGCCTTTAAAATTCCAAAATAAATTGGAAGCCATTCTAAGCAGTTCATTAAAAGAATTGCTACTTTGTCGCCTTTCTTAATTCCTCTGCTAATAAGCAGATTTGCGAAACGGTTTGCTTTTTCGTTAAATACGTGCCATGTAATTTCTCTTCTATACTGACACATTGGATTGGATTCGATTAATTCGTAATCTCTCCATGTTACTCTTTTCTTTTCCTGCAAGTCCGGATTAATTTCTACTAAGCAGACATCTTTTCCGTATTCTTTTGCGTTCTTCTCTAAAATCTCTGTGATTGGCATTTCTCTACCTCATTAAAATTCAAATAGTTTTTTTGCATTTTCCCCTAATATAAGGTTCAATGCTTTTTCAGGCATTCCAAATTCTTTTAATCTTTCAAGTGTATATCCCTGATCAGACCACGGACTGTCTGTTGCAAATAAAATTTTATCTGCACCATGTTTTTCAACAATTCTTAAAAATTGTTCTTTTTCTAAGTGGGGAATACCTTTTTCAAAAGAAAAAGCCGTGTCAAAATAGACATTTTTTCCCACTAATTTTTCTTCTACCTCATCCCATAAATTCCATCCACCCATATGAGCAAGGACTAATTTTTTAGGATTAACTTTGTTTAGTACATTAAGCACCATATCAGGTGTACAGTGAATCTTTTCCGGAAGACCTATATCTTCTCCCGCGTGTGTTACAATTACAAGACCAAGTTCATCTGCATATTTAAAAATTCTAAGATATCTTGGGTCATCAAATTCAACCTTTTGATAGTCAGGATGAACCTTAATTCCTTTTAATCCTTTTTTCTTAATGTCATCTAAAATATCTTTATAATCTTCATTGTCAGGATGTATTGCGCCTAATGAAAATACGCCTGTTTCCTTTGTTTTTTCATTAGTTTGTGCCGCAAATTCATTAATACTTGCAGACTGTTCAGGTTTTGTTGCCACAGGAACAACCACAGAAATATCGACACCGTTTTTCTTTGTAGATTCACTAAGTGCATCTCTTGTTCCTGCCACCTTTATCTTCACATTCCAATCATGTTTATCGACAATACTCTTCTCCATTCCGGCTAATGCTCTGGCGGCAATTCTATCCGGAAAAGTGTGTGTATGTGTATCAATTATCACAACTGCACCTTCTTTATTGTTTATTTTTATTATGCTAATTCGTATCCTTTTTCAAATGCAGCAATATTAATGTCTACTGTCTTTGGTGGAACTGTTGCTTTTATAACTTCAATCCATTTATCTTTTTCAAAATCCATATGTTTTGCAGCAACGCCTAAAATAATTACATTAAATACTCTTGAATTTCCAAGTTTTAATGCTTCATCCATTGCATTTACTGCGATTACTTTATGTTTTTTGCTAAGATTTTCAATAATGTTTTCAGGATATTCTGCTAATCCTGTAACTACTGTCATAGGGTCAATTCTCTGGTCATTTACGATAATTACACCGTCTTTTTTAAGAAAATGTGCATATCTTAATGCTTCAAGACGTTCAAATGCGATTAATACATCTGCCTGACCTTCTTCAACAATTGGTTCAGCTACCTTTTCTCCATATCTTACAAATGTAACAACGCTTCCTCCACGCTGTGCCATCCCATGAACTTCTGAAAGTTTTACATCATATCCGCTTTCAATTGTGATTCCACCTAAAACTCTACTTGTGAGAAGTGTACCCTGTCCGCCTACACCAACAATCATAATATTCTTTGTATCTGCCATTATTTGTCACCTCTCTCTTTTAATCCAATTGCATCGAATTTACAATTCTGCATACATAATCCACAACCGTTACACATTGTTGCATCAATTGAAACTGTTCCGTCTTCATTCTTTGTAATTGCAGGACATCCCGGTACGAGACACATTCCGCACTTCTTACATTTTTCAGGAATTGTATAACATTTGCCCTTTGGCACAAATGACTTAAGCAATGCACATGGTGACTGAGAAATAATAACAGAAACTTCATCTCTTGCAACTTCTGTCTTAATTACTTCTTCCAATTTCTTAATATCAAACGCATCTACAACTTCTACATGCTTTACACCGATTGCATGACACAAATCTACTAAATCAATAGCGTATGTTGGTTCACCATTTAACATTTTTCCTGTTGCTGAGTGATCCTGATGACCTGTCATACCTGTTGTTGAGTTATCTAAAATCATAACTGTTCCTGTTGCCTGATTGTAAACCATGTTCATAAGTGAATTAACACCTGTATGTAAAAATGTTGAATCACCAATTACTGCAACCCAGTTCTTTATGAAATCTTTTCCTTTAGCTTTTTCAATACCGTGAAGTGTTGAAATACTTGCACCCATACAAACTGTTGTATCTACTACATTTAAAGGATTTACAGCTCCTAATGTGTAGCATCCGATATCACCTGCTGCATGAATTTTTAATTTCTTTAATACTGAGAATGTACTTCTATGAGGACATCCCGGACAAAGAATTGGTGGTCTTGCCGGTGCCTGTGCAGGTGTATCTAAATCTAAATCTTCTTTTAAGATTGCTTTTCTAAGCATATTGGCACTGTATTCACCCTGTACTGTAAAAATTTCTTTTCCAATACATTTGATTCCATGAGCCTTAACCTGTTCTTCTATTACAGGCTCTAATTCTTCTATAACATATAATGTGTCTACCTTTGATGCAAATTCTTCGATAAGTTTCATAGGAAGTGGATTTACCAATCCTAACTTAAGAACTGATGCATTAGGTAATACTTCTTTTACATACTGATATACGATACCACTTGTAATAACACCAATCTTTGTATCGTTGTATTCAACTTTATTAATGTCTAATGTACATGCATCCTCTGCCATTCTCTTTAAACGTTCTTCTACAAAAATATGACGCTTAATTGCATTTCCCGGCATCATAACATTCTTTGCTACATTTCTTTCATATGGCTTATCTTCTATTTCCTGTCTTTCTTCAAGATTAACAATTCCCTGTGAATGTGAAAGTCTTGTTGTTGAACGAAGAATTACAGGAGTGTCATATTTTTCTGAAAGTTCATACGCTCTCTTTGTAAATACTCTTGCTTCTTCACTGTCTGATGGTTCTACAACAGGAACCATTGCTGCTCTTGCAACCATTCTCGAATCCTGTTCGTTCTGTGAACTGTACATTCCGGGGTCATCTGCTGCAACTAAAACCATACCACCATTAACACCGATATAAGATACTGTGTATAATGGGTCAGATGCAACGTTTACACCAACGTGTTTCATCATACACATTGAACGTACGCCTGCCATAGATGCACCAATTGCAACTTCTGTTGCTACTTTTTCATTTGGTGCCCACTCAGCTTTAATCCCCGGGTATTTAACAACATTTTCACTAATTTCTGTACTTGGTGTGCCAGGATAAGCTGAAGTAACTTTAACTCCTGCTTCATATGCTCCTCTGGCAATCGCCTCGTTACCTAACATAATTTTTTTACTCAAAATATGTAACCTGCCTTTCGTCATTATGTATAAAACTGATAGTGCAATACAAATGCACTTCATATTATTTTGTATTTAGCATAATTTACTGCTTTTTTGCTTTAAACTCATAAAGTAAATTATACCTAATTAGGATATATTCGTCAATGAATGTAGAGATGTATTTTGAGGGATATTTGTGGGCGAGATTTTTTGGGGATGGTTATTTGGTGATTGGGATTTGCGGTTGCAATGTGTGGTCAAGTTTTTTGTTGGTAATGCTGCGGGAAAATTTGGAGTTGGAGATTTGTAGATGTGTTTTGTAGCCCGGCTTTAACATTTTTTTATACACTGTTACGGATAAAATTTTCATATTTCTTATTTATCCGTAAAATTCAGCGTCCAAAATATAGCACATATATTCTATGTGATATATTTTACAGATTATATAATTTTTTCCATTTATATCCGTAACTTTTAATTGTCTCTCAAAACAATATTAAATTTAAACAGAAAAATTACGGATGCTAGAGAAAAAATTTTCCATCATCCGTAATCGAAAAAAATCAGTAAGAAATTTGCATTAGTTTTTACGGAATATAATCAAAAATAAACAAAAATCCGTAATTTGGTTTACATAATTAATTTTACTTTAATTTTGAAGCTATATGTCAATTATTTATTACGGATAAATTAGTTTTTTTTACATTATCCATAATTTTATTTCTAATAATTTTTAACAAATATGCAATTAAAATCTCCTCTTTCATCCCGAAAAACCTGCATTTATAAATATTATCTTGCTCTATACTAGAAAATGCCATAGATATTTTTTCCTATGGCATTTTTAAACTAATATTTAATTATACTTTCTATTACTTTGTAATACTAATTTATAATTTCCTGGTTTAACTGATCCAATAAAAGTACTTGAATCTACAAAACTCTCCCCTGCACTTATTGCCGGCGTAATAATACTTCCACTATCAACTACATTTTTATTCTCATCGTATAGTTTCCATCCAATACTTATTGAATCATTAAATCCAGATATTTTTGTTCCTGAAATATATAGTTCAACTAAAAAGCAATTATCAGATTCTCTATATGTTTTTTCAATACGAGCATTTGTTATTGTTCCATCCCAATTAATCTTCGTATAAGTTGTAGTTCCAATACTGTACTGACTATATATATAACACTTTTGCGGTACACTAGGCAATTCGATGTTTAGCTGCGGCTCTACACTTACTGTTGTTTCCTGTTCAGTTTCCTGTTCAGTTTCAGTTTCTTGTTTCTTCGATACTGTATTATATGTATTAGTTATTGACGACTTTTTCTTTTTAATCTTTACATCACACCATAATAAAAAATTTTTACTTTGAGCATATACAGTTGCTTTGCCAACTTTTTTTGCTTTTATTTTTCCTTTTTTACTTATACTAACAATTTTACCACTATCAGAATACCATTTTACTTTTCCTTTATAGTTTTTAACTTTGAGTTGATATGTGTTTCCAACTCTTATTGTTACTTTCTTCTTATTTATTTTCGGCTTTGCTGTTGCATTTACATCCGATACGTTTACTACTGTAAGTATCATAACTAATGCCATTACCATACATAACATTTTCTTTAATCTCTTCATTTTTCTTTATCTCCTTTAATTCGCTAATAGAATCTGTTATCTGATTTTTACTATCATTTCAATCTACAGATGTATACATACTTCCTTTCCTCGAAGATATTGTGAGAAGTATATTGTCAACTTCATCCTGCATTTCCATATATTCATTAGCTTCCGATTCCGAATATTGTGCATCTATAGGAAACAATGCATAAATATAAAAATCATTAATTTGAGGTACACTCAAATCACCTAGATATATTGAATTCGTAGACACTTTTGAATCATGTAGAACAAGGTCAATGGAAAATAATTCACCTCCATAATAATTTTCTCCACTTTGTTTATGATATACCGTAAGAGAATAACCATGTCCTTCTGTTTCATAAATTTCATATCCATACTTACCTTTCCACCAAGATGGAAGCGTTATTGTATAATACTCGGTTGTCAATAAAATTCCATCAGTCGACATATTTTCATTATTTGTTGATACAACATCTTCTGTTGTCGTAGTTTCTTCCACCGTTGTAGTTTCTACTAATATATCATCTGTTATAGTAGTCGGTTCAATAGTTGACGTTTCTACTACTGTACTGTCAACCAATTTAATTTTTAATTTCTTATCGTTGAAATATAAATATACTAACACCGCTAAAGCAATTATTGTAATAATAAGGAGTATCATGAGAACAACCTCAAAAATTTTTTTCTCCTTTTTAACAATATCTCTGCTTTTCTTAAAATCAATCTTTTCTTCTTTTTCAAGAGTGCTATCATTTACATATGCAATTTCATTTTTTTTTGCTTTATTCTCTACATTATCTTGTGCCGGTATAGTTTCATTTTTTTTGGCTTTATTCTCTACATTATCTTGTGCTTGAAAAGTTTTATTTTTTTCTATTTTATCATCTACGATTTCGTGTTCCTTTAAAAGCATATTTTCATCTAATACTTTATTTTCTTCTTTTATGATATTTTGATTTCTTTTATTCGATGCGAATTTTTCTTCTAAGCTATTTTTCTTGCTTTTATCTGACACAATATTTTTTGTTTCTTCTGATATATCCACTTTATAATTTGGATTACTCATCAAATTACTTGCATTATTATTCCAACTTTTCTTCAAACTATCTTTGTACACCCAATTTGGTCTATCATTACTATTTTGTTTTTCCCATCCCGGTGGCAATTTCTTATTCGACATTCTCTTCCTCCTTCGTTGGAACAATTGCACCAATGATGAAATATAATGGGAAGAGTAGAACACTTATAACTCGTATAAGCCATCTTGGTATTCCACTGTATTCTGATATACCAGCACACAATCCTAATACAATTTTCTTATTATGAGTTTTATATAATTTCTTACGTTTAATACCTTTTTCTATCTTTTCCTTAACCGGAACAAAAGCAGAAATAATAAAATATAAAACAGGAGCTATAACTGTAATAATAGATGCTACTGCAAAAATTCGAACCCACATAACAGGAATTCCTGTGTATTCAGAAAAACCTTTGCACAAGCCTGTAATATCTCCTCCTGTTTGAATGCGGTAAAATTTTTCATAATTATTTATGTTTCCATTGTCTATATCTTCCTTATAAGGAACACAAGCGCCAATTAGAAAATATAGAATTGCTCCAATTACAGTCACCCCGTAAAATACTGTCATAATACGAACCCATAATAATGAAATTCCTGTATACTCAGAAATTCCTTTACACATTCCCATAATGACTTTTCCGTCTTTTATTTTGCAGAATCGTGGTTCCTTTGTTTCCTCTTGAATTGCTTCCGGCGGTGCCATAGAATAACTGTTTCCACAATTCGGACAAAATGCATATGTAACACTATCAATTTTTTTTACCGCTTCAATAAGTTTATATCCATATATCATAATCTGCACTACTGACAGATATAATAACGATAGTAGAAATTTCAATCCAAAAGCCGGATATTGTATTGAAATTTTTTTCGCTGTTATTTTAGTAAGTAACACTGCATGGTCTGTTTCACAATATGGACAATGAATTTCTTTATCTAAAACTTCATTTTCTTGACTCTTTCGTAACGACATATTTTTTCCTCCTTCATATTTGATTTAT
>ERZ773108.3988-NODE-3988-length-10705-cov-5.272019_pt1 | contig 10705 bp, 9 predicted proteins | sample MGYA00580570_ERZ773108 | MGnify/ENA primary metagenome ERZ773108 (study PRJEB29015, sample SAMEA2737840) | human gut metagenome | biome: human gut; feature: human-associated habitat; material: faeces | place: China | collected 2012 ...
CAGCTTCTCGCTCGATCAGGGAGAAATTCTCGGGATCGCGGGCGAAAGCGGCTGCGGAAAATCCACACTGCTCAAGGCCGCAATGGGTCTTCTTGGAAGTGCCGGCGCGGTTACCCGAGGCGATATTCTCTACAAGGGAGAAAATCTTCTCGATTTGCCGGAGAAGAAGCTGCGCCTTTTGAACGGGCCGGAGCTTGGCATGATCTTTCAGAGCGCAGGCAGCTCCTTCTGCCCGATCCGCACGGTGGGCGCACAGCTTTACGAAATCATGACGCAGCACGGCTCTGCGACAAAAAAGGAATTTGAGAACTGCGCATTGGAGCTTCTCGAAAAGCTCGGCTTTGAAGACGGCAGACGTATTTTGCGCAGCTATCCTTTTGAACTGTCCGGCGGAATGCAGCAGCGTGTCGGCATTGCGGCGGCGATGCTTCTGCGTCCCGGCGTTCTGTTTGCCGATGAACCGACAGCCGCGCTGGATGTTTCCGTGCAGAAACAGGTTTTAGAAGAGCTGCTCCTGCTGCGCAAGACCTACGGAACCGCAATTGTACTGGTTGCGCATAACATCGGCGTCATCGGTGCGATGGCAGACCGGGTGCTGGTCATGCAGGATGGAAGAACCGTAGAGTACGGAGAAACGCAGACGGTCCTGCATGATCCGCAGGCAAGCTATACGCGCATGCTGCTGTCTGCCGTGCCGCGGTTAAGGAGGGCGTGAGATGGAGCCGATTCTGCGCGTTCAAAATCTGACAAAAACCTTTACCCGCAGCGGACAGAGCAATTTGACCGCTGTAAATGGCATCAGCTTTGACCTGCTGCCCGGCGAATGTCTCGGCATCATCGGCGAAAGCGGCAGCGGAAAGACAACGGCGGTGAATCTGATCACGCGGCTTCTGGATGCGACAGAAGGAAGGATTTTTCTGGATGGCGAGGACATTACGCTGAAAACGGGAAAATCACTCCGCATGATCTATCGGAAAATGCAGATGGTTTTCCAGACACCGACAGATTCCTTTGACCCACGCCGCACATTGGGTGACGGCATTGGGGAAAGTCTTCGAAACTGCGGGATGTCCCGGCATGACGCAGACGCGCAGGCAGAGCGGCTTCTGGAACGGTGCGGACTGCCTGCTTCCTTTGCCGGGCGGTATCCGCATGAGGTCAGCGGCGGACAGTGCCAGCGCGCAGCGATTGCCCGCGCCCTTGCTGTAAAGCCGAAGGTGCTGATTTGCGACGAAGCAACCTCCGCACTGGATGTGACAGTGCAGAAAGAAATTCTGGAGCTTCTGAACGAGCTTCGTTGTGAACAGGGCACGGCGCTTTCCATTTTGTTTATCTGCCATGACATCTCTCTGGTGCAGCAGTTCTGCGACCGGGTACTGGTTATGTACCATGGGGACATCGTGGAACAGGGAGCACCGGATGCGGTAATTTATCATCCGCAGAATGATTATACAAAGCGCCTGATCGACAGCGTTTTGTAAGAAGACAATACACAACCAGTTCGACTGGAACAATATTTGAAATCTGAAAGGAACAAAAAGATGAAAAAAGCAGTATCTCTTCTTTTGATCGTATGTCTTGCGATCACGCTGCTTGCCGGGTGCAGCGGCAACGCCAGCCAGCCATCAAGCGAACCGCCTGCCGCACAGGAAACGGCCGCACCCCAGACGGACGCGTCGCAGGGCGAATCCGAACCCGCCGCCAAGAAGACGATGGTCATCGGCGATACGACGTTCAACTCGGAAAACTGGGAAGAGACCGTTGACCCCCACCGTACCTACAACGGCTGGGCCTGCATCCGCTATGGCATCGGCGAAACGCTGGTACACTATACCGACAGCATGGAGCTTGAGCCGTGGCTGGCAAAATCATGGGAAAACGACGGCAACCTCACGTGGACGATCACGCTTCAGGACAATGTTACGTTCTCCAGCGGGCGAAAGATGGACGCAGAAGCCGTGAAGCAGTGTTTCGAGCATCTGCTGGAAAACCATGACCGCGCACCCGGCGACACTAAGATTGCCGACATGCAGGCGGACGGTCAGGTTCTAACCATCACCACCAGCGAGCCGAACCCGGCACTTATGAACTATCTGGGCGATCCTTACGGCTGCATCATCGATGTAGACGCCAGTGATTTTGATGCCGGCATTGTCGCCGGTACCGGTCCTTATGTTGTGACAGACATGGTCACGGACGATCATCTGACGCTGACAAAGAACGAAAATTACTGGAACGGTACACCGAAGATCGACGAGCTGATCATCCGCACGCTTTCCAACGGCGATACCCTCTCGGCGGCTTTGCAGGCCGGCGATATTGACGCAGCTTACGGCATGGCGTATGAGGCATATCCGAACTTTGAAAACGGCAATTATCAGTTCTCCAGCATCCAGACCTCCCGCGCATTCTTTGCCTCCATGAACATGACAAGCCCCATTATCCAAGATGCGGCCGTTCGTAAGGCCATTGCCATGGGCATTGACAAGCAGGGCTTTGTCTCCGCGCTGCTGGACGGTCACGGCGTTCCCGGCAACGGTGCGTTCCCGGACGGGTTTGCAACGTTTGGCGGCGAGAACGTGACGACCGAAACCTATGACCCCGAGAGCGCAAAGGAAGTATTGGAAGCCGCGGGCTGGACCGACTCTGACGGCGACGGCATCCGCGAAAAGGACGGCGTGAAGCTGACAATCCGCTGGCTGACCTACCCCAGCCGTCAGGAACTGCCGCTGCTGGCGGAGTCTGCGCAGGCGACACTCAAGGACATCGGAATTGACGTTGATATCAACTGCACAGCGAATCGCCGCGAGTTCCTCGCTGATATGACAAGCTGGGATATTTACGCTTCTGCGATGGTCACAGCGCCGTCCGGCGACCCGCAGTATTTCTTCACATCCTGCTGTGTACCCGGCATGAGCTATAACTTTGGCGCATATGAAAACACGGACGTGAACGCCATGATCGACGAACTGGCAACAGAGTTTGACACCGAAAAGCGCGGCGAGTTGGCCGTTAAGCTCCAGCAGACGATTCTGGACGATAACGCCTATGTGTTCTGCTCGTTCCTCCAGATGAACATGATCTCCAAGAGTACCGTCACCGGCTACACCGCCCACGCCTGTGACTACTATCAGGTCACAGCCGATCTGGATATCAACGGCTGACCGGCGATAATTTTAGCTTTGCAGTATCTCTGAAATGCAGAATCCCTCAAAAATACCCGGCAGCAGTCACTCGACTGCTGCCGGGTATTTGTAACTGCATGTGCAGCGGCAAGCCGCTTGCGGGCGGTGCAATTCCTGCGTAAGAGCGGCAAATCAGGAAGCCGTCACATGATGGTGACTACTGTTTGACTACTATCGCTGAAGAAATCGAAAAAGCTAGTTTTCCTAGTGTTTTCAATGGTTTTCTGGAAATCCAGAGAAACCGGGTGTTGTCGGTAAAAACCGCACAACCCTTGAAAACACAGCATTTTATCAGGATGCGCCTGAAAACTCCAACTCTGTAGGTCGCACGTTCGAATCGTGTCGGGCGTACCAAAAATTCCGTGAAATCATCTGATTTCACGGAATTTTTATATGAATTTGTTTGAATTTCAGCTTTTGAAGCATAGCGCAACCGGATAAAGCTTTTCGGCAGCGAGCTCAGATCTCCAAGCTGCTCTGCATGATCTGGCTGGCGGCTTTCTTGTTCTTATCGAACGCGTGGGTGTAGATATCCAGCGTGGTCGACGGTTGACTGTGTCCGAGAAGCCCTGCGACCGTGCCGACATCCGTGCCGCTGGCGATGAACAGGCTTGCTGCCGTGTGGCGCAGGCTGTGGACGTTTAGGTCGGTAGGCAGATCGTTTGCTTTCAGGATTTTCTTGAAGCGCCATGTGAAGGTCGATGGTGTCATCGGCAGCTCCATGCCCTTTCTGCGGAACACATAGTCATCTTTGGTCTGCTCGCGCCGATCGTAGCGCTCGGTTTCTGCCGCGCAGAAAGCTTCGTACTCACGGAGCAGACTTTCCATTTCGGCAGAAAAGTACACATATCGATTGCCTGCTTTCGTCTTCGGTGCTTTTACGATAATTTCATCGCCGGTTGTTTTCACGGCGTTCCGGCAGACGTGGATGCTGCGTTCGGCGTAGTTGATATCCTCCCATTTGAGCGCACAGCACTCGCCGCGCCGCATTCCGGTTGCGATAATCAATTTGAAATATGTCTCATGCAGGATGCTCACGGTTTCCAGCGCCTGAATCAGCTTTTTCACCGTTTCATCGTCCGCAATCTTTTTCTCTTTCTTCTGTCCTGCGTATTTGTAGGTGCGCCACGCGGGATTGTGATCGAGATAGCCGCCCTCCATCGCGTCGGAGAGGATGCCGCACAGACAACTGTGGACACCCTCGACCGTCGCTTCGGAGAGCGGCTTTCCTGTCGCTTTATTTTTCTGCTTCCGCAGCTTTGTGTACAGACTGCGGAAGTGTTCCGGCCGCAGATCGACCAGCTTGTAGCTGCCGAGGTATGGTTTGAAGCGTTCAATATCCTGCTTCTCGCGCACGAGCGTGGACTTCGGCGGCTTGACCGTCTTCTGCTGCGGATTGCGCCGCCGTCCGTCGGGCGTGTAGCCCATCGATACGACGAGCAAATAACTGTTTCCGCGTTTTCTGATACTTGCCATTTTGTGATTCCTCCTGTTTCGCTCAGCACGGCTGAGATTTTGTAACAGCAACAATACCAGAAAAATCGGGAATAGCTAGTAGGTTTTGAAGATTCTACGAAAGTGACAATGCTATCAGGAGTATCTCGGCAAACTGGAGTTTATCAATTTACTAACCTGTTTTCTTCGCCCCAGATACAAAGTTGGTCAAGCACTTTCATCAGAGACTTTCCGCGCTCGGACAGCGAATACTCTACTTTCGGTGGAATCTGTGGATACTCTTTCCGCACAATAAGCTGGTCAGCTTCCAGTTCTTTCAGGTTGCTACTAAGCGTCTTGTCTGTAATTACGCCAAGATAGCGCTTCATCTCATTGAACCGCACCGGTTCAAACTCCATCAGGCAATACAAAATGACCATCTTATGCTTGCCGCTGATGAGTGACATGGTGTAGCTGAATCCGGTGTCAGCAAAGTTTGCGTCTTTGATATAGTTCTCCATGCAGGACATGGTTGCACTTCCTTTTTGAATAGTATCTATCTTTATTGACAGTACTTGCGCTTTTCCAGATGTGTGCTAATATGATAGCAGGATGACGGATCGATGTCAATCCAAAACTCAAACGGAGGTCGTTATCATGAAAAAAGAATTGGGCGTCCACCCTTATCTGTTCCCGATGCCGGTGCTGATGATCGCCACTTACGGCGACGATGATACAGTTGACGTGATGAACATGGCGTGGGGCGGGATCTGCGCGGAGAATATGGTGTCTCTGAACATTGACGAGGGTCATAAGACCTCGGAGAACATCAAAAAGCGCGGTGCGTTCACTCTGAGTATTGCAGATATTCCCCATATCGAGGCCGCTGACTTCTTCGGCATTGCCAGCGGCAACAAGATGGCGAACAAGTTCGAGCGCAGCGGTCTGACTGCTGTGAAAAGCGAAAAGGTGGACGCTCCTATCGTACAGGAGTTCCCGCTGACGTTGGAGTGTAAGGTCGTCGCGGACAAGATGGAGGTCTACGGTCATCATGTCATCGGTGAGATCGTTGGCGTACTGGCAGACGAGTCCGTGCTGGATGAAAAGGACAAGGTAGATGTCACCAAGCTGAACGCTTTCGTGTTTGACCAGTTCCGCAACGGCTACTATGCCATTGGGGAAAAGGTTGGCCAAGCATGGCACACCGGCGCACCATTGATGAAGAAATAATATATACTCAAACAGTCCCTCATTACCAGTACGGTGAGGGACTGTTTGTTCAATAAATTTCGGTCTGTTGAACAACTATATCACAGATTTTTTCTGCGTTCAACAACACTACTCCGTATCAGGAAACCAACAATTCCGGATTGGGTGTTGCGAACAGACTATTGCTCATCCGTTTCGCGGCATCCTGCTTGAGCTGCATCTGCGGATGGCAGTAGGTGCGCTCCAAGAACGATGTATCGCCATGACCGGCGAGATCTGCGACCGTATTTTTGTCCACGCCCTCATGCAGAAGCGTTGAAACAAAAAAGTGGCGCAGGGTGTGCAGGTGATAGGTTTTCGGCAGACCGATTTCTGCAAACAGGGCTTTCAGGTGCTTGCTGAACGTATCCGGATGGATGGGCGTGCCATCGTCTTTTGTGAAAATGTACTCTGGAAACGGGATGCCACTTTCATCGCGGAGTCTCATTTTGCGGTAGCAGAAGCCGCGCAGCAGACTGAACATTTCCTCGTTCATCGAGACTGTCCGTGTGCGTCCGTTTTTGGTTTTGCCCTCTTGCACACCCTCACCGGAAACAGTGCTGCGGGAATGCTGGACAATGATGTAACCCTCATAACTGCCAGTCACGATCACGTCTGACCAGCGCAGGGCGCACAGCTCGCCGCGCCGCATTCCTGTGTTGATGGCGAGGAAATAGAACAGCTGAAAGACCGGTTCTTCATAGCAGAGGGCAGACAGGAATTTCTGCATTTCCTCCATCGTCGGAATTTCCTGCACTTTGCGTTCGGCATCTGGCAGGTCGATCATGCGCGCTGGATTCTTTTCGATGATCTCGTTGCGCTTCGCATCGCTGAGAACAGCGGACACGACGGTCAGGTATTTCTGCACCGTCTTTTCCTTGATCGGCTTGCCGCGGTAGGTCCGCTTGCGGAGCTTTGCCAGAAGGTTTTCCAGCGCAATCGGGCGCAGCCGATTCAGCTTGATCGCGCCGATCTCCGGGAATACCGTTTCAAGCGACCGCCGGTAAAAGGCAATCGTGCCGGGCGCGTATTTCGTCTGCCGCTCCAGCCAGCCACGGGCGTAAGTTTCAAACGTCATTTCAGCGTCCTCGCTGTACCCTTGCTTGAATAGCCGTTCCAGCCGCTCGGCTTCGTGGTAGACATACTGCTCGACACCGCGCTTTGGTACAGAATCCGGCACCTGAATCGTTTTCGCCTTGCAGATTTTACGTCCGTCCGTGCGGTAGCCATTGCTGATGGTGATTTTATATTTCCGTTCAGATATCTGCTTGATGCTTGCCATAAATCTCCCCCCTACATCTTTTGTTCCATATTCCAATCTTCGTGATCGTCCTCGGCGTGACCGAGGGCGGTTTTCTTTTGCCAGAGTTTCTTCCGGCGTTTGCTGTCGATGTGCGGCGGCGTGGTCGCTCCGTCGCGCGTCGGTGCATCGTCCATCATCTGCTCCACAGCACGGCCAAGGCGCACAGCGCCGTGCACAAGATCACTGCCGTAATCGAAATCCACGCGCACGTCCGGATTTTCTTCCGCGTCTCCTGCACCGTATTCGAAAGCTGATTCTTCGTATCGTTCAGGATTGTGGTCAGGGCGTTCTTCGTAGTCTCGGTCAGCGCCTTGCAGCCGGAAGAATACTTCTCGTTCAGGCTCCCAGCCTGTTTCTCGAAATTTTCTGCGCTCGTTTGCATCTTGATCAGAGATTCCTGCGCTTCTGCTTTCGTCAGAAGCATTTTCAGGTCCGTGTCTAACTGCATCTGCTGCCGAAACAGCCTGTCCTGCATTTCGAGCAGCGCGCTCCAGTTCCGCTCCGTGACCATCACGCTGGGTTCCAGCCGTTGCGCCTCGTCCATCAGCTTTTTGTGCTGCGTCAACATTTCTTGTGTTGTCATTCTCCGTTCTGTATCCAAATTCCGCCTCCATATTTTCTTTCAGGTATTTTTCTATGTGCAACTTGTTATCACGGCACTTGCGCCCATCCGGCGTGACGTAGGTGATGTTCTTGCGGCTGTCCGTCCAAGTGGCGTCGTAGCCCTCAGAGCGGAGCAGTACCAGAAATTCCTCACGGTTTCCTGCGCAGCGCATACACTCGTCGATCACGCGCATCAGCTCGAACTTCCAGCTCTCACCTTTAGATGCCGGATAATACTCTGCGTTGGACATCCCGCCGGACTGCCGTTGCTCATCCTTCTGGAATTTCGGAAGTCCGAGTTCCCCGCAGATTTGGTCATTGCAGACACGCAGCTCCTGAATCTGTTCGTCCGCCATATGCACCTTCCGACCGGTTTCAAAATTGACACTGTTGATGATACAGTGGGAATGAATGTGTTCACGGTCAACGTGGGTGCAGACCAGCACCTCACAGCCCTCGAAGTATTCTGCCAGCCGCCGTGCGGCTTCGTGCGCCGTGCGCGGGTCAACGTCTGCGCCCTTCGGGAAGCTCTGCACCATGTGATAAAACATCACGCCACCTTCCTTATGGTGCAGCAGCTTCGTACGGTGCGGCAACTGCAAAGCCGGACACGATGATCCGCAGCCGCGGCAGCGCGGGCTATACCTCGCACACGTTTGCGGAGCTTTCGCAGGTCGCGCAGCACTGGAACGATGTGCTTGGCTTTGACCGGGCACTGATGACGCTCGGCGGCTGGATCCGGATGGGCTTTGACAATCAATATCCGGACATTCTTCCGGCTTCTCCCGAGGCCGGCGGCAACGAGGGCCTTGCCGCACTTTCCACGCAGGTTCGCGATTACGGCTGGCTGTTCGGTCTGCACGATAACTATCAGGATATGTATGACGACGCGCCGTCGTTTGATACGAAATACCTGATGTACAACAAGGACGGCCGCCCGCAGACCGGCGGCGTATGGGCAGGCGGAACGCCCTATCTGATGGCGTCGGACAAGGCAATGGAGTTTGCTTACCGCAATCTGCCGCAGGTCAAGGATCTGTTTTCGCCAAACAGCTATTTTATCGACACAACGTTCAATGTACCGCTTGCCATCAGCTATGCGCCGAATGCGCTCAGCCGCAGCGAGGATATGCACTGGAAGCAGACGCTTGCCGGATACGCACAGGATACATTCGGCGTGTTTGGCTCGGAGGGCGGTGTCGAATGGGCCGTCCCATATGGAGATTACTTCGAGGGCATTCTCTCCAAAAAGACGCAGGCCGAGCCGGGAAGCCATATCGTGCCGCTGATGGAGCTGGTCTATGGCGACTGCGTGGCGCTGTATCCGCACATGAGCGAAAAGATCGGCACAAACGGCTATAATATCCGGACGGCGCAATGTTCGTGCTCAGCACGGACGATGGGAGCGCAATTCGCTCCGCGTCGAAAGTGACCGTTTACCACGCGTTCGGCGACGGCGATATCCGCTGGCGCGGCAAGCTTTACTCCGTTTCCGGAAAACAGGAGCTGAGTGTCTCTGATACGCCGGTTGTGCCGGTCAAGCCATCCGCTCCGGCCGACTCGGGCGCATCCGGAACGAAAGAACCGGCGGTGCTCCCGTTTACCGATGTTGCAAAGCAGGACTGGTTCTATGGCGACGTTGCGTATGTCTATGAAAACAGCCTGATGAACGGTGTGTCAAAGACAACGTTTGCGCCGGGACAGAAAACCACCAGAGCCATGATCGTAACCATTCTCTGGCGGCTAGAGGGAAGCCCGGCAGCAAAAGAAGCATCCGGATTCCATGATGTCCCAGCAAGCATGTACTATGCAGATGCTGTTGCATGGGCAGCGGAAAACGACATCGTCAATGGCTGCGGCGGCGGACGGTTTGCACCGGATGACGCGATTACAAGAGAGCAGCTCGCAGCAATTCTGTACCGCTACAGCCGCTATTGCGGCCAGAGCACCGCTGTGACCGCATCGCTTGAAGGCTTCTCTGACGCAGGCAGCGTAAGCGGCTATGCGCGTGAGGCGCTTGCCTGGGCATATGAAACAGGAATCGTGCGCGGCACAAGCGGCAGCCGGATCAATCCGGCAGGCTTTGCAACCCGCGCGGAAACAGCGGCCATGCTGCACCGCTATTTGAAAAAGTAAAACGGCAAAAAGATGCGTATTTACGAGCAAATTCATGCTGCGTGAATACGCATTTTCTCTATTTTCCGGTCTGTTTCCATATGGGGCAAAATCACGCAGCGTTCTTCTGGGAAAATCCTTGTATTTGCAAGGCTTTTCGGTGCTGCCGCGCGAACAAAATTCGGGATCTCGTTGTATCAAAGATACCACACTTGCGTGGATAAATCCAGTGAACTCGTAGTTTAATCAACACGGATAAAGCATGGGAACGTGTGCAGCGGTGCGCATGGAGAATACTTGTGATTTCGGCAATGCGGCGCGCGGACGTTCTATGGGATTTTGAAAACAGGCTGTCCCAGAAAGCAGCAGAGTGAAGCGGCATAATAGCTGGGATTTCGAAAAAGATGGGCATGACAGCATCCATCATTTTTAACGAAACGATGATTGATGAAATGAGCGATGCGTGATATGATACAGAAAAAGAAACTGCGAGGATGCTAACAAGGACTTTCAAGTTCTCGCAAGCATCATGTGCTGTGCGTGACGGCTGAACCTACAAGCTCCTCACGGGGCGCACCGGCTGGGCAGAAGAGCTTGCGTTTGCATTCCGGCGCCGCGACAGGCTGCACGCACCGTTTGGCAAGCGCGTGCCCGACCCGGCAGCGCCGTATGACGCCTGTGATGCGCCCGACGACACTGGGGAAAACGCCAAACGCGGGCTCCTGCCGCCCGTGCGAATGGACAGAGTTTGAAGCTGCAAAGCGTCCAAGCGGCAAACCGTGCCCGGCGGCTTCCGTATATGCGTGAATGCACAGTG
>ERZ773108.3998-NODE-3998-length-10683-cov-6.135303_pt1 | contig 10683 bp, 12 predicted proteins | sample MGYA00580570_ERZ773108 | MGnify/ENA primary metagenome ERZ773108 (study PRJEB29015, sample SAMEA2737840) | human gut metagenome | biome: human gut; feature: human-associated habitat; material: faeces | place: China | collected 2012 ...
TCTTCTGCGTCTTCAAGTGCCTCAAGCAGCTCTTCAGACTCCATTGACTCGAGATCAACTTCATACTTATCAATAAGCTTCTCTACTAACTTTTTATGCAAATCACTTATCTGATTTACCGTACCTGACAGCAAATGTACACCACCTATCAAATTGGCAGCGAGATTGATTTGCAAATACCGCTGCGCTTCTTCAATATTCTGAGCGTTCAGAACACCTTCCTTTACTGCTACTAACAGTGCGTTTTCTTTTTGTTCCATTACAAATTGATTAAGTCCTTAATTATTTTATACAATACGTCAGTGGCATTTCTTCTATCTTTTAAGAATTCAGGAGCAGCAGGAGTTGGTTTCCTCTCATAAGCTCTTAAGAATACTAAGATATCAGTAGCATCTTTCTTTGCTATTCTCTTAACAGTGAAATCTACTTCCCCTGACAAATAATGTGCATATTTAACACAAGCTGCTGGTAAATCAAGACTTTCAACATCGATATCACATCCAGGTTCTTTATAACCCAAATCATCCTCTGTTTTAGTCTCTCTTGTCCACCGATAAATGTTATTACCAATTTCATTGCGAGCTTGTGTATAGATATAATTATACGCATCTCTATCAGAATCAAATCCTTTTCGCCTATCAAGGATTACGGAGAATGTTTGAGCTTTCAAATCATTCCTCCATGACATGTAAGCAGAAAAATGCTTATTAATGACTATATCAATTACTTTATAGACCTCCTGTACATGGGAGTTGCCCATCTCTTCCTCATCACAAAGTAAAAACTCATAAAGGATGTCCTTATTAATCTTTATTTTGTAATTGTTAATTTTTTCCGAATCGTTCATAAAATGACCTTAATAAGATTTCTATTCCATATTCATCTTTTAAAGCTTCTTGAGCGATCGGACTGTAAAAGTATTGAAATATCTTATGATGATATCCCTTAGCTCTTACTGCCGAATCAAACTTCTCCTCTGAAACAAAAAAATCCTTTATCATCACTGATACTGAATTCTTTATGTCTACTATCGGATAGAGCATAATCTGATGAATAACTTCCTCAGGATCTTCTCTTTTGATAGTAGCAAGTATGAACTTCTTAAGAAGTTTTAATGATGTCTTCAATGATACAGGACCTGCGAGTTCGTAATGCTCAAGAATAGATAAAGCATCTCTCATATGTCCTTTTGATTTAAGTGCTAATGCATCAAGCTCATTTTCAGTTATCTCGATACCTTCTTCATTTGCAACTACTCTTGCTCTTTCTTTAACAAGATGTAAAGGTACTGTACCAATATCAATAACAACTGAACGTGATTTGATAGTTTCAAGAACTGCATCTGTTGTAGTAAACACGAAGAATGTATCTTTTACACCCTCTTCAAGAACTTTAAGTAAAGCTGACTGAGCTGCCTTTGATGCTGTATGAACCTCATCAAAATTAAGAACACGTCTACCTTTAACAGCAGAAGAAAATATCGTGTCCATATCTCTAATCTGATCAACCGACCCTACACGAGTAGAGTCGTACTCAATATAAGTTCTTGAGTTCTGCATCTGTGCTTCTTTGCAAGCAGGACATTCTTCACCTCGCTTACATACATCACCAGTCTTCTTGAATGTTTCACAATTAACAGCTCTACCAAACAATCTACTTAATGTAGACTTTCCTGAACCATATGAACCTAACAATAAAATTGACCTTACTTTTACCCCCTCAGCCATAGCTATTCCTTTAAGAGCAGCAACTGCCCCTTCTTGTCCTACTACTTCTGAAAAGGTATATGGTCTGTGACTTGTAGCTAATGACATAACTTATTTTCTTATTTAATACGTCAATCTTTACGTTTGTTATTAAATCTTACTTTATCCCTTATTATCTTTTCAACATTTACACCTCTGACGGTAAGCTCTGTAAGAGTTCCTATCAATACATCTGCTAACTCTTCCTCAACTTCAGTATAAATTGGCAAATGCTCTGACGGATGAAATTCAGAAGCTTGTTTAACCTCTTCTACTTCTTCATATAAAGATTTAAGGTTAGCATGTCTTTCATCTAAATCAGATGTTATACTAACCTTACCTCTTCGTACAGCTGATACCATTGCTGTCCTTGCATACTTATTTAAGTCAATCATTTCTTATAATCCGGATAATAATCATACACTGTTCTTAGAAACTCTTCCGAAACATCTTTATGACCTGGAGCTGGCTTTGTTATCTTTACACTTTTTCCATTCTGAACTAACCATTGTCTAAAAGAAGCTACATTCTTAAGACCTGTTGTGTCATCATCTGCAATTATAGTGTAATTATCGAACAATGATAATAATAGCTTTCTTGCAGTTGCGTTACCTCCAAGCTTTGTAACTCCTAAAACATTTGTGTCTCCTTGAGTAGCCATCAACATAAGTTTCTTTGACATAAAGTCAGAAACTCCCTCAGTCAAAAAACAATGATTTATATTCAAATCAACTGATGCCAATCCTACAAGCCCTAAATCATCAAAATAAGTTATCTTTCTTTTAGAAACTTGAAGCCTTAACATATCAAACTTATAATCCCCTACTTTCTCTTGTACTCGATAAAGCGGTTGCATTACAGTTTCATAATATGGCAAGGCTTCTAACTTTAATCCCTTGATAGTATGACCTTGATCAAATAATCTACTTAATAATCTCCAGTTCATTTACAGTTAAATTTACTTTGACCCTCAACAATAACTCCATTTGCAACATACTGTTGAGTATCTTTTAAAAAAAGATTAAATCCTACACCTTGATACGATAAAGAAACACCTTTCACATTAACAAACCGTAAACCTTTTCTGATTTCTTCAGAAGCATCGAAATTAGCAAATGCTTCCATGAACTGACAAACTGTCAAATCATTACTACCTTGCAAGAATGATAAAGCAGGTAAACTCCAACATCTTGATTTCAGTTGTTTATCTGATTTGTAAAGCCATGCTCCATACTCCTTAGGAATAACTAAATCTTGACAATCATTCCAAACAATTGAAACCTTATTAACTGTTTTACCATCAACGAACCAATTAACATTGGATTCTACGTTGACAATAACCGGCGTACCTTGAATGTTAAGACCGATGTCAAGTGGGAACACATCAAGATAAAGAGCAGACTCGCGAGGGCGAACAGATAAAACAGAATTATCAGATGATATAACAATCTTCTCATTTTTAATGGTTAAAAGCTGACCTACTGATGAATAAAGCGTAGCTATTCGATTTGCAAGAGTCCAACAATACTTCAATTGATTATCATCACAAATCAAATCAAGAGTCTTAGAACCATTCAAGAATCCTTCAATCCATGAAACTGACTGATTCACTTCATGCCTTAAAATGAACTCTGACAACATAATGAGTGCATTAGTTGTAGATGCCATTGAAGACATTCTTCCAAATTCATAAGCAAGAGGATCAACTTGGTATTTGTAAAGTCCTGTCTTAACAGGAACTACATCACCTTCACTTAATTCACTTGCTTTCTTATAAGACATTCCTTCTTCAGTAAAGACTTGCTGTGTTTGTTCTTCCGATAAAGAAAGTTGGGCACCATAATCAAAATCAACATCTACTAGATTGATTATACCTGACTGATTGCCAATCACTCTTGTCAGTTTATCTTTTGCAAGCACTGAATTCGATACCTGCAAATCTTCAATCTTAAATAATCTCTGATTACCTACTGCAACAAGAGTGCCCTCCCTTAATAAGGAAGTAGCACTCTGTTTAGTAACTTGTTTTAAGTTAGTTTCCATTATTTCTTCTTGTTTAATTCCACTTTCATCAAAGCAGTCGGTAAACAATCAAGACCAAACTTCATTTGTTTTCCAGTAATCAAAGAAATAACTCCTTTCTCTTTTCCACAGGTACAAATATTTGAAGACTCACGAGCAATGAGAACATTGTCAATATTGACCTCTTGTCTCAGTTTTGTTAATGGTATCTTCTTATCTTTCAACAGACCCTGTAAATACAGATACGGATTATACTTCATAGGAAGAACAAAATAACCGATAGTCTTTCCTGCTGTAATAAATACCGGCTTCTTTAAAGATTTATCAGTTATGGTTTCAAGAAGTACATCTTTCTTCACTCTTATCTCACCCTTGTAAGATATGCAAGCTGATGCAAACAAGTCATAAGGAAGAGAAGTTTCAAATCTGTAAATATTAAAGTCATTCACTTTGATTGTGTCTTCGACGAACTCTTTCTTAAAAGAAATAATCTTAACAGACTTCAACTCTCTCGAAACTTCATTTGCAAGTGACTCAATTATAGAATAAGCTTCATTTGAAGTAAATAAAGCGTCAACTACCTGAAAACCTGAAACTTCATAAGGAATATCTGCATCAGACTGCCAAAAGAAATTATGACCTGCAATTGAATGATAAATATCAACAAGTCTTTCTGACTTCTGCAAGAACTTAGCCATGAACGTGTGAGCTGTGTTATTCGGATTAAGAACACAATACTCAGCTGTTCTTCTTAACACGAATCTTACTCTTTGAACAGGTTTCAACTTAGGCAATGCAATAATGTCCTCTGAATTCTTAGAAGAAATGATAGGTCTTGCAAGACGATTCATTCGATGTTCCTTATCAGGACATCTTTCACAACCCTTCAATTCTCTAAATTCTCCTACAAGATTATCATTCTCATCAAGTTTGACATCTTTATAAATCTTAAGAGGGTCTTTAGATACACAAGAAGCATAACACTTAGTTTTTGCATCAGCAAAAGTCTTAAGACATCGTATATCCATTGGATTATCAAGTATCTTTCCTTGCTCTGCAAGTCTCACTAAACGTCTTGCACGAGGTATGTAAGAACCCATCAAGTCAATGTGAATTCGATGTGAGATAGAAATATAATGTTCAGGATTTCGTGCTTCAAAAAACCAATCCTTATTAACTATCTTCTTAAGATTATCTACAATCTCTTTAGTTGCAAATGATCTTAAAGAATAAACCGGAAGATTCTGAGAAACTATATTATCATACATCCATTTTGTAGCACTCCGTCCGAGGTCTATAATTGATTGTTCAATGAATGTTGAATATCTAAATCCATTCACCTTAAAGAATACATTATGTTCCCTAAACTTCTCATACCATTCATCAGTCAACCAATGTTCACCCTCATAAGACTTTCTTGCTGATTTACGTTCAAGATACTCAATTGGAGTAAGATTATAATGAACAAGAGGTGTCACCTTAAGACGGAATGGGAAATTTCCGTTCTCCATTGCTGCTCTTTGTTTGTAGCGGTCAACAAAGTCACAAATCCATTGAAAATCCTCATCCTCTTCATATCCTGTAAAGATTCCTCCTACTTTGATGTCAGTAAGACGGGCGTGGACCATATCATCCATGAAATTAGTGAGTGCTTCCTCAGAAAGACATTTATTCAGAAGATTATTCTGAATTCGAGGTGATATACCTTCCATCGGAGCAGAAATTCTATTTGAACCTACGAGTTTCATCATTCGAAGAGCGTCAACATCACGACCAAGTTCCTCCATTCTCATGTTTATGAACGTAACTTTCGGATAAATCTTCATAAAATCATAAAGAATGCCCTTGTAGTCTGTCACATAATTACAATTAAAACTGAAAGGCTTCATTTTATAACCTGCAGAATACTTCTTTGACTCTCTCGCTTCCCAAAGAATTCTCTCTTTAGACTTCTCAACCCATCCACCAGTATAATTTCCTTCAGCACAAAAAGAACAAGCTCCTGCAGCAGAACAGTTGTGTATACTACAACCGTTAGCAATTAATTTCTCAAGTTTAGGTACAGTTAAATCATAAACTTCACCCTCTACCTCTTCAATTGAAATTATCTCATCATAAAAGAAATCAGGGTAATCAATACCCATCTTCTTAGCCAATTCCTTAGTAAAGGAATTTCTTCTTACTGCCGCAAAAGCTCTAGACCTTTGTTCCGTTGAAACCTCTCTTCCATAAATAATAGCTCTTATGGTTTCTATGTCGAACGGTAGCTTCTCTTTAGAATTTGTGTTCCTACAATAAGCCTTCTTAAGAACTCCCAAATCATTAAATTCTGAAAAATACTCAGAAGATACATTCAAACACCAGTGATCGTTATCAGTTTCTTTAAACCCAAGCTCGTCATCAGCAACTCTATGCTTTTTATAATAATGCTTAGTTGTAGGAATGCCTACAAATAACAAGAACTGTTGAACATCATTGATGATATGCTCATGACAACTATCAAATGTTACTTTACTCAATCCATTATTTGTAGATGAACAACCATCAGCATCATGAAAACCTTTCAAAAATGCTTTCATTTGAATATAATCAAACTGATAAGCAGGAGCTGGTATATACTTCTTACCTTGAGTGTGATTTTCCCATTCTCCATATCTTTGATTGAATCCCCAAAAGTCGCTGTCCAATCTTCTTCCTTTTTTATCTTCAGACTTTATCCAAAAGCGACAATGTCTCCCCTGTTCGATATCTTTTGTGTAAAGAATATTAGCACGTTCCAACAAATCTTCACAATAATCAACTTCTTCCCAATCACAAGCAAGATACATCTTGTGATAAGGCTTTCTATCACCTCTACTGTCATCATAAAGATTATATGAGCCGTCACCTAACATTCTTCCTAAGAACTCAGCTTCACTTTCATTCATTTCCGAATTTCCACATACAGAAGAACGCTTCTTCAACATAAAGAAATCACCTTCTACTAATTCTCCTGCTTTCTTAAATGATGTTTTGCTTTCTCCTATTCTCCACTGCTCAACAGGATGCTCATCAGTTAAGCCTATTTGAATTCCTGATTTAAGAGTAAATAACCGTAATTTTCTAACTCCATGATTAAATGCATGAGATATCACTCCAACTTCTCCAGTCGTATCTACAAAAGGACCTTCAAATACATGCTCATCTCCTATTTCTCTCGGAGCCAACTCTTCAACTCTCTTAAGACCTTTTGATGTTCGAATTAAAGTTCCTTTCAACATCGCACCCTCACTCACCTGAATCTGTGATGTTCCTACATTATCACCTGATGCTTGAATGATAGTCATTCCTATCCCTAAACAATCCTCATCAATCTCAAGAGGGTAGTAAGGCTTAACAAAATCCTGAGCATATTCGTTTATTTTAGTGTTTTCAATTACACGATTTCTGTTATCAAAAACAACCTTATAAGCCTGAGGTTGATAAACCATCGGCATGTCAAAGATTGAATTAATGTAATCCTGAGTAGATACAAGTCCTTGTAAATCCACACCGTTATGCTGATATAATGGAGGGAATGGTGGGATCTCCTCTCCTTCAGGAACTGCCATTTCATCTATTTGCCTGTTGTGATCAATAGCTTCAATATGACGTTCCCACATTATATCCATCTTTTCACAAGAGCCAAGATAAAGAAAATCAACAAATGCTTGTCTTCCGTCACCAAGGTCTCCGAACATAATATCAGAACAAGCAGCGGTAATACCACCTGCGTAAATAAGAGGATACTTTCCAAGTGTTTCTCCCTTTCTTTCAGTCCATGTCAATGGAATTGGGTAATCACATCTTGAAAAGGATTTGATGATGTTCGGACAAGTGATAACTTCAGACAGTACTGAAATAGAGAAGCCAACAACATCAAAATAAGAAACATCAAGATGAGTAATATTGCCAATAGCATAAGGCATATTATTTTTATCAAAGAGCTTCATATCAGAGCCGTTAGGCACATAAGTAAAGTCCATGAATACCTTAAGGGGGCCTCTTTCATTAGGCTCCGGAATAGGTCTTGCTCCATTCACCTTTGGAATTGCATTCTGCTCTTTTGTTCTTGACGAATTACAGATTTCTGTAACAAATGAATTAAGAGCAGCTGCTGTTGACGATACTGCTTTAACTGATGCAGGTGAACCAAATACAATCAAAACTCTTAAATTTGCATCTGAATAGTTCTCAGCAGGCTGAAAAGCGGTATCAGGATTAAAGAACACGGAAGAATCTTCTAACTTCTTCTTGTTTTGTTCTATAAACTTTTGTGCCCTTGTAAATTTAGACGGGTCGTTAAACGATATCTCCTTAACCCTGTCTCTAATTGCTTTAAATGCACACATGTTAATAAAATTATGCGGTTGTTAAACTTAGATTTAAAATCAATTGAAGATGAAAATAAGTTTTAGAACCTTTCCACGTTCGAATTGATTATATTATATACGAAGAGGTCCTATCCTCACAGACAAGACCTCCAAATTATAACCAATGAGTGTCTCTATCTTCACAGACTAACATCCTCAAATAAACAAAAAAATATAAAAATAAATAAAACATTTGGGTATAACCCAATACGAAGAAAGGGAATCTATCTTCTCAGACTGACTCCCTCTTTGTAAGACATGAGTTCGCAACTTATTATAAATTGCTATTTTAAATACGTTAGTAACCTATTGGTTCAATTTTAACGATATCATCACCGATTCTGTCAAAATCTAACTCAACAAACACACCGTAATCCTCAAGCTTTTCTTCAAGAACTTGTAAAAACAAACCTAAATCCATAGGTCCAGCATTCTCAACCTTAACGTTGACAAATCCCTCATTCTTAATAGACAAACAACACTCTTGAAGAATCTCTTTATTCTCTTGAGCTTTAAAATCTAACAATACCTCTTTCATAACAATGACTCTAAGCGTTCAAACTCCTCTTGAGTTACACCTAAATCATCAAGAGTATTGTTAATCTCATCATCTGACAACTGTTTGATTGTAAGAAGCCATTTGATATCTGTTTGATCTTTCTCTGACCATCTTGTAAGTTTAGACCAAATTAAATATGCAGGGCTCATGACAAGAACACCATCAACATTCATTGCATATTTCTTCCAACCTTTCGGTACTTGAGTATAAACATCAACTTGAACCTTATCGGGATCAATATTATTAACGAGATATTTTCTCAACTTAGCAATCTTAGCCTTATCATCTGACAAGAAATCGAGATCGTTATTACTTCTTTTCCTAACTCCAGAGGTGCCGTAATGATTTGCCAATATTTCAAGAGCCGTACCACCTATCAATGGCATTCCAAGCTCAGTAGCTTTCTCAATTACCTGTTCATCGAGGTCAGAATAATAAGAACACTTAATTTTCTGCTTCGATAATTTGTCATAGTTTATCAAATCTTCTATCTTCATAACTTCATACTCTTTTGTTTTATATACGAAAACAGGGTGTTGTTAGCACCCTGCTGTTCTTCCTAAGGATTTAGGTTAGATATGAGACAATATTACCGACTTGATTAATTTGTCAGAATCTTCTGCCTTGAAACATCCGAAGAATCCCTTCAAATACAGAACTCCATTAGCGAGTGATCTTTTCACTTCATGTTCGTGATTGAAAAGAGAAAACTTGTAGATTTCAAACTTTCCATCATTTTCCTTACCGTTGAACTTGTAAGTTAAATACAAACTCTTCATTGCTTCTCCGTTTACAGTTGCTTCGTTAGCTACTTTCATGATGTGACGGATTCCAAATCTTCTTGATAAACTTTTAGTTGCCATACTACTTGTTTTTAGAGGTTTAACTTATAATTATCTGTTCTTTATTTACAATACGAAGAGTGATTTTAACTGACTTCTCTTAGTTTAAATTATGCTATCTACACATCTTTTATCATCAAGAAGTTTAACACTCATTACACTTCATAATACGAACAATAAATAAAATAGCCCTGTAGGGATTCTACAGAGCTATTACATCAAAATAATAAGTTTATTATAAAATTGTGCTCAAGAAGTTCTTATAACACCGAATACTGCATAATTAATTATGTCTTGGAAATTAGATATTATCTCAGTGGAAGGTGCATTTGAATCCTCCATCTGTTTAATTCTGTTAAGTTTCGCATACATTAAATCAGTGTAAGATTGAACTCTCATCTTTCTCCAAGCCTCACCATAATCATTATTCTTAGAATACATCAAGTCAGCGCATCCTTGTTGAACAACACTATAACATCTTTTAGCCTCCTCAACAGAAATCTCTGAACAATCCTTCTGCAAAAGCATGATAGCTATTATTCCATAATTAATTATGGCGATATAATCATCTTGAATAGATTCGTCTACTTGTGGCTGTACTCCACTTTTCAAGTGATCTAATCCTTAGGATTTTAATGAGAATTTGATCTGTTATAGTTTCAGGTCTAAAAATGGACCAAGATGGTCCATAATTATCCAACTTAACAAGATAAATACTCAGACATCTCTTAAGAACTTCTTTAAATTGTTCATCAGTTCCCATCAAATTACTCTTACTTTAGAATTAGAATCATTCACACGCTTCAAATAACGACCGAACTCTTCTTTAGAAATAAAATCAACCGAGCTAAATCCAAACTTATGTTTAAGAATAGTCGGCAACGCTGCATCTACTATAGGTTTCTTCACTCCTAAGTTCATACTTATATGAGCAATATCACCTACTGTCAATAATGTCTGCCCATCATCAATGATTCGAACAAACATAGGATTTTCAATCTTAGAGATACTTAATTTTCCCATTCTTTAAATTTTCCTTATAATACGTTTACCTCTTTCTCAGAGTTCCCTTAGACAGGAGATAATACTCTCCATTATAGAAAATTATCGAAGGCTTTGAAGAA
>ERZ773108.3999-NODE-3999-length-10682-cov-45.872118_pt1 | contig 10682 bp, 7 predicted proteins | sample MGYA00580570_ERZ773108 | MGnify/ENA primary metagenome ERZ773108 (study PRJEB29015, sample SAMEA2737840) | human gut metagenome | biome: human gut; feature: human-associated habitat; material: faeces | place: China | collected 2012 ...
AGGCAGCAGAGGTGATGACAGAAATCGTTTCAGAAAAGAAACAGTTGCAGCTCCTGATGATGTAAGAGGAAAGGAGAGCCGCGACAGAGGCAACGATAGAAAGAATAAGCATAATCACAATCAGAGCCAGAAGCAGGATAAGCTCGGAAAGAAGCAGGAGAATTACATCAATCTCGAGAAGCACGGCGGTAAGAAAAAGCCACAGCAGCCGAAGGCACAGCCAAAAGAGGATGAGAACGAGATTAAGACAATTTCTCTTCCGGAGAAGATTACAATAAGGGACTTAGCTGATAAGATGAAGGTTCAGCCTTCAGCCATCGTAAAGAAGCTTTTCATGAAGGGCGAGATGGTAACAGTTAACTCTGAAGTTGATTTTGCAGCCGCTGAGGAGATTGCGTTAGAGTTTAATTTCATATGTGAGGAAGAGGAGAAGGTCGATGTGATTGCAGAGCTTCTCAAGGAGGATGAAGAGGATGAGAGCAAGATGGTTCCTCGTCCACCTGTAGTCTGCGTAATGGGTCACGTAGATCATGGTAAGACATCACTGCTTGATGCCATCAGACAGACACGTGTTACAGACCGTGAGGCAGGTGGTATCACACAGCACATTGGTGCATCTGTTGTATCAATCAATGGCCAGAACATTACATTCCTTGATACACCGGGACATGAGGCATTTACAGCAATGCGTATGCGTGGTGCAAACTCTACTGATATCGCAATCCTTGTTGTTGCTGCAGATGATGGTGTAATGCCACAGACTGTTGAGGCAATAAACCATGCAAAGGCAGCCGGTGTAGAGATTATCGTTGCTGTCAACAAGATAGATAAGCCAAGTGCCAATATCGACAAGGTTAAGCAGGAGCTCTCAGAGTATGAGCTTATCCCGGAGGATTGGGGTGGAAGCACAATATTCTGTCCTGTATCTGCACATACTAAGGAGGGTATCGACAATCTCCTTGAGATGATTCTTCTCACAGCAGAGGTGCTCGAGCTCAAGGCTAATCCTGACAGAAATGCAAGAGGTCTCGTAATCGAGGCACAGCTTGATAAAGGCCGTGGTGCGGTTGCCACAGTGCTTGTACAAAAAGGAACACTCCATGTCGGAGATCCTATCGCATGCGGAAGCAGCTATGGTAAGGTAAGAGCCATGATTGATGACAAGGGCCGCAGAGTAAAGGAGGCTAAGCCTTCTACGCCTGTAGAGATACTTGGACTCAACAGTGTGCCTTCAGCAGGTGAGACATTTGTGGCATGTGATTCAGAGAAGGAGGCAAAGGCATTCTCTGACACATATATTTCAGAGGAGAAGAATAAGCTCATCGAGGATACAAAGGCAAAGATGTCACTTGATGATCTGTTCTCACAGATTCAGTCCGGCAATATGAAGGAGCTTGATATCATCGTAAAGGCAGATGTACAGGGTTCAGTTGAAGCTGTTAAGCAGAGTCTTGTCAAGCTTTCAAATGAGGAGGTTGTGGTCAAGGTCATCCATGGCGGCGTTGGTGCCATCAATGAGTCAGATGTTATCCTTGCATCAGCATCAAATGCAATCATCATTGGCTTTAACGTCAGACCGGATCCTGTTGCCAAGGCTACAGCAGACCGTGAGGGCGTAGATATCAGACTTTACAAGGTCATCTACAATGCGATCGAGGATGTATCTGCTGCCATGAAGGGTATGCTTGATCCTGTATTTGAGGAGAAGGTTATCGGACATGCGGAAATCAGACAGATTTTCAAGGCTTCAGGCGTTGGAAACATTGCAGGTTCATATGTGCTTGACGGATTTATGGAGAGAGGCTGCCGTGTCAGAATTAGCAGAGAGGGTGAGCAGATATTCGAGGGAGACCTTGCTTCACTCAAGAGATTCAAGGATGATGTCAAGGAGGTCAAGACAGGCTATGAGTGTGGTCTTGTATTTGACGGATTTAATGATATTCAGGAATTCGATATAGTTGAAGCTTACAAGATGGTAGAGGTTCCGAGATAATCATATATTGGTTATCTTGAATTAATGCAGCTATTCGGATAGTTACGGTTTAATATAAAAAGAAAGCGGGATTATATGAGAAAGAACAGCATAAAAAATATTCGTATCAACGAAGAGGTAATGCGTGAACTGTCAAATATCATACGCGGTGAGATAAAGGATCCGCGTATCAATCCCATGACAAGTGTTGTTGCTGTCGAGGTGGCACCTGATTTAAAGACAGCAAAGGCTTATATCAGTGTGCTTGGTGACAAGAAATCACAGGCTGATACACTTGCAGGACTTAAGTCAGCGGAGGGATATATACGCAGAACTCTCGCAAAGAACATCAATTTAAGAAATACACCTGCCATTACATTTATCATAGACCAGTCTATAGAGTATGGTGTTGAGATGTCTAAAAAGATTGATGAAGTAACAAAAAATCTCAAAGAGGATTAACAAAGAGGATTGATTATGACAGAGATTGATTCTATTTTAAAGGATGCACAATCAGTTGCCGTTTCCGGTCATGTGAGACCGGACGGCGACTGTGTCGGCTCAACACTTGCGGTATACAACTACATAAAGGATTATTATCCTGATATAAAGGCAAGGCTTTATTTAGAGCCAAGCCCGAACATCTTTAAGTTCATGCAAAGAGCAGATGAGATTGACAGCGGCTATGCGGATGATACAGTATACGATCTGTTCATAGCATGTGACTGCAGTGACACAGGCAGACTGGGAAGTGCAGCTAAGTATTTTGAGTCTGCAAAAAGGACACTTTGCATAGATCATCATGTCACAAACGGGGCCTTTGCAGACGCAAATTACATCTTTCCGGATGCGAGCTCAACCTGTGAGCTTGTGTTTGAACTTCTGCCGAAGGAGCGCATCACAATACAGATAGCAGAGTGTATTTACACAGGCATGGTGCATGATACAGGCGTGTTCCAGTATTCATGCACTTCAAAAAAGACTATGGATATAGCAGGCTCCCTGATGGAGATGGGCATTGATTATTCAAGGATAATCGATGATACATTTTATACAAAGACATTTGCTCAGAACAAGATTATGGGGCAGGCGCTTTTGAATGCTGCTTTGTATCTGAATGGTGATGTTATATTGTCTGCAGTATCGCGCGCTGAGATGGAGAAGTACGATGTGCTTCCAAAGCATCTCGACGGCATTGTAAATCAGCTGCGTGTGACAAAGGATATAAAGGTTGCTGTATTTCTCTATGAAAATGAGGATGGTACCTACAAGGGCAGCCTGCGTGTAAACGGTGATTATGATGTGGCAAAGGTTGCGTCGGTATTTGGCGGCGGTGGACATGTAAAGGCCGCCGGATTTACGATTGACGGACCGCTTGAGGTGGCAACAGACCGCATCCTTACGGCAATTAAGGACAATATTTAGGGAGAGATTCTTGGGCAGATGGTTAATGGAATAATCAATGTATACAAGGAAAAGGGCTATACAAGCTTTGACGTTGTGGCAAAGCTTCGAGGCATATTCCACCAGAAGAAGATTGGTCATACGGGTACACTTGATCCTGATGCGCAAGGCGTCCTTCCTGTCTGCCTTGGAAAGGCAACCAGAGTGTGTGACCTTTTGACAGATAAGGACAAGGTCTATAAAGCTGTGCTGCTTTTAGGACAGGAGACAGATACACAGGATATTTCAGGGCAGGTCTTAAATCAGGCTGAGGTCAATGTGACTGAGCAGGCGGTGTATGATGCAATATCACAGTTTATTGGCAGACAAAAGCAGGTGCCGCCAATGTATTCGGCTCTAAAGGTCAATGGGAAAAAGCTCTATGAGCTTGCCAGGGAGGGCAAGGTTATAGAGAGAAAAGCCCGGGATATCGAGGTGTTTGATATCAAGGTTGAAAGCATTGATTTGCCTGAGGTTACGATGACGGTGCACTGTTCAAAGGGCACATATATCAGGACGCTGTGCAATGACATCGGAGAGAGGCTGGGCTGCCATGGCTGCATGAAGTCACTGCTTAGAGTAAGGGTAGCAGGCTTTGACTTAGAGCATGCACTTACACTTTCGCAGATTCAGTCAAAGGTGGATGAAGGCTGCTTTGATATGGTGATGCCTGTTGACGGAGTATTCGAAAATCTGCCGGCAGTGCATACTGCTTCAGATGCTGATAAGCTTGTCAGAAATGGAAATAAAATTCCGGCAGTGCTTACGGATTATTTAAAACACAGTGCTGACTCTGATATAAGATACAGAGTATACAATCATGAGGGCATATTTGTCGGTGTGTATTCGTATCTTGATGAGACCGGTGAGTTTAAGCCGGTTAAGATTTTTATGGAATAGAATAGTATACAGATATTATGGAATATATAAGCAAAACTCTGGATTTTCATGTCAAGGAGCCGTCCGTCATCTCGTTTGGAAAGTTTGACGGGCTTCACCGAGGACATGAATTTCTGATGGAAAAGCAAATTGAACAGAGCAATCTGCATGGCTACAAGCGCATCATATTTACATTTGACATTCCTCCCAAATCGGAGGTACTTGGCGTTGAGTCAAAGGTTATAATCACAAACGATGAAAAAGAGTATGTGTTTGAAAAATCAGGTATTGACTATCTGATAGAGTGTCCGTTTGTGCCACAGGTGATGACGATGGAGGCGGATGCGTTTGTCAGATGGATAGTTAAAAGTCTTAATGTCAAGTGTATCATTGTCGGAGATGATTTCCATTTCGGGCACAACAGGGCAGGAGACCATCGGCTGCTTTCTGCGATGGCAGGAGAGCTTGGATACGAGCTTATTGTGGTGGACAAGATAAAGGATGGAGACAGGGATATAAGCAGTACCTATATCCGCGAGGAGATTGCGGCAGGACATATTAAAAAGGCGAATGAACTGCTGGGATATCCCTTTTTCATAAAAGGAAGAGTAGTGCATGGCAGAGCACTGGGCAGGACTATTGGCATTCCGACAGTCAACCTTTCAGTGCCGCACGATAAGCTGCTTCCACCAAAGGGAGTGTATATGTCAAGAGTTCTTGTCAGGGACAACTGGTACCTTGGTGTAACCAATATAGGATGCAAGCCTACTATAGAGGGCAAAAATCCAATCGGTGCAGAGACATATATCATAGATTTTGGGCAGGATGTTTACGGACAGGATATCATGGTAGAGCTTCATAAGTTCGTAAGACCTGAGATGAAGTTTGATTCAATAGAAGCGTTAAAGAGCCAGATGAGTGCAGATATCAATTATACAATCAATTATGCAGGCAGTCACACATTCTAGTGTGGCTGTTTTTTTGCGAAATTACCCAAAATAACGAAAAAATGACAAATATTACGGAAATATTACGGAGAAATATTGACATTTTAACAATTTGTGATATACTCGTAAACATGGGATTATGGATAGCATGAACTGGAGGCTATATGAAAAATAAATTAAAATTAGGACAGGCAGCAGGCGTTGTAGCGTTTGCTATTATTATAGGTGCTGTATCTATGAGTTCAAGCAGCACAGTAGATGCCAGAACATCATTAAAGGAAAACAGAACAGTCAATGCGGGGGTGGTCCTTGGTCTGACAGAGGCGGCAGATGCCACAGAGCTTCTCACAGCAGGGGTTACATCGGCTCTTACTTATTATGGAGCTGACGTATCGGTAGCGCAAAACGACAGCAATGTTGTTACTGCATCTGCTCAGGGTGCACAGGTTGGCAATACTGCACAGGAGACAGAACAGGCAAATGAGGCATCCCAGACACCGACAGCCGCACAGACCTGTGGTTACACAAATCTTGGTATGTCGGTTATCAGCAGCGGAAACTTAAATATCAGACAGGAAGCTTCGACAGACAGCGAGGTAATAGGAATACTTACCAATCACAATGCCTGTGAGCTTCTTGAGGATGCCGGAGAATGGTACAAGGTCACATCAGGCAAGGTGACAGGATATGTAAACAAGCAGTATCTTGTGACAGGAGATGAGGCAGAGGCTATTGCAGAACAGGAGATTAAGACGGTTGCCACAGTAAATACGGAAACACTGAATGTGCGTGCAGAGAAGTCAACAGAGGCTGCGGTGCTTTCGCAGGTTGGAAATTCAGAGGCATTCACGGTTAATTCTGTCGCTGACGGCTGGGTTGAGATAAGTGTGGATGATTCGGTAGGATATATATCACAGGATTATGTGACACTGGCACAGGCACTTCCTACAGCAAAGACAATAGAGCAGGTGAAGTATGGTGACGGCGTATCAGATGTAAGGGCATCTGTTGTATCGTATGCGTTACAGTTTGTCGGAAACAGATATGTGTGGGGTGGTACAAGCCTTGAGAAGGGAGTTGACTGCTCAGGCTTCACAATGAGAATTCTTGGAAAGTATGGAATCTCATTACCGCATTCATCAAGAGCACAGCCTTCATACGGCACAAAAATCAGTGCATCTGAAGCAAAGCCGGGAGATTTATTCTTCTACGGAAGTGGAAGGAGTATCTCACATGTTGCAATTTATATCGGAAACGGACAGATTGTACATGCCAGTAACAAGCGTGATGGAATCAAGGTTTCAAATGCATATTACAGAAATCCGATTTGTGTCGCAAGATATTTGCCGGATTAATAAAAAAACAGTTTACAACAAATGCTTACTATGCTATACTGCATAAGTGTGGTTTTGCCCATGTTCGGTAGTTGGACACTCCGACCTATTGCTGAGCATCATACAGTTATCAGGGCGCATTATAATATAAGGAGGATCAACAATGATCGCAAAGGAAAAGAAACAGGCTATTATCGCAGAGTACGGTAGAACACCAAATGACACAGGTTCACCAGAGGTTCAGATTGCAATTCTTTCAGCAAGAATCGCAGAGTTAACTGAGCATTTCAAACAGAACCCAAAGGATCATCACTCAAGAAGAGGAATGTTAAAGATGATCGGTCAGAGACGTGGATTACTTGCATACCTTAAGGAGATTGATATCGAGAGATATCGTTCACTTATCGAGCGTTTAGGACTCAGAAAATAGTATTTTCTTTAGAGCGGAGTAACTATTATTCCGCTCTATTATTGTTTTTATTATTGTTTTTTGAAAAGCAGAAGTAAGCCGAGACCACTAAAGAGTGCATGAGAGTACATGTATTGTTTAGTAGTTTCGGAAGAGGAATACACTTCTGCAAAAGAATTTTAAGGAGAATTAATATGTACAAAAGTTATTCAATGGAACTTGCCGGCAGGACTCTTACTGTAGATATCGGAAGAGTAGCAGCTCAGGCAAACGGAGCTGTTTTTATCAAGTATGGTGATACAACAGTCCTTTCAACAGCTACAGCATCTGACAAGCCACGTGACGGTGTGGATTTCTTCCCACTCAGCGTTGAGTTCGAGGAGAAGATGTACTCTGTAGGAAAAATTCCGGGTGGTTTTAACAAGCGTGAGGGAAAGGCATCTGAGAACGCCATCCTTACAGATCGTGTAATTGACCGTCCTATGAGACCTCTTTTCCCAAAGGATTACAGAAATGATGTTACATTAAACAACCTTGTTATGTCAGTGGATCCTGAGTGCCGTCCTGAGATAGTTGCAATGATCGGTACAGCTCTTGCTGTTCACATCTCAGATATTCCGTTTGACGGACCATGTGCCATGACACAGATGGGACTTGTTGATGGTGAGTTTATCGTAAACCCTTCACAGAAGCAGTGGGATGAGGGCGATTTACAGCTCACAGTTGCTTCTACAAAGGAAAAGGTCATCATGATTGAGGCAGGCGCCAATGAGATTCCTGAGGATCAGATGATTGAGGCAATCTACAAGTGTCATGATATCAACCAGACAGTTATCGCATTCATGGATCAGATCCGTGATGAGATTGGCAAGCCAAAGCATGAGTATGAGAGCTGTGCTATTCCGGAGCAGATGTTTGAGGATATCAAGAAAATTGTTACTCCTGAGCAGATGGAGGAGGCAGTATTCACAGATGAGAAGCAGAAGCGTGAGGAAAATATAAGAGCTATCACAGAGCAGTTAGAGGAAGCCTTCGCTGACAATGAGGAGTACCTTGCAGTACTTGGTGAGGCTATTTACCAGTATCAGAAGAAGACAGTCAGAAAGATGATTTTAAAGGATCATAAGCGTCCGGACGGCCGTGCAATCAACCAAATCAGACCACTCGCAGCAGAGGTTGATTTGATTCCTAGAGTTCACGGCTCTGCAATGTTTACCCGTGGACAGACACAGATTTGTGATGTTGTAACACTTGCTCCTTTATCAGAGATTCAGAAAATCGACGGACTTGATGCTAATATCACAACAAAGAGATATATGCATCACTATAACTTCCCTGCATATTCTGTAGGAGAGACAAAGGTATCACGTGGACCGGGACGTCGTGAGATTGGACACGGAGCACTTGCTGAGAAGGCACTTGTTCCTGTACTTCCAAGCATTGAGGAGTTCCCATATACTATCCGTGCCGTATCTGAGACATTTGAGTCAAACGGCTCTACATCAATGGCTTCAACATGTGCATCATGTATGTCACTTATGGCTGCAGGTGTTCCGATTAAGGCTATGGTTGCCGGAATCTCATGCGGACTTGTAACAGGCGATACAGATGATGATTTCCTTGTACTTACAGATATCCAGGGTCTTGAGGATTTCTTCGGAGATATGGATTTCAAGGTAACAGGTACACATAAGGGTATTACAGCTATCCAGATGGATATCAAGATTCACGGACTTACAAGACCTATCGTTGAGGAAGCAATCGCGAGAACACGTGAGGCACGTCTCTACATCATGGATGAGGTCATGAGCAAGGCAATCGCTGAGCCTAGAAAAGAAGTAAATGAGTGGGCTCCAAAGATTGAGCAGATTACAATCGATCCATCAAAGATTGGTGATGTTGTCGGACAGAAGGGTAAGACAATCAACGAGATTATCGACAGAACCGGTGTCAAGATCGATATCACAGATGATGGCGCTGTTTCAGTTTGCGGAACAGATAAAGAGATGATTGCAAAGGCAATCGACATGATTAAGATTATCACAACTGATTTTGAGCAGGGACAGATCCTTGAGGGAACAGTTGTAAGCATCAAGGAGTTCGGTGCTTTCATCGAATTTGCTCCTGGCAAAGAGGGAATGGTTCACATTTCTAAGATTGCAAAAGAGAGAATCAACAGAGTAGAGGATGTACTCACACTTGGAGACAAGGTAAAGGTTGTTTGCCTTGGCAAGGACAAGATGGGAAGAATCAGCTTCTCTATGAAGGATGTAAAAGAGGATTAATTAATATACGTTAAAGTATAACAATAATATCTAAGTAAAGGGCTGCACGCAGGTGCAGTCCTTTTAATATATGAAATTATAGTAAGGTGATATGATGTAAGGCAAAACAGGTGCGTCTGTGTCATATTGTGAAAACGAATCATATACTAAATTAAAAAATAAAATAATAATGAAAAATGCGAAATATAGTATAAATGCAAATCTGGTATATAAAAATGGATATAGTGGTAAAAATGTCAATATAGCAGTGCTTGATACGGGTGTGTTTAAACACAAACAGCTTGATGGGTGCATAAAGCATTTTATGGATTTTGTGGGTGGAAAGGAGACATGTTATGACGATAACGGGCATGGTACACATGTGTGCGGTATATTATCGGCTGCAGATATAGGCATGGCTCCGGGGGCAGGACTATATGTGTTTAAGGTGCTTGATTATCTTGGCATGGGGCAGACGTCGGATTCAATTCGTGCACTTAAGTATATAAAAGAAAACTGCGTCAGACTTAATATAAAAATACTCAACTTCTCTGTAGGATATCTGCCATGTTCTGATACAGCAGAGCGTATTAAGATATTGAAGCTGATAGATGAATTGTGGGATATGGGAGTAGTAGTTGTTGCAGCAGCGGGCAACTATGGCCCGGCACCGTTTTCTGTAACTGTGCCGGGAATTTCAAGAAAAATAATAACAGTCGGAAGCTTTGATGATATAAGAAGTGGCAAAGGTCCTACCGACTGTTGTATTGTAAAGCCTGAGATTCTGGCTCCCGGGCATGATATCATAAGCCTTGGAACGAGAGATGGCACATATGTAAGGAAAACAGGTACTTCAATGGCTACACCGATTGTGTCAGGTGCCATAGCACTTCTATTGGAAAAAAATCCAAATATGAGACCGGAGGCGGTTAAGCTAGCACTGTATAATACATGTGACAGGGCAGGGGATAGTCACAAAGGCTCGTGGGGGATTATAAATGTTGATAAATTGGTGGGAATATTATAATATGTATTAGAGATTTATTATAGATAATATAGGAAATATTAGGTTGTATAATTGTAATTTCATGGTAGGGCTTATATGAGAAAAATATTACAAAGACTGCTTTCAAAGCTTTTTATAGTTTCGACAATAATAATCATACAGATGATATGGTGGTTCTTTTTGTTTTATACGGCCTCTGTTGCCAGCAGGGTGTTTCAGGATCTGATGTATGTGGCAGCCATATTGCTTTCGCTTTATATTGTCAACAGGCGGATGAAAATGTATATAAAAATGTCATGGATATTTTTGATACTGAGTGTTCCAATCGTTGGTATTCCGTGCTATTTCTTTTTCGGAAGACCGGAGCTTACGTCGAAGACACAGAAAAGAATGGCAAGAATTGTGGAAGCATATGCGCCGCTTCGGCC
>ERZ773108.4000-NODE-4000-length-10681-cov-2.873518_pt1 | contig 10681 bp, 7 predicted proteins | sample MGYA00580570_ERZ773108 | MGnify/ENA primary metagenome ERZ773108 (study PRJEB29015, sample SAMEA2737840) | human gut metagenome | biome: human gut; feature: human-associated habitat; material: faeces | place: China | collected 2012 ...
GGAACCATGCACCATGGCAGATCATCTGACTCCGGTGTATAGTCCGCGTCTTCCCCTTCCCATTTCATGGTATGGGGATTGAAATAGCGAAGACCGAACCAGGCTCTTGGGGTATTGTATACATGGTCAGAATCCTCATGGCTGCCAAAAGCATCCCTCGGGTTAAAGCAGTCATCAAAGGACAGATCCAGATGATTTTCTTCAATAAATTCCCTCATATCTGCAGAACACATATATTCCTTCTGCTCAAATAAGGCATCTTCCAGATCAAATACATCCAGTCCCAGCTGGTTTGGCATTACCACATAGCTGTCATCAGGTACTCTTCTGGCGATCCAGTGGTGTCCGCCGATTGTCTCAAGCCACCAGATCTCATTTGCATCCTGAAAAGCAATCCCATTTTTCTCATAAGTTCCATACTGCTCCAACAGGCTTCCCAGGCGCTTTACACCTTCTCTGGCACTGTTAATATAAGGAAGGACAAGAACAACGATATCCTCCTCTCCAATACCACCTGGAACTTCTGCCTTTCCGTCTTCTGCCGGCTGGTACACTACCATAGGATCCGCACCCAGGACTCTCGGGTTGGAGGTAATGGTCTCGGTTGCAGTCATTGCCACATTTTTCTCATTTACACCGCAGGCTGCCCAAATTCCCTGTCCGGGAATGGCATTAGGAGCTGCGCTGTAGCGCATGGGATGCTCCGGAAGCGGGATCTCCACATGAGAGATCACAGATTTGTACACCTTCGGCTGCTTCTCCGGATGTACGATCACATATTTTTTTGCTGTAAAATGATTACCGCCTGCATCGTCATTTCTGGCGATCATGGTAGAACCGTCATAACTTGCTTTTTTTCCTACTAATATAGTTGTACATGGCATAATGTCATTCCTCCTGTTCTCATTCATTAAACCGTTTCTTTTATATTATCATCCCGAAAGTCATTTCGGAACAGATACAACGCTGCTAAAATAAACCCGCAGCAGACCACCCAGGTAGCCGGTTCGCAGACGCACACTGATTGATACTGCTCTGGAGCACTACGCTCCCTATGTTATAAATGGCACTCATCAGCCCCATACTAAGCCCATGTTCAAACATTCCCACTGCCTGAAGCAGACCTGCTTCCAGGTTATAGATCATAGTTAATGGAATACCTGCCAGGATGATCGTAAGATATGCTAATGCTCCATGTTTTTAAGTCCTCTTTTCTCTCGTTTTTTGTCTGGCGGACTTTTTTGTCTACTTGTCAGCTGATAAAAGTTTAACAAAAATGAGCATAGAAGTCAAATTTTTCCAAGATCTTTTGCTATTTTCCACAACTGTCTGCAAGGTTCCTGGTAAGTTCCGAAGTTTTCCATACAGCAGATCACCTTTTCACAGTTTTTAAGAACCTTTACCGCAGTTTCAAAGGTCGCATCTGAGACCGATTCAAAGGCTTTTTCCCGAATCACCACAGAAGCCAGTGCCTCTGCCACCGGATATTCCCTGTCGTTTTCCCACAGGATACCTGCTGCAAAGGGAATTCCCTCTTTTTGCAGCTGCCGATACACCGGGATCCCTGTTCCATTTCCGCCAATGACAAACACCTTCGGCTCTCCTTTTACAGCTTCCAACTCTACGCTGCCATAATCTGTAAGATAGGTGCCTTTTTCGATCTGAAACAGTTCTTTGATATAATCTCCACTGAAAATTTCCTCCGGCGTACCAAAGCGGCCAATGGAATTATCCCCTTTTACACAGATAATATGATCGGATATCTTCTGGGCCAGATCCAGTTCATGCAGAGACATAAGCACTGCCACTTTCTTTTCCCGCACCATATTTTTAAGAAGATACAAAAGTTCCAGTTTGTGCCGGATATCTAAAAATGCAGTCGGCTCATCTAATACAATGACCTGTGGTTCCTGACAGATGGCTCTTGCCAATAATATACGCTGTCTCTGTCCATCACTGATTTCCAGAAAATTCCGGATTCCTAATTCCTGAGCATGCACAGCCATCAATGCTTCATCCACCTTGTTTTCGTCTTCCCCGGAAAGGACTCCCAATCTTCCGGTATACGGGTAGCGCCCTGTCGCCACTACATCGTGACAGGTCATCAGTTCCGGTTTCATCCGTTCCGTCAGCATTACTGCCACCTTCCTGGCCATACTCTTATAAGAGAGCTTCCGTATCTCATCTGAATCTAGATAGACTTCGCCTCCGATCAGTTTCAACTGTCTGGTAACGCTCTTTAATATGGTAGATTTTCCCGCACCATTTGGTCCGATCAGGGTAACGATCTCCCCCTTTTTTATATCCAGATTGATATCACGGATCAACACCTTTCCCTGATATCCTACAGAAAGGTCTTTCGTCTTTATATAATAATCTTTCATTTCCTACCTGCCTTTCTGTCCGTGTACCATCATAAATATGACTATCGGTGCACCGAATATCGATGTCACCGTACTGATATTCAGTTCCATCGGTGCAAATGCCATCCTTGCAATCAGATCACAGATCATACAAAATACTGCACCTCCGATAAATGTTCCCGGTATCACAACCAACGGTTTCGATGTCTGCAGCGCATGCTTTATCAGGTATGGAACAGCAATTCCCACGAATGAGATCGGACCTGCGAAAGCTGTCACACTGGCAGAAAGCACACTGGACAAAAGAATCAGTGCTACCCTGAAAAATCTGATATTTACTCCCATGCTCTGTGCGTATGCTTCCCCCAGCTGATATGCCCCGATTGGTTTTGACAGAAAAAATGTAAGTACCACCGTCACACCGATTACAGTAGCGGCAACCTCTACATTACTCCAGTTCATTCCCGAAAAGCTTCCCTGTGACCATCCATGCAGATTGACAATATCGGAATCTTCCGCAAAGGTTACAACAAAATCAGTAATTGCCGAGCAGATATATCCAATCATGATTCCACCCACAAGAAGGGTTGCCATATGTGTCATTTTCCTGGACAACAACAGGATAAATCCAGTGGAAATAAGTGCACCCGCAAATGCAGCAATGATCAACGTATAAGAAGATACAAAAGCATATCTCTCCAGGAAAAATATCATTACCAGCGCTACCATCATCTTCGCCCCGGAAGAAATTCCCAGAACAAACGGACCTGCAATCGGATTTGAGAAAAATGTCTGAAGCAGGAACCCGGATAATGACAATGCGCCTCCCAGGATTGCCGCCATCAGTACTCTCGGAAGTCGTATCTTCCATATAATGTTTGCCTCTGTTCCTTCTCCGCCTCTTCGAATCAGTATCTTGCATATTTCTGCTATTGAAATATGGACATTTCCCGTATTAATATTTAAAACTGTTGCAACACAGAACGCCGCTGCCAGAACCCCGAATACCAGGATGTATCTGGAACGCCGCCTGAAATTCTCTTTCTCCATCATTTCTCCTTTAAAAAAATCAGGTGAACACATTCAAACGCCCACCTGATTATTATACTGTACTATTTTACCCGATACAAGAATGTCATACCACTCTCATCTCCATCTGTCAGCATCAGATTGATATCCGTAATCAGATTTCCCACAATGTCCGTTGCCTGATACAGTGATTTTCCGGTGCACCACACATTTCCGTTCTTCACTGCCTTAAAATCTGCGAACAATTCACTCTTTGCTGTCAGATCTGCAATGCTATTGATCGGACTGTCGATCGATGCATTATAGATCAGATAATCTGCATTCTTTGCTTTTGCATAAAACTCTTCCATCGACAGTTCCACAGAAGCACTCTTGCTTTTTGTGTTCTTAAGATCCTGAAAAATGTATTTTCCTCCGGCAATATCGATCATCTTCGGAATATAATCACTACTGCTTCTTACGACCACTGTTCCATCTGTATTCACAAAGAAATAAGCAACTGTTTTTCCTGTATTCTTAAAATCTTTCAGACTGCCGATCACTTCTGTCTGTGTATCAAAAAATGTATCTGCTGCATCTTCTTTGTTCAGCATTGCTGCATATGCTTTGATCCACTCCGTCCTTCCAAGCGGATGACTTTCATAACTGGAACGGTCAATAAACACCGGAATATCCAGATCTTCGATCATCTCCTGAACCTTTGGTGTATGCAGGATCATCGTGGATTCAATTGCAAGATCACAGTCCTCATCTATCAGCATTTCATAATCCGGTTCGCTGTATTTTCCTGCAAACAGGATCTTGCCGTCTTCCATTGCTTTCTTCGCATGATCAATATACCAGTCCGAAGCCTGTGCTCCCGACATCCGGATACTGTCCAGCCCATCCATCGCATCAAACAATGCCATTGCCGATGTTGCTGCGAGATAAATGTGCTCCAATGGCTGTTTTAATACCACAATTTCTTTATCCAGATCTGCCGGTTTCTTCTTACCTTCCGGTACGATCAGATACTGCCTGTCTTCGTGTACGTCCAGTAATTTATATCCTTCTTTATAATAATAGACATCAAAACCCGTAGCATATTTCAGCTTCATTGTTTTCTTATACTCAAGACCGTCTATCTTCGGAGCATGTTTTTCTGTCGCCCCTGCTTCTTCCGTCTGCTGTATTCCGTCACCTTTCGATACACCCGATTTGCCTGAGGTGCTGCACCCGGTCAGTGCTCCTGTTACCAGAAGCACTGTACCTGCAAGTACACACAACAGCCGATATGTTCTCTTTTTCATCCTTTTCTCCACTTTTTCTGATCACAAGAGCATTGTCCACACTCTGCTATCTTACGCAATCTCTATTCTGCACTTTGGCCGTCACATCCCAAAATCACTTGGTAGACCTTTTCCCATTCTTTCTGTGCATCTTTTCCTTTTTCATCTTTTGCACGGTCAACGATCACCGGAATCTGAAGAAGCGTCATCTTCTCTGTCATCTTTCGATAAGCTGTCATTTTTTTCTTTGCCGCTTTTTTGCTGCTTCTTTTTTCCGGCAGCACGCTGGATGAAAGGAGTGCAAGATTACATTTGTTTTTTACAAGTTTCTTATAATTTAATTTGCCGGACGTTCCCGCATAAATGACTTCTTTCTCAGCCATCTTTTCTTTGATAGTTTCATTCTTGCATTTATTTTTCTTCACACCGACTGTTGTCACTTTATCAAGCTGTCCCAGTTCTTCCATCAGGGAAATCGTCTTATTCGATCCTGCATAAACATGATCTGCCGGCTGTCTTACCACAATGACTTCCTTATCCAGCCCCGCCGGAATCTCTGCATTTTCCGGAACGATCAGATATTTGATCACTTTGTTCAGGTACAGTGCTGCCTGCTCCTGCTCTGCCGGATTCAGTCCGCTTATTTCTGATGCTTCTTTCCATTTCTTACCGGCTGCTTTTCTTCCGGTCTTTTTATTCATATCGATCTCTAACAATGTGATTCCCTTACTGCATCGATCTCTGCAAGTGATTCCCTGATCATAATGATATATCTTGAAATATTTCGCATACTCGGCTTTTGTTTCAGACTGATACTCCAGGCCGATGATCTCCGGTGCTACCTCGTCCATTTTTTTGTTTGCTGTTGCCGTCTTGCTGCTGTCACTTCCGTTTGCACCGATTACCGTTACTTCTTTTCCGTTGGCTCTCGCTGATGCATTGGCTTTTGCTGCTTCGGCAATGTATACAAAAATCGTATATTTAATCTCATGTGCCGTAGACATCGCCGTTGTCATACCCACAACCGAGTTATTCTTATTCAGTTCTACCGGAATTACAAAGGATGTAGAACTTCCTGTTTTCGCACTCGGATAATATACATTTCCATTCGCTTTTACATACTGGTAATGCGGACTGCTGAATGTGATCGTTGCATATGCCTGACCGCCTGTAACCGTTACCTTGCTGCAAGTGATGCTTACCTTTCCGGTTCCGCCTGACCATGAGAAGCTGTCCGGTGTGTATACACCGTCTTTTAATCCTGTGGTACTGTTGACTCTGGCTGTTGACTTATTCAGATCAGACTCGTATTTTGATTCCTGATCCGGTTTTCCATTGTTTGTCGTATTATTTCCTGTAGTTCCACTGTTTCCATTATTGTTTTCTGCATTTCCCTGGTTATTTCCGTTGGAACCATTTCCCGGATTGTTATTATTTCCGCCCGGTTTCAATGAGCCGTTGCTTCCGTTATTACCATTCGAAGCATTTCCATTATTGCTGTCCGCAATCTTAGTCATGCCTTCTGAATGAAATGTCAGTGTTCTGGTGTCCCACTTATTACTCTTTGTCGTATGAACGGCAATTGTCATTACCTCATCCAGTTTCTCTACCGGAATCTGAAATGTATACTGCTCTGCAAGAAGCGAATCCGGAAGGATCCAGTTCTTTTCATCATCCGATGCGTTATTTACATCGCCCAGATAGATTCTGTTATAACCCTGACCGCTTAATGTAACTGCCGCCGTCATCTGTCCATTCTTTACAGTCATAACACAATCCGTAACACGGAACATCTTTCCGCCGGCTTCAGCATTCACCTGATAGGTTCCGTCTGCTATGATACGTTTTGCAGAGGCAGATGAAAATATAAGTGTACGGTCATACCATTTATCTTTTTTAATGGAATGTGCCGCAACTGCAATTCCTTTATCCAGACTTTCTACCGGAACTTTGTATGTATATTTTCCTGCCTCATCAGCCACATATGAAATGTAGTCTTTTGCTGCAGCTTCTGCCGCATCGGCTGCTGATCCCATATAAAGATAATCATATCCGGTTCCGCTTAATGTGATTACAGCATACATCTTACCTTTTTCAGATGTCAGGATACAATTCGTAACTTTGAACATCTTATTTCCAGTATCCACATCTACCTGATAATTTCCATCTGTCAGGGTTTTATTTTCTGTTTCCGATGCTGTTACCGTTACCTTGCATGTGGCTTTAAGCTCTGTTCCTTCCGCATTCTTAATAGACACAGTCACCTCAGCAGTTCCTGCTTTCACTGCGGTCAGCTCAGCCTGTGTTCCGGATTTTGCAACGGTTACAATCTTTGGATCAGAAGAAGTCCATGTCATATCCGGTGCTGTCTCAGATGCTGATAATGCCGGTGTGAACTGAGGTGTCAGTTCCTGAACTTCTCCCTCTTTCATGCTGAGTTCAGATCCCTCTTTGAAACTTAATTCCGTAATAACGGTCTGATCCGGTGTGGATGGTGTCGACGGAACTGTATCTTCCGGGATTGCAATATTGATCGTATATGCAATATTTTTTCCACTCATGGAACTGGTATGTGCCATAAAAGTCATTGAACTATTTAAATTAACAGGAATCTCAAATGTAACTCCGGCCTCGCCTTCTCTCGGTTTTGCATGATATATGTTCTGGGTTCCATTCACTTTCACCCATACTTTATCATACTTAGAACTGCTAAAATTTATCCAGGCTGTTGCTTTTCCATTCTTTACGATTACTTTTTGACACTCAATCTTCACCTTGCTTGAACCACCCGAAGTCAGTTTTGCCGAAAAATGATCCGCATCAACACCATATTCTCCGTCTTTCAAAGCACCTGCCATACCGCTGATATCAGTAATGTTCTCAAATATTTCGTCTTCGCCGATTGGTTCCGTCTGTGGGGCGGTTCCGTCTTCCTGCGTATTCTGTACCTTTTCGACAGCTACCTGATTTTTCCCGGCTTCTTTTGTGACTTCCTGACTTGTATCTGTCGTCACACTGCTTTCTGTCTGTCCGGCAGCGGCTTCTGTCTCAGTCTGTCCGGCAGCGGCTTCCGACTCTGTCTGTCCGGCAGTGGCTTCCGGCTCTGTCTGTCCAGCTTCATCACTATCCTGTTTATTCTCACTCAATGTATCTCCTACGGCTGCATTCTGATCTTCCGCATACACTCCCGATACCGGTGCAACTGCCATAGACACAGCCATAAATAAGGCCAAAAATTGCTTGGAATTATGTTTCATCTTATACTCTCTCCCTACTACTTTTCTGTCAACCAAAATACCCTTCCACGAAATCATCCGTAAAAGGGTACAAAATGGCCTTGTTAATTTATTATAATTTTCTTCCATTTTTGTACAACCAATTACTCGTGGTCCGGATTTACTTCCATGTACACTACAGGCAGGTCTCCTGACTCACAGATCCATACATCAGAATCTTGTCTTCCCGTTATCCAGTGACTTTTTTCTTTTCTGATATTCCCTGCTCACAGTGACGAGTTCGCACAGGACTTGCACCTGTTTCCCTTTTCACCGGCTCTATCAATCTTATCCAGCCGGCACCTGCAGTTTTCATTCTATTTTTCTCATCTTGACTACGATACCATAAGTACCTGTAAAATGCAATTGTTAACCCAGATTCTGCTTCTGTACTGCCTCTTCGGTGCGGAATTTTTCAAATGTATGAACTACCTCTTCCGCATCAGAACCATCTACTACAAAAATCATCTTCTGATTCAGCGTAACTGTCATCATTCCCATAACTGATTTTCCATCAATGATAAGTTTATGTGCTGTATCTTCAATCAAGGTATCAGCCTCTACTTTCTGACACATTCTTGAAAATTCTACAAGCTGTTCCGGTGTTTCAAATTTTACATTCATTTTTATCATAATTAAGTCTCTCCTCTCAGGTGTATCCATCATTTTCATTACAAACACATCTGTTTATAAGAAAAATATAAATCAGTATACTACGTTTTTTTCTACTATGTAATATATTTTTTTTATTTCTTAACATTGTCTTTTCACCTAGAATATATTATACTTATCTGGCATCATCCGTATTAAAGATAACTAACTATATATATATATCAATTTTATATATTATTTTGGAGGATATTATGAGTACATACGATTATTACCGTATTTTTTACCATGTTGCACAACATCACAGTTTTACAAAAGCGGCAGAGGTATTACACAATAACCAGCCGAACATTACCCGTTGTATGAATAATCTTGAGACAGAACTTGGCTGTCACCTTTTTGTCCGTTCGAACCGCGGAGTCTCACTGACGCCTGAAGGCCAGAAGCTTTTTAACCACGTTGCGATTGCTTTCGAACAGCTTGAACTCGGAGAAGCCGAGCTCAAGCGTGACCAGAGTCTTACAAGCGGACTCATCTCCATCGGAGTCAGTGAAAATGCACTTCGTATTATGCTTCTGTCCAAATTAGAAGCATTTCACAATCATTATCCACATGTAAGGCTTAAGATATCCAACCATTCCACTCCGCAGGCGATTGCTTCCCTGGAAAGCGGACTGGTGGATTTTGCAATTGTAACAACTCCACTTTCTGTTCAAAAACAGTTTCAGAAAATCTCCCTGGGTTCTTTCCGGGAAATTCTGATCGCCGGCCCGAAATACAAAGAACCGGCTTCCCGCATCTGCTCACTGGAAGAACTTACGGACTACCCTTTCGTCTCGCTGGAAAATAACACCAGCACCAGAGATCTTCATATTCAATACTTTTCTTCTCACGGGCTTCCGTTCCGTCCGGATCTTGAAGTTACATCCACCGACCAGTGCCTGGCTTTGATCCAGCACAATCTTGGTATCGGCTTCTATCCGGAGAAGCTTGCAGAAGAACCGCTCAAGCGTGGAGAAATTCTTCAGATCCATCTGAAAGAATCCCTTCCTGCGAGACAAATCTGTCTTGTACAGAATGCTTCCAGACCACAGAGCATTGCAGCGCAAAAACTAATCGAGACACTGATCCGTATCTGATGACGGATCAATGTCTCTTTTTTGTCCCTTTTTATCTTTCGTTTCTCCGGGATTCTATATCCAGGAACATCAACAGGAAACTGACGATCAAAAGTCCGCAGGATACCCAGATCATATGGATTCCATAATTGGCTGAAAGATTGCCTCCGATTCCGGCTCCTACCGCAAAAAGAACTATAATTCCAAAATAATACATTGCCTGCCGCAATTGTTCCGGCTTTTTCTCTCTCAGATAGAAGGATAATGCCGCCGTTCCACTCCGTAAGTTTCCGATACACATAGTTGTAGCCGCTCCTCTGTTGCGGATCTTGCGAAAGCTTTCGACCTGAATGCCGCAGGCAAAAGAGGTGAGTGAGTTTGCGAGGGGATTTAAAGAGTGAGGGAAAAAGGCTACACATATTAAAATAACAGCTTCCAACAGAACGGAAAGCTGACGCCAGTGGAGTCGTATGTTGAGGCAGCGCACAGTATCGGCAAGTAAGATGCCGAGAGGAAACGCGAGAACAGGGAGGAGATAGCTGAGCATGGCAAAATAGTTCCCTTCCGCGAGATTTACACCGAATAGGAGCAGATTTCCGGTTTGGGCGTTTGCGAATACGTTTCCCCGTTCAAGATAAGAGTAGGCGTCCATAAATCCGCCGGATAAGGCGAGGATGATTCCTAAGCGGAGTGTTTCAGACATTTGCAAAGAGTGTTTCATAGGGAAATCTCCTTTCGGTAATTAAAATGGTTTTGCTGAGGATGTCGTATTATATAGAAGGAGCATCCCGTCAAAGAGGCGAGAATGCTCCGTTTTGATATTTTTTTAATAGGCAGAACGCCGCGGCGGAAGCGCAGAGCTCACCTACAGGGAATGAGATCCATACGCCCGTAGGTCCGAAAAAGCGGGTGAGGATGAAACTTAACGGGATTGTTATCACAAATTGGCGGAGCAAAGAGATGATCAGAGAATTCCGCCCGTTTCCTATCGCCTCAAATACGCCGGAATAGATCAGACC
>ERZ773108.4002-NODE-4002-length-10678-cov-5.481126_pt1 | contig 10678 bp, 7 predicted proteins | sample MGYA00580570_ERZ773108 | MGnify/ENA primary metagenome ERZ773108 (study PRJEB29015, sample SAMEA2737840) | human gut metagenome | biome: human gut; feature: human-associated habitat; material: faeces | place: China | collected 2012 ...
TTGAGGAATCCACCGAGAACGTGGAGGTGTTTGACACGGCCATTGCCATCATGGCAGGTCTGATGATCATTCCGGCAGTGTTCTCCTTCTCCGGCGGTGACCCGGATACCCTGCAGGCAGGTCCCTCGCTGATGTTCATCACCATTCCCAAGGTGTTCGAGAGCATGGGGTTCGGCCACGTTGTCGGCGTGCTGTTCTTCCTTCTGGTCCTTTTTGCTGCGATCACAAGCTCCATTGCTCTGACCGAGAGCGCCGTTTCCACCTTTGAGGATGAATTGGGCTGGAACCGCCAGAAAGCGACCGGCTGCATTGGCGTCATTATGGTGGCACTGGGCAGTCTGTCGGCCCTGGGCTATGGTCCTCTGGCCGGTGTGACGGTGTTCGGGATGCAGTTCCTGGACTTCTTCGATTTCCTGACAAACTCGGTCATGATGCCCATTGCGGCCATTGCCACCTGCCTGCTGGTGTCGCGGGTCATCGGGGTGGAAAAGATCGAAGCGGAGGTCACCGTCGACGGGAAACCGTTCCGTCGGAAAAAGATCTTCAACTTTATGATCCGCTATCTGTGCCCCGTGTTCGCGGCCATCATTCTGGTGAGCTCTGTGGCCAATGCTCTGGGCTGGATCTCGATGTAAGGATAAGAATGTACGATATGTGCATCTTTCGATGGATGAAATGGAAGAACTGGCCGGCAAGATAGCGGCATCTTCTTAAAACAAACAGCGGCAGTAAACAAACAGCGGCAGTTTTCCGAAAACGGAAATCTGCCGCTGTTTTATAGCATGTCCCGGACAGGAGTCGAACCTGCGGCCTTCCCCTTAGGAGGGGGACGCTCTATCCAACTGAGCTACCGAGACACAGACCGATGCACACAAGGCGCACTGCCTATCTATAATACCGCATCGTGCGCATAAAATCAAGTTGAACCGACGAGGAAAATGGTGTATGCTATAAGGGAGAAAACGAAAGCGGCAGTGCAGGTGTGTGCTGCCTGCGGAGGAACGTATGAAAAAGCCATTCAAGAACCCATTCCGGCATCATCGTGCAAAGAACCGGAACAAACCGCGGGGGTACAGCCCTACCCAGATCATCTGCGTCAGTTTTGTGATCGTGATCGCACTGGGTACGCTGCTGTTGTCACTGCCCATTGCCAGCCGCTACGGGCGGATGCGGGTGATCGACGCCATGTTCACGGCCACCAGCGCCACCTGCGTGACCGGTCTGGTCGTGCGGGACACCTGGACCCAGTTCACGGTGTTCGGGCAGGCGGTGATCCTGGTCCTGATCCAGGTGGGAGGCCTGGGTCTGGTGACCCTGACCAGCTTTTTTGCGCTGGCCATGCGGCGGCGCATGGGCTTCCGGGACCTGCGAGTGCTGGGCGAGAGCGTGTCGGCTGATGGCTACGCGCAGGCCAAGGACGTGCTGCGCATCGTGGTGGGGCTGGCGGCCTGCTTTGAAGGGGCAGGCATCCTGCTGCTGATGCTGGCCTTTGTGCCCCAATTTGGGCTCCAGGGCATCTGGATCAGCATCTTTACCGCCATTTCGGCCTTCTGCAATGCAGGCTTTGACCTGTTTGGTCAGTTTGGGGCCTATTCCTCCCTGGTGCCCTATGTCCACAACTACTATGTCCAGGCCGTGGTCATGTTTATGATCATTGCAGGCGGCCTGGGCTTTATGGTGTGGGTGGAGCTGATCCAGTACCCCAAAAAGCGCAAGTTGTCCCTCCACGCTCGGGTGGTGCTGATCTTTTCGGTGCTGCTGTGGGTAGGGGGTGCAGCCCTCATCGGTCTGCTGGAGTGGAACAATCCCGCCAGCATGGGCGGCCTCAGCGTGTCGGACAAGATCATGGCGTCGCTGTTCCAGTCGGTGTCCACCCGCACGGCCGGTATGAACACCATTGATCTGGCGGCCTGCGGGCCCATCACCAAGCTGCTGATGAGCGTGCTGCAGTTCATTGGTGCGGCACCCGGTTCCACGGGCGGCGGCGTGAAGGTGACCACCTTTGCGGTGCTGTTCCTGACCATCCGCAGCGTGGCGCAGGGCCGGGATGACTGCGTGATCGCCGACCACCACATTGAGTCCAAAACGGTGTACCGTGCCCTGACCATCATCGTCATCGGCGCACTGGCTGCCTTTGGCTCGGCTGTGGTGGTGTACTACAACACCTCGGATGCGGTGTCGGTCATTGATGCCATCTTCGAGTCCTGCTCGGCCTTTGGCACGGTGGGTCTGTCGGTGGGCGTGACCGCCCGGCTGAAGGATGGGGCAAAGCTCCTGTATATGGCCGTGATGTTTATGGGACGTGTGGGCCCGGTGTCGCTGGCCATGAGCCTGACCGCCAAGCCGGACGACAACAAGCGCAAGATCATGCCGGTTGGCCACATCAATGTGGGCTGAGGCATTCTGCAAATCATGCAAAAATGGAGGCTGTCCGAATCCGGACAGCCTCCATTTTTGCTATATTGGACGATAAAATTACTCTGCGTACAGACTGATGATGTTCAGCACAATTTGGGTGCAGCGGTCCATGCGCTCCACGGTGGTGCACTCGCACACGCCGTGGAAGTTGAAGCCGCCGGTGCCCAGATTGGGGCAGGGCAGACCCATCCAGCTCAGGGTAGCGCCATCGGTGCCGCCGCGCACGGGCACCTCCACCGGCTCCAGACCGGCCATGCGCACAGCCTTGCGGGCGGTCTCGATGAGGTGGAAGTGGGGCTTGATCTTTTCCAGCATATTGCGGTAGCTGTCCTTGATCTCCACTTCCACGGTGCCTGCGCCGTACTTGCCGTTCAGGTAATCAGCAATGTCCTGCATATTGTCCTTTTTGAACTGCAGCTTGGCGGCATCGTGGTCGCGCAGGATGTAGCCCAGCTTTGCGGTGGTGACATCGCCGTACATCTGGCACAGGTGGTAGAAGCCCTGACGACCCTCGGTGGTCTCGGGACGTGCCATCACGGGCAGAGCGCCGTGGAACTCCATGGCAACGTTGGAGGCATTGATCATGGTGTCTTTGGCAGAGCCGGGGTGCACCGAGAAGCCGTGGATGGTCACGGTGGCGGCAGCAGCGTTGAAGTTCTCGTACTCGATGTCGCCGGCATCACCGCCATCCACCGTGTAGGCAAAGTCTGCGCCAAAGCCGGGGATATCGAACAGGTCGGCACCCTCGCCGATCTCCTCGTCCGGGGTAAAGCCGATGCACAGCTTGCCGTGGGGGCGGCCCTCGCGGATAACGGTCTCCACAGCGGTCATGATCTCAGCCACACCGGCTTTGTCGTCTGCACCCAGCAGGGTGGTGCCGTCGGTGGTGATGAGGGTCTCGCCCTTCATGGAGGCAAGGAAGGGGAAGGCGGAGACCTTCATCACCTTGCCGGTGGCGGGCAGCACCACATCGCCGCCGTCATAGTTCTCGTGCAGGATGGGGTTCACGTTCTCGCCGCTGGCATCCGGGGCGGTGTCCATGTGGGCAATCAGACCCAGCGCGGGCTTTTCCTCGCAGCCGGGGGTGGCGGGCAGGGAACCGTAGACGTAGCAGTGCTCGTCCACCCGGGCATCCTCCACGCCCAGAGCCTTCAGCTCCTCCACCAGCTTGTGAGCCAGATCAAACTCCCGCGCAGCGGAAGGATGGGTGCCGGACTCCGGGTCCGAGGTGGTGTAGACCTTGACGTAATCAAGCAGTCGTTCATAGGCGCGCATAACAAAGCACACTCCTTTAACAATATTGAAGGACCGCAACTTTGCGATCCGGCTTCTATCATACCCTGTTTTTCCTGTTTTGACAACCTTTTTTGCACACTTGGGACAGAAAGCGCAGCTTCAACAGCAAAATGAACAAAATTCACCCTAAAAAAGCTGTCCTCCTCCCGCAAACGTGCTACAATAAAGGCATACTTATAAAGGTGCAGGCGCTCGGTGCAGGACGCGCTGCACAGGCACGCATTTTAGTAAAGAAGGATCGGAAGGAGAATTTTATGGCAGTCAAAGTGTTTTTCTACACCCTGCGCCCCTACGATGAGCAGGGTATTCTGGAGGATCTGGCAAAGCAGCGGGGCATCGAGTACGGCTATACCGAGGCGTATCCTACCATGGAGAACGCCCAGCTGGCCGCAGGCTACGATGCGGTATCGCTGACCCCCTGTGATATGAGCGCACCCATGCTGCAGCGCTTTCACGACCTTGGGGTAAAGGCGATCTGCTGCCGCTCCATCGGCTATGACCATGTAGATCTGGAAAAGGCGCGGGAGCTGGGCATGAAGGTATCCAACGTGGATTATCCCCCCAACGGTGTGGCGAACTTTGCCATTATGCTCATGCTGATGAGCCTGCGCAAGGCGGGGCACATCCTCAAGCGCGGTGAAGTGCAGGACTATTCCCTGAAGGGCAAGATCGGCCGGGATATCTCCAACTGCACCGTGGGCGTTATCGGCACGGGGCGCATCGGGCAGACCGTGCTGAAGCACCTGTCCGGCTTTGGCTGTGAGCTGCTGGCCTACGACCTGTACCAGAACGACGAGGTGAAGAAGATCGCAAAGTATGTGCCGCTGGAGACCCTGCTTGCCGAGAGTGATGTCATCACCTTGCACACCAACGCTACCGAGGAGAACCACCATCTGCTCAACGCCGAGGCCTTTGCCAAGATGAAGCCCGGTGTGACCATCGTGAACACCGCCCGCGGCAAGCTGATCGACAGCGACGCTCTGCTGGCGGCGCTGGAAAGCGGGCAGGTGGGTGCTGCCGGTCTGGACGTGCTGGAAAACGAGAACGGCCTGTACTACTACGACCGCATGGGCGATGTGATCCCCAACCCGGAGCTGGCCGCTCTGCGCGCCATGCCCAACGTGATCCTGACCGACCACACTGCCTTTTACACCTACGAGGACGTGAAGAGCATGGTGCGCGGTGTGCTGGAAAGCGCCGCCGCCTTTGCCGAGGGCTCGCCCACCCGGCATGATGTGACCGACCGCTAAGAAATAGGCAGAAACAGGAAAGGGGCTGCTGCACAATGCTGTGCGGCAGCCCCTTTGGCATGTGAAAATATTTTTTACGCTGCGGCAGAAACGGCGGCCCGGGCAGCGCTGCTGGCCACGGGAGCAGGCGGCAGCTGCACGGAAAAGCGGTGTTCAGCCCAGACAGACGCCCATGCGGCGGGCCACGCTCAGCAGCTCGCAGTTTTCGGGCACATTGCGGGTCTTACCGGCAATGTCTGCCAGACGGTTCTCGATCACCCGGCGGTTCACCATGGCCACGGTCACGCCGTAGCGCTCCACCTCCACCAGCTGTGCAGCATAGCTGCCGAACTGGGTGGCCAGTACACGGTCGTAGGCGCTGGGGCTGCCGCCGCGCTGCATATGACCCGGGATGCACACGCGGGTCTCCATGCCGGTCTTTTTCTGCACGGCCTGTGCAATGCGGTTGGTGGCGGTGGTGCCAAGGCCGGCCTCGGCACGCTTGGCCATCCAGTCCTTGCGCTTCATGCGGGCTTCCTCGGTGTTGATGGCACCCTCGGCCACGGCAAGGATAGAGAAGTTGGAACCCTTCTTGGCGCGGCGCTCCACGGCCTCGCATACGCGGTCGATATCGTAGGGCAGCTCCGGCAGCAGAATGATGTCCGCACCACCGGCAATGCCGGAGTACAGGGTAAGCCAGCCTGCCTTGTTGCCCATGATCTCAATGCACATCACGCGGCTGTGGCTGCCGGCGGTGGTGTGGATGCGGTCGATGACGTCTGTGGCAATATCCACAGCGGTGTGGAAGCCGAAAGTCACATCGGTGCCGTAGATATCGTTGTCAATGGTCTTGGGCAGGCCGATGATGTTCAGCCCCTCCTGCGAGAGCAGGTTGGCGGTCTTGTGGGTGCCGTTGCCGCCCAGACACAGCAGACAGTCCAGCTTTGCCGCCTTGTAGGTCTTTTTCATGGCGGCGACCTTATCAATGTTGTCGTCCTCCACCACACGCATCAGCTTGAAGGGGGTGCGCTTGGTGCCCAGAATGGTGCCGCCTAAGGTCAGGATGCCGCGGAAGTCGTCCTCGTTCATTTCACGGTAGTCGCCGTTGATCAGGCCGCTGTAACCGTTGGCGATGCCCACGATCTCCACGTTATCTCCCATGCGGGCGTACAGTGCTTTTGCAACGCCGCGGATGGTGGCGTTCAGGCCCGGACAATCGCCGCCGGAAGTCAGGATACCAACACGTTTTTTCATTCAAATACCCTCTTTCATTATCATTCAGGCAAAGCCGAACGGTCCGGCAAAGGGTGCCGGGCTGACCGGGGTCCTACCTTTTTATAGTATTAGAGTATTCCGAAAGGGGAGTGCTGTCAAGAGAAAAACCAAAAATTTACAAGCCTGTGTGCATCGGAAAACCGCTGCGAAAACTTTTGCAGAAAAACTGAAAAAATGGTTGACAAGCAGCCCGCCGGCGTGTATAATATCCCTTGTCAGCAACGCACGGCGCGGCTGACACAACCGAATATTGGGGATTTGCATAGTGGTAGTGCGGTAGACTCTGACTCTACTTGTGGGAGTTCGATTCTCTCATCCCCAACCAGACCGCAGCCCATTGGGTTGCGGTATTTTCGGGGCATAGCGCAGTTGGTAGCGCGCCTCGTTCGGGACGAGGAGGCCGTGGGTTCAAATCCCGCTGCTCCGACCAAAAAAAGCAGACACACGTTTGTGTGTCTGCTTTTTTGTTTGTCGGAGCCGGGATTTGAACAGGGCGGCGGCATGAAATGCCGTAAACAAAGCCATAGCATGGCTTTGTTTAGCCCGCGGGTCCCAACCAGTAGGAAAGTCTACCCAGGGAGAAGTCGTAACACATTCGTGTACTGGTCTTTTTTAATCTCCGCAGCGGGATTTGAAAGAGCACGGGCCGCGCCGCAGGCGGGGCAATCAAAAGCCCAGTGGGCTTTTGATTAGTGCGAGGGTCCCACCCGATAGGAATGTCTACAGGGGTGCATGCTGCAGGAGCAGCGGGATTTGAAAAATCACTTTTCTTTTGGCCGAATGCGTGCTATACTTTACGCAGGAGCGATTGCCCCATACCCTGCAAGGGGACGGACCTTCAGCTTTCCAGTCGCAAAGTACACCTGAAACTGATTTTATCCAACACCCCCGCAAGGGGACAAACGAAAATGCCCTTTTCTGTTTCGCGCAATGGCGGCAGAAAAGGGCGTTTTTCATAGGGAAAAATCGTTGTCTGATGTTCGGAAAAAAGCAACGCCGCCCGATGCAGGTCTGCATTCCTGCACGGGCGGCGTTTTTGCTGTCCCCTTGCGGGGAGGACCGTTCCAGGACGGTCAAAGATGGGTAACCTTGAAATGGTCATCACAGCACTTTCGTCCCCTTGCGGGAAGAACATGAAAAAGGTGTGAGCGCTTGCGCTCACAGAGACCTCTGCGGCGGGGCCAGCGGCTCCACCGATACGCCGCCCATGCCAAGGGTGGTTTTGATCCCGATGCCGCCGTAGGGCGCAAAGGAGAGCAGGGCATTCCAGAGCTCCAGCAGCGGCAGGGCCAGCCGGGCCTCCACGACAGCGCTGCCCACAAAGCCCGGGATGCGGGTGTTCTTGATGGGATAGGAGACGGTGTGCAGGTTGTAATCCAGGATGTGCAGACCGCGCAGGATGGCGTCCAGCGCGTCCGGGTCGTTCAGCTGGCAATCCGGAAATGCGGTGTTCCAGTGCAGCACAAGGCTCTGCAGCAGCAGGAATTCCTGCGGGTAGATGGCGTAGCGTCCCGCCTGCTTGAAGGCGCAGGGGGTGCGGAACCACAGCCTTGTCCGGCTGGCGAGCTCCTCCCGTGCCGCCAGCAGAAGCTGCAGGCCGTTTTCCACCGAGTGGCTGCCCAGCGGCTCCATCTGCAGGGGCGCGCCGTGCAGTTCCAGCGTGGTGCAACGCTCCAGCGCCTGCAGCATCCAGCGCAAGGATGCGTCCTCGGCGGTGTTCAGGCAGATGGGCTCGCCGTCCAGATGGAACCGACCGTAACCGGCGCTGGTGCGGCCGCCGATCCCGCCAAGGTAGTCCAGCTGGAGCAGCTTCATGGCCTTGGACAGAAGCGAAAGGTCCTCTTCCATCTCTTTGGGGTCGGACAGGTTGTAAACGATGTTGACCCCGAACCGGCAACCGGCAACAACGCGCTCGATCTGGCGCGGGGTGGCCTTGGAGGTAAGGCGGTTGATCACGTTCTCCGACTTAACCTCGGTCACGCCCACGCCTTTCAGCTGATCGTAGTTGAGCAGAAAGGCGTCCGCAAACTGCAGCCGCGCAAAGCGGACCGGTTCAGAGCCGCCGAACATCCGCAGGATCACCTCGACGTCTTCGGAAAAATCCGGAAGTGTTTCGCCGTTGACACAGCTGCAGCGGGCAAGCAGGTAGACGCACCGTGCAAAATTGACCTGGTCCTCCCGGGTATTGCGCAGCAGGTCGGTCAGGTTGTACAGCGTGGAATTGCCGGGGTGATCGTCGTCCTTTTTCTGGAACTGCGCAAAGAACTGCTCCAGACAGGGTATCTTCTCGCCCAGCACCTTGTCCCGCAAAACATCCCAGGAGTAGGTGTGGTCGGGCACGGCGTCGAACAGTGCGGCACCGTTCTTGCCGGGCAGCTTTTTGGCTTCGTCCTCCAGCGCGGCGGTCTGCTCGGCTGTGGCGCGGAACAGGTTGACGTACTTCATCCGCTGCACGGGGTCGGTCTGGTCCGGCTGCTCAAAGCCGGCAAGAAAGGCCTGCCCCAGATTGTCCACGTCCATGCGGCAGATGGCGACGCGGCGGATGCCCTCCGACTGGTCGGCAAGATCCTCAATGCGGTTGCTGGCGGCATAGTCGCCGACGAACAGGTTGATGGACGGGCTGAGCGTCCGCACCAGCCGGTTCTTGGTGTAGGAACGCACAGCGTCGGCGCAGAGGGCGGAGTCGTTCGAGAACGAAAGGAATCGAACTGGCAAAGCAGCTGGCCGCCTATGAGCTTGCCATGCTGGGGGTGCCGGACGGGACAGAGGTCACGGTCCAGCCGCTCGACGAGGACCGGTTGGGCTACTACAGCGCTGCTTCCCAGCAGATCGTGCTCTCCCGGTCTGTGCTGGAAAGCGGGACCGCGCAGGAGACCATGGACACCATCGCCCACGAGGCGTTTCATGTACAGCAGGCTTATGTGGTGGAAAACATCGACTGGGACGATGCCGCGACCCAGGCGGCCTACTACGACCAGGCCAGACGATGGCTGCGGAACTATCAGAATGGGTACGTCTCGGGCGAGGAGGACATCCTGGGCTATTACTTCCAGCCGGTGGAGGTCGATGCCAGAGCCTATGCAGCGGAAGAGACCGAGCGCCTGCAGGGGCTGATCGACAAAGAGCTGCAGAAAGAGACCTGACAAGAAAAGCAGAGCGTCCCGCAGAAGGGGAGCGCTCTGCTTTTTCAATATTCCCGAAACGCCGGTTCTGCGGTATAATGGAGCCGGATGGACCGGCCTGCCGTGTCGGACGCGGACCGGAAACGAAAGGAGCTCTTGTTTATGGAAAAAACGCTGCGCAGCTGCGCGGATCAGATCGTGGAAGCCAGCATCCGGGCGGTTCTGCCGGACGAGGCCGTCCGCCGTGCGCTGAAGGATTTTCACCCGGAAGGGCGCACGGTGCTGGTGGCCGCCGGAAAAGCCGCATGGCAGATGGCACATGCTGCCGTTGCCGTGCTGGGGCATGTGGACGGCGGTGTGGTCGTGACCAAATACGACCATGTAAAAGGGAAGATCCCCGGTGTGACCTGCTGCGAGGCAGGCCACCCGGTGCCGGATGCCAACAGCTTTGCCGCCACCCAGAAGGCGCTGGAGCTGGTGCAGAACCTGCAGCCAGAGGACACGGTGCTGTTCCTGCTTTCCGGCGGCGGAAGTGCACTGTTTGAAAAGCCGCTCATCCCTGCAGAGGAGCTGCAGGACATTACGTCCCAGCTGCTGGCCAGCGGCGCAGACATCGTGGAGATGAACACCATCCGCAAGCGTCTGTCCGGCGTCAAGGGCGGGCGGTTCGCGCAGGCTTGCGCCCCGGCACAGGTGTTCAGCATCGTCCTCAGCGACATTCTGGGCGACCCGCTGGATATGATCGCCAGCGGCCCGGCGGTGCCGGACACCTCCACCTGCGGGCAGGCGATCGCCATTGCTGAGAAATACCACCTGCGCCTGCCGACCGCGGCACAGGAGCTGCTGCGGCAGGAGACCCCGCAGATCTTTTACGTCTCCGACCTTGCGTGGCTGGCCAGCTATGTCTTTTTGCTGGCCCTGACGCTGACGCTGCCCGACGCGGCGGAGCGGCAGTCCCGGACAGGACTATGCTGGCTGGCGCCGGCGTTCTGCCTGCCGCAGTTCGTGCTGTACGTCACCCACGGCGATCTGCTTCTCAACGTCCTCATGTGCGGCTTGACGATGATGCTGGCGTGGTGCGCGGTGCGGGGTCTCGTCTGGGCGAAAAAGACGGAAAACGGGCGGCTGCGCCGGTTTCACGGAACGGTGCTGGCCTTCACAGCGCTGGAGTACGCCCTGTGGACGGCCTCCTGCTTCTGGGTGAGCGACACGCTGACGAACCCCTACTTCTGGTTCGATTTCCTGCTGACCCTCGTTTTGCTCCTGTTTCTGCCCGCAGTGCGAAAGGCGGTGACAGCGTGACCTATATCGAAAATGTATTCGTCTGCATGGCGGCCC
>ERZ773108.4005-NODE-4005-length-10673-cov-3.591919_pt1 | contig 10673 bp, 10 predicted proteins | sample MGYA00580570_ERZ773108 | MGnify/ENA primary metagenome ERZ773108 (study PRJEB29015, sample SAMEA2737840) | human gut metagenome | biome: human gut; feature: human-associated habitat; material: faeces | place: China | collected 2012 ...
AGCAGATCAAGGCCATCATTGCTTCTCTGCATGAGTTCAACCCGATGATGGGTCACCGTGGCCTGCGTTTGGCTGTGACTTATCCTGAGATCGCTAAGATGCAGACCAAGGCCGTGATCCGCGCTGCCATCAATGTACAGAAGGCACATCCGGATTGGACCGTGGCTCCGGAGATCATGATCCCCCTGTCTTGCGATGCCAAGGAACTGAAGTATGTAAAGGACATCGTGGTTGCTACCGCTGATGCAGAAATCAAGGCTGCCGGCAGCGATATGAAGTATGAAGTGGGCACCATGATCGAGATCCCCCGCGCAGCTCTGACTGCCGGCGAGATCGCTAAGGAAGCAGAGTTCTTCTGCTTCGGCACCAACGACCTGACCCAGATGACCTACGGCTTCAGCCGTGATGACGCCGGTAAGTTCCTGAACGCTTACTATGACGCCAAGATCTTTGAGAACGATCCCTTCGCCAAGCTGGATCGTGACGGCGTTGGCCAGCTGATGCAGATGGCTGTGAAGAACGGTAAAGCTACCCGTCCCCAGCTGCACTGCGGTATCTGCGGTGAGCACGGCGGTGACCCCAGTTCCGTAGAGTTCTGCCACCAGATCGGTCTGGACTATGTGTCCTGCTCTCCGTTCCGTGTGCCGATCGCGCGTCTGGCCGCTGCACAGGCTGCTATCGCTGAGAAGAACGCATAAGTTCTCCTTACAAATCCATAACAAAAAGGACAGTCCGAGGACTGTCCTTTTTTATTGTTGCTTTTCATCGTCGAACAGGGGAAACAGGAGACAGACCCCTGTTTCCAAATCTTGTAGGCTCGGTAGTTACAGCGAACCGCATTTATTTTTCTTTCCCCAGTAATCGGCGAAGCTTCTTTTTTAGGCGGGCGAGACCAATGCCAAAGGTGGAGGTGCGCTGGTACCAAGCCAGGCGGCGCAGGGGCTTTTTGGTTGCTTTCAGTTCTGTTTTCAGGGCTTTGCGCTCTTCTTTTAGCATTTGAATTTGCGCGGCTTGCTTTTTGTTGCGCTCTTGCAGCTGGGTGACCTTGCGCTGACTGTCTCGCAGCTGCGTGGCCAGGCGGCTGTCGTCCTCTATCTCTTTGCGTTGCAGGCGCACGGCGGTATCCACCCGGCGGGCAATCTCCTCCGGCGGGCGCACCAGCATGGAATGTACCGGCTGAGCATAAGAAGTGGCTGCCGTTTTTTCGTCGTACAGCGAGCGGGCAGGCGTGCCTGTGCGGTCATCGTAAATGGTCTTGATCCCGTTTTCATTCAAGAAGTCGATTAGGTGCCAGAACCGCTCCGCGTGGCCGTTGTTCACCTGGCGGAAGTCGGTTTGATCATACAGTGCTGCCAGATCCGTGTCCGGTGTGACGGTAGAGGCGGGAATGGCAGGAATGTTGTGATACTCTGCCAGCTCCCGAATGCGGGCGTCCGTGGGGAACAACAGGCTGGGCACGCCACACAGAATATTGCCGATGGCACCGTGAATGCGGGTGCCGTAGTTAAAGTCCATCTCTCGATTAAAGGCGAACATACTGGGCAGGTTGATGAAGAACCGGGCTTTGTCCTCCACAAATACCGGGTGGTCCAGATTGGTGGGGTGCAGCACGCGGCTGTCTGCCGTGTCCGGGTGGGGGATCCCCAGGTACATCAGCCGCAAATCGTCAATAAACTGAGGCACAAAGTAGGTGTTGGGGAACCGTTCGGTGCAGCGCACGGCGAACTTTTTGAAATCCGGCGGATTGGACACAGAGCCGGTAAAGCACAGCTTGGATTCCGGGGTCAAAGGCTGCTTCTCTCGCAGGGGTAGACCCGGGCCGTTCAGTGCCAAAGAGGGGCAGCCGATCACATCGATTTGGGAAAAGCCCAGTCCTTTGAGATAATCATAGGTGATCTGGCCCCGCACGCCCACGCTGGCAGAATGATCCAGCACGGCGGCGATAAAGTCCCGGGCAGCGCCGTCAAATTCCCGGGGCTGCTCCAGGTGTGGCTCGTAGGGCAGCTGAATGCCAATGCCGGTGACCGTTACGGGAATCGTCAGCTGGCGAATCAGTGCCGTCCAGTGCTTTAAGCACTTGCGGGCAAAGTCCTCCCGAAAGGCGTTGGCCATGGGCAGGATCAGCCGGTCGTAGTTCTCATTGATCTCTTGGGCTGTAATCTGCTTTTTCACCAACGTCAGGTCAGAGATAAAGTCCACCCGGCTGTCCGCAGTGGCCACCAGCCGGGTGATGCTGTTGGCAAACAGCAGATTCCCGGTGTTGTTGCCGATGATCTTGTCAGTGATTACATCCAGGGCATTGTATTCCGCCCAGGGCGCTACCCCGGCTCGAATGAGTATCCGTTCCATTTTCTTCTCCGCTCTTTCTATTTTTGCGTAAAGTTTGATAGTCTACTTTATGATACAGTATAACAAAAAGGCCGCCCCTTGTCAAAATAGACACCCGTGAACAGGGGACGGTTCCTTGTTTTGCGGGCGCACTGCATTTTTTTGCTTTTCTTTTGCCTTTTGCCGTTGACAAGGGGCGCCAGTGGTGTTATAATACGACCTAAGCACTAATGGGCTTTAAAGCGCTAAAGTGCAAAGTGCAAAATGATAACAGGAACAGGAGTAACCAACCATGACCCCCAGAAAAGGCAATTTAATGGGCGTGCGCACCGACATTAAGGTGCTGGACGCCACCATTCGCGACGGCGGACTGTGCAACAACTTTGACTTCAGCGACGAATTTGTGCGGGAACTGTATAAGACCAATATCAAAAGCGGCGTGGACTATATGGAGTTTGGGTATAAGGCCAGCCGCACCCTTTTCAACGAGGCGGATTTTGGCAAGTGGAAGTTCTGCAAGGAAGAGGACATCCGTGCCATTGTTGGCGAAAATGTAAGCGATATGAAGATTTCCGTGATGGCAGATGTAGGCCGCTGCGATTTTAAAACGGACTTTCTGCCAAAGAGCGAGAGCGTCATCGACATGGTGCGCGTGGCTTGCTACATTCACCAGATCCCGGCAGCCATTGAGATGATCGAGTATTTCCATGACCTGGGGTACGAGACCACCTGCAATATTATGGCCATCAGCCAGGCCGGTTCCGGCCAGGTGGGCGAGGCGCTGGAGATGCTGTGCAACTCCTCGGTGGATGTGATCTACCTGGTAGACAGCTACGGCTCCCTGTACCCGGAGAATGCCGGTGTGCTGGCCCAGCGGTACTTAGAAGCGGCCACTGCTGCCGGCAAACAGGTGGGCTTCCACGCCCACAATAACCAGAACTTGGCCTTTGCCAACACCATTGAGACCCTGTCCTATGGTGTGTCCTACCTGGATGCCACCGCCATGGGTATGGGTCGGGGCGCCGGCAACTGCGCTATGGAGCTGCTGCTGGGCTTCTTAAAGAACCCCAAGTACAGCCTGTACAGCCTGCTGATCTTTATTGAGAAGTATATGATCCCCCTGCGGGAGAGCGGGGTGCAGTGGGGCTTTGACCTGCAATATATGTTCACCGGCCAACTGAACCGTCACCCCCGGGAGGCCATGAACTTTACCGCCCAGCACCGCACGGATTACTGCGAATTTTACAAATCTCTGCTGGACAACGACTAAACATACAGAAAATCGCCCCGCAAGCAACCGTTTCGGCTGCCTGCGGGGTTTGTTTTGTACTTATTTGATTTTCTCCAGATCCCGGGCAGGTACAGCGCACCGGTGTGCATTCTGTCTTTCATTGCCATCAGGGGCACCTCCGTGCATTTTTCTTCATTATAAGCAAAGAAGCGGTTCTTTGTCAACGGCCACTTGCAGCAGCCCCGTTGCCGTGCTATAATACACTGGATTTCTACCGGCAGTGCGCTGCTCGTCAAGGAGAAAAAAGATGAAAAAGCCCTATCAAAAGACCATGTATGCCTGCTTTATCGGCTATATTGTGCAGGCCATTGTAAACAACTTTGTGCCCCTTCTGTTTGTCACCTTCCAGACCGACTACCGGGTGCCGCTGCAAAAGATTACCCTGCTGATCACTGTGAATTTTCTCATCCAGCTGTGTGTAGATCTGCTGTCTGCCGGGTTCATTGACCGGATTGGCTACCGGGCGTCTGTTCTGCTGGCCCACGGCTTTGCAGCTGCCGGGCTGATGTTGCTGACGATTTTGCCGGATCGTACTGCCGACCCGTTTGTGGGTATTTTTCTGGCGGTGGTGGTGTACGCTCTGGGCGGCGGGCTGCTGGAGGTGCTGGTCAGCCCCATTTTGGAGGCCTGCCCAACAGATAACAAAGCCTCCGCCATGAGCCTGCTCCATTCGTTCTATTGCTGGGGGCAGATGGGTGTGGTGCTGCTGTCCACCCTGTTCTTTTCCGTTTTTGGTATAGCAAACTGGAAAGCGCTGGCGCTGGTGTGGGCGGCGGTGCCCATCTTAAACGGCGTGCTTTTTGCCACCGCGCCGATTTATCCATTGAACCCGGAGGGCGGCGCGGGTCTGACCTTAAAGGAACTGTGCCGCAATAAGGTGTTTTGGCTGTTGATGCTGATGATGCTGGGCGCCGGTGCGGCGGAGAATACCGTTAGCCAGTGGGCGTCCGCCTTTGCGGAGGAGGGGCTGGGGGTCACCAAAACCGTAGGCGACCTGGCAGGTCCTATGGCTTTTGCGGCGCTGATGGGTACCGCACGGCTGATTTACGGCAAGTGGGGTCATAAACTGCATTTGGAGAAGTGCATGCTGGGCAGCAGCCTGCTGTGTGTGGCAGCGTATTTGGCAATCGCGCTGGTGCCAAACCCGTTCCTGTCGCTGGTGGGCTGCGCCGTGTGCGGCTTTTCGGTGGGTATTCTGTGGCCGGGCACCTTTAGCAAAGGCGCTGCCGCCATTCCTAAGGGCGGCACGGTGATGTTTGCCCTGTTTGCTCTGGCCGGTGACCTGGGGTGCAGCGCCGGACCCACCCTGGCGGGTATGGTTACCCGGGTGTGCGATGGCAATATGCGCCGGGGGATTTTGGCGGGGATCGTCTTCCCCTTGTTGTTGGTGCTGTGTCTGGTGTTTGGGAAGAAGCGGAGAGCCGCGGCGGGAAATGCGCAGGCGGATACGAACCGCTCCCATGGTTAACCGATTATAAAAACAAAAACGGTGCCCTTTTCTATAAGGGCACCGCGGTTTTTATGGGTGTTTGGATTACATTTGGAATTTGCGGATATACTCATCCATGCAGGACTGGATGATTTCTTCCGCCTTTGCCCGGTCATCTACTTCCAGCACGGAGGTACTCTTGCTCACTTCCAGGGTTTTATACACCTCAAAAAAGTGCTTGATCTCCTCAAAATAGTGGGCGGGCAGCTGGTCAATGTTGGTGTAGCAGTTGTAGTTGGGGTCGTTTACCGGCACGGCAATGATCTTTTCGTCCTTGGCGCCGCCGTCCTCCATCATCAGTACGCCAATGGGGGCGCACTCCACGATGGTCATGGGCTGAATTTGCTCGCTGCACAGTACCAGCACATCCAGCGGGTCCTTGTCGCTGGCGTAGGTGCGGGGGATAAAGCCGTAGTTGGCCGGATAGTGGGTAGAGGTAAAGAGCACTCGGTCCAGCTTGAGCATACCGGTCTCCTTGTCCAATTCGTACTTGTTTTTGCCGCCTTTTTGAATTTCAATCACGGCGTAAAAGCGGTCTTTGCGGATCCGCTTGGGGCTGATGTCATGCCAAATGTTCATTGTGGAACCTCCTTCTTAGGGCCTTGCTGTTCTCTTTTTTGCACACTTTTATTTTATCATAGTCCCCGGCGGGGCGCAAGGGAGCGGGCGGCGGCATTTTCCACGAACTTTTGTTGTAATTCCCGCGTTTTTATGGTACTATTGAAAAAACAACACAGAAAGGAAGGGATACCCTGTGTTTGCAGATATTGCGAAAATCAAAATCAAAGGCGGCGACGGCGGTGCCGGTGCAGTGGCCTTTCATCGAGAGAAGTATGTGGCTGCCGGCGGCCCGGACGGCGGTGACGGCGGCAAGGGCGGCGATGTGGTCTTTGTGGTAGACGATAATTTGGCTACCCTGGCAGACTTCCGTTACAAACGGAAATATGCGGCTCAGAACGGCGAGCCGGGTCGTGGCGGTCGGCAGTACGGCCGTAAGGGCCAGGATCTGGAAATTCGCGTGCCCCGGGGCACGGTGATCCGCGAGGTGCAAAGCGGCGCCGTCATGGCGGATATGAGCAAGACAGAGCGGTTTATTGCAGCCAAGGGCGGCAAGGGCGGCTGGGGCAATATGCACTTTGCCACCCCCACCCGGCAGGTGCCTCGCTTTGCCAAGCCCGGCGTGCCCGGCGAGGAGTGGGAGGTCAGCCTGGAGCTGAAGCTCATTGCGGATGTGGGGCTGATCGGCTTTCCCAGCGTGGGCAAAAGCAGCCTGATCTCCGTGGTCAGCCAGGCCAAGCCCAAAATCGGCGACTACCACTTTACCACCCTGGTGCCCAATTTGGGCGTGGTGTCCATGGGCGCGGGCAACAGCTTTGTGCTGGCGGATATTCCCGGGTTGATCGAGGGCGCGTCAGACGGCGTGGGCCTGGGTCATGACTTTTTGCGCCATGTGGAGCGCTGCCGGTTGCTGGTGCACCTGGTGGATGTAAGCGGTCACGAGGGACGAGACCCGATCGAGGATTTTGACGCCATCAACCGGGAACTGGAGAAGTTCAATCCGGAGCTGGCCAAAGCGCCCCAGATTGTGGCGGGCAATAAAATCGACATGGCGGAGCCGGAGCAAATTGAACGGCTGAAAGCCTATGTAGAGGCCAAGGGCTACGACTACTACTCCATTTGCGCGCCCATTCAGGAGGGCACCCGGGAGTTGATGAACGCAGTGTGGAACCGGCTGCAAACGCTGCCCCCGGTGAAGGAGTACGAGCCGGAGGAGATCCCCACGGAGCTGCTGGTGCAAAACAGTACCGGCTTTACCATCACCAATCCGGAGCCGGGCTACTACCTGGTAGAGGCTCCCTGGTTTCCCAAGGTGCTTAAGGGCATTGATGTGGAGGACTACGAGGCGCTGCAATACATGCAGCGGGTGCTGGAGAAGAGCGGCGTGTTTGAGGCGCTGCGGCAGCGGGGAATCCAGGAGGGCGATATTGTCAGCCTGTATGATATTGAGTTTGAGTACATTCCGTAAGGAGCAAGTATGGACGTGTTGAACACAGATCCGCGGCAGCTAAGCCCGCTGAATTTGGCCTTTATCGGCGACTGCGTGTATGAGATGCAGGTGCGCTGCCACCTGGTGGCGCTGGCCAATCGGCCGGTGAACGACCTGCACCGGGAGAGCGTGAAGTTCGTCAGCGCCAAGGCCCAAACGGCGGCCTTTGCCCGTATGGAGCCGCTGCTGACAGAGGAAGAACTGGCGGTGTTTAAGCGGGGGCGCAATGCCAAGACCGGCCACCAGCCCAAGAGCGCCACCGTTGGCGAGTACCACTGCGCCACCGGAGTGGAGGCGCTGTTCGGCTACCTGTACCTAACCGGTCAAACGGAGCGGATTGAGGAACTATTTGCCATAATCTTTCAAGAGGGCAAATAAAATATATGAAAGAGAACACCTACTGCAAGGTGTTCTCTTTTTATCTATATTTTAGCAAAAGAAAAAGACCGGCAGGCGAACCTGTCGGTCTTTGGCTTTCTCTGTATCGAGAGGGATTAGCCCAACTCGGAGAAGTATTTGATGGTGCGAACCATCTGAGAGGTGTAGGAGTTCTCGTTATCATACCAAGAAACAACCTGAACCTCATAGGTGTCGTCAGCAACCTTCAGCACCATGGTCTGGGTAGAATCGAACAGAGAACCGTAACGCATACCCACGATGTCGGAGGATACGATCTCGTCGGTGTTGTAACCGAAGGACTCGGTGGTCTCAGCCTTCATAGCAGCGTTGATGGCCTCAACGGTCACTTCCTTGTCGGTCTTGATGACAGCGGTCAGGATGGTGGTGGAACCGGTGGGGGTGGGAACACGCTGTGCAGAGCCGATCAGCTTGCCGTTCAGCTCGGGGATAACCAGGCCGATTGCCTTAGCAGCACCGGTGCTGTTGGGCACGATGTTCACGGCAGCAGCACGAGAACGACGCAGGTCGCCCTTTCTCTGCGGGCCGTCCAGAATCATCTGGTCGCCGGTGTAAGCGTGGATGGTGCACATAATACCGCTCTGGATGGGAGCAAAGTCGTTCAGGGCCTTTGCCATGGGAGCCAGGCAGTTGGTGGTGCAGGAAGCGGCGGAGATCACGGTGTCCTCAGCCTTCAGGGTCTTGTGGTTTACATTGTATACGATGGTGGGCAGATCGTTGCCTGCGGGAGCAGAAATAACAACCTTGCGGGCACCGGCCTTAATGTGAGCAGAAGCCTTCTCCTTGGAAGTGTAGAAACCGGTGCACTCCAGCACTACGTCTACCTTCAGCTCGCCCCAGGGCAGCTCAGAAGCGTCAGCCTTTGCATAGATCTTGATCTCTTTGCCGTCTACGATGATGGAGTCATCGGTAGCGGACACGGTGTCAGCCAGTGCGTACTTGCCCTGAGAAGAATCGTACTTCAGCAGGTGAGCCAGCATTTTGGGAGAAGTCAGGTCGTTGATGGCAACCACTTCATAGCCTTCTGCGCCGAACATCTGACGGAAAGCCAGACGGCCGATACGGCCGAAACCATTGATAGCAACTCTTACCATTTGGAATTACCTCCGAAAAATATTTGAATTTACCCGGGCGCTATGCGCCCTTGTATTGCAGTCTTTATTTTATACCGCTTTTGCCAAATAATCAAGCGGAATTTCCACTTTTGTCAATGTTCACCAAAATTCAGCTTTTCAGCGGTACTTTCTTGTGTTATAATGATTTGCAGCGGGCGGTTGCGTCGGGTGTTGCAGCAGGAGCAAGCCCTCTGCCCTACAATATAGAAGAGGGGACCTACTATGAAAAGATTAAACATTAACAAATACTACTGTTACTGCTCCTACAGCTTAGATGAGCAAGAAGCGAATCAGCAGGACTATTGGTTCGATGTGAAACACTTCAAGATGATCGATCACAGAGGTCCGTGCGATATGTATGATGATAATCCAGATATTATCCCATTTCCTCATTTTATTCCAGAATCTCGATACAAAGATTTAATGCGGGCTTTGAACAATCCGCAGGTAACCGAGTTTTTTAATGCGGCTAAGGATAAAGAAGATGTATATTTCCGCTATCGTGTATTTATTGATCAAAATGGTTTGTCATTTACTGAGCAATATAGGTTGAATCAGGATAAAGCAATTACCTTGATGAAATGGTGCAACGATCATGATATACCGTATAAATACCGCTCTGAAGCTCGCGGAACATATCTACAGTACGATTATGATGATCTGGAGGGTGAAATCTGGCAAATTCCGGATATGTAAAACAGGGAACAGTCCTTTGTCCTAAGACAGGGTGCTGCCCTTGTACCCATGGGGCAGATCCCCTGTACTACACAATAGAAACTTAACCGGAGGCGACGGTATGTACAAACCGATTTCTACCTACACCGGGCGGCATTTTGACCCGTACCATGCGGTGGCGGCGGATCTGGATGTGCGGGATATTGCCCACGCCCAGTCTCTGATGACCCGCGCCAACGGCCATTTCCCGGCATTTTACTCCGTGGGGCAGCACTCTTTGGCTTGCGCCCGAGAGGCGCTGGTGCGTGGTGAAGCGAACCAAACGGCACTGTTTTGCCTGCTCCATGACGGCGCAGAGGCGTATATGAGCGATGTAACCCGGCCGGTGAAGGCCCGGCTGCCGGAATTTGTCCGGGCAGAGGAGCGGCTGCTGGCGCTTCTGTTTGACACCTTGGTAGAGGCTCGGCCTACTCCGGCGCAGTGGCAGACGGTCACGGAGATTGACAACGCCATGCTGTCGGCGGAATTTTTGCATTTTACCGGCGAGGTGATCCCCACGAATGCCCCGCCCCTGCAACGCACCCCGGATTGGACGCAGTTGCCCTTTGATCGGGTGGAGCAGGATTTTCTCCATCTGTACGCCCGTCTGCGCGGCTGAAAAGGCGCGCTTTCGGTAATACGTAACATAAAGGGAAAAAGGAGCATTCCATTAACGGATCGCTCCTTTTTGTAGATGAATGTGCCTTATCGCAGGGCGCGGAGGCGGGGATCGGTGCGTACTGTCGGCTTGATCTTATCGCCAAACTGGCGCCGCCGGGGCGTACCGGTCCAAATTCGCCTTGGCCGCACGGCGGGGGGGAATAAGATAGAACGCAAGGCCTTGATGAAATCGGGCACAAGCGGCCGGATGTGGGCATCCGGCCCTACATTTTTGTAAATTATAATCTTGTAGGGCGCGATGAGTGAATTGCACGCAGTGCAAGAAACACGAGGCTCCAAATGCGTTAGCATTTGGGAGAAACAGTCCGGGGGACTGTTTCGTAGCGAGTACAGTATCGCACCGCCGATCCGTCAGCCTGTATCGCAGTGCGGGCGGCAGATTGCCGCCCCTACGAAGACGCTATTGTAATGGGTAGGGGCGGATAGTATCCGCCCGCCGTATTGCGCCAAACCGCCCGCGCAAATCACAACAACACAAAAAAAGCACCGTTCGTTGGAACGGTGCTTTATGTTTATTTTTTCTATTGTGCTTACTTGACCCGCACGGCGCGGGCAGCGGTGTAGCTGCCGTAGTAGCGGGTGTTGCCTACG
>ERZ773108.4006-NODE-4006-length-10670-cov-3.662741_pt1 | contig 10670 bp, 12 predicted proteins | sample MGYA00580570_ERZ773108 | MGnify/ENA primary metagenome ERZ773108 (study PRJEB29015, sample SAMEA2737840) | human gut metagenome | biome: human gut; feature: human-associated habitat; material: faeces | place: China | collected 2012 ...
GGTAAAGAATGCGATCATGTGTCCTATCGATGCTTTTATTTTTTATCATATTGCCAAAGTTTTAGATGTAACAGGTGTATTTAAGATGATCAGAAAAGAATAAGATCTTAACTGAAAATAACTTTTGCGAAAAGACCTGAGGTTTGAATACTTCCGGTCTTTTTTTCATACATTGAAATAACGTACATTGGGGCAGTAAGGAGAGCCGGCTATGGACTTTCATATAAGCCAGTTTCTTTCACCGGGGAGAAAAGAATTTGTAAAAGCAAAATCGTAAAGTCAAAGGCATACATGGTAGCCGAGACAGAAAGCCCCAGTTTTTTGTTGAGAACCAACGGCGGAATGTCCATACCGCCGGTAGAAGCTCCCGCACGAATGACAACGCCAATCGAAAAGCCAATCATCAACCCGGCATAAACAGCGCACAGCAGCCGGTCATCCGTCATCTGAGTCAGCATAGGAATTTTTTGGAATACCCCCAGAATAAACGGGTAAAAGAAGGTACTGACCAGTGTGGTCAGTGCAAATTTTTTCCCCAGAATCCAAAGCCCCAGCAGGAACATAGCAACGTTAAAAACCGAGACAAAAGCGGTTACCGGCAGCCCAAACTGGTGAAAGAAAAACAATGCTAAACCGGTGGTGCCGCCGGTGATCAGACCAGCGGGTAAGATGAACATGGTCACGGCCAAAGCATAAATGGCGTTTCCCAATAGAATCAGCGCTAGGTTCATCAGATTTTTTGCCAGAGCGTGGTTGCTTTTCATAATCAAGACCCTTTCTTTTGCTGTTTTCTTACCGTATTATTCTGCTAAAGGGCAAAAGAAAAAGCAGACCGGAAACGGTCTGCTTTTTCTTTAAAACGTTTCAATGGAAACGGCATTTTTTTCATTCGATCAACCCTTTGCATAGTTGCCGCGCGGACAAACCCGCTGCGGCTTCTATGTTAACAGCACAGAAAGAGAAAGTCAAGCCTTACTCGTCCGATTCGTAAAAGCCCATCCGGTCCAGCGGGTCCACCCGCACGCCATCTTCAAACAATTCGAAATGCAAATGCGGTTCCAAGGCAGTTTCCGCCAGATTAGTATCTCCTACCCGGCCAATCTCATCGGCGATAGAAACCGCCTGTCCTTCCGCCACAGAAAGTTCCTCGTCAAGACCGCAGTACCGGCTGACCAGATCATCTGCGTGCGTAATTTCCACAACCGTGCCCCACATGGGGTCCTCTTTCACAGCGGAAACAACGCCATCGGCTACTGCCCGGACGGGAGCGCCCAATTCCGCTTTGATGTCGATACCGTTATGGGTGTGCCATTTGTCCAATGTTTCATCCTTGACCAGCTCTGTACCGGAAAAGAGGTTAAAAACCGTATCCTCAACAGGAAGCATAAAGGAGGATACGCCGTAGTTTGGAGAAATGGTATCCTGTGCGGATTCTTCGGAACCCGCGGAAGACGCTTCCGGCGCCGAAGAGGAGGAAGGCGCACTGGAGGAGGAAGAGGATGGCCGCGATACATTGGAGACTTTCTGCTCCACCTGCTGTTCTTTTTGAGATGCCGGCGCGCTGGAAGCGGTGTTTTGCAGGGTTGTACCGGAGACCGGCGGCTGGCTGGTAAAAGAATCGATGGTTTTGTCCACAATCACCCAGGCGGCTGCGCCTGCGCCCAATACACAGACCGCTAACGCGGCGTAAAAGCCTTTCCCCAGAAGGAATTTTCCCACTGGGCTTTCGGAAAAAGATTTTTTCATAGGATTTCCCTCAATTCATACAAAAATTTATGTTACCAAAAGTATGGCTTTTCCGCACGTGATTTATGCACGGTGTTTTTGCAGGATTGCAAATCAAAGAAAAAATCTCCGTGTTCTGTCCAGGATGGGCGAAAAATACATAAAATCGATCTGACCAGAGAAAATAGCGGTAAATGATTTTTTAGAAGGAAAGGATGATTTCATGTCTCCTACACCACAGGAATACAATAAAATGAGCCAAAAGGCAGCCCCGAACTCCAAACTCTGGCGCAATATGCTGGTCGCGTTTTTAATCGGCGGATTTATCTGTACCGTCGGCCAAGGGGTTATGAGTTGGATGCAATCCCTGGGACTGGGCCGGGAAGATGGTGGAGCAGTTACCTCTATTTCTTTGATTTTTTTAAGCGCGCTGCTTACGGGGTTAAACTGCTATGATGATATCGCCAAACATGCAGGTGCAGGAACTCTGGTCCCTATCACCGGCTTTGCCAATGCTATGGTCAGCCCCGCTCTGGAATTTAAGAGGGAGGGATTGATCCTGGGTGTGGGAGCAAAGATGTTTTCCATTGCGGGACCTGTGATTCTATACGGAAGCGTTGCTTCGGTGATCTACGGTCTGATTTTGGCGATTTTTGGTTAGGGGGAAGGAGAAAATGGCAGTTAAAACAGGGAATTATACCTATCTGCTGGAGAATACGCCTTCGGTACTCTCCTTTGGCGCAGTAGGGTCCAAAAAAGAGTCGGAAGGGCCGCTTGGGCAATATTTTGATGTGATCAACCCGGACTCCTCTTTTGGGGAGAGCAGCTGGGAAAAAGCCGAGAGCAAAATGGTGCAGATCAGCGTGGGACAGGCTCTGTCCAAAGGAAATTTTGAAGCGGACCAAATCGATATGGCCTTTGCCGGAGATCTGTTAAATCAGTGCATCGGTTCGGTATACGGCCTGCGGGATTTGGGAATCCCCTTTGTGGGGCTGTACGGCGCCTGTTCCACGATGGCGGAGTCGCTGGCGCTGGCAGCTTTGTTTGTCGATACGGCCATTGCCAAAAAAGCGCTGGCAGTGACCTCTTCTCATTTCTGCTCAGCAGAACGGCAGTTTCGTTTCCCGCTGGAATACGGCGGCCAGCGACCGCCTACTGCTCAGTGGACCGTTACCGGCTCTGGCGCCTGCGTGGTAGGCGAGTCGGACGCTGCGCCTTTTGTGCGGGCGGTGACGCTTGGCTGTATTGAAGATCTGGGTATTAAGGACGCCAACAACATGGGCGCCGCCATGGCTCCGGCTGCCGCCAAAACCATTTCCCGCTATTTGGCGGATACCCGTACGAAACCGGAAGATTATGACATGATCCTTACTGGAGATTTGGGGCAAGTGGGGTCAGCGCTGTTAGAACAGCTGCTGGAACAGGAGAAAATCCATCTGCAGGGGCGGCATCAGGACTGCGGCCTGTTGATCTATGACCGGCAGCAGCAGGATGTCCACGCCGGTGGATCTGGGTGCGGTTGTGCCGCATCAGTTCTGTGCTCTTTTATCCTGCCCAAAATCCGGCAGGGAACACTGGGGGATGTGCTGTTTGTGGCTACCGGCGCTCTGATGAGTCCTACTTCCAGTATGCAGGGAGAGAGCATTCCCGGCATTGCGCATCTAGTGCATCTGTCCTCCAGCCGCCGGCGCAAGGGGGTGGAATAATGGAGCTTTTGATTACTTTGGGCAAGGCTTTTTTGGTCGGTGGCCTGTTTTGCGCCGTGGGCCAGGTCTTGATTGATAAAACCAAGCTGACCCCCGCACGGATTTTGGTGGGCTATGTGGTGGCTGGTGTGCTTTTGTCCGCGCTGGGTTTATACCAGCCGCTCGTGGAGTTTGCAGGGGCAGGCGCAACTGTACCGCTGACCGGGTTTGGCCATCTGTTGGCAACCGGCGTGCAGAAAGCGGTGGCGGAAAAGGGCATTTTAGGCGCGCTTACCGGCGGGCTCACTGCCTCTGCTGCCGGAATTACCGCAGCGATGATTTTTGGACTGCTGGTGGCGTTGATCTTTAACCCCGGCGATAAGTCCTGACAGGAACTCCCTGTAAGCACCTTGCCTGTTTTACAGTTTTTCCTGTGGCAATTCCGCCTTTAAAGTATTTCGCCGCCTGTACCGGACAATAGGTACAGGCGGCGAAAGATTCTGATCGGATTGTCCCTATAAGGGAGAACCTTTTCAAAACAAAAAGCCGGATACTAACGTATCCGGCTGCCGTTTGTGCAAAATGAAAAATTAAGCGTTGGCTTTGTTTACATGCAAAGCCAGTTTGGATTTCTTTCTGGAAGCGGTATTCTTTTTCAGAATGCCTTTGGCGCAAGCCTGATCGATTTTTTTCACCGCCAGTTTCACCGCCGCATCTTTGTCCGCTGCGTTGGTTTCGATCGCAGCTTCCGCTTTTTTCAGAACGGTTTTCAGGTTGGTTTTGAGTCTTTTATTTTCCTCAGTTTTTGCCTGATTGACCAGAATTCTTTTTTTCGCAGATTTGATGTTTGCCAATATTGACACCTCCTTGACCACACAATACAAAATTAGTTTATCATTTTAAAGACAAATTTGCAAGGCCTTCCGCAAAAAAAACGGAAAACCAGTAAAAAATATTCCGAAGGAGAGGCAACAAAATGAATTTCAGAACCGATTTAGCAATCGAACTGGCGCAGCAGCTGCAAGATACGGTCTCGCAGGATTACCAGACAGTCCAAAAAGAAGAGGACGGCGCAGTAGTTTTCCATACCAAAATCCTGACCACGGCAGGGGAAAGGCAGTTTGGAAAACCAGCCGGCGATTACATCACCGTAGAGGTTGTTCCGTTTTCTGATTCTGTCACCGATTCGGCCCGGGAGGCCGAAGTCATTGCCCGGCAGATTAAAAACCTTTTGCCCGGCCAGGATGGGTTGGTCCTGGTGGTTGGGCTGGGGAATTTATCCATTACGCCGGACGCGCTGGGCCCCAAAGTAATTGACGGGATTTTAGCAACCCGCCATCTTGCCGGAGAATGGGAAAAAGCCGCCCAAAAGGATCAGCTTCGGCCAGTTGCGGCCATTGCACCCGGCGTTTTGGGGCAGACAGGAATTGAGACAAGTGAAATTATAGCATGTCTTTGCGAAAAAATAAAGCCCTCCTGCGTAATTATCATCGATGCGCTGGCAGCGCGCAGTTTAAAGAGGCTGGGCCGGACGGTACAGCTTTCCAACACAGGTATTTCTCCCGGCTCCGGCGCTATGAACCGCCGCCGGGAACTAAGCCGTCAAACGTTGGGTGTCCCGGTAATCTCTATGGGAGTGCCCACGGTGGCAGACGGCGTGACAGTAGGGTGTGATCTGCTGGCGGTAGAAGGAGTCGATGACGAAGAGGCGGCCCGGGCACTTTTTGCACCAGAAGGGCAATCGATGCTGGTAACACCGAAAGAGGTGGATCTTCTCATCGGACGTGCATCTAAAATTCTGGCTATGGCAATCAACCGGGCGCTTCAGCCAGGACTTAGTCAGGAAGATTTGACCTATTTTATCAACTGAAAATCGAGAGTATTTCAGCAAAAAATGAAGGAAAAAGCGCCGTTTTCACTCCAAAACAGCGCCTTTTGCCATATAAATGGTTGGGTAAAAACGGGAAAAAAGAGGATCCTACGCTATCCTGTATAAGCGGACAGAATATAGTCGGAAAAGTATGGACGGGGCGCATAGCTGTCAGATAGGGAATGACTGGCAATGACGGTTACTAGCTCCAGCTGCGGCACCACAAAGATAAACTGTCCATGTGCGCCAAAGGCGTAAAAGGTGTCATAGCCCTGAAAGGAGCGAATCCACCATTGGTAGCCGTAGGAACCGGTACCATCGCCAGCGCCATTGTTTTTCGCGGTAGTAGATTGCTCCACCCATTGAGCAGGGATCAGCTGTTCACCGTTCCATTGCCCGCCCTGCAAATACAGCTGTCCAAACCGAGCTGCATCCTGAACGGTCATAGCGATTCCATTTCCGCCGTCGGCAACGCCTTGGGGATCCATACCCCAAACGACACTGTTCATACCCAGTGCGTCAAATAGATTTTTGTGGGCAAATTCCAATTCGCCCATGCCGGTGGCGTTTTCCAACGCAGCGGCCAGCAGATGGCTATTGCCGGTGCTGTAAGCAAAAGAGCTGCCCGGGGTGGAGATCAGATTCCGATTGAGAATATAATCAACCCAATTTTCAGAAGTGCGGAATTCCTGCCAGTTGCTGCGTCCCGCCCACTCATACCATTCCAGCCCGGAGGTGTGAGTCAGCAGATGGCGCAGGGTAATCTGCTGCTTTCCGGAATCTTCTAGGTCAAGCACCTGCGGCAGATAATCGGAAAGAGGGTCATCCACACCGCCGAGATATCCCTGTTCTATGGCAATGCCGATCAATGAGCCGGTAAAGGATTTGGTACAGGAGTTCAACTGGAAAACGCTGTTTTCGTCATAGCCATCCTGATAAAACTCGTCGATGATGACGCCGTCTTTTACAGTGACCATAGCATAAACGTCAGAACTTTCCAAATCCGCATGCAGCTGAGAAAAAACAGCCGGATCCCTCTGATGATTTTCGGGTAAATCTGTCCGCCAGGGAACGGTGTCAATTTTCTGGTTTTGCGAAGCGAGGGAAGAGGCCGTTTCACCCGCCACGGTGTTGGAAGCCAAAAGCGCAACATTGCTTTCCAAAGGAGTCTCTTGGCTTTGCGCGGCGTTTTCCTGCACGGACGCACCTGAATCGAAAGAGGCAGAACAGGCAGTAAGAAACAACATTCCGGACAACAAAAAGGCAATATATTTTTTCGCAAGACCAGTCCTTTCTTTTCTGTTTTTCATCTTACGATTGAGAGTGGACTCCAAGTCAAGTGAATATTTTGTGAAGATGGTGGGAGCATAGATAAACAAAAAATAACTACTTATAGTATATTTGAATTTAATTATTCGGATACGCAATAAAAATAGGCGGCATCGTGATATTATGCCGCCTCAAAAGATATGAATCAGCTGCACAAATAAGCAGTAGGTACCAGTTTATACGAACCGGCGGCGGTCGCATGCACTAAAGTGCTTCGGCTTGGGCAAGCCAGATTTTTGCGCAGGCGTCGCTGGGCATCCGCCAGTCGCCCCGGGGGGAAAGACTGACCGAACCGACTTTAGGTCCGTCCGGCAGGCAAGAGCGTTTAAACTGCTGGGCGAAAAAACGCCGGTAAAAGCTGACCAGCCATTTTTTGATCTCGTCGGGATCATAGGCGCTGCCAAACGCATAACAAGCCAATCGATGGATTTTGGCAGGCGCAAACGCCCAGCGTACAACGTAATACAAAAAGAAATCGTGCAGGGCATAAGGTCCCACCAGATCTTCGGTTTTCTGGGAGATTTCGCCGTTGTCGACAGGCAAAAGCTCCGGACTGACCGGCGTTGCCAGAATATCTTCCAGTGTGCGCTGCAGCGCAGGGTCGCCGCAAGCGGCAGCTTCGTAAGCGACGATGTGACGGATCAGCGTTTTCGGGACCGAAGCGTTGACGCCGTACATGGACATATGATCGCCATTATAGGTAGCCCACCCGAGGGCCAATTCCGACAGATCGCCAGTGCCGAGGACCAAGCCGCCGTTTTGATTGGCCAAATCCATCAGGACTTGGGTACGTTCCCGAGCTTGACAATTTTCATAGGTCACGTCCAGTTTCTGCGGGTTCTGGCCGATATCAGAGAAGTGCTGGGTTACCGCGGCGGTGATGTCCACCTCGCGAAAAGAGGTGCCGTAAGCCTCGGCCAGGCGCTGGGCGTTGCTTTTGGTACGGCGGGTGGTGCCAAAGCAGGGCATGGTTACCGTCAGAATATCGCCAGCTGGGCGGCCCAGCTTTTTCATAGCCCGCACCGCTACCAACAGTGCGAGGGTGGAGTCCAGCCCGCCGGACAGACCGATTACCGCAGATTTCGCATGGGTATGTGCCAAACGCCGGGCCAGGCCGGCTGCCTGCATGGTGAGGATTTCCTCGCAGCGTTCCCGGCGGTCGTCGGCGGAGGAGGGGATAAACGGATAAGGATGGACAGGACGGGTTAGTTGGGTGGGAGACAGGCGCAAAGAGAAGGAGATTTTTTGATATTCCTCATCTTTGGCCGGAGGAAAACTGGTCATCCGGCGCCGTTCAAAGGCTAGGCGATCCAGATCAATTTCAGTAATGGCCATTTCGTTTTGAAACAGTCGGCTTTCTGCCAGCAGCGCACCGTTTTCGCAGATTAGGTTGTGGCCGGCAAACACCAGATCGGTGGTGGATTCGCCGTCGCCGGCATCAGCATACAAATAGGCGCAGCAAAGGCGGGCCGACTGGGCGCTGACCAAGCTGCGGCGGTGCTGAGCCTTGCCGATGATCTCGTCGGAGCAGGAGGGATTGACGATCACAGTTGCACCGGCAATGGCGTGTTTGGTAGAAGGCGGATCTGCCGCCCAGAGGTCTTCACAGATTTCGGCGGCAATACACAGCCCGGGAAGCTGCTCGCAGCACAGTAAAATACGGGTGCCAAAGGGCAGTGATTCTTCCCCAATAGAGATTTTGCCGTTTTGGACCGGAGCGGGAGTAAACCAACGCAACTCATAAAATTCACCATAATTGGGTAGATAAGTTTTGGGTATGGCGGCAAGATATTGGCCATTTTGTATAAAAATGGCACAATTATACAATTTGTTCTCAAAAATGAGCGGTGCGCCGACAACAGCAATCAAATCCGAGCCATGGCTGCCAACGCGGATTTGTTCCAATGCTGCCTGGGCTTGTTCGAGCAGGGCAGACTGCAGAAACAGATCGCCGCAGGTGTATCCGGTGACACACAATTCCGGCAGCACTAACAATTTTGCGCCTTTTTGGCGGGCCTGTTCCATACAAAGGAGAATCTGTTTGGCGTTATAAGCGCAGTCGGCCAGTCGGATTGCCGGTGTGGCGGCCGCCGTTTTCAAAAAACCATCTTTCAAAGGAAAGACACCTCCCGTTTCAAATTCAGAAGAGCGCACCCGTAAGGCGCGGCAGAATGCCGCCGGGATCGGCGGTCATTGGCGGGGTATGGGGAAACAGCAAAAGCATCCGCACCACCCAAACGACTGCAAATAAAAAAAGACAAGCGATCAGACCTCGGCGGACCCATCGGTGGCATGCACCGAAAAAAATCAGGGCAAGGGCAATGAGCGGAACGGTCCAGAACAGCGGATGCCAGAAAAAGGCGCCGGCAAAATCCAGCCAAAGAGCGCACAGCCAGGCACGGCTCATGCCGCAGGTCAGGCAGGGCAGGCCGGTGACCCGGCGAAACATACACCAGCCGCCGATAACGCCGAACAACAGATAGCACAGCGCAGCCACCGCCAGGGCAAGGGCACAGCGTTTGGCAAACCATACGAGCTTTTGTTTTTTCTCCATAGGGCACCGACTCCTAACATGCTCATTATAGGCCAAAATGAAACGGCGCGCAAGGAAAATGAATGACAGGGGAAAGCTTTTATGGTATTCTGGAAACAATATGTCCAACAGCAGAGTTTTCTTTTACAGAAGTTTGCGCCATGAAAAAGCAGGGCGGAAAGTTCCCTTTGAGAAAACTGCTTTCCAAAGAGCGAAGGAGAGAAAAATATGGTGGAAAAAGCACTGGAATTATATCGAAAGTATCGGGAAATGATTTTGTATTTGGTGTTCGGCGGTTTGACGACGCTGGTCAATATCTTCAGCTATTTTGTGCTGACCGATGTGGGGGAAATTCAATATTTGGTGAGCACCGCCATTGCATGGGTGTTGTCGGTATTGTTTGCTTATTTTACCAATCGGGTTTGGGTGTTTCAAAGCACAGCCTCCGGCACAAAGGCAATTTTGCGGGAAATTGGCTCCTTTTTCGGATGTAGGTTGCTGTCTGGTGCAATCGATATGGGGATTATGTTTTTGTGCGTTTCGGTACTGGGTTTGCCAGATAAGCTGATTAAAATTCTGGCCAATGTGGTGGTGATTATTCTCAACTACCTGTTCAGCAAGCTTTTTATTTTTAAAAAGGATAAGCCGGTCGAACAGTAAGAAGATTTGATGATAAAATGTAGACAATAAAAGGTGAAAAATGGACAAAATTCAAAAAAATGATTACGGTAGTTTATGTACCGAAATGTACGAGATTCTCCATGAAAAGGCGCCGGAGAAAGAATTGGCGTTCTATCTTTCCTATGCGGAAAAAGGGCAACGAATTTTGGAACCCATGTGCGGGAGCGGTCGGTTTTTGATCCCGTTTTCGGAAAAGGGTTTTGACATAAGCGGAATGGACCGATCTGGTGAAATGCTGGAAAGATGCAGGCAGAAACTGCCGGGCGCAAAGCTTGTTCAGGCCGATTTGGAGACGTATCGACCGCAGGAGAAGTTCGATTATATTTTCGTTACCTCCGGTTCCATGTCTTTGTTTACCGATTTTTCCACATGCGAGAGGGCGCTGCAGCAAATAAGAAATCTGCTTGCCCCGGGAGGGAAATTTGTTTTTTCGGCAGAAACCATGGCGGCCCGTTGCCCGGACGACGAGGAGGAAACAATCTCCGCTCAGGTAAAGACTTCAAAGGGGTTTGATTTGATTTTAAAAACGAAAAATGCCTACGATGAAAAAAGCGGAACGCAATTTTCACCGGGAAATTATGAATTGTACGATAAGGGGCGCCTGATCCGGCGGGAGTTTATGGATTTTCAGACGCATTTGTATCGGCTGGGTGAGATGGAGCAGCTTTTGACACGCGTAGGGTTTCAAGAGATAAAAGTTTATTCCGATTTTGATAAAGAGATTGCCCGAGATGATCAATCAGAGATGTTCTTATATGAATGTACCCTTTGAAAAAGTCCTTTTGTGGTCGAACCAAAGCAAAGCCCTGCCCGCCGCTTAAAAGCGGCAGGCAGGGCTTTGAAAGTA
>ERZ773108.4010-NODE-4010-length-10657-cov-9.426052_pt1 | contig 10657 bp, 5 predicted proteins | sample MGYA00580570_ERZ773108 | MGnify/ENA primary metagenome ERZ773108 (study PRJEB29015, sample SAMEA2737840) | human gut metagenome | biome: human gut; feature: human-associated habitat; material: faeces | place: China | collected 2012 ...
CCGAGTTCAAGCGGGAAAAGGAAGAAATATTGTCAACACGCATTTGATAAATTTAAAACAGTTTTCTTTATTTTTGAAAAATATAGAATTTTTACTTGACATTGTTCGCGCTTTATCGTATAATAACAAAGTCGCGAACATATATGCTGCTATGGCTCAGATGGTAGAGCGCGTCCTTGGTAAGGACGAGGTCACCGGTTCAATTCCGGTTAGCAGCTCCAGACCTGTGCGACTATAAAGCACAAAAGCTGAAAACCCTTGAGAAAGGCAGGCTCTCATAAGGACACTTTCAAAAAGACAACCGATTGAGAGATACAGACTCCGCAGAACAAAACGATTCTGCGGAGTCTGTGCTTTTTTATGTAAAGATCATATGCTTTATAATTGCCAAGGGAATAACATCATTTATCTTATATAAATGTAAATTTTCAAATATATTTTGAGCATTCAATGATTGCCATTTAGTCTAAAATATGATATAATAAATTATTGTAAAATAGGATTGGTATATCTTAATAGTACTGGAGTGAATATAATTGCAGCAAACGCCGTTTCACGCATATTACAATGCACGGTTGTTAGAATCAGCATTGACTGATGATGATTTGATTTCTGCTTTTGCTTCTTCCAATGTTAAGATATATCCCTTTCAGATCGCCGCCGCCTCTTTTGCACTTAAATCCCGTAACAATAGCGGAGCTGTATTATGTGATGAAGCCGGAATGGGTAAAAGTCATGAGGCAATGTTGGTTGTTACGCAAAAATGGCTTGAGGGCTACAATAGGATTTTAATTCTCATTCCTAATTCAGATCTTTTACAGCAATGGTGCAATTTGATTGATGAGTATTATACAGTACCTTTTACTGTTGTTTCAAATAATGAACAGTGGAATAGCTGCGGTAAAACCTTTATGCAAAGCGGCGTTGTGATTTCAACCTATGATTTTGTATCGGCACACTTTGAAGATTGCTCGTCCTTGACTTGGGAGTTGACTGTTTTTGACGAGGCAAATGAGCTTTCCAATGTTTATCAGGACGAAAACATTAAGGCTAAACGGCTGAAACAAATTGCCTCAAAGTCATTCAAATTATTACTCACTGGAACGCCAATTGAAAAAAACATAATGGATCTTTACGGATTGATTTGGTTTATCGACGAAACGGTTTTTCCCGACCCGCAAAAATTTTTATCAAAGTATTTGCGCAAGCCCCAAAATTATCCGGAGCTTTCCCAAAACGTTTCAAAATACTGTTTTCGTACACTTCGCTCACAGGCAAAAAGGTATGCAAAAATTTCAAATCGCATCTTTTTGACGGATGAATACACACCTTCTACAAAAGAAAAAGAGCTTTATGACCGCTTGTATTGTTATGTAGAGCGTAAAAATAAGTATGCTTTTCCGCAAATGGATACTTACGACCTCGCTCTCAGGCTTTTATGCTTGCAGAGTTCGTCTACTGCCGCAATATATCAAACAGTAAACGGCGTTATAAAAAGACTGTCATCAGTACCCGAGGCGGCGGAAGAATTAATCGAATGGCAAAAGATAAAAGAACTTTGCTGTCAAATTCATATCGACAGTAAAACAACCGAGCTTATAAAAATACTTAACAGCGTTTTCACGGTTTGCAAATTAAAAGGAATGGCAAAAAAGGCAGTTGTGTTTACAGAAAGCGTTGAAACGCAAAAAATGCTTTACAATATCCTCAAAGAACGGTATCAAGTTGCTGTTTATAACGGCTCAAAGGATTATACGGAAATTGATAGGTTCAAGAACTTTGCCGATATTCTGATTTCAACAGATAACGGCGCTAAAGGATTTAATATGGAATTTTCCTCCGTTGTGATACATTATGATTTGCCGTACAATACGCTTAAAATTGAACAGCGTATTGACCGTTGCCACCGTTTAGGTCAAAACAATGACGTAATTTCTATTGCTTTTATTGATAAAAACAACTTCTCAGATGTACGCAAGCTGGAATTGATAAATAAGCGCGTCTTAGTAACAGATGGAGTTTTCGGCATCAGCGACGATATTATCGGAGGTTTTTCCGATGATTTGAAAACGGGGCTTAATACGGTGTTGTCGCAAATTCGTCCAATTGAACAGATAGAATCGGACTATCAAGCGACGCTTATAAGTAATGAAGCTGATAACCGACAGCTTTTGTCCTCTGCTGAAGATATTTTATTTACTACATTTACGAAGGAATTGGCTGATAAGATTGATTTAACTCCACGCTATATCAGCAGTAAAGCCGATGAATTAAACTGTAAATTATGGGAAATCGTTAAATGGTTTTTTTCTTGTTATAATGCAAATAATACAGATTGCAAATTTGAAATTGATGAGATAAATAAGACTGTAACTGCAACCGATTATGAGAAACTGCCAACGCTGTTCTATTATTGGAATGGCAGTCAAAACAAGAAATACACTTCATTAAAACAATATGGTATGTTGCCCGATTTCAAACCGCGTCATGGAAGAATAACTCTTTCAAGCATTATAGGCAAAGGAATAATTCATAACCTCGAATGTCCTGACAGCGGCGAGTTACATATAAAAGAAATTTCAGGGCCTTGCACAGTCGGATTGTATAATATTTTACTTTCAGGCAGCGTTCAAAAAGAATTGCCGCTGCTTGTAGGTAAGAAAGCCGACGGAACTGTACTTGATGATTCGGAATGCCAAAAGCTGTTCGACAGTTTTGTTGTGGATTTTTCCCAAAGCAGTCATAAAGCGCCGCATTGGTTGAGGACAAGCAGTAAACCCGATCCTTTAGACAATGCTGTAGATATTGATAATATTAAAAACAAATATTCCAAGTCTGCTGATTTTGCAAATAATGAAATGATTGCGAAATTAAAACAGGATACAGCGTTTAAAAAAGCCGAAATACGCCGTAATATCAGAGCTGTGGAGGACAGACTCAGCGAGCTGAAAGCAAAAAGAGACGATATTTCTTATGACCGACTCAAACTGCTTGCAATGGATAAGCAAATTAATCTGTTAAACCGCGAACTGATGAAAGCAAAAGAAAATCAGTTTTTCGATGAAATGCTACTTGATGTTGAGCTGGAAGAACAGATTGAAAAGCTATCAGGAAGTAATAATATAACGGTCAAGACCGTGAGAGAATTTTTGTTAGAGGTGGATTACTAATAATGAGGAAAAATATTTTTCAACTGCTTCAAGATAACTTTGATTACCATACAGAAATTACAAGAATCAATGAGCTTTTTGAACAAGTTATGTTTTTTAAAACCTCTTGGGTCTCCCCCGAAGATTTTGTTGATTTCTATATATTTCCGGATTGGAAGAACAGAAACAGATGTATTGATACCGATGATATGAAAGAGCAATTAAAAATTGATCAAATAATTATTAATGAAAATACGTCAATAGATGATGTTTTAGTTTATCTGGAATATGTTGAAAATATATTGCGTCTTGCGTGGAATTACGTCAATAATAATGATGAATGTAAATATTATTCCGATTATAATACTTTGCGTCAAAATTTAGATTTTTTTCTTGACAACATTAATTGCCAAGCATATTATTTTGACAATGACGAAATGGTTTTAATCGAAGAAAAGAATGCTTCGGCTACAGCGGTTGCTGAGATAGTCGACGATAAAACAAGCCTAAAAATTATTAAGTATAATCACTATGCATTGAAAGGCGATATTCACTCCAAAAAAGATATTATTCTTGAATTGGCTTCACAATTAGAACCAAAACGAAGAACGCTTGAAAATTTGGATAAAAAGCTTGCGTCTAATTTATTTTATCTATTAAACAATTTGAACTTAAGGCACAATAATGTTGATAAAGAGAGTAAAGGATATAAAGCCGCAGTTGCAAAAATGCGTAAAAATACTTTGGAACAATGGTATGATGAAATATATCAGCTTGAATTATTGGCGTTTTTGCTATTGGACAATATAAAGCGAAATAAAAAAATTGATGCATTAAAAGTAAAGTTGGAGGGATAAAAAATGACTGATATTATGGACGGTCTTTCGATGGATTTGGAACAGGCAAATCTTGATAAGCTGAAGTCGGTATTACCCGAGTGTTTTGCAGAAGGTAAGCTTGATATTGACAAATTATTATCGCTTTGCGGAGAATATATTGATAATGATTTTGAAAAATATAAATTTGAATGGAAAGGCAAAGCAGAGTGTTTGAAGTTGGCACATAAACGTTCTACCGGAACATTGCGTCCATGCCCCGAGGAAAGCGTCAACTGGGACACAACGCAGAATCTTTACATAGAGGGCGATAATCTTGAGGTGTTAAAGCTTTTGCAGACCGCTTATTACCGCAAGGTTAAGATGATTTATATTGACCCGCCTTACAACACCGGCAATGATTTTGTATATGCGGATGATTTTGCCGACCCAATGGCAAGGTACAAAGAGGTTACCGCACAGACCACAAAATCCAATCCCGAAACAATGGGCAGATTCCATACAAACTGGCTGAATATGATGTATCCCCGACTCCGCCTTGCTTCAAATCTTTTGCGGGACGACGGTGTTATTTGCATATCTATTGATGATCATGAAGTTAGTAATTTGCGAAAAATGTGCGATGAAATTTTCGGTGAAGAAAACTTTCAAGGACATATACACTGGAGAAGACGACCCAACCAACCGAATGATAAAACAAAAATGATCGGACTGGTTGCAGAGCATATTTTAGTATACACAAAAAATGCTGAAGAATATAAAAAATCCGGTGTAGGAAAAATAGATTTGACAGGAGATTTTTCAAATCCTGATAATGATCCAAGAGGAGATTGGGCATCAAAGCCATGGAAAGTCGGTTCGGATCAATCCGGAAGTAGGTATACAATTGTTACTCCTAACGGTAAAGAGTATAACGAAGAATGGATGGGCGAAGAAAACACATATAAAGAATTACTCGCTGACAACCGAATAATTTTCCCCAATAATGGTGAAGGTGCACCACGGAAAAAATATTTTAAAGATGAACGTGAACAAGAAGGACAATGTGCAGTTAATTGGTGGTCGGCAGAGCAATTTGGAAACAATCAAGGAGCGAATGATTGCATGACTTCATTATTTGGAGTTAAAAATGTATTCAGTAATCCAAAGCCAGTTGAATTAATTCGGGGCTTAATCCAAATTGCTAATGTGAAATCTGACGATATTCTTTTGGATTTTTTCTCTGGTTCGGCAACATCTGCCCACGCTATTATGCAGATCAATAGTGAAGATCACCTTACTCGAAAATTTATTTTAATACAGTTACCTGAGAATCTTGATGCAAATTATGAAGTTGCAACAGGTAAAACAAAAGCGCAATTAAAAGTGAGTATTGATTTTCTTGAATCTATAAAAAAACCACATTTGATTAGCGAAATCGGCAAAGAGCGCATTCGCAGAGCGGGTAAAAAAATATCTGAATCAGAAGCTCAATTAAAACTGGGAGATGAAGATAAAAAGCCGTTAGATATTGGATTTAGAGTTTTTAAGCTTGACACTTCAAATCTTAAAACTTGGGATAGTACTCCTATTGCGGAAAACGAACAGCTTGATTTGCTTGTTGACCGTATGAACGGTATGATTCACCGTGTAAAGTCCGACCGAACCGATATGGATATGGTATGTGAAATTATGTTAAAACTAGGCGTACCGCTTACATACAGCGTCAAAACGCTTGACATCAACAATAAATCCGTTTTTGCCGTCGGAGATGACTGCTTATTGCTTATTTGTCTTGCAGAGAATATTCAGCCTGATGATATTGAGTTTATGGCAACACATGCGCCCGCAAAAATCGTAATTTCCCGTGAATCCTTTGCCGACGACACCGCTATGGCAAATGCACATTATATTTTGAGAGATAAAGATATTGAATTAAAATTAGTTTAGTAATGCTTTTGGGCAACGGGAGGTTCAAATGAAACCGTTTGATTTAGAATATGACACATATAAAAATCCAAAAGAGGGAAAAACATATATAAGTCCTCAAATTCCAAGCGGCAATGATGAAAATGATATGATTCGGATAGTGACAAGAGGAATAGACCAGAACGAATCTTATGAAATGGTTAAAGTAAAAAATGAGATTCTTTTAAGGACAACTCCGGGCGGAAGGAATATTATAAAAGCAAAATTGTTTGAAAAGAATAATAAAATTTTTGTTCTTAGTATTCAGGAGTATACAGCTTCGACTGGCAATCCTCATAAATTGGGCTTTTCTTTTATCGGTGATGAAATAACAAAACTTTTTAATTATCTTCGTGATGTTCAAACTATGCGCTTTGGAAGTAATCGTTATCAACGACTTAATGATGAAGATATTGAGCATATCGAATTGACAACTGATCAAGCAACAAATTTTATTCAGAAAAATCAAGATTTGTTTGCTAATATCATTCAGTCAAAGATAACTTCAAAAGACATTACTGCATATGGATACAGAAAAAAACAGCTTGAATATTTTGAAAAATTGCTTCATGACGAATCATATTTTAATACAATATTAGATAAAAAAAGATTGAAAAAAGAGGCTGTTTGGCAAAGATTTTTCGAAAAAAATCCATGGATTTTTGGATATGGATTAGGTTATGTGTTTTTATCAGGATTGGATGATAAAAAACTTGAACAGGTTGTAAAAGGCTATAATTTAAACTCTGATGGTAAACGTATGGATGCCGTTATGAAAACACGTGGAATGATATCAAATCTTTGTTTTGTTGAGATAAAAACACATTTAACATCTTTACTTGAAGGTACTCCATATCGTTCTGGATCTTTCGCCCCTTCAAATGAACTATCGGGTGCAGTATCTCAGGTGCAAAATTCAGTAGCGGGTGCTGTTAATTCACTTTCAGAAAAAATATCTATAAAAGATAAATTGGGTAATCCTACAGGCGAAAATATATATAATTACAAAACCAAATCTTTTTTGGTTATTGGCAATCTAAATGAATTCATTACCGAAAATGGAGTTAATGAAGATAAACTTAGATCTTTTGAATTATATAGAAAAAATATAATATCTCCTGAAATAATAACATTTGATGAATTATACGAGAGAGCCAAATTTATAGTTAATTATAGCGAGAAACAGTCGGAGTTGGGTGAAATCAATGAAACTCAAATTTAAAAATCAAGACTTTCAAACAGACGCGGTTAATGCTGTTGTAGATTTGTTTGCAGGTCAAGAAAATACTCAAAGTGCATTCTCTGTTTCAAACGGCGATCAGATGCAAATTATGAATGATTACGGTATCGGTAATGCAATCCGCATTGATGAAAGTACATTGACAAAAAATATGCACCTGGTTCAAAAACGGAACAGTCTTCCGCTTACAGAATTGAGAAATTCGAAATTTAAGGAAACAGATAATTCCGGACTAAACGCCCCTCTTCAATTTTGCATTGAAATGGAAACCGGAACGGGAAAGACATATGTTTATACCAAAACGATTTTTGAACTGAATAGGAAGTACGGTTTTACAAAATTTATCGTGGTTGTGCCATCGGTTGCTATACGCGAGGGCGTTTATAAATCCTTTGAAATCACAAAGGATCATTTTTGCATGCAGTATGACAATGTGCCTAACCGCTTTTTTATTTATAATTCTTCTAAGCTATCGGATGTGCGGCAGTTTGCAACAAGCGCTGATATTGAGATTATGATTATTAATATAGACGCTTTCAAAAAGGCGGAGAATATTATCAATCAGGCACAGGACAAGTTAAACGGTGAAACCGCTATGTGTTACATACAGGATACCCGACCTATCGTTATAATTGACGAGCCGCAGAGTGTTGACAACACCCCGAAAGCGAAGGAGGCTATTTCTTCGCTAAACCCATTGTGCGTTTTACGGTACAGCGCAACGCACCGCGAAAAAATCAATCTGCTTTATCGTCTCAACTCTGTTGACGCTTACCGTATGGGACTTGTAAAGCAAATATCTGTTTTCTCCAATCAGGTGTACGGCGGCTTTAATCAGCCGTATGTTCGCTTGATTTCCGTTTCAAACGAAAAGGGCTTCCGCGCCAAAATAGAAATTGACATTAAAAATACAGACGGCGCGGTTTCACGTAAGGCTGTCACAGTAAAACCCAGAGATGATTTGTTTTTAAAATCCGGGAGCCGCGATATGTACGATGGCTATACTGTTGCGGGAATTGATTGCACACCGGGGTTTGAACATATAGAATTCGGTAATACAGAAGAGGTCGCTCTTGGAAAAGCGATCGGCGATATAGATGAAAACATTGTAAAGCGCGCGCAGATACGCCGCACTATTGAAACGCATTTAGATAAAGAATTGCGCTATACAGACCTTGGCATTAAGGTACTGTCGCTGTTTTTTATTGACCGCGTAGAAAAATACCGTCATACGGACGGCACACCTGGAATTTACGCGAAAATGTTTGAGGAATGTTATCTTGAACTTATTAATAAACCGAAATACGCACCTATTCGCGAGCGTTTTATATCGGATGTTTCAAAGGTGCACGACGGGTACTTCTCACAGGATAAAAAAGGTAATTTGAAAGATACAAAGGGTGATACACAGGCGGATGACAGTACATACAATATTATAATGCGAGATAAGGTAAAGCTTTTGTCTTTTGAATGTCCTTTGCGTTTTATATTTTCACACTCCGCACTTAAAGAAGGCTGGGACAACCCGAATGTGTTTCAGGTTTGTACGCTTATCGATCAGAAATCCAACTTTACCTGCCGCCAAAAAATTGGACGCGGATTGCGTCTCTGTGTTAATCAGGACGGTGAGCGTATTGAGGATAAAAATATTAATATCTTGCATGTTATGGCAAATGAAAGCTTTGCTGATTTCGCCGATAATCTGCAAAAAGAAATGGAAGCTGATACAGGAATAAAATTCGGCGTTTTACAGCTTGAACTGTTTTCGGGAATGGTATACGAAGATAAGCGTGAGGTTGAAAATGTTGTAACCGCAGAACAGGCAGAGGAAATTATCCGCCGTACAGAAACGGAGATTCATAAGGATGAAACCACGCTGTCCGCGCTTACCCGTGTAATTGAGGAAAGACCTGAAACAGTAGAAAAAGCTGTAACAGAGGTTATAGGCGATAATTCTACGCTTCGCGCACAAAATTCCGAGCTTATTTGTACCAAAACTGTTATGGAAGAAAAAACGCTTAGCTATGATGATGCCGCAGAGTTGCTGAAACATTTTGAATCAAAGGGATATACCGATAAAAACGGCAAGATTAAGGATACGATGAAGGTCGCTTTGAAAAATGGTACGCTTGATCTTCCCGAAAAATATGAGGCGGCACGCAGTCGATTTGAAAATATTATTGCTAATGCTGATCGCCGACCTCAAATACGCGATGCCTCGAAGGATGTGGTTGTGCGGTTGAACAAAAAGGTTATCATTTCGCCTGAGTTCAGAGAGCTTTGGGATAAAATCAAGCAGAAAACCACATACCGTGTAAGCATTGACACGGATAAACTGATTGAAGAATCTGTAAATGATTTGAAAAATATGCCGAGAATTCCCAAGGCGAGGCTTATTTCTCAAACAGCAGACATCCATATTGAAAATTCCGGAGTTCACCATACGGAGCGTGAAATGCGGACGCTGGATATTGATGATTCTTATTCGCAACTTCCGGATGTTATTACGGCAATAAGCGACGAGACTTTACTTACTCCGAATACAGTTAAAGAAATACTTGTTCAAAGTGGTAGATTGTGTGACTTTTTAAATAATCCGGAAGCCTTTCTTGAAAAAGCAATAGAAATTATTAAAAGCCGCCGCCATCAGCTTGCAATAGACGGAATCAGCTATATTAAGCTTGACGGCAAGGAATATTATGCACAGGAAATATTCAGTACCGATGAGCTTATTGCAAATCTTGACCGCAATGCTGTAAAGGTGGAACATAGCGTGTATGATTATATTGTGTATGACAGTAACTCAATTGAAAGACCGTTCGCTGTTGCTCTTGATAATGACCCTGATGTTAAGATGTTCTTTAAAATTCCGGACCGTTTTAAAATTGACACTCCAATCGGCACTTATAACCCCGATTGGGCGGTTCATCTTAATAAAAACGGCGAAGAAAAGCTGTATTTTGTTTTAGAAACTAAAGGAAGCACAAGCTTTATGGATTTGCGTACCAGAGAACAACTGAAAATCCATTGCGGCAAACAGCATTTCAAAGCTCTCAACAACGGCATTGAAATGCATGTTGCAACCGATTGGAACGAGTTAAGGAAAAATATGTAAAGATATTTAATTTTAGTTATAGAATAATATATTTTTTCAAAAAAGTATTGCAGAAGAACGAATGTTCTGTTATAATGAAGACAGTTCCTTTCGGTCATTAGGCGAAAGCCTTATGATAAATAAATTTTATATGCCGATGAGGTCACGACTGTGTGACCTCAGATTTCACCGAAGCTCCTAAGGCGATTAGCTGTAGTTAGGATAAACCTTGAAGTCAACAGTTTAATGGTGCTGTTTCGGCAGACCCGTGACCTTTCCCACGGCGGAAAGGAATTTATTTGGGAAATACCATTGTTAAGTACGGCGAATGTGAGATTTCAGTTTCAAAAGAGGTTGCGGAATTTTTAGAGGCTGATAGAAAAAGGCAGGC
>ERZ773108.4012-NODE-4012-length-10655-cov-74.970849_pt1 | contig 10655 bp, 10 predicted proteins | sample MGYA00580570_ERZ773108 | MGnify/ENA primary metagenome ERZ773108 (study PRJEB29015, sample SAMEA2737840) | human gut metagenome | biome: human gut; feature: human-associated habitat; material: faeces | place: China | collected 2012 ...
TTCAAAATTCTCAGAATAGGCAGAGTGTTCGAGAGACTAACCAGATGAATTATAAGATTAACCAGTTGAATAACCAGTTTAATGAGCGTATGGCGATTCAGCAGCGCAATTGGCAGGAGAATATGTGGAATAAGGAGAATTTTTATAACACTGCTTCTGCTCAGCGTCAACGCCTCGAAGAGGCTGGCTTAAATCCTTATTTGATGATGAATGGAGGTTCAGCTGGTGTTTCTCAACCTGCTGGTTCTGGTGCTTCTGCTTCTTCTTCTGGAAATGCTGTTATGCAACCTTTCCAGGCTGATTATTCAGGCGTTGGTTCTTCTATTGGTAATATTTTCCAATATGAGCTTATGCAGTCTGAAAAATCTCAGTTGCAAGGTGCTAGGCAACTTGCTGATGCCAAGGCTATGGAAACTCTCTCTAATATTGATTGGGGTAAACTTACTGATGAGACTCGTGATTATTTGAAGTCTACTGGATTGGCACGTGCTCAGCTTGGTTATGCTAAGGAACAGCAGGAAGTTGATAACATGGCAATGACAGGTCTTATTATGCGTGCTCAGCATTCTGGTATGCTTCTTGATAATGAGACTAAAAATATTTTGAATAAGTATCTCGACCAGCAACAACAGTTTGATTTGAATGTTAAGGCCGCGGACTACTATCAACGTATGGCTTCTGGACATCTTTCTTATGCTGCTGCTAAAAAGGCTATAGCTGAGGAAGCTTTGGCTGCTGCTCGTGCGCGTGGTCAAGGTCATCATGGTGGGCCTGCTGGCCATCCTGGTGCTGCTGGTGGTCCGCAGCCTGACCCTGCCCGGTGCGGGCGCGGGCGTGAGCTTCTATCTGGCCCCGGACGTGGAGAAGATGCAGAGCGTGGGCTGGTACGCCGTGCTCAATGCGGCCATGACCCAGGCCTTCTTCACCCTGTCGGTGGGCATCGGCAACATGACCATTTTCGGCAGCTACCAGAGCAAGGACCGCTCCCTGACCGGTGAGGCCATGTGGATCATGGGCCTGGATACCTTCGTCGCCCTGATGGCCGGCCTGATCATCTTCCCGGCCTGTTTCGCCTTTGGCGTGGAGCCCGGCTCCGGTCCCGGCCTGGTCTTCGTGACCCTGCCCAACATCTTCAACGTCATGGCCGGCGGCCAGCTGTGGGGCACGCTGTTCTTCATCTTCATGAGCTTCGCGGCCCTCTCCACGGTCATCGCCGTGTTCGAGAACATCATCTCCTACAGCGCCGACGTGTGGGGCATGGAACGCCGCCGCGCCACCTGGCTGCATGCCGTGGGCATCTGGGTCTGCTCGCTGCCCTGTGCCCTGGGCTTCAACCTGCTGGCCGACTTCCAGCCCCTGGGCCCCGGCACCTGCGTGCTGGATCTGGAAGACTTCCTCATCAGCAACAACATCCTGCCCCTGGGCGGCCTGTTCTTCCTGCTCTTCTGCTGCCTGCGCCGCGGCTGGGGCTGGGACAACTTCGTGGCCGAGGTCAACCAGGGCCAGGGGGTGCGCTTCCCGCGCTTCATGAAGTATTATCTGCGTTACGGCCTGCCCTGCATCATCCTGCTGGTCTTCGTCATGGGCTACGTGGACAAGTTCGGCAAATAATCTCCGGGTACTTGCCCTCGGCGCGGATGTAATCCATGACCTTTGCAGGGTCGTCAAAGGTCTCGTACTTTGCGGTGGGGATGCCGTATTTCTTCATCAGGTCCTTGGAGAACACCTTGGAGGCCTCGATGCGGGCAGCGGCCTTATCCGGGCCAAAGGCCGGGATGCCCACTGCTGCCAGCGCATCCACCATGCCCAGAGCCAGCGGATCGTCCTGCGCCACCACAACGTAATCGAACTTTTCTTCTACAGCAAAGCCCACCATGGTGTCCACATCGGTAGACTTGATGTTTTTGCACTTTGCGTCATAGCTGATGCCGCCGTTGCCGGGTGCGCACCAGATCTCGCCGCAGTCAGGGCTCTTTTTCAGTGCCTTGATGATGGCGTGCTCGCGGCCGCCGCCGCCCACTACCAGAATTTTTTTGCTCATTTTTACACCTTCTCTTAGTGATGGAACAGCCGCAGGCCGCAGAAGGCCATGGCGATGCCGTACTTGTTGCAGGTATCAATGACCTGCTGGTCACGGATGGAACCGCCGGGCTGCACGATGGCGGTCACGCCGGAGCGGCGGGCACGCTCGATGTTGTCGCCGAAGGGGAAGAAGGCATCCGAGCCAAGGCACACGCCGGTCACCTTGCTGAGATATTCCTTCTTTTCCTCAGCGGTCAGCGGGGCGGGCTGCTCGGTAAAGGTCTCGGCCCACACATCGTCGCCAATCACATCCTCGGGCGTATCGCCGATGTAAACATCAATGGCGTTGTCGCGGTTGGGCTTTGCCACATCGTCGCGGAAGGGCAGGTTGAGCACCTTATCCATGTGGCGCAGCTGCCAGTTGTCGGCCTTCTGGCCTGCCAGACGGGTGCAGTGGATGCGGCTCTGCTGGCCGGCACCCACGCCGATGGTCTGACCATTGTAGGTGTAGCACACGCTGTTGGACTGGGTGTACTTCAAGGTGATAAGAGCAATGATGAGGTCGCGCTTCTGCTCCTCGGTCACGTCCTTATTCTCGGTGACCCAGTTGTTCAGCATGGTGTCGGCGTTGATGACCAGCTCGTTGCGGCCCTGCTCAAAGGTGATGCCGTACACCTGCTTGTGCTCGATGGGAGCGGGCTTGTAGGCCGGGTCGATGGCGACCACATTGTAGTTGCCCTTTTTCTTGCCGGACAGGATAGCCAGTGCCTCCGGCTCGTAGCCCGGGGCGATGATGCCGTCGGACACCTCGTGCTGGATCAGCTTTGCGGTGGGCACATCGCAGATGTCCGAAAGGGCGATCCAGTCGCCAAAGGAGGACATGCGGTCCGCACCGCGTGCACGGGCATAGGCATTTGCCAGCGGCGACAGCTCCATATCCGGGGCAATGTGGTACATTTTGCGTTCCACATCGGTCAGGGGCAGCCCCAGCGCTGCGCCTGCCGGGGAAACGTGCTTGAAGGAAGCTGCTGCGGGCAGACCACAGGCAGCTTTCAGCTCCTTGACCAGCTGGATGGAGTTGAGCGCGTCCAGAAAATTGATGTAGCCGGGCTTGCCGTTCAGCACAGTGACCGGCAGGTCAGAGCCATCTTCCATATAAATGCGGCTGGGCTTCTGGTTGGGGTTGCAGCCGTACTTCAGTGCGAGTTCATTCATTGGTGCATCCTCCTTGTGTCTTAGGTTATTCTTCCTCGGCGTCGAGCTTTTTGAGCAGTTCCAGCTCTTCGGGCAGCAGCTCCGGCTCCTCGGGGTCGTCCAGATCGCTGCACACGGCATCGTACTTGTTAAAGATCATGTCGCCGGTCTCGCCGGAGTCCAGATCAATGACCCGGGCAAACAGGCTCACCTTGTTGTCCGGGTTCAGGCTGCTCCACAGACCCTGTGCAAAATCGCCGATGGTGCGGGGGCAGGCAAAGCGCAGCGGCTCACCCTCAAAGCTGGGGATGGGATTTCCGTTGTGCTTGTAGGTGCTGATGAAATGGCCCTCGCCTGCAACGGGCTGCGGGTAATCAAAGAAATAGCGCTGCACGCTGTCGCCATTGCCGTCCGCAGACTTGAGAATGCTCATCTGATAGCTGCCGTCGGCGTACACCACAGCGGAGATGCGGGGGGTGTAGTTGGGGCCGTCCGGCTCAAAGGTGCGGGTGCGCAGGGCATCGGCAAAGCTCTTACCCTGACTCATCAGGTCATAAATGGTATCGGTCTGGTCACCGTTGGTCACGATATGGGTCTTGCCCAGCGTCAGCACCGGATTGTAAATAATGAGGCTGGGGTCCTCCAGCTTTGCGGGGTCCGCTGCGATGGTGCAGATGCCGCCGCGCTCGGGCACGGGGTCAAACACGCGGTTGCGGCTGTTCTCGCTGCGGCCCATGATAAAGTAGCCGATAAACATCTGCCGTCCGTCCGGTGCCATTGCCACAGCAATGCCGCGGCCGGGGTACTCGTTGGAGGCCAGATACTCGTTCAGGTTGATCTTTTCCATTGTTGTTCTCCCTTGCATTTTTGTTTTCAAAGAGCAACTCTCGGCTCCCCCTTTGGGGGAGCTGGCGCGTCAGCGCCTGAGAGGGCGAACCTCTTTGCGGAGGCAACTTCCCCGCCCTCTCCGTCACGGCTTACGCCGTGCCACCTCTCCCAAAGGGAGAGGCAAGAACAACGCTCTGCAAGCTTTCAGCAGATTTCTCCGCTGCACACCATAGCCACAGCCTTGGGCAGCAGCTTCCATTCCGCCTGCTCCATCACCCGCTTCTGCAGCACCTCGGGGGTGTCGCCGGGCAGGATGTCCACGGCCTTCTGCAGCAGGATGGGCCCGCCGTCGCACTCCTCGTTGACAAAGTGGACAGTAGCGCCGGTCACCTTGCAACCCCGGGCCAGTGCAGCCTCATGGGGACGCAGGCCGTACATTCCCGGCCCGCAGAAGGAAGGGATCAGCGCAGGGTGCACGTTCAGGATGCGGCGCGGATAGGCCGCGATGACGCTGGGGCCCAGCACGGACAAAAAGCCCGCCAGCACCACCAGATCGATCTTGTGCGCCCGCAGCGTTTCCAGCAGCGCAGCGTCAAATTCCTCGCTGGTGGCGTAGTCCTTGCGGCGCACCACGCAGCCTTCCACACCCGCCTTTGCGGCGCGTTCCAGCGCAAAGACGCCGGGCTTGGAGGCCACTACCAGCGTAATTTTACCATTGGGGTTCTCGCCCCGGGCCTCGCTGTCCAGCAGCGCCTGCAGATTGGTGCCGCCGCCGGACACTAACACGGCAATGTTCAGCACAGCTCCACGCCCTCACCTTCTGCGATGACGCCCAGACGGTAGGCCTCCGGCTCGCCGTTGGCGTGCAGGATCTCCAGTGCCTTATCGGCCTGCTCGGCGGGCACGGTGAGCACCATGCCCACGCCCATGTTGAAGGTGTTGAACATATCATGCTCGGAGATGCCGCCCACCTTCTGCATCAGGTGGAACAGGGCGGGGGTGCGCACATCTGCCTTGTTGATGCGGGCGCAGCAGCCCTTTTTCAGGCTGCGGGGGATATTTTCATAGAAGCCGCCGCCGGTGATGTGGGAGATGCCCTTGACCTGCACCTCTTCCAGCACTTTCAGCACGGGCTTGACGTAGATCTTGGTGGGAGCCAGCAGCGCCTCGCCAAGGGTCTTGCCGCCCAGCTCGGCGGGGGTGGAGAACAGCACATCGGGGTCGGCGTCGATGTTGAACACCTTGCGCACCAGCGAGAAGCCGTTGGAGTGCACACCGGTGGAGGGCAGGGCAAGGATCACATCACCAGCTGCCATGGTCTCGTTACTCAGGATTTTTTCCTTGTCCACAACGCCCACGGTAAAACCGGCCAGATCGTACTCGTCCTCCGGCATCATGCCCGGGTGCTCAGCAGTCTCGCCGCCCACCAGAGCACAGTCGGCCTGCACGCAGCCCTCGGCCACGCCCTTGACGATGTTGGCGATCTTTTCCGGCACGTTGCGGCCGCAGGCGATGTAGTCCAGGAACACCAGCGGCTTTGCACCGGCGCAGATGACATCGTTGACGCACATGGCCACGCAGTCGATACCAATGGTGTCGTGCTTATCCATGATCATGGCCACCTTCAGCTTGGTGCCCACACCATCGGTGCCGGAGATCAGCACCGGGTGCTTGTAACCGGTGCAGTCCAGCTCAAACAGGCCGCCAAAGCCGCCCAAGCCGCCGATGCAGTGCTCGTTCATGGTACGGGCGACATACTGCTTCATCAGCTCCACAGAGCGGTAACCGGCGGTAATGTCCACGCCTGCTGCGGCGTAGCTTTCAGAATAGCTCTTTTCCATGTTCTTACTCTCCTAACTTTTTGGCGTCCTTGGGACGGTCGTTCAGGTGACGGTCGTGAATATCGGTAGAAAGCACACTTTCCGGCTCTACGGCATACTCGCCGGTAAAGCAGGCGGTGCAGAAACCGCATTTTGCGTTTTTGGCAAGCTGGACAACGTGCTCGTTGGAAAGGTAGCCCAGCGTATCGGCGCCGATGACCTCGTTGATCTGCTCCAGCGTGCGGCCGGTGGCCACCAGCAGCTTCTGGTCCGGGATATCGGTGCCGAAGTAGCACGGATACTTGAAGGGAGGCGCAGAGACCATAAAGTGCACCTCGGCAGCACCGGCATCCCGCAGCAGCTTGATGATGCGGGCAGAGGTGGTGCCGCGCACGATGGAGTCATCCACCAGCACCACGCGCTTGCCCTTGACGGTGCTGGACACCACGTTCAGCTTGATGCGCACGCTGTTCTCACGCTGCTTCTGGCTGCCCTGAATGAAGGTGCGGCCGATGTATTTGTTTTTGATAAAGCCGATGCCGTAGGGGATGCCGCTCTCCTGCGAGTAGCCCAGCGCTGCATCCAGACCGGAATCCGGCACGCCGATGACCACATCGGCCTCCACCGGGTGCTCCTGTGCAAGGAAGCGGCCTGCCTGCTTGCGGGCCTCGTGCACTGAGCTGCCCTCGATGACGCTGTCCGGGCGGGCGAAGTAGATGAACTCGAACACGCACATCTGGGTGTCCGGGCGGCCGCAGTGATCCTTGATGCTGCGCAGTTCGCCGGTCTTGGTATCTACTACCACGATCTCGCCGGGCTCCACGTCCCGCAGCAGGGCGGCGCCGACGGCATCCAGTGCGCAGCTTTCGCTGGCAAAGACGTAGCCGCCGCCGGGCAGGGTGCCGATGCACAGGGGACGGTAGCCCCGGGGGTCGCGCACCGCGATAAGCTTGGTGGCAGACATGATCACAAGGCTGTATGCGCCCTCCAGCACGTCCATGGTCTTGCTGATGGCAGTCTCGATACTGCCCATGCGCAGACGGTTGCGAGTGATAAGGTAGCAGATGACCTCGGTATCCGAGGAGCCGTGGAAGATGGCGCCCTCGTTTTCCAGCTGGCGGCGCAGTTCCACAGCGTTGGTCAGGTTGCCGTTGTGGCACAGTGCCATGGTGCCGCGGCCATGCCGGACGATCATGGGCTGGGCGTTGGCGCGGACGCGGGTGCCGGCGGTGGCGTAGCGCACATGACCGGTGGCCATGTGTGCCGTGGTAGCGGACAGGCTTGCCAGCACCTCCGGGGTGAACACCTCGTTCACAAGGCCCAGATCCCGGTGACCGGTGATCACGCCGTCATCGTTGACGGCGATGCCGCAGCTCTCCTGCCCGCGGTGCTGCAGCGCATACAGGGCCGAATAAGCCGCTGCGGCCACATCCTCGGTACCGGCACGGTCGTAGATGCCGAAAACGCCGCACTCCTCATGCAGCGGATATGCAAAATCAGACATTGGTTCTCCTTTACAGCTCATTCAGTTCGTTCTGCAGCTTTTCTTCCTTGGCTGCGATCTGCTGTGCCATGGCTACGCGCTCAGCCTCCAGCTTTTCAGCCAGTGCGTCATCGCTCAGGGCCAGAATTTCAGCAGCCAGCCATGCGGCGTTCTTGGCACCGTTCAGTGCCACGGTTGCCACCGGGATGCCGCTGGGCATCTGCACGGTAGCCAGCAGCGCGTCCAAGCCATCCATCGCGCCGCCCTTCATGGGGATGCCGATGACCGGCAAGGTGGTGTTGGCGGCAAAAGCACCTGCCAGATGTGCTGCCATGCCTGCTGCGCACAGGATGACGCCAAAGCCGTTGGCCTTTGCGCTTTTCGCAAAGGCTGCTGCCTCGGCGGGAGTACGGTGTGCCGAAAGGATGTGTGCTTCAAAGGGGATGTCCAGCGCCTTCAGCTGGGCGCAGGCACCCTTGACCACCGGCCAATCGCTGTCCGAACCCATGATCACTGCCACTTTACGAACCATTTTCCAAAGCCTCTCTTTCTCAACTGTCCAACAAGACCGACAAACAAAAAAGGCTGCGGTACACCTGTACCACGGCCTTTATTTCCTGTTTTTCTGTCCGCGCATTTTGCACAAGGTTGCACCATGCCCCTGATTGCAGTGAATGTGACCCCATTCCATGCGACCCGGCACCAGCAGCATCATTGAAGTTTCCCTCCGCAGTTTCCTGTGCAAGCGTTTTTTCAGGCGGCGATGCAAGCCCGTTTTTTGGGGCATCGTCCCTGTACTAGATACAGTTTACGGCAAAAAAACCGCTTTGCAAAGAGCGTTTGGGCAAATTCTCCCTTGTGTTCCCATGCCGTCAAAAAACTTTTGAAAGTTTTGTGCAGTTTCGCCATCCTTTTTCTTTTTAAGTATGACTTATGCGGCAGGTATATTTTATGTAAAGGCTGTGTTGATGTATCCCAGATATCGCGCCGGATTTTTAAAAAATGATCTTTGCGGTGGCGGCGCGTGCAGCGCGGATCAGATCCGCCGGGGCGCAGCACACCTGTGTGCCGATGCGCCCGCCGGAAACGTAGACCTTCTGCTGGGTCAGCACGCTTTCGTCAAAGACGGTGCGGTACTGCTTTTTCATGCCCACCGGGCTGCAGCCGCCCCGCACATAGCCGGTCACCTTATTGATATCCGCCACATGGATCATTGCCACGCTCTTTTCGCCCACGCTGCGGGCAGCGGCCTTTAAGTCCAGCTCTGCCGCCACCGGAATGACGAACACAAAGTAGTTTTTGCTGCTGCCCTGCGTTACCAGCGTCTTGTAAACGCAGGCGGGGTCCTCACCTATGCTGGCGGCTACGGTCACGCCGTCCACCGCCACCCCCTCCTCGTGGGGGTACTCGTGGGCGGTATAGGCCACCTTTTCCCGTTCCAGAATGCGCATTGCGTTGGTTTTAGCTTCTTTTCCCATTGTTATTCCCTCTTTGATTCTATTGAACCCTCTCAGGCCGCTTCGCGTCCAGCTCCCCCGAAAGGGCGAGCTTATGCGCGGTAACCGGCAGATTCTCTTTCCCCGGGAAGTAATACCCCATGGAAAGCAGTAAAAAGCTCGACCTTTGGGTGCGCAGTCATTGCACAACAATGACTGCGCGGGTTCTTTTCTTTTTTTATTCTACCACTTTTTTGGAAAAAATTCAAAATTTCTCTTGACTTCAGTTTCATGAAGTGATATCATAGCGTCACGCACTTCAGAGTACTGAAGTTTGACACTGCAAGCTGCGGCAAAGGAGCCGGTCTCCCTCGCCGTTTCACAGGATAGAAAAAGGCAAAGGAGACAAAACACTATGATCATCGTACTCAAACAGGATGCACCCGACGTACAGGTGCGCGAGTTCTGCCACGAGCTGGAGGATATGGGCCTGCAGATCAACGATTCCAAGGGCAGCGACACCCATATTCTGGGTCTGATCGGCGATACCAAGGCCATTGCGGAAAGCTGGGTTCTGGCAAACCAGGTGGTGGAGACCTGCCGCCGCGTGTCCGAGCCTTACAAAAAGGCCAACCGCAAGTTCCACCCGGACGACAGCGTTATCGACGTGGAGGGCGTCAAGATCGGCGGCGGCAACTTTGCAGTCATCGCAGGGCCGTGCAGCATTGAGAGCGAGGAGCAGATCACCTACTGCGCCCAGCGGGTAAAGGCGGCGGGTGCTTCCCTGCTGCGCGGCGGTGCATTCAAGCCCCGCACCTCTCCCTACTCCTTTCAGGGTATGCGCAGCGAAGGTCTGGACCTGCTCAAGCTGGCGCGCCGTGCCACCGGTTCGCCCATTGTGACCGAGATCATGAACACCGAGCACCTGCCCCTGTTTGAAAACGTAGACCTGATTCAGGTAGGTGCCCGCAATATGCAGAACTTTGAGCTGCTTAAGGCCGTTGGCCGCCAGAAAAAGCCGGTACTGCTCAAGCGCGGCCTTGCCAACACGCTGGAAGAGTTCGTGATGAGCGCCGAGTACATCATGGCCGAGGGCAACGAGAACGTCATCCTGTGCGAGCGCGGCATCCGCACCTTTGAGACCAGTATGCGCAACACGCTGGACCTTGCCGGTGTGGTCATGCTACACAAGATGACCCATCTGCCGGTGGTGGTAGACCCCAGCCACGCCTGCGGCCACGCATGGATGGTGCCGGAGCTGGCGAAAGCCGCGGTCGCTGCCGGTGCCGATGGTCTGATGATCGAGGTGCACAACAACCCCGCCAAGGCCAAGTGCGATGGCGCACAGAGCCTGACCCCGGATCAGTTCGACGAGCTGATGCAGTTCATCGGCAAAGAGGTGGAGTTCTTCGGCAAAAAAATGAACTGAGCCCGCCCGAAAGAATATTGTTATACGCAGGGACTGCTGTGCCGACCGGGTTCAGCAGTCCTTTTTTTGCTGGAAAGTTCGCCAAGCCGGAAGCCTTCCCCCGACCGGGGGAAGGTGGCTGCGCGCGAAGCAAGCAGACGGATGAGGGCGTAGGCAAGCAGCATTTTACCTTAAATACCCCCGATTTCTGTGCACCGGCGGGTTTTCATTTTCTTTTCACGGGTTTTATGGTATACTATAGTGTATTTTGAAAAAACACTGCCGAAAGAGGTTTTAAAGATGAAAGCACACATTGCACGCAACCAGAACGCCGGGGTGCCGCTGGCGCTGGGCTGGAACCTTTCCCCCGCCGACCGGGGTAAGCTGGAGGGCATGGCACCCGCCTTTGGCATGAAGCTGCTGCTCGTTTCCCCCGCCGATGCCGGCAAGACCGTTGCCCAGCT
>ERZ773108.4014-NODE-4014-length-10647-cov-2.688633_pt1 | contig 10647 bp, 11 predicted proteins | sample MGYA00580570_ERZ773108 | MGnify/ENA primary metagenome ERZ773108 (study PRJEB29015, sample SAMEA2737840) | human gut metagenome | biome: human gut; feature: human-associated habitat; material: faeces | place: China | collected 2012 ...
CCTGAACTACGGTCTCAAACATATCGGCGGCATGGGTTTCTTTCAGCGGCGTTTTGAAAATGATGTTGTCGGTATCTATGTCGTTTGCCATGCAGAACTCGTTGTCTACAATTAAACAGTGGTAATAAACAACCGTTTCAGATGCAATGGCGTGGGGCATATTGGAATTCACAATAAAAAGGTCTCCGACGGCGACGTTAAATATCTGCGTTCCGCAAAACACCTTGCCGCTGCCCTCTGTGAAGTAAAGCAGCTCTATGCTGGGATGCCAATTCATATCAAGGCCGTCTTTTAAGTCTTCTTTATGGATGTCTAAATGGAAGATAAATGGAAGCTGCTTGCTCCCAAACAGATGCGATTCAAAACTTTTTCGTTCCATAAAAGCTCCTTTGCGCAATATCGTCATAAACACGGGCAATATCATTCGTTGATTTTTTACTGATTTCATTATACAATAAATTTGTCAAGAGAGCAACATCATTTTTAAAACAGGAGGGATTTTATGTATCGTTTTCCAATCGGAGTTATGGTAGATTCTTTTCGGACGGACTTTGTTACTGCCGTAACAAAAGCCAGCCAGCTAGGAGCTGAGGGACTTCAGATGTATTGCACAAAAGGCGACTTCGCACCGGAGAACATGACAACTGCAAAAACCGCGGAGGTACTGAATATTGTGAAGTCGCGGGGATTAAAGTTTTCCGCCATCTGCGGGGATTTAGGCCATGGATTTGGTAACCGCGCAGAAAATGCGGAGAATGTTGAAAAATCCAAACGGATAATGGAGCTTGCAAAGATGCTGGAATGTGACATTGTTACCACCCACATTGGCGTGGTGCCGGAGGACAAAAATGCAGAGCGCTATCAAATTATGCAGGAGGCATGTTTTGAACTTGCCAGCTTTGCGGACAGTTTAAATTCCCACTTTGCAATTGAAACGGGGCCGGAAACCGCAAAAACGCTTAAGATTTTTTTAGACGGACTCGGCTCAAAAGGCGTTGCTGTAAACTTAGACCCGGCAAACCTTGTGATGGTGACAGGGGACGACCCAGTGCAGGCAGTTTATACCCTTAAGGATTATATCGTTCATACCCACGCGAAGGACGGGATTAAGCTGAAAGAGTCGAACCCGGAATTTATTTACAGAGTGGTGCACCCCATTCCTCCGGAATATACCGAGGGCGGCTTTTTTAGAGAGGTGCCGCTGGGTGCAGGAACGGTTCCGTTCCCAGAATATTTGGCGGCTTTAGAGGACATTGGATATGAAGGTTTTTTAACTATTGAGCGCGAGTGCGGCGATAATCCTGCAAGGGATATTAAAATTGCCGTGGATTATTTAAAAGAACTGACAGGGAGCGATAAAAAATGAAAAAGCTAAGAATTGGAATGGTTGGCGCGGGAAACATTGCTAACGTTCACTTAAATGCCTATCAAACATTGGACAATGTAGAGATCGCGGCAATTTGCGATATTAACGCCGAACGGCTTAATGAGACAGCCGACTTATTTAATATTGAAAAAAAATATGCAACAGAGGCAGAAATGCTGGCAAACGAACAGCTAGATGCGGCCGATGTGTGTGTGTGGAACTGTAATCATGCAAAATGCACCATTGACGCTCTTGACGCAGGGCTCCATGTGCTGTGTGAAAAGCCCATGGCATATTCCGTGAAGGAAGCAGAAGAAATGCTGGAGGCTTCAAAACGAAACAATAAACTTTTAATGATTGGCTTTGTGCTTCGGTTTGACCCGGAAAGCGGCATTGCAAAGGACTTTGTCGACAATGGATATCTGGGAGACATCTATTACTCAAAAGCCACCTATTTAAGACGGCACGGTTCGCCCGGTGGTTGGTTTTCCAATAAGGAACTGTCCGGCGGCGGCCCGGTAATTGACTTGGGCGTGCATGTAATTGATCTGACAAGGCAGCTGATGGGAAACCCGAAACCAATTAGTGTTTTTGCCTCCACGTCTGACCGTTTAAAAGACAGAAAATATTTAAAAACGAATGTAGGCTGGATTCCGAAAGATGCAAAGCCGGACGACCCCTTTAATGTGGAAGACTTTGCGGTTGCCATGATTAAATATGAAGACGGCAAAACCACTTTATTGGAAACCAGCTACAGTTTAAACGGCGAGCAGACCACGAAAAAAGAACTGTTTGGAACAAAAGGCGGAATTAAGATTGACGCAGATGGAATGAAAATTTATACGGAATGGAACAACTTTTTGGCAGACGTTACGCCGCATACGGAAAACTACAAGTTTGGGAAAGAAATGTTCACCGCAGAAATGGAGCATTTTGTGGATTGCGCTTTAAACGGCACACCCTGCAAAGCCCCGGCAGAAGACGGCGTGGTGATTATGAAAATTTTAGAGGCGATTTATGAATCTGCCCGCACAGGCCATGAAGTGCTGTTAAAATGAGAAAGGTTGGATTAGCATGAAAATAGGTGTAAGTTCTTATTCCTTTTCACAATATATTAAGAGTGGAAAATTAACACAGCTAACCGCGGTTGCAAAAGCGAAAGAGCTGGGGTTCGATGCCATTGAATTTACAGAACTCATGCCGCCGGAGGGGGTTTCGCAGGCGGAATATGCAAAACAAATTAAGGCGGAGGCGAACAAATGCAGTATTGAAATTTCAGCCTATTTAGTGGGGGCAAATTTGGCGCAAAAGGACAACAGTGCTGAAATTGAGCGGCTTAAAACAAGTCTTGATGTGGCAAACGCGCTTGGCGCAAAGCTTTTTCGGCACGATGTAATGTATGGTTATGACGTTTTCAGGTCGTTCGACCAGGCGCTGCCAACACTTGTTGCAGCAATCCGGGAGGTAACGGAATATGCCCAAACGCTGGGCATTCAAACAATGACGGAAAACCACGGCTATATCTGTCAGGACAGCGACCGCGTGGAGCGGCTGGTGAACGCTGTCAATCATCCCAACTTTGGAACGCTTGTTGACATGGGCAACTTTTTGTGCACCGATGAAGATTCGGCCAGAGCGGTGTCGAAGGTGGCAAACCTGGCGTTTTTGGTTCATGCAAAGGATTTTGTAAAAATTTCGTTTGCAGACCGCAAAAACGATGAGGGTTATTTCGAAACCCGGGGCTGCAACTGCCTGAAGGGAACAACGGTTGGGCAGGGAATTGTTCCCGTTGCCCAGTGTTTGGCAATTTTAAAGCGGGCTGGGTTTGATGGCTTTGTAGACGTGGAATTTGAAGGGACGGAAGATTGTGCGACTGCCCTTTCAGAAGGATTAGCATTTTTAAGAACAATTATTTGAAAGGTGAGAAAAACATGCGGGTGATACTTTGTAATACTTATGAGGAACTATCGAAAAACGCAGCAAAGCTGGTTGCCAGCCAAATTTGCTTAAAGCCAAACTGCGTTTTGGGGCTTGCCACAGGCGCAACGCCAATTGGTATGTATGAGGAGCTTGTGCGTCTTTACAACGCCGGCGAGATTGATTTTAAAGACGTGGTTACGTTTAACTTAGACGAATATTATCCCATTTCGCCTGACAACCCGCAGAGTTATCACTATTTTATGAATCAGCATTTATGCGGCCGGGTAAATCTTGCGCCGGAAAATGTTCACATCTTAAATGGCGAAACAGATGACCCGGAAACAGAATGTGATGCTTTTGACGCATTAATTGAGAGCTGTGACGGAATTGACTTGCAGATTTTAGGAATTGGACGAAACGGCCACATTGGATTTAACGAGCCGGATGATGCGTTAAACACCTCCACGCACATTACTGACCTGACAGAAAGCACCATTGAGGCCAACGCAAGATTTTTTGACAGCATTGAGAGTGTTCCCAAACAGGCACTGACAATGGGGATAGCAACTATTTTAAAGTCCAGAAAAATCATTCTTTTGGCAAACGGAAAAGAAAAACATGATGCAGTGAGCCAGCTGTTAACAGAAGAAATCGACACGGAAGTTCCTGCCACAATGTTAAAGGTGCACCCGGATGTTGTTTTAATCTGCGACAGGGAGGCGTATGGCGATGTGGATTAAGGGCGGCAAGCTTTTAAATGACGACTTTCAGTTTATTACAGGCGACCTGCAAACAAACGGTGAACAGATTGAAGCAATTGGAAGCTGTGAGAAAGCGAAAGCAATTGACGCCAGCGGCTGCTATGTTGTGCCGGGGTTTATCGACACGCATATGCACGGCGCAATGGGAAAAACATTTATTGATTTTGATGCAGACACATTTGAAACAATAGCAGGTTTTGAAGCAAAAAACGGAACTACCTCGCTGGTGCCAGCGTTGTCGGCAGCAAAAGAGGAAAAGCTGATTTCCTCTATTCAATATTTACGCAGCTGTGCTGAAAACACAAAGAAAAACTGCGCCGCTGTTTATGGAATTCATTTAGAAGGCCCCTATTTTTCTTTAAAGTATAAGGGGGCGCATCTGCCGGAAAATATTCGAAATCCTGATGTTCAGGAATTTGAAAGGCTGTTAAATGCCGCAGGGAGATATTTAAAAATTATTACAATGGCGCCGGAACTGCCCGGTGCAGACAGCGTAATTCAAAAAGCCTGTGAAGCAGGCGTTTGCGTTTCGGCGGGCCACACAGACGCAGTTTTTGAACAAGTGAAACATGCACTTTCACTTGGATTAAAGCAGGGAACGCACCTTTTTAACGCCATGCGTCCGCTCTCTCACAGAGAACCGGGCACGGCCGGGGCGCTTCTTTCAGATGAAACGGTAAAATGCGAACTCATTTGCGATTTTGTTCACATTCACCCTGAGGTAGTGAAATTGGTTTATAAAATTAAGGGCAGGCACAAGATAAACCTGATAACCGACTCGGAAATTGCCGCAGGCATGCCGGACGGGGATTACTGCGTGAACGGACGAGTGCTGTCGGTGAGAGATAAAAAAACCTTTACGGAAGACGGTTCTTTGGCCGGCGGATATTCCTGTTTAATTGACTGTGTTAAAAATTTGGTGTCTGTGGGCATCCCTCTTGAGGACGCCTGTATGATGGCGTCGAAAAATCCGGCAGAAACAGCAGGTATTTATCATAAAACCGGAAGTTTAACACCGGGAAAACTTGCCGACATTTTAATTTTAAATGACAAGCTTGCGATAAAACACGTTATTCTGCGCGGAACGTTAATTTTTTGAACAAAAAGGACCAAAATGTGGTCCTTTTTTTATCTTATGATTTCAACAGAATTGCACAAACTATTGACAACTTCTAAAAAAGTTTGATACGAATGTTACATTTAGAAAAAAGGAGTTGTTCAATATGAGAACGATAAGTGAAAATTTAATTGGAAGCTTTAAAACGCATTTGCTAAACGAAGAAAAGTCTGCATCAACGCTGGAAAAGTATATTCACGACTGTACGGTGTTTTCTGTCTGGCTGGGAAGCCGGACGATGAGCAAGGAGCTTGTGCTGGAATATAAGCAGGGCATAATGCAAAAGCTTGCGCCCGCCAGCGTTAATGCGGTAATTTCATCGCTAAACAGTTTTTTTGAGTTTTGTGACCGCGTAGACTGCAAAATAAAATCTGTAAAAATTCAAAAACAAATTTTTGCATCTAGCGAAAAGGAACTGACAAAATCTGACTATGAAAAGCTGTTAAAAGCGGCGCTTAATAATGGCAATGAAAGATTGTTCTACCTGATGCAGACTATTTGTTCTACAGGAATAAGGGTTTCGGAACTGAAATTTATAACCGTGGAAGCGGTAGAGTCGAGAGAAGCTTTTATCAACTGCAAGGGAAAAATGCGCGTGGTTATGCTGACAAAACAGCTTTGCAAAATTTTGAAAGAGTATGTAAAACGAAACAAAATAATAAGAGGGCCTGTTTTTGTTACAAGAACAGGACGGCCACTGAACAGGAGCAATATATGGGCCGATATGAAAAAGCTTTGTGATTCTGCTGGCGTTTCTAAAGACAAAGTGTTTCCTCACAATCTACGTCATTTATTTGCGAAAACCTATTATTCTCTGCACAAAGACATAGTAAGGCTTGCAGATATATTGGGACACGCAAGTGTAAACACCACAAGGATTTACACAATGGAGAGCGGAGAAATTCACAGGCAACAAATTCAGGAATTAAATTTGTTATATCAACAAATTAAAAAATAAACAACCTAATTCTCATTATGTTGTTGCTATATAGTATCATGTTACATAATTCTCATTATGTTGTGTAAAAAATAAAAAGCAGCCCTCCACGGCTGCTTACACACTTCAAAAAAAGCAAAACACACTGTAAAATAGAATGACAAAATAACCAATGAAGAAAATTGAACTTTCATTGGTTTTGTTTGTTATGCCAAAATAATTGTAATTACATCCAAAAACGACAAAAGCTATTGACAAATTGCAATAAATATAGTATCATATTCTTGTGAATAACTTTGTTACACTTCTTGTTTACAACATAATGAGAATTATGTTGTGAACTGTTTTTTTGCCTATATTTAGAACACTTGTTCTGCGGGGGATAATCGTGATTTCATTTGACGAAAAACAGATTCGGAAAGAAAAAATTTTAGAAACAAGTTTAAACGTGTTTGTGAAAAATGGGCTTGAGAATACGAGCATGAGAAGAATTGCATCTGCCTGCGAAATTTATGCATCGAATATGTATGAATATTTTAAGTCTAAAGATGTGCTTATTATTGAATGTATCAAGCTTTATATGCGAAATCTTAACGTTATCTTTCAAAAAGAGCTTCAAAGCTTGTCTTCCGATTTAAAAGAAGAGGTTCGCCGTTTTTTTCTGCTGTTTACGAAAGAAAAATTCATGATGCGTTTTATTTATCAGGTGGTTTCAAGCCCTAAGTATGGAGAACTTGGACGCAGAGAACTTTCAAATATTTATATGGAATATATTCGGTATTCAGATAAGCTGGCAGCTGTTTACGGATTGAACAAAGACAAATTTGAATCAATTCTCCTGCTTTTTGTTGCAACCATTCATGATTTCTGCCTGTGGGAAAACGAAGAACTGGCAAATATAAAATTAAGCTGCATTTATAATTTGATTGATAAGGAGCTCGGTGCATGATCGAAAAAGAGAAAGAACGAATTGATGATGAGGGCATAGATTTACTAAATTTACTGTTAAATCTGTGGAACCATAAATTATTAATCCTTGTTTTAGCTTGCATTGCTGCTTTATTTATGTTTGTTAAAACAGCTTTTTCACAGATTTTACCTATACTGCTTATTTGTGATGAATATGGTGTGCTCTTGTTTGAAGATGCAGCTGAAAGTCTTGGAGCAACCTATAAAGGAAAACAAACGGGCACTTTCGGGAAATATGGTATTTTTTCTTTTAACGGAAACAAAATTATCACTACGTCCGGTGGTGGAATGTTGGTGTCGGACGATGAAGAACGTCTGAAAAAGGTTTTATATTGAATTACACAGGCGCGGGAACCAGCGCTGTGGTATCAATCAGCGTATGGAACTGGGAACCCCTTTTTTGAACAGTTTAGACCTGAAAAAGATGAAAAAATTTTCAAGCTATTCAAGTTTAAAACGATGAGCAACGCGAAAGATAAGGCTGGTAACTTACCTCCAGACTTTCAGAGCTTGAATACTTACGGCAGATTTTTGCGCAGCATGTCACTTGATGAGTTGCTTGAACTTTTGAACATAGTTGCCATAACCATGTCTCTAGTAGAGGGTAGAGGTATAATAGAGACAACCAAGAAAAGTGTTGATTTTTCAAGGATTGTCACGGTTAATTCAATTTCGCTATGAGGTTTTGTGCGAGGTTGGGAAAGGCAATGGCAGCCGATAAATCGATGGCTTCTTAATTGCTTATTTTGACCCAATCTGATAAGCGTACAAAATTTGATAAGGAGGTTGAATTAGCCGCGCATGGAAAAATCGCTCGGCTATTTGTCATTCCATAAAATCAAACGGAGAAATGAGTAAGGTACATGGTTGATAAACTAAATTTGTTATTGCAAACAATCACGCTGCAACACGATATGGTTTAGTTTATTGGTCTGTGTTACTGCTTTGGTAAGCAGGCTATTTATATTACTTTCATTTGGTTAAAACATTTCAACAAATAACAAGAAGCTAAGAGGAAAAGAAAAAATGGAATTTTGCCCTATTGAAAAGAGAGTTTCTTGATGTTGAGATAATAGGAACAAGTGGAATTTTGGAGAAAATGATGAGAAAAACGAGGATTTTGGTAGCTAATGTATTAAGAACATATGATTCATGAGAAGCTAACTTAACTCTAAGCTCTCCGACTATGCATGGGAATAAAGACCATTAGAATTTGAGATTCTAGCGGGCTTTGGCGAGTTGAACACAGCAAGCTAGCTACGTGAAGGAGAAATATGATAGGAAAGATGAGTAAGACGACTGATGCAGCTGTGGATATAGAGCAGACTAAAAGGTCAGGTGCAGAGCAGTCGAAATGCAACAAAGACCAAAATGATTGCAATACTGGTCAGGCAGGCTGCAATAACGGTTAGCCGGACTGGATAAAAGAACATTCACAAAATACGGAGCTGCGCCGAACCTCTTTGGTGGGGCGTAATTAAGTAACAAACCTTTAACGGAGTACGAAATCAATGAATAAAGAAGGATTTATGAGGGAGAAAATTGAATGAGCGTGAATGAGATGGTTGATGCGCAGGCTTCGATTGAAATATCGAAAGCGCCGGATATAGATGCGTCAACAGTTATAGGATATAAGAGGTTATATAACCGTTTGGTGAAACGTGTAATAGATTTTGTATTAGCTTCTGTTATTACAGTCTGTGTTTCTCCAATCCTTGCGATTGCTTCCATTGCAATCTTTATCGAGGATGGAATGCCGATTCTGTATCGGGCCGAACGCGGTGGATTACACGCCAAGCCTTTTAAAATATGTAAATTCCGGTCAATGGTAAAAAATGCTGATAAGAACGGCGGAGGTACAACGGCGCTTCGTGATAAACGGATTACTAGGACAGGAAATATTCTGCGTAAAACTAAGATCGATGAATTCCCTAATCTATATAATATTCTGGTTGGACAGATGAGCTTTGTCGGACCAAGACCGGAGCTTCTGCGATATACAAATCAATACAAAGGTGTTGAAAAACTGATCTTAGAGGTTCGTCCGGGAATAACTGATTACAGTTCGATTGAATTTATTAATCTTGATGAAATTGTTGGCAGTGGAAATGCCGATGAAATATACGAGCAGAAAGTATTACCGAAGAAAAATAGGCTTAGAATCAAATATGCTGCTGATGTATCCTTGAGAACTGATATAAAAATATTCTTTATGACTGTTTATAAAGTGATTGAGAAAGCATTTGGATTTCTTTTCAAAGGAAAACATCGGTAGGGTTTTACATATCGGAGGATAATATGGATTACATAACTCTTAAAAATTCAGATTTAACGGTATCTCGCCTGTGTATGGGCGGATGCCCGATGGGCGGATATGGCTGGGGCAATGTTGAGGAACAGAATTTGATAGATGCTATTTGTGCAGCATTTGATTCAGGAATTACGATGTTTGATACAGCAGATACCTATGGACTCGGTCAGTCAGAGATTACCTTGGGGAAGGGGTTAGCCAATAAACGCAAAGATGTTGTGATTGCAACTAAATTTGGGGTTCGTGTTGAAAACGGCAGTACTTTTTATGATAACAGCCCTGCTTGGATTCGAACAGCAATAGAAAACAGCCTGAAAAGACTTGGAACAGATTATATCGATTTATATCAAATACATTATCGAGATGGAATTACGCCAATTGCCGAAGTTTTAGGGGAGCTGGAAAATCTAAAACAAGAAGGAAAAATACGTTACTATGGATTAAGCAATATCCACAAAGAGGATATATCTGAACTACAAGATTATAAGGGCAAGTTTGTCACTTTCCAGGACGAATATAGTTTGGCTTGTCGTAAACATGAGAAGGATATGTTTGAACTTTCCGAAGCACTTCAGCTGACACCGCTCACGTGGGGAAGCCTTGGGCAGGGTATCCTGACAGGTAAATATGATCGCAGCAGTACTTTCGGGAGGGATGATCGAAGAAGCCGAGACACCTATGTGAACTTTCACGGAGAGAAATTACTTAAAAATTTGGAAATAGTGGATGCGATGAAAGAAATTGCAGGCGAAGTCGACAAGCCTTTATCTGCAATCGCAATACGTTTTATTTTGGATTATGTACCGAATTCCATTGTATTGGCAGGGGTGAAAAATCCCAAACAATTATATGGAAACTGTGAAGCATTTGACTGGGAGTTAAGCGCAGACCAGATAGAAAAACTGGAGGAAATAAGTAGATGACAAGTGAGCAGTTAGCCTGGTTAATCAGAAGACATGGGGTTGAAATGACGCATCTATCCGGGGGCAGTCATATCGGGGCGATTATGTCTGTGGCAGATATTATTGCAGTTTTATATGCAGACGTTCTGAATTATAAACCGGATGAGCCTAAATGGGGTGGGAGGGACCGAATGATTCTTAGTAAAGGTCATGCGGGTGCGTCCATTTATGCCGCACTGGCCGAGTCCGGATTTTTCCCGGTTGAGGAATTAAAAACACATTACGCAAACGGTAGCAGACTTTCCGGGCATGTATCGCACCATCTTCCGGGAGTAGATTTTTCCACCGGTTCGCTGGGACCCGG
>ERZ773108.4017-NODE-4017-length-10639-cov-3.367063_pt1 | contig 10639 bp, 8 predicted proteins | sample MGYA00580570_ERZ773108 | MGnify/ENA primary metagenome ERZ773108 (study PRJEB29015, sample SAMEA2737840) | human gut metagenome | biome: human gut; feature: human-associated habitat; material: faeces | place: China | collected 2012 ...
CCAAAGTAGCGGAAAGCCGAATCTGCAAGCTGACGCAACCAATGAGAATTTGTTGACCACGGATCAAATGTGGAGAGGCTATTCCACCACAAACTGGGAGTTTGGCAAATACATTGGCACTAGTGACAGTTACAATATTGCCGGTGAAAGAGAGAACCACTGGAACCATACCACCGGTGAATTTGGTATGTCCAATCGCTCTACACATCTTTGGTATAATGTATTGCAGTTTATGCCCGATCGCTGTATGGCAAAAACCGGCAAGACTTCACCGGAAGGTGTCTATACCATACCGTGGGGTATTTATGGTGACACCAACGGGAAAAAGGATAATTACGACAAAGCAGCGAATAACTGCAAAGGCATTATCAATGATGCCACCAAGATTTACGTTGTTGATGTGAAATCTGCCAGCCCGTCCACGCTGTTGGATAAGGCAACGGAGAAGGTACAGGCAACGGAGAAATTTAACGGTGCCACCATGTACCAGCTGATTCAGAGCATCACCCGGTTCTCTGCGGATACGGCAATGGAAATCCTGTCCGGTATGGACGCTGCCACCTCTTGGAACCCGGCGACAGATCTGAACGCCACCGACGGCGGTGCGTTCTATGAGCAATTCGTGGATAAGCGCAACGAACTGACCACGAACTTTGACACTGCGGTAGGCAATGCCATTAACGATTCTAAGGGCTTGGATGAGCAGGGCTATACTAAGCTGGACGCGGATATGGACGCCTCCACTGCCATCGGCAAAACCTATCAGGACGCCTATGACGATGTAACGGACGGCGACAGCAGCACCGGTGCATATACGGATTCCAGTGCCGATGCGTTTATCAAGGCCTTTGATGCTGCCAAGCAGCACTATACGGACTTGAGCCCGGTGGCAACGGCAAACCGTACCGATAAAAATAACCCGTATGCAGATAACAAGGCACAGACGGCCTCCAAGCTGCATGACGATCTGGTGCTGGCTTATGCCAAGCTGATGAAGCGTGCGGATTATTCGCAGCTTAATCTGTTGTACGGCGGCTCCGATCGCGTACAGATCTCCAATAACGGTTTGACCAAAAATGTGATCAACGAGAATAACGAGACGGTACGCCAGCAGAACTACACCCTGTCTACTTGGCTGACCTTTGATGACGCAGCCACGGCGGCTATGAAGCTGTCCGATAATAAGGACGCTAACGCAAACGCCACCTACACCAAGTCTGAAAAAACCGATCAGCCTATGTTTAAGACTGGCCAGGTACAGGTGGAAACCCTGCTGCAAGGCACGGTGACTGTACAGGGCACCACCACAGAGCTGTCCGACTATCAGACGGACATCAACACCAAGAAAGACGCTTTGGACGCAGCCATTAAGGGCATTGAAGTCCCGGCGGATTACACCGCGTATGACGCATTCGTGGTGGTACTGGGCACCCAGGACAAGAACGCCTTTACGGACGAATATCTGGCGCAGGACGACTATACGGACGGTCAGGTGAAAAATGTGTTTAAGGCACAGGCCTACCAGGGCTCTCAGTCCGCAGCCGGTGCTTACAATACGGACGGTACGAATAATGACCGGGCGTATGTAGAGTACAACGGCAGTTGCTACCGCAACATCGGCCAGTCCGCTGCCGATACGGAGCTGCCCGGCCAAAAGGCACTGGACAGCACCACAAGCGCTTTGGTTACTGCGCTGAACGTGGCCAACAATTCTGACACGCTGCGCCGTCAGTTCTCTGTTACATTTAAGTATGTGGTAGACAAAGCCGCGCCCATTACCGTGTCTGAGAATCAGTCTTATTTCTACGGCACCGTAGGTACCTTTACTGTACCGGATGGCGTAGTCGGCTCCGTTTACAAGTGGTCCGTAACGGCCGGCGGCAAGGAGAAGGATGTGCTGAACTACGGCACCACCTACACTTTGCGTATGCAAAATGAGAACGCAGCCGCGGACAGCATTCTGGTAACCGCTTATTTGACTACGGATACTGCGCCTGCCGAGAATCAGGTACAGCTGTCTGTTCAGGATCAGTACAGATCCAATGTTTACCAGGGCACACTGCTGCAGGATACCAATGTAACCGTATCCCAGTTGGAGCAGGTGCAGCTGGGCGACAACGCCGTGGCACTGACCGGCTCCGCGTATTACAAGCTGGCCGGCTGGCAGGTGATGGAGGGCGACAAACCCCACAACATCAACTACGGCACTTACACTTTGGCGGAGCTGGCCAAGATTGCCGGCGGCAACCAAGTGATCCTGCGCCCGGTTTATGTGTATAACGGTCAGGATGTATTCACTGTGTCTTTGGACGGTGAGCAGTTGTATGCCAAGGGCTACGATGTGCGTGTTTCCGTTTCTAAGGCTGCCGATGCGTATGCACTGGCAGTGAAGACTGGCAGCACTTATGCCATCGCCACCTACGGCAGCGCCTATGACTTCTATATTGACGGCTCCAACAAGGAATTCTTCACAGTCAATTATTTGCCTGCTGAGACAGACGAGCGCGGTGATGTAATCCGTGCAGCCGGGTACTATGTGACGGACGGCGGCCAGCTGGTACGGCTGGATACCGATGCGAACATTCGTTACAGTCTGGAGCATAAGTTCCCCACCGCATTCAGTGTTGGACTGAAGTCCAAATCTGCGGCCACCACCTTCAGCACTTACAGTGCGGCAACCACCGGTCTGCCGGAGGATGTGAAAATCACAGAGATGGGCACCCTTTACACCCGCGACGCCGCCATGGCTACCGATTCTGCGTTTACCGTAGACAGCGTACAGGCCGGCAAGAATGTTAAGATGGCAAGGGCCAAGAGTCCCATTGACTTCAGTAATCAGTTTATTCTGAATTACAAGAATGCCAATGCGGCTGCAACTGCCACTTACACTAGAGCGTATGTGAAGTTCACTTACACTTATGAAACCCAGCTTGTCACCGGCGGCACAAAGACCACAACGGTTCAGTGCATTGCCTATGGTAACATTTGCGACAACAGCGCTTTCTTAGGCGCTTAATCAAAGGAGGAATTTAACATGAAAAAGCGTTATAGTACTCCTGAGATGGAGGTAGAAGCGTTCAACATCTTCACTGTATTCACCGACTCCAGCACAGGCGGCGGTGGTATTGACCAAGGCGGTGAAGAAGTGGGCGACGATCCCGGCGCAAAGGGCACCGGCGGCTTTTATGCCAACGATCCCACCGGGTCTTATTAAATCACAAAAAGCAGGAGAGCAATCTCCTGCTTTTTCTTTTGCCGTGGGGTGGGGTAGATGCCACAAAAACGCTCCGTTTGGATTATTCTTGCGCTTCACGAATACAAATGTTAATATATTATGAACAATGTAAATATACTGTGAACAAAGTGTTGACCTATCCTGTGGGAACGACTATAATATTTGCAACAAAAGAACGCAGGGCGCTGTGGGCGCAAAATACCGTTCTTTGGGGGTAATATTATGATACGATCCATGACCGGGTTCGGCCGTGCGGTGCAGGAGATTGACGGCTATGTCATCACCGTAGAGCTGAAGTCTGTTAACCACCGCTATTTTGAGTTTTCCTCTCGGGTGCCGCGGCAGTACGGCTTTATTGAGGATAAGCTCAAGTCCTTTGTAAACAGTCGGGTGTCTCGTGGCAAGGTGGATTGCTTTGTGGGCATTGAGGCGCTAAATACAGAGGCCGCCCAGGTGGCAGTGAACCACACTTTAGCTGGTGCTTACAACACCGCTTTGCAGGAGATTGCAGATACCTATGGTGCTAAGCAGGACTGGGGCGCTGCCGCTATTGCCCGCTTTCCTGATGTATTGGTGGTGCGCAAGGCAGAGGAGGACGAGGACAAGATCTGGTACTATGTGCAGACGGTGGCAGCCGCTGCGCTGGATAAGTTTGTTGCCATGCGTGAGGTAGAGGGCGCCAAGATGAAGGCCGATGTGGCCGGGCGAGCACAGACCATTTTGGATTGTGTGGCGTTTGTGGAAGAACGCTCACCGCAGACCGTGCGGGAATATAACGAAAAGCTGGCTGCCCGGGTGCACGAGCTGCTGGGCGATGTGACCTTGGACGAGGGTCGCTTGCTTCAGGAGACCGCCATCTTTGCGGACAAAGTGGCAGTGGCCGAAGAAACGGTGCGCCTGCGCTCCCATATTGCGCAGCTGGGCAAATTCCTGGAGGCAGAGGAGCCCATCGGCAGAAAGATGGACTTTCTGGTGCAGGAGATCAACCGGGAGGCCAATACCATAGGTTCAAAGGCCAGCGATGTAGCCATCGCCGGTAAAGTGATCGACATTAAGGCTGAAGTAGAAAAAATCAGAGAGCAGATCCAGAACATCGAATAATGCGACTGGTGAATATCGGCTTTAACAATCTTGTGAATGCGGATCGGGTGATCGCCGTTGTCAGCCCGGAGTCTGCCCCGGTCAAGCGCATTGTGCAAGATGGCAAAGCAAAAGGAACACTTATTGACGCCACCCATGGCCGCAGGACCATGAGCGTTATTATTACAGACAGTGACAATGTGATCCTGTCTTATTTGGATCTGAACAAAATTGCTGAAAAATTTTCTGCGGAGGTGCGCGATGCATTGTGAGAACAAAAAGGGCTTATTAGTTGTTTTGTCCGCACCCAGCGGTTGCGGCAAGGACACGGTTTTTCGGGCCATTGAGGCACTGCGAGACGATGTGGTTGAGTCCGTTTCTGCCACCACCCGGGCGCCCCGACCCGGCGAAGTGGACGGCGTGAATTATTTTTTCAAGACCCGTGCGGATTTTGAAAAGATGATCGCGGACGGTGGCTTCTTTGAATATGCCGAGTATTCCGGCAACTATTACGGCACCCCTATTGCAGGGGTGGAGCAGGCCATTGCCAAGGGCAAGGTTTGCTTTTTGATCATCGAGGTGCAGGGGGCAAAGAATGTAATGCGTATTTGCCCGGACTGTGTGTCCATCTTCCTGTATCCGCCGAATTTTGAGATTTTGGAGCAGCGCCTGCGCGGGCGTATGTCCGAAACGGACGAAGTGATCCGCAACCGGCTGGAAATTGCCAAAGAAGAGCTTCAGTCCCGTGACTGCTACAAATATCAGGTGCTCAATGATGATTTGGACACCGCTGTGCACGAAATCAATCACATCATCTGCGATGAGCTGGCAAAGCGCAACGCAGAATAACTGCTACTGGAGGTAGAATACTATGTTTAATCCCGATTTGAAAGAAATGCTCAAGAATGTAAACAGCCGATACAGCCTGGTGGTTGGCACGGCCAAGCGCGCCCGGGAAATTCAGGACGAGGCCATTGCCAATGAGGAGCATTTGGACACCAAGACCGTATCCTTGGCGATTGACGACATCAATTCCGGTAAGTATGTGATTGAGGAGCCGGACGAACTCAAGCAGAAATAAAGTGAGCGACAAAGCAGAGAACCGACCCATTGCCACCGTGGCTGTGGAGCGCACCTTCTTTAATCTGGACAGTGACTACGATTATGCGGTGCCCCCTGCACTGGCGGATCGGGTGCGCCCTGGCGTGGCGGTAGAGGTGCCCTTTGGCAGCGGCAATCGACTGCGCCGAGGGATTGTGCTGCAAGTGTTTGTGGGGATCAATCCGGCGCTGAAAGACATTGCCCGTGTGTGCGATTACGGTACGGTGCTGGACGAGAGCCAAATTCGCCTGGCTCGGTGGATGAAAAACCGCTATTTTTGTACCACCTACGAGTGCCTGTTGCAAATGCTGCCCCGTGGGTTCGGTAAGATCGGCGTGGCTGGGGTGCGTATGGCGGAATTGACCGTCAGTCGCGGCGAAGAGCTGCCCCGCTTAACGCCAAAGCAGCAGACTGTTGCCGACCTTCTGCTGGACATTGGCAGCGCCACCGTGGAGGAGATTAAGACCCTTTGCGGCGTAGGCGATGGCGTGCTGAAAAATATGGAAAAGTGCGGCGTGCTGCGCTTTTTCAAAAAAGAGAAGTACAGAAATCCGTATGCGGATCTGCCTGCTGCCCCCAAGGCGGCGGAGATCGAACTGTCTGCCGAACAGACAAAGGCGTACAACACACTATCTGCTATGCTGGATGGTGACGGCGGCAGCGCGCTGCTGTACGGCGTTACCGGCAGCGGCAAGACCCAGGTATATATGCGCTTGATCGACCGCGCGTTGCAGCAGGGGAAAGATACTATTGTGCTGGTGCCGGAGATCGGATTGACCCCGCAGGTGCTGGGGCTGTTTCATCAACGGTACGGCCGCCAAGTGGCGGTGCTGCACAGCGGCTTGTCCGTAGGCGAGCGCAACGATGAATACCGCCGTGCTGACCGGGGAGAGGCTAAGATCGTGCTGGGCACCCGCAGCGCCGTGTTTGCGCCGTTGCATACCCTGGGATTGATCATCATGGACGAGGAGCAGGAGCTGACATACAAGAGTGAGCGCACCCCTCGTTACCACGCCCGAGACATTGCCCGTTACCGGGCAGGGGAGAGCGGCGCGCTGTTTGTGATGGCGTCTGCCACCCCCAGTATTGAAAGCTATGCGGCGGCTAAGGCGGGAAAATATACCCTTTGTTCCCTGGAGCACAGATTTGGCAACGCTGCGTTGCCGCAGGTGTGTACTGTGGATATGAAGGGGGAGCTGCACGCCGGGCACCGTTCGCCTCTAAGCCGCACCCTGCAAAAGCAGATACAGTCCAATTTGGACGCGGGCAAGCAGACTATTCTGTTGATGAACCGGCGGGGATACAATACATTCATTGCCTGCAACGACTGCGGTCATGTGATCACCTGCCCCAACTGCTCTATTTCGCTGACTTATCACAGTTATTCCAACCGGCTGATGTGCCACTATTGCGGCTATTCCAAGCCTTTGGACAATACTTGCCCGGAATGCGGCAGCCACGCAGTGCGGTACAGTGGATTCGGCACCCAGCGGATCGAGGATGAACTGCAAGCGCTGTTTCCCGCGGCACGAATTTTGCGTATGGATGCAGACACCACCGCAGGTAAATTCAGCCACCAAAAGCTGTTTGACGCCTTTGCGGCCCACGAATATGATATTTTGGTGGGCACCCAAATGGTGGCCAAGGGGCTGGATTTTGACGATGTGACCCTGGTGGGTGTGGTGAATGCAGATAATGCGCTGTATGACGAAAATTACCTGAGTCACGAGCGCGCCTTTGACCTGATCACCCAGGTGGTGGGGCGCAGCGGTCGGCGAGACGCTACCGGCACGGCAGTGATTCAGACCATTGATCCCTGCAATCCGGTGATCGACTTAGCAGCACGGCAAGACTACCCGGCTTTTTTTGAGACGGAGTACGCTCTGCGGCGTATTTTGACCTATCCGCCGTTTTGCGATATTTACGGCGTGTTCTTTGTCAGCGAGGACGAGAACGCGGCGGCGCTGGCGGCCAAGGCCTTTTTTGACACGCTGGTGTTAGAGAATAAAGAACAGCAGCAAAAGCTGATTGTGCTTGGTCCCTCACCGGCAAGAATATCAAAAATCAGCAATACCTATCGGTATCGGCTGGCAATTAAGTGTAAAAATTCAAAATCTGTTCGCAATTTGCTCATGCAGGTGTTAAAAGCCACTGTTAAAATGAAAGAACTGCGAAAGGTGCAGATTTCCATAGATTTGAACCCCATTGACTTGGGTTAGGAGAAAAAATGGCATTACGGAATGTAGTAAAATACGGTGATCCGATTTTAAGAAAAAAGAGTCGCACGGTGGAAGTGTTTGACCGGCGTATCGCCACCTTGGTGGAGGATATGTTTGAGACCATGTATAAGGACAACGGCGTGGGTCTGGCTGCGGTGCAGGTGGGCATTCTCAAGCGTATTGTGGTCATCGATTGCGGCGACGGCCCGGTGGAACTGATTAACCCGGAAATCGTAAAGACCGAGGGTGAGCAGTGCGGTCAGGAGGGCTGCCTGTCCCTGCCCGGTCGGTACGAGACGGTGCGCCGCCCCCAAAAGGTGCAGGTGAAAGGCCAGGACCGAGAGGGCAAATGGCATGTCTATACCGGCGAGGACCTAAAGGCCCGGGCATTCTGCCATGAGATCGACCACCTGGACGGTGTGCTTTTTATCGACCGTATGGATAAAACAGTAAAGAAGGACTAAGATGCAAACGCTGCGTATCGTATTTATGGGCACGCCGGATTTTGCCGTGCCGTGCCTGCAAACCCTGCTGGACAGCCCCCACAGCGTGGTGGGCGTGTTTACCCAGCCGGATAAGCCACAGGGGCGCAAAATGGTGCTGACTCCGCCACCGGTGAAGGTGCTGGCTGCGGAGAACGGCGTGCCGGTTTTTCAGCCGGAGAAGATGAAAGACCCGGCAACTTTGGAGCAGTTAAAGATTTTGGCGCCAGATTTGATCGTGGTGGTGGCCTACGGGCGCATTTTGCCCCGGGCGGTATTGGAATTGCCCAGGTATGGCTGTATCAATGTGCACGCCTCGCTGCTGCCTAAATATCGAGGCGCGGCGCCCATTCAGTGGGCTATTTTAGATGGCGAGACAGAGACCGGCGTGACTATTATGCAAATGGACGCAGGACTGGACACCGGCGATATGCTGCTGGTCAAGAAAACACCCATTGACCCGGAGGAAACGGCGGAAATGCTGTTTGAACGGCTGTCGGCTTTAGGCGCACAGGCGCTGGCAGAGATTTTACCCAGGCTGGATGATCTGCACCCGGTGCCCCAACCGGCAGGGGATTTTGGCTATGCCAAAATGATCTCCAAGTCTATGAGCCCCTTGGATTGGAACCGCTCGGCAGCGCAGCTGCACGATCAGGTGCGGGGGCTGTATTCCTGGCCCTGCGCCACCACCACCATTGGCGGCAAGACGGTGAAGGTGCTGTCTGCTCGCCTAAGCGAACAAAAGGGGAGCACCCCCGGCGCTGTGATCGAGAGCAAGGGCAAGTTGGTAGTTGCCTGCGGCGACGGCGGCGGTTTGGAACTGCTGACCGTGCAGCCTCAGGGGAAGAAAGCCATGGATGCCAAGGCCTTTTTGGCTGGGCACCCCGTGGCGGTAGGTACTGTTTTAGGAGCGTGATTTTATGAACGCCTATATGCTTTATTACGCAACCGGGGTCATTATGATCCCGGTCCTGCTGTTTTCTTTTTATTGTCAAATCAAGGTGAAGCGGGCTTTCCGTCGGTACAGCAGCGTGCACGCCATGTGCGGCATGACCGGCGCCCAGGCGGCGGCGCGATTGTTGCAACTAAACGGCATTACCGATGTGCAAATTCGCCAGATCGGCGGCACCCTCACCGATTATTACGACCCGAAGAATAAAGAAATTTGTCTGTCCGGCGATGTGTATAACGCCACCTCTGTGGCGGCCATCGGCGTTGCCTGTCATGAGGCGGGTCACGCTTGCCAGCACGCACAGGGCTATGCACCGCTAAAGATTCGTAACGCTGCCATTCCGGCCACCCGCATCGGTTCCTCTTTGGGTATTCCGCTGGTGCTACTGGGCATGGTATTTACCTGGCGGCCGCTGATCATGGTGGGTATTGTGTTGTATGCCTTAGTGGCGCTGTTCCAGCTGCTGACTTTGCCGGTGGAGTTTAACGCTTCTCGCCGGGCCTTGCAGACCATTGAAAGCAATCAATTTTTAACCGAACAGGAGTACCGGGGCGCGAAGAAAGTGCTGACGGCTGCTGCCCTTACCTATGTGGCGGCGCTGGCCTCTGCGCTGGCTACTTTGCTGCGGCTGCTGCTCCTGGCAGGACGAAGCAATGACCGTTAAATCTCCGCGCTTAGCCGCGTTTGAAACCCTATATAGAATTCAACAGGAGAGCGCCTATTCCAATCTTTCTCTCGACCATTTACCGGTGGCCAACGGGCAAGAACGGGCTTTTGCCACTGCTTTGGTGCGGGGCGTATTGGAACGGCAAATCACTTTGGACGCTTTGGTGGATAAATTCACCACCGGGCGGTTGAAGCCCAAGGTGCGGGTGTTGTTGCGTATGGGCGCCTACCAGGCGCTGTATATGGACAAGGTGCCTGTGCCTGCTGCGGTAAATGAAACGGTGGAACTGGCAAAGACGGTGGGCCAAGGTTATTACGGCCGTATGATCAATGCGGTACTGCGGCAAATCGCAGCGGATCCGGATTTGCCGGATACGCCCATGCTCCGCTATTCTGTGCCGCAGCCCTTGCTGGCTATGTGGCAAAAGACCTATGGTGCGGATGCTACGGCGGCGTTCCTGCCTTATATCAACGGTCGTGCGCCATTATTTTTGGTGCCCAATCCCTTGTTTGTGACGCCCGGTCAATTGCAGGAGATGTTGGCAAATGAAGGCGTGCAAGCCCGTCTACTGCCGGAGAAAGTACTGACAGTGGACGACGGCTTTGATGTGGAACGCTCAGCCACTTTTCAAAAAGGTTATTTCCATGTGCAGGATTTGTCCTGCTACCTGGCCTGCGCTGCCTTGCAGGTGCGCCCGGGTCTGACGGTGCTGGATGTGTGTGCCGCACCGGGGGGTAAATCCTTTACTTTGGCGGAACAGATGAACAATACCGGCCGCTTGATCGCCTGTGATCTACACCCCCACCGGGTGGAGCTGATCCGCAGCGGTGCCCGGCGGTTACACCTGGACTGTATAGAATCCCGTGTGCAGGACGCTACGTTGCATAGCCAGGACATTCCGGC
>ERZ773108.4019-NODE-4019-length-10633-cov-3.646152_pt1 | contig 10633 bp, 7 predicted proteins | sample MGYA00580570_ERZ773108 | MGnify/ENA primary metagenome ERZ773108 (study PRJEB29015, sample SAMEA2737840) | human gut metagenome | biome: human gut; feature: human-associated habitat; material: faeces | place: China | collected 2012 ...
AAAAATCCGAACACCTTAATATATAAATTCGAACAGAAATCTTAAAAATCCGAACACCTCAAAATTTCAAAAAAATACGAAAAAAAGCAAAAATGCCACTTTTACGCCACTATGAGGGTCATTGAAGCGCCGTATTTTATCGGACATATTAATAACGTACATATAGTACAGATTGATTAAAGCAAGTTTCCGCAAGGAAGTTTGCTTTTTTTGTACCCACTTTAACTTTAACGACAAAACTTACGAAAGGAGGAAAAAGTATGAGTTTTAAATACGTGAAAAACAAGGTAGCAGATTTGAGAAAAACAGGGGTAACAGGTTTAGTTTGTGCAGGTGCTAGTGCATTAACAGTTGTAAATAATACAAGATTTACACATGCATTGACTATATCTGAAGCCGTTCAGAAATTCACAGAAAAATTTGAGGAATTAAGAGGAGCTTTAATGACATTCGCAACTGCTGCTGCCGGTGTTATGGGTATAGTAGCATTTCTTTTCATTTTGTTTTCAAAAGATGATAAGAAAGCAGGTGCAGCATATGACTGGTTAAAACGAATTGCTTTAGCCTATATAGGTATTATGAGTATTATCGGATTAATAAGTATTGCTGATTCCTTTAAAATTTCAGAATAGTTGTTAGTCATTTAGATAAAGGTGATGCCATGTAGCATCACCTTTTTTAGCATAAGAAAGGAGAAAAATAAAAAATTGAATACCTACTTTGTATCAGGAGGTATCATTACTAAATTGTTTCAACTTCTGTTTCAATTTATTGCACAGGGCGCAGGGCAAATATGTCAGGGACTTGCAGGTGTAATGTTCAAGGCTATGAATTTTTTCATAAGTACAGGAGCAGATGGTCTTGTATCGGTAATTCTTAAGCCTGTTCTTGACTTCTCATTGAATTTTTTAGTTCCATTAGCAAAAGGAATTATAGTATTGCTTGTAATATGGAACTTAATTAAATGTATGTGGGGAAGATTTTCAAACTCGCAGGATAATCCTATTGAACTTATTATCAGGTTCATTATATTTTATGGTTTAATTCTATCAACAAGTTTCTTCATAAATTTTATTGGTGGAAACTTAGTTGAACCTTTATTATCCGCAACAGTTGAATGGACTAACACTGTAGAATATGAATCGGCAGGTTCAAGTTTAAGAAACGATTTGCAAAGTTCATGGAATTTGATTTCAGATTTAACGGGAAAAGAAGTTAATTCAAGTGATTACACTACACTTAATGATGATTTAAATGATACAGGAGATTCTTTTGAGTCTAATCAATCTCACGAAGCAGAAACAACAGGTAATGATAATGAGAAAAAGAAAGAAAAAGATGATGATACAAATTCAACTATATCATCAAGTGATGCAAGTTTGAGTGATACTGCATCTAAATACAATACAAAAGACCTCGCAAGTGACGCATTGGCAGGAGCTTTATTATCTACTCAGGCAGGCTTTTTCTTAGTTTTGCTAGGGATTATAATTTATGTTTTAATATATGGCGTTTTGGTATTACTGATAGCGTACAATGCTGTAGGTGTATGTTGGAAACTTATACAACGTTTAGTCGCATTTTATGTAGTACTGTATTGTGTACCACTTGCATTTGCAACGGCACCGTCAAAATCAACATCTAAGATATTTGAATCTTGGTGCAGAATGATTGCAGGCTATACTATAGCTCTTATTCTTAACATTGGCTTTATGAAGTGTGCGCAGGAAGTAATAACCAGAGGGTTCATATTGTCGGGAATGGTAGGAAACATCATCGGTAAGGCTTTTTGTTTTGGTGTTATTCTTGCTTTCATAACAATGATTAAGGAGCTTGAAAAGTATATAGATAAACTTGGACTTAATGTTGTTGGATGGACGAATCGCTCATTATGGGAAAGTCTTGTCGGCGGTTTTGCCCTTAAAGCAGGCACAAACCTTGTTAAAGGTGCTGCAGAAAGAACGAAATCTAACTTGCAACTTAAGGCTGCATCAATTAGCCTTGCAAGTACAGACAGTGCATCAAAGCCTATAACAGATATTCCAACCAACATTGAAGATGGTAAAAATCTTAACGAAAAGCTACAAGATGGTAATAAAAAGAATATTGTTCCTGAAGAAGATGGAATGTATGCATATGGCAAAGATGGAATGTTACATGAGATTAATCCTGATGCTGAAGCTGATGAAAACGGAATGGTTGAAGCAATGGATGGAACAAAAATTGATGCCGGAGCGGAAAGATTTGGAGATATAACAGATGCTAATATCCAACTTGAAGGCGCAGATGATGTAAGTCCATATGCTGCACTCGAAAGTGCAAACATTAATACTGTTCCAGACGAAAACGGCGAGTATTATATGAATCCTGATACGGGCGCACTTGTAAATGGAGCAGACATTGAAGAAAGCGATTTGTATGATTCGGATGGAAATGTTGTGGGCAAAGATTACGCAGGTAATAAATTTGCTAAAGTCGGAGACAGTCTTGTTAATATTGGAGACGGTCAAAAACATGCAATGGTTGGAAGCATTCAAAATGGTTCAGAATTTGCTAAAACTAAAGATGGCAAAAATGTTAACGTATCGGGTTGGACTGATTCTAGCGGTAAACTTACAGAATATGGCAAACGTCAAATGAAAAATTCAGGACTTGATTTTAATGGGTATAACGAAAAAGATGGTACATTAAAGACGTTTAACGCACAAAACAGCAAATATCTCGTTAATAAAGATGGAAATGGTAATGCAGGATATGTACATATGAACGGTAATTACTATTCATCTAAGGACTTAAGAAGATATGATGAAAAAGTTCCGGGAGGAGGTAAATATCTTAACCAATCAGGTATCAGATATACTTCTTACAATCAGAATATACAGGCGGATGGCACACAAACAGGTGTAAGGGAACAGACATTAAGCAATGGCAAAAAAGTATATGTTCCTTATAAGCGTGTACCATACAATGAACTACACAAGGATGAAATTGAACAACGTTCATCAAAAGGAAATGATAATTCTGCTGAAGGATGGGTTAACATTAATGGAGAAAGATTCTATGAATATGTTAACGGAGACCCAATTGAAGAAGGCATAATTAATTAAACAATGAGGTGCTTATTGATAGATAAGCACCTCTATATTTTTAGGAAGGAGCGAATTGCAATTGAGTGATGAACAAAAACAAAGTTCGTTAGGAAAGAAGGCGGCAGACGCTGCTAAAATTGTAGCCGATAAGAAGTTAGGCAAATATAAAAGAAAGATAATTGTTAAGGTTGCAAAATGGATAGTAGCCGGATGTACTGCTATCGCAGGTATTTGCGCACCCATTTTCGCATTTATATATCTTCCGTTAATTATCGTTCTTGCCGTAGTATCAATGTTCTCGAATCTTCAGGTATACAAGCAGGAATGCCCAGAGTTAGTCAGAGTTTTTCTGTCGGAGAATTATAATGAATTCGAAGAAAAAGTCAAATATTATTCTGAACAACCATATGTTAAGGAACAGATAGCAGGACTTGCCTTTGACAATGCTTATTATAATTTGGTTCTTGGTGGCTATGTAAATGCTGATACGAGCCAAATTATCAATAATGATTTGGTTACATATAACGAAAAAAAAGACTCATATACAGTCAAAACTGTTATGGATAGCATAGAACAATTACGAAAAGATAAGGGTAATGATGTTTTATCAAAAATAACAATTAAAGATGATTATTTGTCGGGATTATCTTCATCTTCTTTGCCAGGCGAAGAAAATGTCGAATTTGAAAAGTGGTATCCCTCATTTTTCTATAATGTTCCCGCTTACTTTGCTTATCAGGGAACAGCAAACATAAGGACAATTTATTATCTAGGAGTGTCTAATTATGAACACAATGTATATTTTAGCGATTTATCCAAATTAAACGTACCTTATTCTGAATATATATCAAACATAAGAGATACTAGCGGAAATAAATTGGAGCTGTCAAAAGAAAAACAATCGTTGGTTTCAAAAATAGACAATTCCAAATATGGATTTAATACATCTAGTATATTGGTTTTCAATACTAAAAATAAATATGAGTATTTTGATAATAAAAATTTTTACGATGTTGCTGATTCAAAAATGGAAACATATGGAAATAGAATTGGAGCATCAAACACAACTGTAGATGAATGGAATGAAGTCTTGGCTGAGTACATTGCTAAGTATATTTACTATGTATACCCTAACAGAGACTATATTATGGATAAGTTTTTGTCAGATGATGCTAATGCTCAGGATTGCATGGAATTCCTTGCAAAATCGTACAAAGCCATTGCATCAGGTTCAGAATTGGAATATATGATGAAAGATACATATACAATTCAAAATGGATACGTATATGGAGATAATACCGAAAATGTTGACGGTACAACTAAGATACAGTCAATTAATCTTAAGAAAATAAAACCTGAAAGAATTGAATATGCGTATCAGAATAGCGAAGGAGCATATGGAATGTATCAGGATATGTTTTTTGATACTTCCACTGTTACAAAGGCTAAAGCTGACATGGTTAAACAATTAGGCGAGTTACCAACTCAAACAGCGGATGGTACACTGCAAATTATGAATGCAACATATCAGGCTGATGTGGAATTGACATCAACAGATAGTAGTAAAGAAACCATAAAAAACGGAGCATCTATTGTATTAATTAATGGTCAGTTAAGAGTAACACTTAATAAAAATTGCAGAAAGCATCTAAAACAGGTGTATTCAGCTACCTTTAGTGACAGTTATATTTCTGAACAGGGCTGGTCTCAGGAAGTAATCGACAATCTTGAATATAAGGCAAATGGACTCAAAAAAACTATAGACATTAACGTTGAAACATTAAATACAAGTACAGAAACAGTTACTTTAAGCAACTCTGATGTTAAAAACGCTCTAAACAGTGTTTCATCATATAACGTCAATGGTATTACATTATTGGCATTTTTAAATGGAACTGTTAGTAACCCTAGTCAAGAACCTATAAAAATTCAATATAACGATAAAGCATGTTTTTCGTGGCATTTGGATGAAACAAGAGATGAAAACGGAGAAATTAAGTCTTACGATTATTCAATAGACGTGAATTTACCAGATGTAGACAAAATTGGAAACAATGATTCATACAGAATTGCTCTTGGAATCGAAAAGCCTGAAGCCATTACTGAAGCATTTAAGTTGTTGGGATATGCAACGGAGCATAATTCTCTTGATGGAGTTTCAAAAGAAGTCGATTTTGACAAGATATTTATTAACAATAACAAGACGAAAGAAAATTATTCATCTGACATTAACGAAACTTATATTACTTCCAATAATCTAGCAGACCAAATTATAGAACTCATATTTGGAGCAGAAACGGGAGGTCGTGCAAGTGGATATTTGAGTGCGAGAAATCCAATATCAGGTACAAGGGAAAAAACTATTACTGTAGGATTCGTTCAGTGGTATGGCGGAAGGGCGCATAACATTTTGAGAAAGATGTGTAATGCACAAAAAGATTTCGCAAAGTCAACACTTGGAGAAGCCCTGTACGATGAAATACAAGGAAATTCAGACTGGGTTAGCAGTTGCAGAATATTTTCATCTGCTGAACTGGATGCAATAAAGAAACTTCTTGCAACAGATACATCAAAAACCATTCAGAATGAGCAAGCAGTAATAGACATAAATGCCTACATAGATGAATACAAAAAGTATGGAATCACAAATGATAAACTGATTGCTTATTTGTGTACAATTAAACATCAATCCCCGGCAACTGCATTAACAATAATGTATCAGTGTATAAATCATTATGGAGATGCAGCAGCTTTCAGTAGTGCCGAGGATGGACTTGATTATTTGCATACATTAACAATAAACAATGAAGTTACAAGTAAATATAGGTCTCATAGATACATTCCGGTCTATAATGCCATAAGAAAATTAAAGACTGAAACTGAGGATGTTTATGAAATGCCTCTTAATTGGAACGATAATTGGAGATTTGAAGATGACTATGGAGACAGAACACTTGGCGAAAGTTACGACTTTCATCAGGGAATAGACCTTTCAGGTAAGGCAGGAACAAAAATTTATGCTGCTAAATCAGGAGAAGTTGTGTTTGCCGGAATGGGAGTAAGCGGAAGCGGATATGGCGGATATGGATACTGTGTATGCATCTATGATGGTAAATACTATGCGTTATATGGTCATATGCAAAGTTCTCCAAAAGTCAAAAAGGGAGACCACGTAGATGTAGGTCAACTTATAGGATATATGGGAGCAACAGGTCAGGTAACGGGAGTTCACCTACATTTTGAAATAATGAAAGTAAATACCGGAGTTCATAATGCAGAAACAACCATAGACCCTGTAACGCTTATGAGAATTATACCTGATTTATTGAATAAGCATGGATTAGGTAATCAGATACCTTCATATGATTCAATCATAAAAAATGCACTAAAAACAGAATAATAAATGAGAGAAGCGGAGTTTTAAACTGCGCTTCTTTTATTGGAAAGGAAGAAAAATGGATTATAACAAGCGAAGACGAAGAATACCCGGAAACTTCAATTATTGGGGAAATAAAATTCAAAATTTTGTTGAAACAGCCTTAATGGATGGGCTTTGCATATTTATTATTTTTAAACTAAGTCTGGGATTTGAGGTGTCTATTTATCTTGGCTTAGTACTTATTCCTATAACTGTATTTGGAATAGTTGGTCTAAATAATCAGAGTTTATTAACGGCGTTATTTAATTGGATAATGTTTATGAAAAATAGGCGTGTTTTAGAGGAACCTGATTCTGAATACCGTAAGAGAAAAGATAAGGCAATGATAAAGAAACGAAGAAAGGAGAGAAAGTAATCATGGCAAACCAAAATAAACAACTTAAGAAAATGGCAAAAAAGGCGCTGAAAAATGATAAAGTATCGAGAAAACAATCAAATAAGTCCGTTAACGAAATTGGTGAAAGACTTCAGATTGCAAGGGCAAGATTAAACACTATACGAAACAGTTCAGGAAAAAGAGAATTGGAAAATATAGAAGATGAAGCACTTTATCCTTTAACTCTTGCATCAAATTATATTCCGATAAAGAACATTCAGAATGGAGTTATTGAAACAACGGATAATCGTTTTCTTAAAATATGTGAAGTTGAACCTGTTAACTTTGACTTAAAAAATGAGCATGAGCAGGAAAAAATAATTAGTTCTTTTGAAAAATATTTGCGTATAGCACCTAAATCATTTCAAGTTAAATGTCTTTCTCGAAAGGCATCTGTAGACAGGATGATAAGCGAAATTCAGAAATGCAAAGTCGAAGAGAAATACGAAGACGTAAAAGAACTTTACGATAATCAAATTGATTTCATTAAGAAAACAGCAAGAAACGAAGCAATTTCACGAAGATTTTTCATCACATTTGAATATGAAAGTGAATCAAGGGTTGAAGCAGGAAATAGAAAAAAAGCTGAAAGACAATTATACGATTATGAAGAAACAGCAAGAAAATACTTAAAAACATGCGGAAATACAGTATACGAAACAAACGAAAAAAAGAATCACGAACAGGCTAAGTTCATCTATGACATTTTGAACCGAAATAAGGCATTTGACATTCCTTTTGAAATAAACATAACGGATGTCAGACAACGTTATTTAAGTCAAAATAATAAGATGGATATATCAAGCATTCCGATTAGAGATTATGTATCACCGCAGAGTATTGATTTTAGAAATAGTAGATATGTAGTAATTGACGGAACATATTATGCATTCATGTTTCTACAGAGTAACGGCTATCACGAAAATGAATTCTATGCATGGTTTTCAATTCTGACTAATCTTGGAGAAGGCATTGATGCAGACCTGTTTGTTAGAAAGTATGACAGAGAATTAATGAAAGACAAGGTAGCAAGAAGTACACGAATAAATAAATTGAGATTAAACGATACTAATGCAGGATCCCAAAACACAGATAATCTTGCAGTGTCGGTAGATTCAGGAAACTTCATAAAGGAAGGCTTAAAAAATAATGAGGATTTCTATTACGTAAATACAATGATAACAATAACTGCTGAAAACTTGGAAGCTCTTGAATATAAAGTTAAGGAAGTAAAGAAATATTTAAAGACAAATGAATATGGAATAACGACATGTGTTAATAAGCAGGAAGCAGCATATAACTCTTACATGCCATTTAACACAATAGACAAACAACTTGATAAACAGTCTAAACAAAATGTTTTAACTAAAGGATTGTCAATGTTCTATCCGTTTACGTCATATGAAATGTCGGGCAATGGTGGAGTAATGATAGGAACAGCAGAAAATTCCGCACTTGTTAGTTTAGATAACTTCAACAATCATTTATACAAAAACGCAAACATGGTCATTCTGGGAACCTCTGGTGCAGGTAAAACTTACGATTTAAACATTATAGCATTAAGACAAAGGCTTATGCATATTCCGGTATGTATCATAGCACCACTTAAGGCAGAAGAATTTGCTAGAAGTTGTGAAAAGGTTAAAGGTTCATTCATTACAATTTCTCCGGATTCTTCAAATTGTATTAATATCATGGAAATAAGACCAAAATCTGAAAGTAACAACAAATTCATAGACGGTGAAATTGTTTCCGAAAGCAGTTTGTTGGTCGAAAAAGTTCAGGACTTATTAATTTTCTTCTCATTGCTTGTACCTGATATTACTTATGAAGAAAAGCAGTTGATAGATGAAGAGATTATAAATACCTACAAAGATTTTGGAATTACTCACGATAATAAGAGTTTATACAACGAAGATGGAACAGTTAAGACAATGCCTATTCTTGGAGATTTGTATGAAAAGTTGATGGGAAATGCAGATACAAAAAGAATAGCCAATATATTAAAAAGACTTGCAACAGGGTCAGCTAAAACATTCAATCAACAAACTAATGTGGATTTAAATAATGAATATACAGTAATAGATATTTCAAGACTGACAGGAGATTTACTTGTCGTTGGAATGTTTGTTGCTCTTAACTATGTGTGGTCTAAAGCAAAAGAAGACCGAACAAAATTAAAAACAATAATTATTGATGAGTTGTGGAAATTATTAGGAAGCAATGAACTTGCAGCCGAATACGTTTTAGAAATTTTCAAAATCATTAGAGGTTATGGTGGAAGTGCAATTGGAGCAACACAGGATTTAGGAGATTTCTATTCTTTGGCAGGTGGAAAGTTTGGAAAAGGTATTATAAACAACTCAAAGATTAAGTTCGTGTTGCAGCTCGAACATGATGAAGCGTGTGTAGTTCAAAAAGCACTTAATCTCAATGATAACGAAAGAGACAAAATTGAGTCTTTCGAAAGAGGAACGGCTATGTTAATTGCAAACAATAACAATATGATTGTTAACTTCAAGGCAAGCCCATTAGAACATAGATATATAACAACAAGCAGAACAGATTTAGAGAAAATTGCTATGGAAGAAAAAAGAAAAATGGGCGCTTAGAAGCATACATAATAGTAACACGTACATAATGCGCATTGTATGCGTAATCAATACGTATATAACACGCATACAATACGTATTTAATACGTATTAGCATTTAGAAAGGAGTGTAATGCCGATAAAAAGGGCGTTACGAAGAAATAATATGACAAAGGTAATGGTACATGAAGATTTAGAAAAGATAATTTTTGCATTAAAGAGATTCGGACAGATTACAGTAACTCAGGCGATGGATTACTTTGATATGGAAGAAGTTGTTGTTAGGGCAAATTTCAAATATGCCGTGAAACAAAAGTATGCAGTAGCAAGTGAAGAAAATGATGCAGTTATATTAAACAGTATTAATTCAAAGAAGTTTAATAAAAAATTGGATAGAGCAATGACATTATTAGCTGAAATAATGAAAAATGTGGAAATTGACTTAAATAATGTATTTCCACAGGTAAATGAACCGTTTCAGTTATTTGTAAGTGTTGGGGAAGATATTTACGATATTTTATATTTCGAAAAAAATAACGATAAAATGCTTTCAAATATTGTTAATCGTACTAATAGTGATGGGAAATTCTTTGTTATAGTTGAAAATCCCGGTCAGAAAGAAACTATTACATTCACGAATAACAATAAGGCATTAGGATATTATCTTGTTGATGAAGAAGGAGTGAAGACTATTGAATAATATTAAGCAGGAAAGTGTAAAGATGATTACCCTACTGCGGGAAATTATGAATTTATCAACAGACATATATGATTATGCTGAAATATACGACAATTTGATGTATTCAAGCGACCCATTAAGAGAGGGTTATATTGAAGAATGTAAAAATAAACTAACTGATTCCTACGCAAAAGTGAAACAGTTGGAAAAAATTACGGTAAAAAACCTTGATGAAATAATATCTAATGAAGATGATGTTGAAAGAAGATATAAGGTCAATTTAACAAAAAGAGAGCTGTATCCGATAAAAGTAAAAAGCAAGGCTGGCATCATAAGTTTCATCTACAATGACGTTATGTTACATAGAAATACTCCTATTAGAAGAAGTATGTATGAAAATAGCAATCGGCAAGGAAGTACGTGCCTTTCTTGGAGTTGAGGATGTGCATCGTGCCGAAG
>ERZ773108.4020-NODE-4020-length-10631-cov-5.722012_pt1 | contig 10631 bp, 9 predicted proteins | sample MGYA00580570_ERZ773108 | MGnify/ENA primary metagenome ERZ773108 (study PRJEB29015, sample SAMEA2737840) | human gut metagenome | biome: human gut; feature: human-associated habitat; material: faeces | place: China | collected 2012 ...
CGCGGTTCTTCTCATCAAAGTAACCATAATTCATGAAAATATCCTCCTCTTTCTACTAACGGTTTTCACCATTTTCTCATATTATCATTATACGACACCACCCCAAAAGTATCAACAACATAACAAACATTTTCTAACAGTATTTTGATATCTTGTCACTATTCACGGATAGCTTGTCCAAGGAGACTGCTATGCAAGCTTGCTTGCAAATAGCAGTATTCCTGGGCAAGCAGCCGGGCAGGCTGTTACCACCCACACCCTCAGACAGAGGACGCCTGTTTGGGGCGGACTCTAGCCGCTGCTTTTGCGGCGGTCTGTGGGCTGTGGTGGTAACTCCGTGAATAGTGCGGTCTGACGGAAAGACACATGCGAATTTATCCCAGCCCCTTCAAATACTCCTCCACATTCAAATACCTCACTCCATCCATCTCTGCATCTTCTCCCCTGTATATCACATAGCGTCCCTCGATATCTCCATATCGGTGAATCGTCTCCCTGCATTTCTCTTCATCGGTCAAATGACGGTATTGCGCCGGCACCCTTTCTTTACTGTATTTCACTTCATAAATTTCACAATTCAAAGCCACCGGATCAAACACCACCATGTCAAACTCCCCGATTGCAAACTGCAGCTTAAACACTTTTTTATCCGGCTTCGCAATTTTTGTTTCCAGAAGAACAATATCCTCCATCATTCTTCCTCTGATCTCACTTAATAATCTTTCTAAAATCCTCCGTCTTTCTTTCACGGATAATTCCTGAAATTTCACATCTAAAAGCATATTTTCCACAATCGCATTCGCCTGTGCATATCTCATTCCCGGCTGTGTGATCACGGTGATACTGTTCTTGCGATTCACCGGCGGCAGAAATTCAAGATCGATTTCCATGATCAGATCCAGCAATTTTAAATATTCCTTGATCTGGATCATATGACATTCTTCAATATCAATGCACTGCTCCTCCTTATTCAGGATATCGAGCATCTTCCTGATGCCTGCGGTCACCTCATCGATATCTAAATGTTCTTTTATATTGGTTGGTTTCTCTCTGTCTCTCAGTAAATTTGCAGCGGTCACTGAAATATCATGCGATCGAAAAGTACACTCCACCACACTTCGCGTAAATCGGTGATTCATATCCTCCACAACGCGATTGATCACATTCGTAAGTTCTCCTTTTTCATACAGATCCTGAAGCTGACGGAAATGCCCGCCGTATTGATACATTTTAAGGGAATGCTGGATGTTCTTGGCAATGGCGGTATCAATATATTCTTCTGCTCCCCTCGAAGTGGCAAACGGTGCATTTTCATTATAATCCACACCTCCAAGACTCATCGTTCCACCATAGCGGATATATTCGTCAATCCCCTTTATCCCCAAAACATTTTCAAATTCGCGATATGGAATAAAGGTCGTATGGAGCATAATGCATCTGTCATATAATTGTTCCTCCTTTGAAAACGCAAACCCCAGCGAATCCGTTCCGGACAAAACAATTTTCATTCCACTGCTCGCATAAATATCTGCAAAAAGCGCTGCACCCTCCACAAAGTCCTCCATTAAAGTCACTTCGTCAATAAAAATATATGCAAAGCCGTTTTCTTCCAATGTATTAAGATCTGCATCCACATCTGCCAGCGTGTCCTTTGATGTCACCTGAATAAATGCCGCCTTATCAAATAAATGCTCCGGTAATTCTCCAAGAATCTGGCGAATCATCGTCGTCTTTCCCGTTCTTCGCAATCCATAAAGAATGAATACCTTATCCTGCTGCTCTCCCAGAACATAATCCCGCAATTCCCGGATGCATTCTCTCTGTTTATAATGTCTTGTCAGCGCAATCTGTGCCTCCAGCTGTTTTCCATATCGCACCATCGTGTGAAATGACAATTTTTTCTTTGCTTTCCGCACTGTTTTTTCTTCCGGTTCTGCCTTTTGTTTCAAGTCCTTCAGTTCCTTTTGCAATTCTTTTCTTTTGGCAATCTGAGTCTGTAATTCCGATGCCTCTTCATAACTGATATAATTTTCGACTCTTTTTTTATTTCTTGTAATGCGATGATAGTAATATTCTTTATTATTAATTTTCTTTTTAGTAATACTTCCTTCCGGCAAAACAGCAATTTCACGCTCTAGATCGGCAATTTTACTCATCGATTCATCCCGCTTCATCTCAAAACACCTCCTCAATTTGCTTATACCCATTATACCCATTTTTCATGAAATTTGCAACCGGGTATAACGGGTATAACGTCCCGATAATTGACGAATTACAATCTATTTTCCCGGCTTACTGTTTTTTATTGACGATTTTTTTCAACTATGTTACAATATGGAACATGTCACGAGGGAGTAATCGGTACATGAGTGCACGGACAAGCATAACGCTCCGGCGATTTGAAATGTATAGTATTATCGACATACTGGTATTGATACCCGGTAATGCTTTAAATGATGAGACTCATGGCAGTGTTTTTACACTGCCATGGGTCTCTTTTTTACTGGATCGGAAAGTGTCCGTAACGCAAACGCCGGCTCTGTCCTTTTTACCACCGGTTCCTCACACAACACGGAAGGAGATTTCTTATGCTTTTATTTTTCCAGATTATGTTCACCGAATTTATCGCTGAGATGGGCGATAAGACACAGCTCATGCTGGTTGCACTGACCTCGCGCTTCAAACTTCGGGACATCATTATCGGTACAGCTGCCGCAATTCTCGTATTAAACGGACTTGCCGTTCTTCTTGGCGGTCTGGTCAGCGAGATCATCCCAACCTGGCTCATCCGACTCGTTGCCGCATCCGCATTTCTGTTTTTTGCCATCACCTCTCTGAAGGGCGATGATGACGAAGAAGAAGCCAAAGAAGAAAATGTCTCCCGCTTCGCACCACTGACTGTTTTCTGTACATTTTTCGTTGCCGAGCTCGGCGACAAAACACAGCTTACCGCAATCACCTTCGGTGCCAATGAGGGTATGAATGCCGCCGTCACAGTCTGGCTCGCCTGCTCGATCGGTCTTTTCGCCGCAGACATTCTCGGTATGCTGATCGGTTATCTTCTGAAAAGCAAGACCCCGGACGGTCTGTTAAATACTCTCGCATTCTTTATCTTTGCAATCTTTGGAAATATCACCATGCACGAAGGACTTGGACTTCTGCTCGGCAAAAATCATCCGGCAGTATTTCCTGTTACAATGATCATTGCAGTGCTTTTCATTCTGGCTAGCACCTTCGTCTTTATGAAGCGTATCCACGGGGATAAGGCTGATTCAAACGAGTGATCCGTCCGCAAAACAATATGAAAAAAGCTGATTCCAAGAAACAATCAGTCAACAAGATCAAGGTTGCTTCAAACAATCAAATAATATAAAAACGCCGGTGCCTGACACTAATCTGTCGCACCGGCGAATTTTTACAAACATTACTTAATTGCTTATACTATTCAAATTGCTTACACTATTCAAGAAGAACATGTCACTTAAACAAACCGCTTCAGACTTCAAACCTCCTCCACGATCCTTCCGTCCTCAATCTGTACCACCCTGCTGCACGCCTCTGCCACAGCCGGGTCATGCGTCACAATAATGATCGTTTTGCCCTGCTCGTTCAGCTCCCGGAACACATTCATAATCTCCTGCGTCGTCGCCGAATCCAGTGCGCCTGTCGGCTCATCTGCCAGAATGATCGACGGATCATTTGCGATCGCACGGGCAATCGCTACACGCTGCTTCTGTCCACCGGACAGATTGTTGACCGGTTTTCCGGCATATTCCTTCATACCAACCATATCTAACATTTTCAATGCCTTCTCCCGACGCTCCTTTTTCTTAAGCCGGTGTTTACCATCCGCGAAATCTAACGGAATCATAACATTGTCCAGAGCAGTGAAGCCTTCCACCAATGCAAAATCCTGCATGACCATGCCAATTTTTTCATTGCGCGTCTGTGCCATCTGCCGTTCCGAAATCCTTCCGACTTCCTCTCCATCAATCGTATATTCTCCGGAATCATATCCGTCAATGCAGGCGAGAATGTGAAGCAGTGTTGATTTTCCGGCACCGGAGGTTCCGATCACCGCCGTCATTTCGCCGTCCTTTACCTCCATTGATACCCCATGAAGTGCTTCGTATGCATTGCTTTTTCCTTTATTATATGTTTTCACGATATTTTTCAAACAAATCATAGTTCTCTCCATTTCCAAGCAGCCCGCTGCGATCCAATACACCAAGATTCACGAAAGCAATGGTCGTCCGACCGCATTAGCTGCTTTAAATCCCTTTGCCATATTGTTCTCTGGCTGAACTGCCTTTCACCATAGAAAGACACATCAGTGCCGATGATGCCAGCAATAACACCACAACAAGCAGACAGCCGATCATCTGTACGACTCCAAGCTGCACCGCCAGACCACTCCATATTCCAAAATGTCCGGCTGCCAAAATCACCAGAATGCCAAGCAGCAGGGCTGCCAGAACGATCATAAAAATATACGATACATGGATCCGGAAAATCTTTCCCCAGGTCAGTCCCTGCACATAATAAATCGAATATTTTCTCATATTCTTCTGATACATCAACGTCGAAAGTGTCACAAACGAAATCATCGTAAACAGTACCATTCCAATCCCCACCGGGATCAGCTCTGAAAGATCTGCCATGATGTTTTGCCATGTATTTTTCCTGATGTAATCCAGATCATGAAGAAAACCAAACCTGGAAATCTGAGCGACTTTGTTTTTATTGTATCGGTACACTGACTCAGAACAATTCCGGTTCATCGTGATCAACGTCACACCGGACAATATTGTCGTAAAAATCTGCTTCTTCGTCTTTAATACATTTTCATAATTTTTAGAAAGATTTTCCTCTGATTCCTTGTCCGCATACGCTTCCTGCACACGATCCAGATTCTTCTTGGATATAAAAAACTCAACCGGATTAAACGCCTCTGACTCCATATAATCAAGCTTTGACAGATCGTCGGTCTGTTTCACCATATTGCTGAAAAGAATCTGATAATCCACCGAACCGTTATTACTCGACCGGTAAATAATATCCGCAGCAGGATCGATCTCCCCGATGATCTTCACCGGAATTTTCGTCTGCAGCTCCGTCGTCGAATTGGTGTCCACGTACACCACATCTCCGGTCTTATACTGATCCTTATTCTGAAGCACCACAGCCTCAAGATATTCCCCTTCCGTGCTGTCCGTCTGCAGCCATTTGCCTGATTTTAACGCCGGCTGATACCCGCTGATCCACGCATCATCATACGCCCAGACATTCTTGTAATAGGAATTTCTCTTGCGCGCATCGGTAATTTCCTGCGGTTCCTCCACAAATGCATCCACTGAATATTGACCTTCCACATGAGCATCTTTTAACATCGCCTCATACGCCTGAGAGCTTTGCACCATCATTCCGTTTTCCGAATCCATATGATAGCTGGAGTCCAACATACAGATAAACCCTTTTCGCTCCACCAGCTTACGCACCGGCCGGTATCCGGCATAGCGCACCATAAAGATCGACAGCATTCCCACAACGATCGCAAACAACAGCATCGCCTGAACCAGACATAAAACAGACATCATCACATGTGCCTTACATTCGCGCACCGCATATTTCCAAATCATACTCATCTCCCCCTTTAACGTATCATTTTCTTTTTCAGATTCCAGCGTATCATCACGAATTGCAGGATAAAGGATGACACAAAGTAAATCAGAAATAAGATCAGATAAACCTTCGTCTGAAAATGAAAGTCAAAGACATTCCATCTCGCTGCCAGAAACGGCATCAGCAGAAAACGAAACACGAATAATGTAATAAGATATGTTCCAACCGACAAAATCGAACATTCTCCCAGATACATTCCTACACTCCTGCGATAATCCAGTCCGCATACCCGGAAAATGGTCAATGTCCGCTGTCTGGTTGTCACAATATAATGATATAACGCACAGAAATTAAATGCGGCCACCAGCGATACGATCAGCACAAGCATAAGGATCGTATTGTACAGATAATCATTTTCCTCGGTCTGCTGCAGCTCATAATTACAGTCTACCCTGTCTCCAAAACACTGTCTGGCAGCCTGAATCAACAGATTGATCTCCCGCAGGGATATATTATCCTTAAACCGCATATCAATTTCATCCAGCAGCACATCATCCTCTTTTACCGATGTGATCGGGATAAAACCTGTTCCAATTCCATCCTGCAGACCAATAATTTCATATTCCCGGTCTCCGATCAACACCTTTCCATCATCGGTCAGATTCTTTTTCAGATAATCACCTTTCATATTCTTCTGAAAGCCATACATAATACATACCTTTTCTCCGGAAGCGTATTCCTGGTCGGTAAAATATCTGCCATATTGAAAGATGTTCTGTGTCCCGTTTCCAAACTCATAATTGTAAAAAGAATCCGGACCATATTCACTGCTGTTGACAATGCTGCCGTGATCGATCAGAAAATCCGTTTCAAAACGGTACTCCCCCTCAAGAAGCCCTGTGTGAATATTTAACAGCTTCCCCAGCACTTCCTGATCTGCTTTCTTCGCAAACTTCCTGATATCCGCCACGGTCACATCCTGCAGGTCATCCCGTTTCTCATATGTCCGGCTCTCCAGATCTCCCACCGTCTGCATCTGGTTATCCGCTCTGGCAATGTCCTTTTGTGCATAAGAGCTTTTCAGGCGAAACACAATCTCATTCGCAGCGCTCCTGCTGAGTTCTCTGCGATCCCTGTACTCCCGAAACATTCCATACGACAGATGAATGATCAATGTCGATGCCGCGATCGTAATGATCAGCAGCACAAATATTTTTGTATAATCCCGGGCAAAGGATCTTATATTTTTTAGTATGTATTTCATAAACAAACCTCCCGCCATCTACTGTTTTCTCCGTTTTCGTACCAACAATATTTCTGCCACAAGTGCAACAACACAGATGATACCAATGACCACATAATGTGTTTTCCCGGAATTAGAAGTTTTGACATCACTTTCCGTCCCAGCATAATCATCCTTTAACTCCAACCTCATATTTTTCTCTGCCTGTTTGATTGCTTTTTTATTTTGCGATTTTTTCGCCCGATTGAAAATTTCATTCTTTTTCTCCTCATAAGTTTTCTTCTGAAACTCCTTATAACTCTTTTTCAGGATTGCTTCCCAGTCAACTCCATCCGACTGCATTTTCATTCTTTCTCCGCCAGGTTCTTCGCGTTTGCTTATGCAAATCGTCTTATCTGGTGTCGCAGCATAGAAATCCCCTCCCAAAGTGTAAAACAATGCACTCTTCGTCGTCTTATCGTCATATTTGAGATTTATTCCCGTATAATCAAAAGAAAATTTTTTGCTCACATCATCAATATATATGTAAAACATGCAAAATCTTTTTCCATTTTTATTAACATGAAAAATGTAATAGGATGACACTTCATCCACACCGGGATCATAAAGACAAAACGGATCATGTATTACAAGCTCATCTGAATCATGAATCTTCCGGGCGACTTTAATAAAATCTCTATATGGATCTGGTATTTTTCTCATATAGGTAACCGTATCCGCATCCTTATATCTGTTGTAATACTTCATAGCTTTTTTCACATTTTTCTTAAAAATAGCCGGAGCATTTTGCACAAACGACTTCGGAATCACTTCTGAATAAACATTATCCACATCCACCGTTACCGTGTACGCTTTTGCCTGCACACTGTCTACGGCAATAACACACAGTAAAATAATGAATAATTTTAAATAATTTTTCCACATGGCATAGTCACCTGCCTTTCATCCATAAATGATTCATCTATTATTCAAATAAAGATACCACGACAAATTCTTTATTTATATTTATTATACATTCCTCTATACTTGTCATCAAATCATTGCTCTCTTCTCCGTTTTCGTACCAACAATATTCCTGCCACAAGTGCAACAACACAGATGATACCAATGACCATGTAAACCCTCCCAAAATTAGAAGTTTCGGCGTACACTTCCGGATTACTTGCTGTCTCGACATAATCATTCTTTAGCTCCAACTTCATATTTTTTTCTACCTTTTTAATTACCTTTTTCTTCTGTGATTTTTTTATATAGTTAAAAATTTCATCTTTTTTCTCATCGTAGGTCTGCTTCTGAAACTCCTTGTATCTCTTTTTCAAAATTGCGTCCCAGTCAACACCATCCGTCTGCATTTTGATTCTGCCAGACACTTCCAAATTACGTATGCAAATCGTCTTATCGGGTGTCTCAGCATAACATTTCTCCCCCAGCCAGTAAAACAAAGCATTTTTCGTCGTCTTGCTGTCATATATGAAATACTGAGTCATTTTACTGTAACCAAAAGTAAGCTTTTTACTCTTGTCATCAATATACAGACTAAATATACAAAGCCTTTTCCCATTTTTTTCAGCGAGAAAATTATAAAAAGGAGTCCCTTCTTCTTCATCGTCCACTCCAACATCATAAGGATAAAATGGAGAATGTATCACAATCTCATCTGAGTCATGGATCTTTCGAGCAATTTCAATAAAGTCTCTATACATGTCTGGTATTGTTCTCATATAGGTAACCGGATCAGCATTCTTATATTTATTGTAATACTTCATGGCTTTTTTCACATTTTTCTTAAAAATAGCCGGAGCATTTTGCACAAACGACTCTGGAATCACTTCCGAATAAATGCTATCCTCTTTCACTGTTACCGTATACGCTTTTGCCTGCACACTGTCTACGGTGATAACGCACAACAGAATAATGAATAATTTAAAGCAATTTTTCCACATGACACGGTCACCAGCCTTTCATCCAAAAATGACTCATCCATTGTTCAAATAAAGATACCACAACGAATTCTTTATTAAAATTATTATGCAGCCCGTTATACGTGTCATCAAATCACTGCTGCTTTCTCCGCTTCCTCACCAGAGATATTCCTGCCACAACTGCAACAACACAGACGATACCAATGATCACATAATGTGTTTTCACGGATTTGGAAGCTTTGGTCTCACTTTCCGTCCCGGCATAATCATCCTTTAACTCCAGCTTCATATTTTTCTCTGCCTGTTTCACGATCTTTCCTTTTTGAATTTTTCTCAAACGGTCAAAAATCTCGTCCTTTTTCTCCTCATACGTCAGCTTTTGAAACTCTTTGTACTTCTTTTTCAGAATTGCTTCCCAGTCAACACCATCCGACTGCATTTTCACCATTGATCCTTCCGGCAATTCATGGTCTACTATACAAACTGTCTTTTCCGGCGTCTCATAATAGCTTTTCTCCCCCAAAGTATAAAACAATGCGTTGTACATCTTTTTTCTGTCATATTTGAAATACTCCCCGGTGCTGTAAATAAACGTAAATTTTTTCGTGTTATTATCAATACATATCGCAAAGTCACATAACTCTTTCCCGTTTCTCTCTGCAAGAAAAGAAAAGGTAGGTGGTGCATATTTGTCTTCCTCATTCACTGTAACATCATAATCACCATGCAGAGAATATAGCGTGATCTCATCTGAGTCACGGATCTTTCGCGCAATATCAACAAAATCTCTATATGTTTTCGGTACGTTTCTCAAATAGGTGACCATATCTGCGTCCTTATATTTGTCATAATATTTCATGGTCTTTTTCACTGCCTTCTTAAAAACTACCGGTGCATTTTTCAAATACGACTCCGGAATCACTTCCGCGTAAATAGTATCTGCCTGCACCTTTACCGTGTACGCTTTCACCTGCACGCTATCTACGGCAATAACACACAGTAAAATAATGAATAATTTTAAATAATTTTTCCACATGGCATAGTCACCTGCCTTTCATCCATAAATGATTCATCTATTGTTCAAATAAAGTTACCACGACAAATTCTTTATTTATATTTATTATGCAACCCTCCATACTTGTCATCAAATCATTGCTCTCTTCTCCGTTTCCGTACCAACAAAATTCCTGCCACAATTGCAACAACACAGATGATACCAATGATCCTATATAACTTTCCGGAATTGGAGGCTTTGATATCACTTTCCGCCCCAGATGAATCGTCCTTTAACTCCAGCTTCATATTTTTCTCTGCCTGTTTGACAGTCTTTCCCTTTTGAAAATTTCTCAAACGATCGAAAATTTCGTTCTTTTTCTCCTCATACGTCAGCTTCTGAAACTCCTTGTACTTCTTTTTCAGGATTGCTTCCCAGTCAACACCATCCGACTCCATTTTCACCATTGCTCCTTCCGGCAATTCATTGTCAACGATACAAACTGTCTTTTCCGGCGTCTCATAATAACATTTCTCCCCCAAGGTGTAAAACAACGCATTATACATCTTTTTTCTGTCATACTTGAACGATTCGTCGTTATCATAAATAAACGTAAATTTTTTTGTGTTATTGTCAATGCATATGCCAAAGTCGCATAGTAATTTTCCGTTTCTCTCTGCAAGAAAAGTAAAGGTAGGCGGTGCATTTTCGTCTTCCTCATTCAGTGTAACAATGTAAGCACAATGCAGAGAATATAGCGTGATCTCATCTGAGTCACGGATCTTTCGCGCAATGTCAACAAAATCTCTATATGTTTTCGGTACGTTTCTCAAATAGGTGACCATATCTG
>ERZ773108.4023-NODE-4023-length-10622-cov-7.152456_pt1 | contig 10622 bp, 10 predicted proteins | sample MGYA00580570_ERZ773108 | MGnify/ENA primary metagenome ERZ773108 (study PRJEB29015, sample SAMEA2737840) | human gut metagenome | biome: human gut; feature: human-associated habitat; material: faeces | place: China | collected 2012 ...
GGGTGCTGCCGGGGATGGTGGCTACGTTGGTGTCGTACTGCTCCGGCGCAAGGATCTCTTCCAGAATCGCACCCAGCTGGATCTCGCCCAGAATGCCGCGGGTCTTAACGCCGGAGAGTACCTGCTTCAGCCCGCCCACATCGGCGGCAAGGCTCTGCATCTCGCCCAAGCCCTTGTACACCTGCTCCAGCTGGTCGTTGACCGCCTTAAAGCTTTCGGTCACCCGCTTTTGCAGCGCGTCCTGCAATTGCTCGTCCACGGTGTGGCGGATCTCGTCCAGCTTCTGGGCGTTCTGTGCCTGCATGGCGGCAAGGCCGTCTGCCAGCGCTTTGCGCATCTCCTCCAGCTTGCGGGCGTTGGAGGCCTCCAGCCCCTGCAAGCGCTGCTCCATGGTCTGCTGCTGGGTGTTCTGCCCTGCCGTCAGGGTGCTGCTCATGCTCTGCACTGCGGTTTGCAGGGTATCGCTGATATGCGCCATCGCGGCCAGATTCTGCTGTGCCTGCTGCGCCTGCTTTTCTTCCAGCACCCGCGCCTGCGCTTCCAGCTGCTGGCGCAGCCACTCCTTCAGGGCTTCATCGTCCTGCCGGGCGGCGGGCTTGCCGGTGCGGTGCAGCAAAAGCGCCTGCAGCAGGCAGATGGCCACCAGCAGAAGCGTGTACAGTCCTGCCAAAAATTCCATAGACATTCTCCTTTTAACTCAAAAATCCGGGTCTTGCGGTAATGGCAGACCCGGATGTGCTTATACTTCCTGATGCTTTACGATCTCCTGTGTGGTCTCCACCTGCTGGCCGTACAGACCCACACCGTCTACCTCCATCTCGCCTACCTGATTATCACAGGGGTCGGCGCGGAAGGAGCACATAGGCGGGTCGAAGGGGGCGCAGATGTCGCTGTTGGCCACCATGCGGTCGGTGTCCAGATTGCCGAAGTAGTGCAGGCGCATCTTCTCGTTGCCCGCACGCGCCATGGAGGCACCGGCAGAGCAATCGGCATACATCCAGCCCTTGGGGGCAATATAGAACATTGCCCAGTCGTGGCAGCCGGCTGTCTCCGGCCGTGCCACCATGCCGCTCTGCCACTTTGCCGGGATGCCTGCAATGCGGCAAAGGGTGATGAAGGTGGCGGCCATCACGCCGCAATCGCCCCGGCGGCTGCGGGCACAGTTATCGGTGATATTCTCGTGCACAAAATACATGGGCTGGAAGTGGTAGTGCACATTCAGGGTGACAAAATCATAAATGCGCTTTGCCTTCTGCACCGGGTCGGTGATACCCTCGGTCAGCTGCGCAGCCAGTGCCTTCATATAGGGGGTAAAGGCGATGTGGGGCAGCTGCTCGGCGGTGTCAAAATCCGGCTGCACCGGGTCGGCCTGCATTTCCAGCGGGGCAGCGTAGTGCGCAGTGCTGCGGTAGCTGTACTGTGCCCCAAAGCGGCAGTTCTCGGCAAGGTCTGCCTCCCAGTACGCGGTGCGCTGGGGTGCGGTTTCCGGCGCAATATAAGTGGGCTGGGCGGTAAAGCTGTCCAGCGTGATATTGCTCTGTGCCGGGCAGGCAGCAGGCAGCGGCAGCCACACCTTGACGTGCACGGTGTTTCTGCCCTTGGCCTTTGCGGCGGCAAGGGCGCGGGCAAAGGTTTCGTCGGTCATGCCGATGCTGGTGCGCAGGGTGATGTCTGCGCTGGCTGCGCCGGTGCGCACCATTTGGTCGTGCTGGGGTTCAAAACGATCCCAGCTGCGCTCCGGGACGGGCGGGTCCAGCTGACGGGCGGCAAGGTCGGGATGGGTAGCCACCAGCGTTTCGGCGGCGCGGTAGATATAGCGCTTCTGCCCTTCCACAAAGCGCCAGTCCATCTGCCCGGCAGCGTCCAGTGCGGCGAACTCCTCGGCGGTAAAGTTCCGCAGGGCGGCTTGCAGCTGGTTCAGCAGCTGCTCGGCGGTGAGAGTGTAGTCCCGCGGCAGACGGCGCAAAATTTCCCGGTGCGCCAGCAGACCCTGCCGCCATGCGTCCACGCCATGGGGGGTGGGGTTTACCGGCAGCGCACCCTGCGGGTGCAGGGGCTGGTTCTGGCTGGCAGTCCAGTCTTCGGCCAGACAGGCATCGATGCGCGCAATGGCAGCATCGTAGTAGCCCGCTTCCTTCAGACGGCGGATATCATCCGGCAGCTCCATATTCAGGTATGCAAAACAAGTATTCTGATCCATCATGTTCTACTCCTTTTTTATTTATGGTCAGGCAGCGGTCTGCTGCTCCCAAAAAGCCACGGCATCTGTCAGCCAGCCCTCGGCATCGGTGGTATAGCCCACCCCGATACTATGCGGCGCAGACTCAAACACCTTCATAATATAAGGTACCTTGTGGGCTTCCAGCGCCGCTTGCAGCGCCGGGCCCTGCACCTGATTGATCATCCAAGGCAGCACCTTGTCGTCCTTCCCGTACCAGAAAAATACCGGCGGATAATCGTCCGTGACAAGATCTGCCACACTGGAGCAGTAATAGTGCCACCCATAGTTGCCGGTATCCATAAGCGCCTGATACGCGATCTTTACCTCTGAAAAGTTCACTACCGGATAAGCCAACAGCAGTGCACCGGGTTTTGCAGCACCGTAATAGCCGTAGCCGCGCTCCTTATTTGCGAACACGCCCACAAGCTGGCCGCCAGAGGAGTAGCCCACCAGCGCATAGCCCTGTGTATGGATGGAAAGCTCCTCGTCAAGGCTTGTCACCAGCTGCACCGCCCTTGCCAGATCCTCCAGCGGGGCGTTATTGCCCAGATCCAAAAAGGTGCGGTAGCGCAACACGAACACGGCATAGCCCCGGTTATGCAGCTCGTAGGCCGTGGAGCCGCCCTCACCCATCTCCGAGGTTGCGGTCAAGGCGTTGCCGGGCACTACGATAGCGGTTTTGGCGTTGGGGGTCTCGGCCGGATAATAAAACAGCTGCACACAGCCCAGACTGGAATTGTGTTCGATCTCCTCAGGAGTGTAGACCTGATAGGTGACCTTGACGCCCTTATTATAGTTATCAATGATAAGGTTCAGCGCAGCAATGCCGGATTCCCGGTCGGTGTCGCCAAAATAATCGTGCAAGGTCTTGTTTTTCCAGCGTTCCACCATCAGCGGCGTCATCTCACGGCAATATGTATAATAGCCGCTTCCCTGGATCGCCGGGTTTGCGCGCAGCTGAGCCATTGTAGTTTCTGCCGTGACATGGGGTGCGCTCTCTGCGCCAAAGGCAGGCAGCGCCGCGCAAAGCATAAGCCAAACCATACACAGCAGTACCCAGGCATTTTTTCTCATACATCCTCCATGAGAGACGGCGCATCCCCCGCCGCATTCCTGTTCCCTTATTGTATCACAAACAGGTGAGATGTCAAAACAATTTCTGTGCAGTCCGCTTCTTGTACCGCGCGGCAAATTCTGCTATACTGAAATTTATCCGGGAGTGGAAAGAGAATGCGGGCAATTTTCGGCCCGCCGAGGATGAAAGTATGGATAAGATCATCATCCGGCCTATGACGCCGGAGGACTGGGGCGCGGTCTCCAGAATTTATGTTGAGGGCATTGCCACGGAATACGCCACCTTCCAGACCGAATGCCCGCCCTATACCGCGTGGGACGCTTCCCACACAAAGGAGTGCCGTCTGGTCATCCTTTCCGGCGGGGTGCTGGCAGGGTGGTGTGCTTTGCACCGGGTAGACCCCCGGTGGTGTTACAGGGGCGTGGCCGAGGTAAGCATCTATGTAGGCGAGCAGTTCCGTGGGCACGGACTGGGCTTTCAGCTGTTGAGCGCCCTGTGCGCCGCCGCTGAAAAGGCCGGGTACTGGACGCTGCAATCCACCGTTTTACAGGATAACGCTGCCAGCCGCGCCCTGCACGCCAAGTGCGGCTTCCGGCTGGTGGGACGCCGGGAGCGCATTGCGCGGGACTGCCGTGGCCACTGGCTGGACACCTATCTGATGGAGCGCCGCGCCGCCGCAGACGAACCGGAGGGGTTCAAAAAGCTGTAACCAGCCCCACCGGACGCAGAATTATTTTTATTTGCAGAGCGGAAAAATCCGCAGATTTTCCCGCTCTGCTTTTTTCACGACGTATAAGGCAGAAGGAGCCGCTGCAACCAAAAAGTGCAGCGGCTCCTGTTATTTGTGATGATTCAGTTTTACCACTCGTCGTATTCGCCGTTGGCGTTTTTGGCGGCAGCCACACGGCTGTGCTTGAACATACTTTCCACCACAGCGCAGTACTTATCGGCAAGGCAGACGATGATAGCTTCGCGGCAGCTGGGCACATGACGGAAGGTCAGCGGCCACATGTGGCTGGAAATGATGCTCTGTTCCTTTTTGGTGATATGGAACACCTTTTCTGCGTTGACGCAGGCGCAGCCCGGGTGGGAGAAGCCGTGCATCTCGAACAGGCGGCGGATGCCATGGAAGGTACCTTTTTTATGCCAGTCGTACAGATAAAAATCGTGCAGGAAAGCACCGACAGCCAGCGAAGTCTCGTCTGCACCCAAATGCAGCCGATGGTTCAGCCAACAGCTGACCAGCACCACATTCTTGCAGTGCTGATAGGTGGTAACGTCCCCGTGCTGGATGAATTCCCGCATCTGCTGCACCTTGGGGTTTTGATCGTATTTTTCCAAAATGGCATAAAGCCGTTCGCGTTCCGTAACAGAAAGCTGCATGAGCAAAATTTCCTTTCAACTCAATACGTTAACGTTTGTTTCAGGAGCGGAGCTGCACCGGGTTAGAATTGCCAAAGTTTTCAGCCTCGGAAGGGTTTGCCCGCTTGAGGGTCAGATCTACCAGATACTGCTTGCCGTCGCCCAGTTCTTCCAGCTGGGCAAGCTTTGCATTGGCAGAAGCCTCGTCCGGGTACCACTGGATCAGGAAGAAGTTTTCTGCTTCCACCCCGTAGTACAGCCAGAAGCCGTCTGCCCGCAGCAGATCATCCAGATGATCCACCTCTTCGCCGTCCGGCAGGCCAAGACCTTCCTCTGCGTAGAGGTTTTCCGGCTCTACCTGCAGCATCTCAATGACCTGAATGGAGCTTTGCAGGTATTCGTCCTGCGAGGTGCTCTTATCGGAGCGCTCCCAGCCGGTGAGAAATGCCTGCATGAGCAGATCGCGCACCTTGATGCGCGGCAGTGTGGGATCCATAACCATTTTTGTTTCCTTCTTTCGTGGTTTTATCCCCGTTGGACAGTATACGGCATACGCCTGTGCAAGTCAACGGTTTATTTGTGAATTTTTTGTAGGTACGGCCAAAATTTACAAACGCTTTTCCTGTTTCAGTCGGTTATCTCAGGCGTAGAAGGAAAAGGTATCATTCAGCCACTCCACCGCAAGCTTGACCCAGCGGTTGCGGTGTGCGCTGTCGGCGTCCACCTCCGGGGTGGAGATACTGGTGCCGTGGCGTCCCTTTTCAAACAGGTGCGCTTCGCATGGCACGCCTGCCTTGTGCAGAGCGTTCAGCAGCAGCAAGGTGTTTTCCACCGGGACAGTTTCGTCCTCCATGGTATGCCAGACGAACACCGGCGGTGTGGCCGGGGTGATCTTATCCTCCAGCGTAAAGCGCTGGTGGGCAGCAATGTCCTGCGTGCCTGTCAGCTGCACAAAGCTGCCCCGGTGGGCGTATTCCCCGGCGGTGACCACCGGGTAGGCCAGCAGCAGGGCGTTGGGGCGTGGCTGGTCTTCCATGCCGGGGATGTCCCACACTGCACCGGAAAGCGCCAGATGCCCGCCCGCCGAAAAGCCGCACAAAGCGATCTGATCCGGCAAAATATTCCACTGTTCTGCGTACTGCCGCACAAGGCCGATGGCCTGTGCCAGTTGCCGCATGGGCAGCGCATCCCGAGCGCTGTCCCCTACTGCGTAGTGCAGTACCGCCGTGTGGTACCCCGCCGCCGCAAATTGCAGCGCTACGGGGTCACCCTCCCGGGGGCTGACGTGGTTATAGCCGCCGCCGGGCACCACCAGCACCAGCGGACGCTGCCGGAAGTGCAGCATGGCCTCCACGCTCTCCCGCAGGTAGAGCGTCAGCGTACCGCCGCCGGTCAATTCCAGTTGCTCAAGCTGCATTCAGGCATCCTCCCTGTAAAATCCATACCGCCCCTCCGGATGCGCCGCAATAAATTCTGCGCACAGGTCGGCGCAAATGCGGCACAGCTCCGGGCAGGGGCGCTTTTTATAATAGTCTGCAGTGCGTTCCTCTGCCGCCGTGCCCCCAGTAGGAGCAGCGCCCGCCTTTGCCAGCAGTTCCCGGCAAATAATGCTACCGCCGCCGTTGCGGGTGCGGTACTGCTCTGCCGCCTGTTGCACCAGTGCGTACATCCGGGATTTATCCTTGGGGTCTGTGGGGTCGGCATAGACCATGCTCAGCACGGTCACCACGCCGCAGAACGCCCCGCACACCTCCCGCATCCGGCCAATGCCTGCGCCAAAGCCTGCGGAAAGGCGCAGCGCTGTTTCTTCGGTCAGGCCAAGCTGGGGTGCAAACGCCGCCACCACGCTCTGGCTGCAATTATAGCCCTTTAAAAACCATGCGTAGGCGGCATCGCCCTGTTTTGACATTTTCTCACATCCTTCCGGCATACTCGTTCCATTATAGCACAGTCCGCGCAAAAGTGGGAAAGACTTTGCAAGAAATTTTATTTTCCATATAAGAAACGAATCCGGAGCGCCGCTTCGCGCACAGGAGAACAAATTTTAACTTTTTATGAAAAGCCTTGATTTTCCCTGCAAGTCGTTGTATATTAGCACTCAGAAGTTATGAGTGCTAAGCATTCTGGCAGTTTACCGGGTACGGTGCACCAAATATGTGATAAAAGAGGTTTTGTATTATGGCCAAGAAAGAATTTCAGGCAGAGAGCAAAAAGCTGATGGACATGATGATCAACTCCATCTATACCAATAAAGAGATCTTCCTGCGGGAGCTGATCTCCAACGCTTCGGACGCCATTGACAAGCTGTATTATAAGAGCCTGACCGACACCTCCGTGGGCATGAACAAGGGCGATTTCCGCATCCTCATCACCCGCGATAAGGAGAACCGCATCCTGACCATTGAGGATAACGGCATCGGCATGACCAAAGAGGAACTTGAGCAGAATCTGGGCACCATTGCTCACTCCGGTTCTCTGGATTTCAAGAAGGACAACAAGGACGAGAACATTGATATCATCGGTCAGTTCGGTGTGGGCTTCTACTCTGCCTTTATGGTGGCCGATAAGCTGACCGTTATCTCCAAGGCTTATGGCTCGGACGAGGCATGGCAGTGGGAGTCCTCCGGTGTGGACGGCTACGAGATGACCCCCGCCCAGAAGGACACCGTTGGCACCCAGATCATTCTGCACATCAAGCCGGACACTGACACCGAGCAGTATGACAACTTCCTAGATGAATACGGCATTGTGGCCATCGTGAAGAAGTACAGCGACTATGTGCGCTACCCCATCCAGATGGAGCGCGAAAAGAGCCGTCAGAAGCCGGAACCAGACCCCAAGCCCGAGGACTACAAGCCCGAGTGGGAGACCTACACCGAGCTGGAGACCCTGAACAGCATGATCCCCATCTGGAAGAAGCAGAAGAGCGAAGTGACCGATGAGGAGTACAACAGCTTCTACAAGGATAAGTTCGGTGATTACGCTGACCCCGCCCGGGTCATCGTGAGCCGCACCGAGGGTACCGCCAACTACAATGCCTTGCTGTTCGTGCCCAGCCACCGCCCCTACGACTTCTACACCAAGGACTACGAGAAGGGTCTGGCGCTGTACGCTTCCGGTGTGCTCATTATGGAAAAGTGCGCTGACCTGCTGCCGGATTACTTCAGCTTTGTAAAAGGCATTGTGGACAGTCAGGATCTGAGCCTGAATATCAGCCGTGAGATGCTGCAGAAGGACAGCCAGCTGAAGCTGATCCATAACGCACTGGAAAAGAAGATCAAGAACGAGCTGCACGCCATGCTGAACAACGACCGTGCGAAGTACGAGGAGTTCTGGAAGGAGTTCGGCCGTCAAATCAAGTTTGGTGCTTATTCTGACTACGGAATGCACGCCGAACTGCTGCGCGACCTGCTGCTGTTCTGGTCTGCTAAGGAGCAGAAGATGGTCACCCTGCAGGAGTACATCGACAAGATGCCCGCAGAGCAGAAGTACATCTACTTTGCCGCAGGCGACTCCACCGACCGTCTGGCAAAGCTGCCCTCCGCAGAACTGGTGCTGGACAAGGGCTTTGACGTGCTGCTGCTGACCGAGGACGTGGACGAGTTCTGCCTGCAGATCCTGCACAGCTACCCCCGCAAGGATGCCGAGGGCAAGGACGGCACCGTGGAGTTCAAGAACGTGAACAGCGGCGATCTGGGTCTGGAGTCCGAGGAGGAGAAGAAAGCCGCCGAGGATGCCACTGCCGAGAACAAGGCACTGTTCGATGCCATGAAGGACGCGCTGAACGGCAAGGTGAAGGAGGTCAAGGTCTCCACTCGCTTGAAGGATCACCCCGTCTGCTTGAGTGCTGACGGCCCGCTGTCCATCGAGATGGAGAAGGTACTGTCCAAGCAGCCCGGCAGCGAGGGCGTGAAGAGCGACAAGGTGCTGGAGCTGAACGTGAACCACCCCGTGTTTGCCGCCCTGAAGGCCGCGCAGGAGGCTGGCGACACCGAGAAGCTGAACAAGTACAGCGCCCTGCTGTACGCACAGGCACAGCTGATCGAGGGTCTGCCCGTGGATGACCCCGCCGCTTATGCCGAGGCCGTTTGCAGCCTGATGAAGTAAACTTTTATGGAGAGGCCGTTGTGCATTTGCGCAGCGGCCTCTTTGCGGAAGAGATATTTTAATTTTGCGCTTGTCGTGGTCTGCGGACCGCTCCAAGCGCATTTTCACGAGAACATAAATACCCCCTTAACAAAAAGGCCGTGCTCCGCTATAATAGAGTGGAACGCGGTCTTATTTTTATTTTTCTGTGAAAGGAATCCTGTTTCATGGAGCCGAGAAAACATTATTTTGCAAAGATCCCCACCATTGCTATCTTTATCGTGATGGCGATGTCCGGGCCGTTGGGGGTGCTGTTGTTCATCCTGAAGGGCATCGACAATAAGATGCTGAAGGAAGAGCAGGAAGCCGCCCGCGCCCGGGGCGACTACCGCGCCGACCTTGGGCCGGAGCCCGACCGGAAGAGTGAGCCTGTTTACGGACACGATGTGCCTACCGAGGCGCAGAAAAGCGCCAAGCAATGGCACAAGAATATTGCCACCCTCTGCACCATCATGGGTGCGGTCTTTCTGCTTGCCGGCGTGACGAATGCGGTGGACGTCCTGGAGATCTGGCGGTTTTACCCGGGCTTCAGCGGCCTGTTCTCGAATATCGCCATGGTCATTGGCGGCGGCGGTGCACTGCTGACCGGCCTGCGGATGAAGAGCACCCGCAAGCTGGAGCGGCTGCTGGATAAAGTTGTGGGCGAGCGCGATAATATCCCCCTGCCGGAACTGTTTGCCGCCGCCGGGGTGGACGCTGCCCGGGGACGTGCTGCGGTGAAAAGCGCCATCGAGCACGGATACTTCGGCGCAGATGCCTACATTGACAACCGCACAGACACGCTGGTGGTGCGGGGTGCGGCACCACAGCCGAAAAAGCCCGCACCCGCTCCGGCACCTAAAGCTCAGCCCGCCGCAGAGGACGAGTACGCCGCCCTGCTGCGCCAGCTGCGAGAAGTGAACGATGCCATCCCAGACCCGGTGATGAGCCAGAAGATCTCCCGGCTGGAAGAAGTCAGCGGGCGCATCTTTGCGCTGGCGCAGAAGGACCCGGACAAAAAAGCACAGCTGCAAAAATTTATGAACTACTATCTACCCACCGCGCTCAAGCTGCTGAACACCTACGCCAGCCTTTCCGGGCAGGCGGTGGAGGGCACGAACATCACCGAGGCCAAGCACAGCATCGAGCGCAGCATGGACCTGCTGGTGACCGCCTTTGAAAACCAGCTGGACAAGCTGTTCCAAGCCGACGCGCTGGACGTGAACGCCGACATTGCCGCATTGGAAGGAATGCTGAACCTCGACGGCCTGACCGGCAGCGAATTTACCCGCTGAACCACACTCCCGCACCCGATGGCTGCATCGGTGCGGGGGTATTTTTTGTGCAAAGTGCAATTTTCCATCCCGTCTTTTTTGGGCGCTGCGCTCAAAATTCCGGGATTTGTGTGCATTTATGCCAAGCATTTCGATTCGTCCGAAAAACTTTTATTTTATTTGTTCGACAGCAGTCGATTGGACTGCACAGGCGCTTTTTGCAACTTTTCATCGAGATGCAACAATAACACATGGTTTTTTGCGTTGCGTTTGACTATTATAGAAGCAGCTACGGCAGCTGTGAACGGCTGCATCAACTTTTCCGATCATAATAGTAGGAGGAAATTTCCATGATGAAGTCCATTTCCACCTGGAAGCAGGAACTGACCGAGGGCGCACACGCTGCGCGTCTGGCTGCGCTGTACTGCTGCACCCCCGACAAGACCCCTGCACAGGCAGCCCGTTATACGGCTGTTCTGGACGGGTTAGAGACCACCTTCGGCGCACATACCGAGGCCGGTCTGTATAGTGCCCCCGGCCGCACCGAGATCGGCGGCAACCACAC
>ERZ773108.4024-NODE-4024-length-10621-cov-5.759890_pt1 | contig 10621 bp, 11 predicted proteins | sample MGYA00580570_ERZ773108 | MGnify/ENA primary metagenome ERZ773108 (study PRJEB29015, sample SAMEA2737840) | human gut metagenome | biome: human gut; feature: human-associated habitat; material: faeces | place: China | collected 2012 ...
ATTATTCAGCTCCAGAAGCTACCGTCAACGGCGGTTAAAAGTTTCGCCCGCCTTTTCAAAGGCGGTGGGGTCTTGGGGCGAAGCCCCGAGGCGCTTTCCGCAGAAAGCGAAATCTATTTGCCTACCAAAAATCAGGACGGGAACTTCAACAGTCCGGTGGACTGTTGAAGTATGGGAGACCCAATTAGGGGGCCTCCCAATGAACTTGCATCGCAAGTTCATAAAAGCAAAAACGGCAACACATGGGTTTAACCTGAACGACAAGTCGTTCAGCTATGGTTTTGTGCTTTTGATGATTGAAAATCATCAATTTCGCTGCGCGAAACCAGCCCAAGAACCACCTAAAAGGCGGCATCCGCCGCCTTTAGAAAAATTGAAATGAATGTAAAAATGTATTTATAAAAAGAATCGAGGCAGTTATCATGTCACCCAAAACGCAGAAAAATACAAAAACCATCATCGTCGGCGAAGGCCGCGGGTTCGACCGCATCCGCCGCATCACAGGCTACCTTGTCGGCACCACCGACCGCTGGAACGACGCCAAACGCGCCGAAGAACACGACCGCGTAAAGCACAGCCTGTAAGGCACGGCAAAATGGAAATCCGCATTTCCGGCATCGTGAACGATTCCATCGTGGACGGGCGCGGCATCCGCCTCACCGTGTTCACACAGGGCTGTCCGCACCATTGTCCCGGCTGCCATAACCCTCAAACGCATGATTTTGCGGGCGGCAGGGTGGAAGATACCGATGTCATCTTTGACATGTTCAAAAAAAATCCGCTGCTGCGCGGCATCACGTTTTCGGGCGGTGAGCCGTTCTGCCAGCCAAAGTCGCTTTTAGCGCTCGCAAAGCAGGTGCACGCCCTGCATAAAGACGTCACCGCCTATTCCGGCTGGACATATGAGCAGCTTGTTTCTATGCACAACCCCGATGTGGACGCGCTTTTAAATGCGTGCGACGTTCTGGTGGACGGGCCGTATATCGAACAGCAGCGCAATCTTGAGCTGCTCTTTCGCGGCAGCGAAAATCAGCGCCTTATCGATATGAACGCCACCCGCCGAAACGGACGCGTAACGCTTTTACAGCTCGATTATTAAAAAACTCCGCAAATTTCCTCTGATATGCGCTAAATCAATACCGCTATATCGAAAAAAGATGGGGGTAATTCATGATTTTGTAATTGATTATGCGGGGAACTTGTGGTAGAATAAAGACAAATGGGTTATTTTACATTTTATTTGCCTTTTTGGCGAAAGGAGAAATAACAATGACTAACAACAAGACAATTCTTGCTTGGATCGACGAGATGAAAGCTCTTGTCAATCCGGATCAGGTTGTTTGGATCGACGGCTCCGAAGAGCAGCTCGAAGAGCTCCGCAAGGAAGCAGTTGAGTCCGGCGAAATGATCAAGCTGAATCAGGAAAAGCTCCCGGGCTGCTACTATCACAGAACAGCTCCGAATGATGTTGCCCGTGTTGAGGACAGAACCCTCATCTGCTCCAGAAAAGAAGAGGACGCAGGCACGACCAACCATTGGAAAGAGCCGCAGGAAGCATACAAGATGCTGTACGATATTGCTCGTGGCAGCTACAAGGGCCGTACCATGTACGTTATCCCGTACTCCATGGGCCCGGTCGGTTCCCCGCTCGCTAAGATCGGCGTTGAGCTGACAGACTCCATCTATGTTGTTCTCAACATGTCCATTATGACCAGAGTCGGTCAGAAGGTCATGGACGTTCTCGGCGACAGCAACGACTGGGTAAGAGGTCTTCACTGCAAATGCGACGTTGACCCCGAAAACAGATATATCTGCCAGTTCCCCGAAGATAATACTATTATCTCCGTTAACTCCGCTTACGGCGGAAACGTTCTTCTCGGCAAAAAGTGCTTTGCGCTGAGAATCGCTTCCTACCAAGGTTGGAAAGAGGGCTGGATGGCGGAACACATGCTTATCCTCGGTCTTGAAAATCCGCAGGGCGACATTCACTACATCGCGGCGGCATTCCCGTCCGCTTGCGGCAAGACCAACCTTGCAATGCTTATTCCTCCCAAGTATCTTCGTGAAAAAGGATACAAGGTTTGGACTGTCGGCGACGATATCGCTTGGATGCGTATAGGTTCCGACGGCAGACTTTATGCAATAAACCCGGAAAACGGCTTCTTCGGCGTTGCTCCCGGCACGAACATGAAGTCCAACCCGAACGCCCTCATCTCCACGCATAAGGACACCATCTTCACCAACGTCGCCCTCGACCTGAGCGACAACACCGTGTGGTGGGAGGGCCTGAACAAGACCCCGCCCGCCCGCGCGATCGACTGGCGCGGCCGTCCCTGGACGCCGCAGAGTCCCGAAAAGGCGGCGCATCCCAACAGCCGCTTCACCGCGCCCGCCCGCAACTGCCCCTGCCTCAGCCCCGAGTTTGACAATCCCGAGGGTGTGCCCATCAGCGCCATCATCTTCGGCGGCCGCCGCGCCAAGACCGCGCCGCTGGTCTACCAGTCCTTCAACTGGCAGCACGGCGTGTTCGTCGGCTCCATCATGGCGTCGGAGACCACCGCCGCCGCGACCGGTCAGGTCGGCGTCGTGCGCCGCGACCCCATGGCGATGCTGCCCTTCTGCGGCTACCACATGGGCGACTACTGGCAGCACTGGCTGGATATGGGCAAGAAGATCCCGCACCCGCCCAAGATCTTCAACGTCAACTGGTTCCGCACCGACGACGAGGGTCACTTCGCCTGGCCCGGCTTCGGCGACAATATGCGCGTGCTGCAGTGGATCATCTCCCGCGCGGACGATGAGATCGGCGCGGCGGAGACCGCGCTCGGCTACGAGCCCAACACCCACGACATCGACATGGAGGGCCTCGAGATGTCCATGTACGATATGCGCCGCCTGCTCTCCGTCGACCGTGACCTTTGGCTGCAGGAGTGCTCCGACGCCCGCGCCTACTACGAGAAGATCGGCAAGGTGCCCGAGGAGCTCTACGAGGAGCTTGACGCCCTTGAGATGCGTCTCAACCGCGGCTACAAGAGAAAGTAACACCGAAAAACACAACAAAGGACGCTGCCCAGCGGGCAGCGTCCTTTTGAGCTTAGCGTGATTCGTCCGCTTCGGCAGCCTCCGCGGCGGCCTCGCGCGCCGCGGTCACGGCGTCAAGCACCTCCTGCAGCGTCATGCCCTCGCCGGTGAGGTCGGCCTCCAGCACCGGATCGAGCGGCACACAGAGGTACATATTGTTGCCGTAAACGTATGCGCCGGTCGTGACGGCGACGGCGCGGCCGTATTCGTTGAGCAGCGCGCCGCCGCTCGAGCCGCGCGAGATGGTCGCGTCGCTGACGATGCAGGGCAGCGTCGAAAGGTCGGCCTCGTGCGTGGTAGAGCTCACGATGCCCCGGCTCATGGCGAGACCCAACCCCAGCGGATTGCCGAGCGCGTAGACCGTGTCGCCCATGCGCACCTCCTTCGCGCCCGCGAGCGCGATGGCGTGAAAGCGCGGAACGGTCTCGCCCTCTGTGGTCGTGCGCGCGATGCGGATAACGGCAAGGTCGATGTCGGCGTCGTAGTAGATCACGCGCTCGATCGCGCACGCTTCGCCCGTGATGAGCGTCGCGCGCCCGCTGATCGCGCCGTCGATGGAGTGGTAGTTCGTCACGGCAAGACCGTCCGGCGAGATGAGGAAGGCGCTGGCGTTGGCGGTCGGTTCATCGGCCTCGATGGCCTCCTCGTCCGCGAAAAGGTCAAGGCAGAGAATGGCGGAGAGGTGGCGGTCGGCGGCCTCGCGGGCGGTCAGCGTCTCGCGGCGCAGACCGAGCGCGTCGACGGCCGCGGCGGTGCAGAGTCCCTTCGCGAGCAGACCGTCGAGCAGCGTGCCGCCGTCCTTCGCGGGATAGGTCAGCGCGGCGAGCGCCGTTTCAAAGAGATCGCCGCGCGTGAGCGTGCCCTCGAGCGGACGGGAGATAAGGCCGATGCGCAGCGCGGTCCGCGCCGCGCTGCTTCCAAGCTCAGAGCCGCAGCCGAGCGCGCGCAGCAGCATGGCGCACCAGAGCTCTGCGTCCAGCGCGCCGCCGGCGTGGTATTCGCTCCAGTCGATCAGGTCATGAAAGGCGCAGTAGTTCACTGCGCTCCGCGCCCAAGAGGGAATACCCGCCCAGCCGCAGCTGCGGCGGTCGGCCTTTGCGGCTTTCTCCGCGCCGAGCAGGCGCACGAGCAGCGCGGCGGCCTGCTCCTGCGTCGCGGGCTTCTCTGTGGCATAGCTGGCTCCGGTGCCGGTCACAAGACCGAGGGACGCGAGCGCCTCCGCGGCGCGCGTGCCTTCGCCCTCCAGCGCCTGTGCGGCGGGGAGCAGAGAGATCGTCAGCGCGAGCGCGCAGACGAGGGACAATAGTTTCTTTTTCATGGGATACCTCCGATGCTTGCGAGTCTGCCGCCATTATGACACACTTCTCGCCAAAGGGCAACTCTTTTCCGCCGCGGGCGGACATAGGCGGCGGGCGCGCGGCATAGGTATGAGAAGATCATTCTGCATGGAGGCCGCCCTATGAAAAAGCTCGCCGCGCTGCTGCTCAGCGCTCTGTTCCTGCTCCCGCTCACCGCCTGCCGCACGAAGGAGACCGCCTCCCGCGCGGAGACGGTGCAGGAGCGCTATGCCGCGCTCACGTCCTACACGGCTGCCGCCGCGGTCGAGCTTGCGGACGAGGAGGAGAACGTGCGCTATACGCTCCGCTTCGATGCCGACGCGGAGGAGACAAAGGTCACCGTCCTCGCGCCGGAGCTGCTCGCGGGCGTGACGGCGCACCTCGCCGCCGATACGCTCAAGCTCGAATACGACGGCCTTGTGCTCGACGCGGGTGGTACGCCGGGCGGCGTCAGCGCCGTGACCTGCGTGCCCCTCGCGCTCCGCGCCGCCGGGGAGGGCTGGCTGACCGAGCGCAGCGAGGAGGAGATCGAATACGGCGGCGGGACGGTCCGCGCCCTGCGGCTGTGCTTCGAGAGCGAGGCGGGCGGCGAAACGATCCAATGTACGCTCTGGTTCGGCGCGGACGACGCGCCGCTGCGCGCGGAGATCGCGGAAAAGGATAAAATTACCGCATATATGGAGTTTACGAGCTTTGCTTTTTGTGATACAATAGCGGCGGACGAAAGCGAAGCCGGCGGCTGAGCGTTTCTCCCTGCCGCGCGGAACGCCTTGCGTTACACTTGGAAGGAAAGCAGTGAACTTATATGGAGAGTACACTGAAGCGCACATGGGCGGAGATCAGCTTGGATAACCTCACCCATAATTTTGAGACCATTCGCCGTCAGGTCGGACCGAAGGCGAAGCTCCTCGGCGTGGTCAAGGCGGATGCCTACGGTCACGGCGCGGTGCGCGTGGCGAAGCATCTTGAAAGGCTCGGCGCGGGCTATCTCGCCGTGTCGAACCTCGACGAGTGCGAGGAGCTGCGCGTGAACGGGATCACGCTCCCCATCCTGATGCTGGGCTTCACGCCCGCCGATCAGGCCGAGCGCATCCTGAAAAACGACATGACGCAGGCCGTGCCGAACCTCGCCATCGCCGAGGCTTATTCCTCCGCCGCGGTCCACGCGGGCGGAACGATGAAGGTCCACATCAAGCTCGACACCGGCATGGGCCGTCTCGGCTTCCAGTGCGACGACGCGCACTTCGACGCGAGCCTGCGCGACATTCTGAAGATCCTCACGCTTCCGGGACTGGACGTGGAGGGCGTGTTCACGCACTTCTGCGTCAGCGACGAGGCGGCGGACGAGTGCGTGGAATTTACGAAGATCCAGCACGACCGCTTCCTGCGCATGATCGACGCCGTGGAAACGCAGGGCAATTTCCGATTCCGCCTGCACCACTGCTGCAACGCCGGCGGCATCGCCAGCTACCCCGAGTGGGCGTGGGACATGGTGCGCTGCGGCATCATTCTCTACGGCACGGGCGACCTTGCCGAGCGGATGGGCATGAAGCCCGTCATGACGGTCAAGACCACCGTTTCCACCATCAAGGACTTTGACCCCGACACCTCCATCAGCTACGGCCGGCAGTTTTTCACGACAAGACCCAGCCGCATCGCGGTGCTGCCCATCGGCTACGCCGACGGCCTTTTCCGCGCCCTCTCCGGCAAGCTGCGCGTGCTCACGCCCTACGGCGAGGCGCAGCAGGTCGGGCGCATCTGCATGGATATGTGCATGATCGACGTGACCGACCTCCCGCAGCTCAGGGTCGGCGACGAGATCGAGGTGTTCGGCGAGCATCAGCTCATCGAGACCGCCGCCAAGCAGTGCGGCACCATCAGCTACGAGCTGCTTTGCGCCGTCAGCAAGCGCGTGCCGCGCTATTATTACCTCGGCGGCAAATGCGTTGACCGCAATCTCCAGCTCCTCGGATAAGCACCGCCCCCGCGCGCCGCGCATAGGATAGCGTGGGCGGGGGAGCGGAGAAATTCGGTACGCTCCGTATAAATCCCGCCCGAGTGTGGGAGAATGAAAGTGACCGGCCGCGAAGGACGCGGCGGGAACTTCTTCTCGGAGTGTGAACGAAGCGTGGATACCAATGTCAGACGAGGCGATATCTATTACGCCGACCTCTCTCCCGTGGTCGGGAGCGAGCAGGGCGGCGTGCGTCCGGTGCTCATCATTCAGAACGACACCGGCAACCGCCACAGCCCGACGGTGATCGCCGCCGCGATCACGTCCCAGACGAACAAGGCGAAGCTGCCGACGCATATCGCGCTCTCTGCGCCGGACCACGGTCTGCCGCGCGACAGCGTGGTCCTGCTCGAGCAGGTGCGCACGCTCGACAAGCGCCGCCTGCGCGAGCGCATGGGCCGTGTGGACGGCGAGCTGATGGAGCGCATCGACGCCGCCATCGCGGTGAGCTTCGGGCTTGGCAATACGCAGCTGATCTGAAAAGGCCCGAAAGAAGGGGGCGGCGCGTCCTCTTCTTTCGCGGCGGCTTTTGCCGCGACATACCCCCTGTACAAAAGAAAAGGAAGGTACATCATGAAAAAGACTCCTCACGCGCTCACACGGCTCTTTACGCTCCTGCTCGCGAGCCTGACGATCCTCTCAATCTCTGTCGCCGCGGCGGGGACGGCTGGCTCCTCGTCCGATCCGCTCGTGACGCTCAGCTATCTCAACGAAAAGTTCCTGCCGGAGCTCATGACCAGGGTGGACGAAAAGCTCGCCGCGCGCACGGACACGGCCTCGAAAGAGCTGCGCGCGCAGGTGGACGCCGACATCAAACGGCTTGAGGAGAAGTACGGCTCGCAGACGTCGAACGAGGGCGCGAGCGCCGGCACGGCGGACAGCTTTGCGGTCGTCACGATGACGAACGGACAGGTCCTCTACGGTGCGATCGGCTGCGAGGTCATGCTGCGCGTCGGCACGGCGTCGGTCGTGTCGCCCTCCAGCCCGGGCCTCATTGACTCGACCGGCGGCACGACGCTGGACAACGGCGCCGGCCTGACGAAGAACCATCTTTACATGATGACGATCTCCGACCGCGGCGTCAAGGCGACTGCGGCGACGACCAAGCTGCTCGTGCGCGGCACCTATGAGGTCAAGTAAAAACCGAAATAAGCAAGGCTGCCTGTGCATAGAGTGTACAGGCAGCTTTTTTGTGGGGAGGCGGGAGCATGGACGATCAGGCGGTCTGGCGGCGCGGCGCGCCGGTGCGCTTTCCGAGCGCCCGCTGGGAGCTGACCTTTTCCCGCGCCCTGCGGCGCGAGAACGGCGGACGGTTGGAGCTTGCCCTGCCGTATTCGCCCGCGCGGCCCTGGCCGCTCCCGGAGCTGTTCTGCTTCGCGCGGCTGGAGAGCATCGGCGGAGAGCTCCACATCATCTACGCCTTTGACCGAAGGAAGGCCCCTATATTTTGAAAAAACTGAAAATTATGTCTACCATTTTACAAAAGACTGTGCTACAATAACAATGGAATTCTGCCAAAACCAAAGAAAATGAGGTGCGAGCCCATGAAATGCCCCTACTGCGGTTACAAGGAAAGCAAGGTCGTCGACTCCCGCCCGGCGGAGGAGGGCAGCAGCATCCGCCGCCGCCGCGAGTGCCTGTCGTGCGAAAAGCGCTTCACCACCTATGAAACGGTGGAGAGCCTGCCGATGGTCGTCATCAAGAAGGACGGCAGCCGCCAGAGCTTCGACCGGAGCAAGGTCCTGCGCGGCATGATCCGCGCCTGCGAAAAGCGCCCCGTGTCGTTCGACGAGCTCGAGCGCATCAGCGAGGAGATCGAGCAGAACCTGCAAAACTCCCTCGAACGCGAGGTCTCGACCGAGGCCATCGGCGAGCAGGTGATGGACAAGCTGCGCAGCGTGGACGAGGTCGCCTACGTCCGCTTCGCCTCCGTCTACCGCCAGTTCAAGGACATCGACACCTTTATGCACGAGCTCAACAAGCTCCTTGCGGACAAGACGTAAGGCGACACCGCACAATTGCGTCTTCGTGCTTCGGCGAATTGCGCAATGCTGCCTTAAAGAATATTCTTGATCGAAATTTCCTCCATCTCGTTGAGCAGCCGCAGCTGCGTGAGCAGCTCGGCGGTGTTGGCGCGGAACTCTGCGCCGTCCCCGCTTTCGGCGAAGCTGTGCGAAACGGCGAAAAGCGCCTCCGCCGCGTCCAGCTCCGCGTGCTCGACCATGATGTGAAAGTAGGTCTGCCGCGCGTCCCAGGAGGCGTACACCGCGCCGAGCGCTTCGCGCGCCCCCTCCCAGTCCTCCGCCTCGGCGGCGGCAAGGGAGGCTTCCACACCCGCGCACCAGCCGTCCACGCTTTTTGAGACGTAACGCGCGTTGGCCATCGCGCCGCCGAAGAGCAGCGCGAGCACCAGCAGGGGAGAGAGCCAATGCCTCATTTCGCCCCCTCCTTTCCGATGCAGAGGATCTTGCCCGCGTCGTCGATGGTGAGGAGCAGCACCTCCGAGGGGCTGCGATAGCCGCGCGAGGAAAGCTCCCGCGTGAGCCAGCCGCGCGTCAGGCCGCGATAGGCAAGGCCGCCGTCGAGCACGCGCCCGTCGTTGATGAGCACCTGCGGGAGGAAAAGATCGTCCTTCACCGCGCGCCCAAGCTGCTTCGGCGTCGCCGGCTGCTCGGCGGGGTAGAGCAGCACGGAGAGCTGCCCGTCCGTCTCTAAAATGGCGTACTTCACCGTCGTGAGGTCGGTCACGCCCTGACTGCGCAGCGCCTCGATGAGCTCGTCGAGCGTGAAGCGGTTCGCCCGCATGGCGGCTTGCTGTAGGATACCGTCCTTGATGAGCGTGGTCGGGCTGCCGCACACGAGCCGCCGCAGCCGGATGGAGCGCATACAGCCATACGAGAGCAGCATCGACAGCGCGAGCAGCGTCACGATCGGCACCACGCCGTTGAGCAGCGGGATGCCGAAATCCTGCATCGGCACGGCGGCAAGGTCGGAAATGAGCATCGTGAGCACCAGCTCGGTCGGCTCCAGCTCGCCGATCTGGCGCTTGCCCATCAGCCGCAGACCGAGCATGATGATGAAGTATAAAAGGATCGTGCGCACAAAAGCGGTGACCATGGCGGAGCCTCCCATAAGGATTTTTCGCCTTATTTTGCCCCGTGTGGGAACATTTTATTGCCTTCCTCCGTCATATCCTGACGGTGGAGATAGATTCCATTTTCAAAGCACAGACAAAGAAAGGAGTTTTCGGCTCAAAACCGACAAAGCGCCATGAGCCTCCCTCGCGGAGGACGACGAGGCGGGAGGTGATCGAATTTTCGGCGGATGCCTCCCCGTGCGGTTCCGGCGCGCACACAGCCGACAAATACGCGGGCGACCGCGGAACAAAGGGACTGTGACGGAACGGAAAAGGTGAAATCTCTGTGCGTTTCCCCTTTTGATCGCGCAGGGCGTATTGCGCCCTGCGGCGGAGCCCTGCGCTCCGCAGAGACTTTTGTGATCATAAAGGAGAACTTTTTTATGTGTGGTATTGTTGGATACGTCGGCAGCGAGCAGGCTGCCCCCATTTTGCTCGACGGCCTCGCCCGTCTGGAATACCGCGGCTATGACAGCGCCGGTATCGCGGTCGTTTCGCCGCGGCATGAGCTTCAGGTCAAAAAAACCGTGGGCCGGCTCAAGGCATTGAGCGACCTCGTCCACGGCGGCGCGGATGTGGAGGGCACCATCGGCATGGGCCATACCCGCTGGGCGACCCACGGCGCGCCGAACGACGTCAACTCCCACCCCCACGTCAGCGAGAACGGCAAGTTTGCCGTCATCCACAACGGCATCATCGAAAACTATGTCGAGCTGCGCGATTTTCTTATATCCAACGGCTATAAGTTCATCTCCGACACCGACACCGAGGTGGTAAGCCAGCTCGTTTCGTTCTACTATGCCGAGTGCGGCAATGCGCTTGAGGCGGTGTTCCGCGTGCTGCGCCGCATCGAGGGCGCGTATGCGCTGGGCATACTGTGCGTTGACGAGCCTGAGCATTTCATCGCCGCGCGCAAGGATGCGCCGCTGCTTATCGGCTACGGCGAGGGCAGCAACTACATAGCAAGCGACGTCACCGCGATAATAAAGCACACGCGCGACGTTTCGTATATGGAGGACGGCGAGGTAGCCGTCATCTCCGCCGATAAGGTGC
>ERZ773108.4028-NODE-4028-length-10612-cov-2.757223_pt1 | contig 10612 bp, 8 predicted proteins | sample MGYA00580570_ERZ773108 | MGnify/ENA primary metagenome ERZ773108 (study PRJEB29015, sample SAMEA2737840) | human gut metagenome | biome: human gut; feature: human-associated habitat; material: faeces | place: China | collected 2012 ...
GTGTACGGCGGTTCGAATCCGCCAGGAACCTCATAAAACCCTTTCAGATGATCTCTGAGAGGGTTTTTCTTTTCTCTTAATCCAAAATGTTCCCACTTTGTTCCCAGCTTTTGGTTAATATCATGATATAAGGATGGTGTTTTGAGAGGAAGGCTGTTTTTTATTCTTCTATTTCTTTTATTCTTTCGATTTGTTTATTCAAGAAGTAATCAGTGTAAAGAGAATATTCTCCAGTTTCGCAAAAAGATATTAATCCTTTCTTGTAGTTCAAGACATTAAAATAGCAAGATTCTTAACTTCGCTATGATAAAGCTCAGAAAGCTTTGATAAAGGGCTTTCGATGATGAATGCAGCTTTATTTATTTGTTCTTCATTAAATATCTGTTTCATGTATTCCAATTGTCTCACTATTGTTTTTATCCTTGACCGACCCTTGACATCATTAGGGGAATTTGTCGGAAATGGCGGTATTTCATCTAAATTGAAATCCTAAAAGGGACTTTGGAGATATTTACTGGTTTATTTTTTTTTCTTCTCTCCAATAATCGTAATACTGCATGGGATTCCACCTTTCAGCATTTCTGCGTGGATAATGACCGGATTGGCATACATACCGTTCTGACATTCTATGCTAATTTTACCATTTTTGTCAGTTTGTATAGTAGGATTCCAATAAAGTGTACGGCGACGATGGTTGACATTTGCAGTCGGTATTTTGTCTTTGTAGACAGGAGAATAGAAAGCTAATGGGCGAGAATATCCTTGGATTATTGTACGACGTGTTCCATGGGCAGCCTTCATTGACTTTTGCGTTAATCTGCTATAATTGGAGTCAAAATGCGGAGTTATGTAGAATAAAGCATATTGTCCGAATCTTGAAAAATCGATATTGACGTTTACATTATTGTTGATTCCTGATGATTTCTTTCTAAAAAGGGGGTCTGATTTGGCCTTTTCAGTATCGTCTAACGATATTTTTTTCTTTGCAGCATCTCCATAAAGATAGAAACTGTCATCAAAGGTACGTGGGGGATTCATTGCTGTCATCATGTCTTTTACATTTTGTCCTTTTGTCATATTTGAACCGTGTATTGAATTAAGCACTTCATTAGTATACGAATTGCTTCCTTCGCATATCATAATCTGTTTTATACCATCTATCTCATTCCACAATGTCCAAGCAGTTAAAGTATCAAGTACTTGTTTGCCAACAATGAGACAGATTGTTTTCTCTTTATATCGTGAGCTTCCGTCTTGCACATCGTATGAAAAGTTAGGATTCACTTTACTAAGCAAGTCGGGTATAGTATTAATTACTATTCCCTGATCGCGTAATTCATCAACCAATCGCGTTACATCATAGTATGCGTCTACGCTTTTCTCGAATACTTGAGTAGTGATGTTCTTATTTTTTCTTTTTTTTGCTATTTCCACTTCGCTCAATAAATAGGTGTTGTTAGTTTTGCTAATAGAATCTACATATAGCGAGTCTATACGGTTGGAAAGGGTGATCCATGAGTTTTTGTCCATCCACTGTGGATGTTCTTCTTCATAGCTGAAGGCACGTGGGGTAGGGGCGAAGTTACGGTCGAGCATAACAGAAGCATCTTTCTTATGTTTAGATCCCCTACGGCGTATCTGGAATACTGCTTCTACTTCTCCTTCAAAACTAGTAACCGGAAGTTGAAATTTGCCGTTTTCATCTGTAAACGTATTTCCTGCTACAAATGTATTGTCCACTTTAGCCATGACGCTTACCTCCATATCTTTCATTTCTTTTTTTAATAGAGAAGAACGAATCTGTCCTTGTAGTAACAACTCTTTTTCAGCTGACTGTTGAAGTAGCTTTTCATTTTTACCGGAAATAAGTTGTGATAAGTCATATTGACGCCAACCGTGAACCATGAGCAAAACATCAAGTTCTTGCAATTTGCGAAGTGTAATATCTGCAAAATAATACCCCGGTTTATCAATATATCCTTTTAAACCGGATGTTAATAACATATCTGTAAATATATTATTATCATATTCTGCATAATCCGAACGTATAGCATCTCTTACTGATATGGATAAAGAACCTTGTAAAGGATTTCCTTTTTGATCTGTTACTTGTATTTCGCAGCGAATTGGTTCGAAAGGCCGGTAAATGTCTTTAATTCCATTTAATTGTATTGAATTCAATTTATTGGGTTGCACAAATGTAAATCGTTCGCACAGCATATTCCCGGTTTTGTCTAGTAGACTGACTTGGTATATGCCTCCGGGAAGATCGCGCGTTTTAAGTAAGAAAGTTTGATTTCCACCTGATCTCATTCGTAGTATCCAATACGAATAGGGGCGACCTTCATGACTTATGAATGCTACAATGTCTGCATCCGGGGTATTCTCATTGCTCAATACGTTACCTACAATAGCTCCGCTTGAATTATTCACGTTCAATACATATCCGGCGGAAAGGGCGTCCGGTAGATTGAATTTATATTCTTTTTCTTTATAAGTTACTTTAGCTACTGCTGGTTTTTCTTCGGGTGTATAAGTGAATATTCCCATTCCGTCATGTAGGGTTTTTATTTCTGTCAGCTTTTCCCCGTCTTTCGTATAAATGGCACCTTCAAGGATAACATTACCATCTTCTCTACTTTCAGCTTTAAATGCCACACGAGAAGAGATGCCTTTCACGAGTGTTCCTCCTTCGGGAAAGAATTGGATAGCAAGTTTATCTGTCACATTTTTCGGTCGCTGTTTCATGGAAGGATTCAGATTATAGGTCGAAATCCTCCGTTCTGGTCTTTCTTCTTGTGCAGACTGATAGATCGGGAATGTACGTGAGAAGTAAGAAGGTTCGCTGAATGCGAGCATCCAACGGGTGTAAGCTCTGATTTCATAATAGCCGGACATGGTACTTTCATTCAGGATTATCTGTCCATGTCCTTCACCGCTATTCAATTCAATGATTTGGCGTTGGGTAATATGCCCTGTCTGGTCGAGCATTTCTACATAAAGGGGTTTGCTGATGGTGCTTGGCATATTGTTCTCAGCATATACCGTGTAGGCTTTAAACCATATAGTATCTCCTACATAATAACTACTATTATCAAAATGCAAGTATACCTTCTCACGTGGGTATGTGTCAGCAAAAGCAACGGCATTATCGAAGAACTGTTTGAAGATGATGTCGCTGCTAGCGTTTTGTGAACGGAGAAACAAAATGCTATGTAGACTGCAAAATAGAATTAAAAGTATTCGTTTCATTATTGTGACATGTAAGGTTGTTAATCATAGCTAAACTCATTGCAACTAAACATGATATAAATTTCTTTGCTTGTATATTTTTGATAGATACCGTGTCGCACTGCAGTTTTAAATTCTTCCGAAACATTGCCTGCGTATTCAGCTGTTATGAGATATTCTCCAGTCTTCCTAAATTTTGGAACAGTAACTTCATATCTTCCGCCTACTAATTGGGGAAAAACTAAATATCCATCAACAAGCACTCTTACAGAAAAAGATGAGCCACACTTAGGATCATTAATTATGAATTTTAGTGATTCCATATTGTTGAAATCCTGTGAATTATAACCATAAGGGTTATTATAAGTTGGCTGATTGTAATCTTTATAATGCCATCCAGTTGCAAGGTTTTTATTGTACCATTTTTCTTTATCATTAATACTTTTATCTGCTTTCCCTGGGAAATCTTTATGCAACAATCTATATCTAAACTGAACTCTAGTAGGCAAATGTGTAGCATTTAAATCCATAGGATCTTGAAATCCATTGACTTTCACTATTCCATAATTATAATTCCCCGGGCCCCCTTCACCTAAATAACGCCAAGGAAATGCAGTAGTACCACTTATTAGCCTATGTTGTACTTGCATATATTGATAATCCATCCAATTAGCTTCTGTAATAGGAGGATAACAAGTCCAAATAATGGTCATATAATATATGCAAGTATCAGGACCATGTCCAGAAGGAAAATCACGACAGGATACCTGATATTCATATAGAGCAGGTAGCGCACCTTCTCTATCTTTCCACCAATCCATCCCCTCTTCATATTCTTGTTTAGTGAAGAATGCATTAGTAGCAGACGTTGAGTTGGATATTGTGTTGTCTTTACCAAGCATAGTACTATCTGTTGCTACATCTGAACTTATTAAAGTATTGCTTTCGTTTAAGAGAGTTTGTTCTATTCCTTTTATTTCAGTGACAGCAATAGTTTGCAAATCATTATTACATGCAGCAAATAGTGCATAAAATAATAATGCAAGCAATGAGCCGGAAAAATAATTAATTGTTTTCATAACTACTGGATTTTAAATAATGTTACTATTTTTCGGACTTTAAGGCGTTGTGTAAAATATGTTTTTGTTATTTGCTTGGATCTCTTTAAAGTATTTAAAATTGTTGGTTTATTCTCTGACCTTTAATATAGATAAAAAAATGACGTAAAAAAAATAATCCTGTCTTATTTATATATGTTTAATATCTTCTTGAAGTTTTGTATCGATAACTCTCCTTCAATTGCTCTTATTGTATCCATATCTATTCCTCATGGCATTACTATAATGTTTAAAATTGACCATATATATCCTGCCAGCGTAAAACCGGTGTAACGGAAGAGTTTTCTCGCAGTGTGTACATAGCTTTAGTTCCAATCTGTCTACTATAACCCGGTTCCTGAGCTTCCGCTTCACCAGATCACAGGATATATACATTCTCTTGTAACATATCTTCGACAATAAGCTATAGATCGCTTCCTGTATTTAGCAAAATGAGTGCAATCCGGCCGGGATGATGTTTGATGTATGTCATGGCCTTTCAGTTGTCGTTTGATGAGATTTTCAAACGGGGACAAACGGACTGCAAGAATGATAGAAAGTATTTCTTTGATGAATGTTGGCATCATTCCCGTATATCCTGTCAAAGATTCGGATATACTGAATTACAGAAAAGGACTGATAGCGTTTTATGAAATGGAAGACTACAGCCTATATACTGATTATTTTCTGGATAGACAGATTGAACGAATTAAGGAAATAGAATAATTCTTTGCTTACTCGTTTCAGCTTTTCTAAAATTATCCCATAAATACTGTTTATGCTGTTGAGGTGTCAAAAGTTTGCTAGGGAAAAATAAGGATTTGCTAATATGGAGGCAATATTTAGAATTAAAATGCGTAAAGATTATGCAACCAAGGATAGGAAGCGACCAATCTCTTAATATTTTTTATCAAGCCCTGACATTGGAATATCGTAGTACTGAACCTTGTAGTTGTTATAATAAGGCGATTGATGAAATTTGCAGGAGGAGCTACATAGAAAAAGAGGAATTTTGTCGATAGTTGCTCTCATTACATTCATTAATGGTATTATTAAAGCCTGTTCTTTTACCTTTCTGAAATATATTTTGTATTTTTGTTATATATTATTGGAGATATGAAAATTAAAGATAAGATAACTCAGAGTCTTGCAAGTATAACTGTTGAATTACAGGAAATAAGTCCTGATTTTTATGTTATAGGTGCATCTGCTATGATTTTATCAGGTATAGAGGTCGGAGAAACTGCTGATATCGATATTTTGACTACCGAAATGAATTCATGCAAATTGCAACACTTGCTAAAAACATATATGGAAATATCTCCGGAAACAAAAGAGGATGATTTGTTTCGTTCTAATTTTGCCAGATTCAAACTTCCTTTAATGGATATTGAGGTCATGGGGGATCTTCAAATTAAGAAAAACGATATTTGGCAGTCTGTTTGTGTAAAAGAATATGAGGAAATATTCATTGGGAATTTAATTATCAAGATACCAACTATAGAAGAGCAAAAAAGAATCTTATCTCTTTTTGGCAGAGAGAAAGATTTAAAGAGGATTTTAATACTAAATCACTATCTCTTATGAAACTATAACTATTATATTCAGCCAAAATGGCAGAGTGCACCGTTAAGATCGGTTGATTGATGATATCTAATTTAAAACGAATGCGTATATGAATACAGATTTTGTAAACTTAACAAAGGAAAACCTCAGTGATGAGCATCTATGCTGCATTATTCGCAGTAAAAAGCCTCATGCAGGTATTGACGCGAAGCGGCAATGGCTTTCCGACAGACTAAATGAAGGTCATGTTTTTAGAAAGCTAAATGCAAAAGCTACGGTTTTTATTGAGTATGCACCTCTTGAGACAGCTTGGGTTCCCATCATTGGTGATAACTATTATTATCTGTATTGCTTATGGGTCTTAGGAAGTCCTAAGGGGAATGGGTATGGAAGAGCTTTGATGGAATATTGCCTGACAGACGCCAAAGAAAAAGGCAAATCCGGTGTTTGTATGCTTGGCTCAAAGAAGCGGAAGAACTGGCTTTCTGACCAATCGTTTGCGAAGAAATTCGGTTTTGAAGTTGTTGATGCGACTGATAATGGATATGAACTGCTTGCACTTTCTTTTGACGGGACAATGCCGAAATTTGCGCAAAACGCGAAAAAAATGAAAATTGAAAGCGAAGATCTGACTATTTATTATGATATGCAATGCCCTTATATTTATCAAAAGATTGAAATGGTAAAACAGTATTGTGATACAAATAACGTTCCTGTATCTTTAATTCAAGTGGATACACTCCAAAAAGCGAAAGACCTGCCTTGTGTTTTCAATAACTGGGGCGTTTTTTATAAAGGAAATTTTGAAACAGTGAACTTACTTTTAGATGTCGAACATTTAAAGAGAATACTTAAAAAATAAATAAGCAGATGCAGATAATGATGGATTAATGAGATAGGGTTATTCTCTGTTTTATTTATCCTGTCTCTTTATTTTTTTTTGTTTCTGAAACGATAAGCGGATCAATAACCAGGCGATTAAGAGACAGATCACGATGGCAGTGAAAACTCCTTTGCGATAAGAATCCTCCAGCTGAATGCTGCATTTTACACTGTCGATATTGGTATCGACCGGATGTACCCATACACTGGTCAGAGGTGTTTCGTATTCCTTTCCGTTTGCCTTGATGGATGCCAGAGGTAGTTTGGTGTTTCCTGGCTTCTTGAAACGTATGCGGTAGCTGAATCCCTGCTCGTAGATATTTGTCAATATGCCGTTTTTTACTGTATGACCGGCTTTGTGTGGTGTTGCTCCTTCAACTGTTTCTATAAGCGTTCCGAAGTCGGGTGGAGATACAGAATCGAAATCGGCTGTGCTGATGTATTTTAATTCAAGCTCTTGTCCTGCTTTGGCTCCATTGCGGGGAGTGTCCAGTTCCATATAGAAACGTTTTGTTTCTTGGGCAAAACTTTTTAGTCCTATAGGCAAACTGATAGTGATAAACAATATAATTCTTATTAGTTGTTGGATAATGTATGCATGCATATTCCTTATGTGAGATATAATTATAAATGATGAAAAAAATATTGTTTACTTTCGGTTTGCCTATTTCTGCTTATCTATTTTTAGCCGATATAAAATTCAGTCGGGATTAGTTTGAAATCAACAAATTGATTTTCTACCGGGGCGGACTTTAATAGAAAAGGGACGATGCCATCGGATGGTAAAGCCTTGCGTGGCAGTGCTGTCTGTTTGTCGAATTTATAGGTGGCACACCATGCGTTGGCGTCACCACATACACTTTTGCCGATACGAAAACAGAATTCGCTGGTATCATCGCGTAATGTCTGTATTAGTTTGCGGCAATCACCGGGGATTTGGTCGGCATCTTGCAATACATTTATTTCTTCTGCTATTTGTTTTAGCCATTCGGTGTCGTGAATGTGTTTTTGATCAAGTGCAAAAACAAATACGGCAGGATAATAATCGTTATTACCGGGCATCCATAGGGCGGTATTAGCTTGCACTACCGCGGCATAAACAATAGGAGCCTCGGTATATTTTCTTTTCCAACGATCTTTGAATAGCCAGGGGGCGCTGCCTGCCATAGCTTTGAAAAAAGAAGTGCTCATGTCACGTGGTGTCTGCAGGTAAGGGGCGAGTTTGTTCAGGTTAGTTGGATTCTTGAAGTTTTCCCGCTCTTCTTTTTCGCGGAGGCGCTCTTTTTCTTCTTCCTCTGCAGATTTTGCGCGTTTGGCGCGTAGTTCTGTTACATCATAACCTTGTGATTCCATTTGTGCGATGTCTTCTTCACTCATGTTCTTTTCCCAATCTTTGCCGGGATTTACAAATAATGCCATAATCTTTGTTTTTTAATTGGTTATTTATTGCTTCTTGAAAATAGTGTTTGTTTTATAAGATATAAATTTATATATAAAATTTAATATTAAAATATTGATGCATAGTATATTAATGATATATATAATAATATAACTGTTCATGATGTTGCTAAAGAAGAGGAGTTATATAATAGACTAAAGGAAATAAATAAAAATAAAAGTATTTCTTCAATAAATAACTTTATAAATGATGATAATGAAAGGTATAATTCATCTTTTAATGAAAATAATATTGTAAATCCTGACAATAACAATGGAAATAGCCATATAAGTAATATAAATTCTCAATTTTCTTCTTCAGATATTACTTATGATAATACGCAAAATCAAGCTATATCAACTGAATCAATTAAAAGTGAATCTAAAGCTAAATTTCCTGATTTAAGGATTATAGGACAATTTAATAAAACTTATATTTTAGCAGAATATGCTGACACATTATATATAATTGATCAACATGCAGCTCATGAAAAAATACTTTATGAAAAGTATTCTAAAGACATTGAAAATGGTGAAATAGTTGTACAACAGCTTCTTCTTCCTTGTTTAATAGATTTATCATTAGATGATTATGAATGCTATAATGAGAATAAAGATATTTTTATTAATTCTGGTTTTGTTATTGAAGAATTTGGTGGAAATACTATTTCATTAAAAGAAGTACCTTATTTTTTAGGCAAATTAGATGCAAAAAACTTTTTATTAAGCATAATTGATAATTTAAAAAATTTAGGTAGTGGTAAAACAGTAGAAGTTAAACTAAATAAAATTGCTACAATGGCTTGTAAAGCTGCAGTTAAAGCTAATGACTATTTAACTCAATTAGAAATGGAAAAGTTAATATCTGATTTAAGATATATAGATAATCCATTTAACTGTCCACATGGAAGACCAATAATAATTAAATTTACTGAATATGAATTAAAAATTACTTCAAAATCAAGACTAAAAATATCAGAAAAAAGAACTGATTATACATGGATAAAATGGTATAGTCAAATTCATTTTTTCTATGGATTCTTTTGAAATTATTGCAAAAATATATATAGTTTTGCTGCGGGCTATTCCAGCCTGCTGGACGCGAAGGCAGCAGCCAGGCGGATGCATGCGTCCACATCCCCAAGATCCGCCATCTCCACCGGAGAATGGATCCCCCGGCACGGGATCGAGATCCCTCCCGCCAGCACTCCGTCATGGGAAATATGCATGGGACCTGCATCCGTCCCTCCAGCGGACATGAGATCCGGCTGGGCCGGGATCCCATGCCCGGCAGCCAGCTCCTTAAGCCGCTCCACCACAGCTCCATGGCACATCAGGGAGCCGTCCATCACCTTGATCCCAGCGCCCTTTCCCAGCGCTGCGGAAACCGTATGCCTGCTTCCGGGAACATCGTCCGTACATGTAACGTCCACCGCGATCCCGTAATCCGGGACGATCCCATGGGCCGCCGTATGGGCGCCGCACAGACCCACTTCCTCCTGGACCGTAAAAACAAAGTACAGATCATTGGGGCTGTCCGCCGCCAGCTCCATGGTCTTTAAAAGGATCACGCACCCCAGACGGTCATCCAGATAGGGAGAAAACAGTGTGGTGCCTGTCTGTACCGGCTGCCCCATATAAACGGCAGCATCTCCCACAGACACCTTTTTCTCCGCCTCTTCCCGGCTCTCCGCGCCGATATCCACATAAAGATCCTCCATGGACAGCTTCCCAAGATCCGTCCCGCTGGAGGCGATGGTGCCGATGGTCCCGTTTTCAAACCGGACCAGGGAGTGAAGGATCTTTTCCGGCCGGACGCCCCCGATCTTTGCGACCCGGAGAAAGCCAGCGCTTTCGATATGGGTCACGATCAGGCCGATGGAGTCCAGATGGGCCGCAAACATCATCTTGGGTCCCTCTCCCTTTTTATGGCAGATCAGATTTCCCAGGCGGTCTGTCCAGATCTCATCTGCATAGGGCTCCGCCATTCTGCGGATCTCCTCCGCCACTGCGGCCTCCCGGCCGGATATCCCGTATACAGCCGTCAGCCTCTGAACCATGGTCATCATATCCATTTTTCTCTTCCTCCTGCTACTTTTCAATGGAAAGCTTGCTGAAATCCTCAAAGATCGGAGCTGTCCGGATGGTATCGGCGCCCTTTACGTAACTGCGTACTGCAAACACGTAGTTGGGGAATGCCAGCGGATAGATGGACCGGTCTTCGTAAACCTGCTTCTGCAGTTCTTTATAGATCTCCGCTCTTTCTTCCATATTGGATGTGCCGCGCCCGTCTTTCCATAACTGGGCTGCTCTCTCGCTGCTGTACAGGTTCTGGGTCCAGGTGCCGTCAAACATGCCTGCCACCACATTGTCCGGATCCCCTGCGGCTGCGTAGCCCA
>ERZ773108.4032-NODE-4032-length-10595-cov-3.219639_pt1 | contig 10595 bp, 9 predicted proteins | sample MGYA00580570_ERZ773108 | MGnify/ENA primary metagenome ERZ773108 (study PRJEB29015, sample SAMEA2737840) | human gut metagenome | biome: human gut; feature: human-associated habitat; material: faeces | place: China | collected 2012 ...
TTCATTCCACCGCACCAGATCGCCGGTTTTATACACCCGCTCCGGATAGTGACTTTGCAGCGGATTTTGCACAAAGGCAGCCGCCGTTTTGTCCGGGTCGTTATAGTAGCCCATAGCCAGGAACGAACCTCTGGCGTACAGTTCGCCCTCCTCGCCGATTCCGGCCAACCGCCCGTCCTCGGTAACCACAAAGCTGTCGCAATTGTCACAGGCAATACCGATGGGCACGCTCTCCGTGTCTTTGATCTCCCGATCCACAATGTAGTAGGTGCAAATATCCGTGGTTTCCGTCGGGCCAAACAGGTTGGCAAACAGGGCGTTCGGATACTTGCTGCGCCAGTAATTCAGCTGCTTGGCAGGCATGACCTCACCGGCAAACAGCACCTTTTCAATATGCTCCGCCATCATAAAGTCCAGCACCTTTAAGTTGGCCACAATGGACAGGGCGGAGGGCACCCAATAAATGGTGTTTACCTGCCGCTCATTCAGGTAGCGGATCAGCAGAGCCGGGAAGGAGAAATACGACTTGGGAATCACATGTAACTGCGCCCCGGTACGAATCGTAGCGTAAATATCCGTCACCGACATACTAAAATAAAAGGGCGTTTGGTTGCCAAAAATCGTCTTTTCGCTGATGCCAAAGGTATCGGCCGCCCAAGCGGAATACGCCAGCACGCTGCGATGGTTCACCACCACGCCCTTGGGGTTGCCGGTGGAGCCGGAGGTAAAAATGGCATAGGCCGGATCCGTATCGATCATACGGCGACGCACCGTTTGCAAAAGCTCCGGCTGTGCCTGACCGGCCGCCAGCGCTTCTGCGCTATACACCTTGCCGTCATAATCCAGTCCGGCCGGGTCATCCTTGTGGGCCTCGTCACAGATCAGTACCGTAGGCTGCAAGGTGCGCAAAATCTTATTCACCCGCTCGGCGGGCATTTCCGGATCCAGCACCACATAGAAGTTGCCGCTGTACAGCACCCCCATCAGGGTCACCAAACAGGGTGCGCCCCGCTCCATCAGCACCGCCACCGGGCAATTCCGGTCTCCATTAGCGGCCAGCGCACTGCCCACGGATTCGGCAATGTTCACCACCGTTTGGTAGTCATAGCTGCACTGCTGATCTGCAAAGGCGGTCTGCCTTGGCAAACGTGCCGCAGTGCGTTCCAGTAATTCAAGTACATTTTTCATTTTATTCACCTACTTAACAAATCGTCTTGCCATTATTCAATCATAAAAACCTAAAAAGAAACGCAACAAAATCTAAAGATATGCGAAAGATTCGCCGTTCTTACCGTATTATGGTGCGTAGTACAGTTCATTGATACAATAATACACGGATCGACCCGGAAAGTCAATCTATTTTTATAAAATGACAATATTGTCACAAAAGGTCAAAGTTCGTCACAAAAAGTATCACAATTCGTGATAATTACAAATGTCGTTCAGCGGATTTTGTACAATAGCTATACTGAGTACCAAGGAGGGAATTTGCCGTGCGGCTAAAGGATTTACGAGAGGACCGGGACGAAACGCAGCGGCAAATGGCAGCCTTGCTGAATGTGGGTCAAAGCACCTATTCCATGTATGAAAACGGCCAGCGGGAGATCCCCCTGGCAGCCCTTTGCAAACTGGCAGACCACTATGATGTAACCCTGGATTACCTGGTGGGCCGCAGCGACGCACCGGGTAAGTAATCGTCTTTACAAACGCCACATTTTCTTGTATAATATACAGTAGAACACAAAAGCGTGTTCTCCGCAAATGCGGAGGCACGCCTTTTTTGCTTTCAGGGTCGGGAGGGATACAAATGGAAATCAGCAGGGATGGGCACCGAGCCCGTATGCGTGCCGCTTATCTGCAAGGCGGCGGCGACGCTATGCCGGACCACCAGTTGCTGGAATTGCTGCTGTCCATCAGCATTCCCCGCAAAGATGTAAAGCCCATTGCCTATGCGCTCATTAACCGCTTTGGCTCGCTGGAGCAGGTGTTTGCCGCCGGCGCAGCAGATCTGCAACAAGTGCCGAGCGTCGGCGAACAGACCGCCGTACAGATTCTGCTGGTACGGGACCTGAACCGGCGGATTCATCAAAATCAAAACAAACCGGTCAAGCACCTGACAGATGCCACCCAGTCCTGCGCCTACTTTTCCAATCTGTTACGGGACAAAACCGCTGAGCAGGTGTACTTGGTCACTCTGGACGGCAGTGCCAAAATCCTGCAAACCCACGCCGTAGGTAGCGGCAGCGTCAACCTGGCCGCTGTGGATCAGCGCACTTTGATGGAACATATTCTGCGAGACAACGCCAACGCTGTTATGCTGGCACACAACCATCCCGGCGGCAAGGCCCAACCCTCTGCGCAGGATCTGGAATTCACCATTCGTCTGCTTTCCATTCTGCGTTCCATTCATGTGCAGCTGCTGGATCATATTATCGTCAGTCCTACCGACACCTACTCCATGCGCAGCGACCCGGAGTACGGCAGCTTCTTCACCGTCAAATAACGCAATGTACAAAAGGAACCGCAGTTTGGCACCGCGGTTTCTTTTTTCATCATGACTTCTATTTGCACTTTTTCAACCGCCGTCGGCTCAAGTCCCCCAGCAGTAAAAACAGCACATTGCCAAAGGCCGGCACCAGCGCCAGCAGTTCTCTGCTGCCCGTACCGCCATCTACGAGCGCCACAAAAGGCAGCGCGCACCCGGCGATCCCTAAGAGCCATTCCGGCACTGCACCGTAAAGAATCACCAACCACAACACTTGCACTGCGGCAGCCAGGATTATCACAAGCCCTGCCGTCTTGGCGCTCTGCCTGCTGCCGATCCATCGACCGTAGCCAAAATACAGCACCGCCGTTATGGCACCGGCGCAGCCAAATAACGCCCGATCATTGGAAAACGGCAAAAGCATCAGTACCCCCGTCGCTCCAATTGACGCCACCGTTACCGCCAAAAGGCCCAAAACAGCCGACCCAACCGACGATTTTTTCATAAACATACCTCCGCGCCGCATCATGTGTTTTCATTATACACAACACCGCGCCGGTTGGCAAGTCCCAGCCGATCGTGGATACCGGCAAGTGCAAAACGGACATACAAATGCGTGCCGGTTTATCCGACAAGTGCCCCTTTTTACTCTTCATAAAGCGCAATCAACCCATGATTGAAAAGCACTCGAACGTCATTTGAATCATTCAAAAAGATAGCCGAGCAGTTTCACACTGCTCGGCTTCTTTGCTAGATCAGAACGGTTGAAATAGGGACGATACGAATAATGTCGCCGTTTTCGTCTTTGATGCCGACGGAAAGCTGTCTGTAACGCAATCCGTCATCCACTAAAATGGCTTCGATCACTACACAATCCGCAGTTTCGGCTAAATCCCGCGTCTCTTCTACTACCATTTTCACTCCTCCTCTCAGCTATTATGCTACAAAAGAGTAATATTTGTCAATACCGACCACTAACTTTTTTGAAAAAATGCAATTTTCAGCCAAAATCCGTCATCATACAGCGGAGCAACAATATTTTATACTCTGACAAACAGAAAAGCCCGGTTTTCAAGCAATCATCCGGGCAACGGAAATGAACGCTTTGCAAGAACCAAAATGCCGTCAAACACCAACATTGGCACACAAATTGCCACAAGTGCAAAACAGAAAAAAGCAAAAAAGAAAGCCCTGAATTTCGCGTAACCACGCGCCATTCGGGGCTTTTTTGGCGGAGAGCAAGGGATTCGAACCCTCGAACACCCGTTTAGATGTTACACGATTTCCAATCGTGCTCCTTCGGCCAGCTCGGACAACTCTCCATATACAGCGGGCGCTAAGTGCGTCCGCTTATTCACTTTTAATCCAAGACCTGGTAGTAAGAGGAGAACTGATTCAGCTTTTCCTCAAACTTATCCTTGGACTGCTGCTTCGGGGTGGGGATGGGATAATGGCCGGTGAAGCAACCGTCGCAAAAATCGAATCCGGACTCCTTCGCAAGTTCGTGAGTAGATTTTACACTAAGATACCCCAAGCTGTCAACCCCTAATTGGCAAGAAATTTCAGAAATTTCGTGAAATTTACATGCAATCAGGTTCTCTTCGCTATCAATGTCCGTTCCAAAGAAGCAAGGATGCCGAAACGGAGGGGCAGAAACCCGCATATGCACCTCGGTGGCGCCGGCCTCTCGCAGCAGGCTGACAATCCGAGCGCTGGTGGTGCCGCGAACGATAGAGTCGTCGATCATCACCACCCGCTTGCCCTTGATATTCTCTCGCAGTACATTCAGCTTGATCTTCACCGCGTCCTCACGCTGACCTTGGGTAGGCTGAATAAAGCTGCGGCCGATGTAGCGGTTCTTGATAAATCCAATGCCGTAAGGGATGCCGCTCTCCTGGGCATAGCCCAAGGCGGCGTCCAGGCCGCTGTCCGGCACGCCGATGACAATATCCGCGTCTACCGGGTGTTCCTTCGCCAGGTACGCACCGGCCCGCATTCTGGCGTGCTGCACAGACACGCCCTCAATCACACTGTCCGGCCGAGCAAAATAGATGTACTCAAACACACAAATATGGCGTGGTCCGCCGCAATGGGTGGTAATGGAGTGCACGCCATCCTTGCTGATCACAACGATCTCGCCAGGAGCAATATCCCGCACAAAGTGGGCGCCGATAGAATCCAGCGCACAACTCTCCGACGCCACCACATAAGCATCGTCCGCAGTCTTACCCAGACAAAGAGGCCGAAAGCCATTGGGGTCGCGAAACGCAATGAGTTTGGTGGCAGTCATCACCACGCAAGAGAATGCCCCTTGCAGCCGGGGAATGATTTTTTCAATCGCCTCTTCCGTGCTCTTGCTGTGCAGGCGCTCCTCTACAATAGAATAGGCAATGGACTCGGTGTCCGATGTGCCGTGAAAAATGGCGCCCCTCAGCTCAAACTGGCGGCGCAGCTCCGGGGCGTTTACCAAATTGCCGTTATGTGCCACCGCCAAATTACCCTTAATATGGCGAATGACCAGGGGCTGAATATTGTTGGCGTTTTTGCCGCCGGTGGTGGAGTAGCGCACATGACCGATGGCCATATTACCTGTACCCAGGGCAGCCAGCTGCTCCTTGCTGAACACATCCGGCACCAGTCCGTCACCCCGATGGTGGCGAAACACGCCGTCGTCATTCACGGCAATGCCGCAACTCTCCTGTCCTCTGTGTTGCAAGGCAAACAGAGCCAGGTACGCCGTCTGGGCCACCGTGGTGGTCTGATTTTCAAATACGCCGAAAACACCGCATTCCTCGTGCAAACTATCGAACATCGCTCTCTCCTATCCCGTGTGGTTGTCGCTCTTTTCTCTATTATAATACCATTAGTTGGGCGTGTAAAGGTTTGCGTAAGGTCTGGAGGTGGCGGGAGCCAACTTTTTGAACGGTTTTTTCAAAATCTCGTCCATAGAAACGCCAAAATATTTGCAGTATTTCTTCAAATACCCCTCCAATTCCTGCCGGTCCGCGTCCGTTAAGGCCGTCACTTTAATGTTAGGGCTGATGTTCTCCTTGGGGAAGCTGCCCCGCACAAAGATCTTGCCACCATGCATACCGGAGGCGCAGTGGGTGCCAAACAGCTTTTCGCCTCGCTTCATACCCAGCCCCAGCAGCACAATGGTACCCCCGGCCATATACTCGCCCAAGAAGGAACCGGCATTGCGACCGATCACCAGCACCGGCTTCATCTGTTCAAACTCCTTCATATGGATCCCGCCGCGGCAGGCCACATTGGTCTCTACAAAGATCTGGCCGTCCCGCATACCATAGCCCATAGCGTCGCCGGCGTGGCCGTGAATGACGATCTCGCCGCCGTTCATAGTGTTGCCCACTGCATCCTGGCAGTTGCCAAACACCTCCACCTTGCCACCATTTAAGTAGCAAGCCATATCATTGCCCGGGGTGCCATGCACCTGAATGGTTTTGCCTGCGTCCAGGGCGCAGCCGATATAGCGCTGACCGTTCACCGCCGTGATCGTTACCTTTTTCTTGGTGCGCAGTTCCTGCTTAATTTTGTCGTTCAGCTCTGCATACTTGCACAGTCCTGCCTCAATACTCACAGTTGCACGCCTCCTCTCAACTTGGTGATCCGGGTCTCCTTGGGGAACCAGAACAGATTGGGACTATCCATCAAATCCCCTTGCAAGCCCTCCAACGGCACACCGCCGGAGATCAAAGATGTATAGATTCCGGCGTTCTCGCTGGCGTTGATGAGCACATAGCCCACCAGTTTGCCGTCCCGGAACACCAGGCGCTTGTAGCTATCGTCTGCGGCAGCCACACGGTCCGTATAGCCGCCTCCCTTAGCGTTGATCAGCCCGCAGGTGCAAATGCGCAGACCGTAAAAATCAATAGCGTTCACCGCATAGGTACCGCCGACGGTCAGGTCGCCGCCGGCCATTTGGCTGCCTGCGGCACGCCCTTGCGCCACTGCATTGGGCCACAGAGCCAAGATTTTCTTACTGCCGTCCAACATGTCCACAGACACGGCGCAATCCCCGGCGGCGTAAATATCTGGGTCCGAGGTCTGCATGGTGGCCGGATCGGTGATAATCCCCCGCTCCACTGTCAGACCCGCCGCCTCAGCCAGTGCTGTGGCCGGGCGCACGCCCACTGCCACCACCAGCAGATCGCAGGGCAGTTCCTTGCCGTTTTGCAGCACCACCCGCTGCACCGTCTTACCGCTGCACTTGGCCCGGGTCACCGTTTGACCCAGGTGGAAGCGCAGACCGTGGTGCTCTAAATGGCGGCGCACCAGCTTGGCGCTCTTTTCATCTAAAATAGAGGGCAATACCCGACCGGACAGCTCCACCACATCTACGCTTTTGCAAATTTTGCTCAAGCCTTCGGCGGCCTTCATACCGATCAGCCCGGCACCGATCACCACGGCGCGGGTGTTCGCACTTGCCAGATCGTGCACAGCCTGGGCATCTGCCGCGGTCAAAAAGCCGCACACATTGCGCTTGCCGCTTACATTCTGCATCGGCGGCACAAAGGGCACGGAGCCGGTGCACAGGCACAGCTTATCATAGCTATACACCTTGCGCCCGCACTTAACGGTCTTTTTCGCCCGATCAATGGCGGTCACCTCTACGTCGGTGACGATCTCTATTTTTTGCTCTTTATAGTAAGCCGGGGTGCGCAAGCGCATTTGACCCCGCCGCACCAGGCCCTTTAAGTAATAACTGATAGACGGACGAGAGTACGGCAGATCCGTCTCCCGAGTCAGCAGGGTAACCGCGCCTGCCGGGTCCGTCTTGCGAATTTGCTCCGCCGCAGCCAGTCCGGCGGCAGAGGCACCGATGATCACATACTTCACTTGGCAGCACCTCCCGCTTCTACCCAAACCAAGGCTCGATTGGGACAACCCTTGACGCACGCCGGTTCTTCCCCGCCGCACAGGTCGCACTTGTAGGCAATATTGCCGGGCTGAATACACCCAATGGGGCACACCGCCAGGCAGGTCATACAGCCGATGCACTTGTCCGGGTCTACGGACACAATGCCGGTCTTTTTGTCTTTGTGCATAGCGCCGGTAATGCAGGCCTTCACACAGGCCGGGTCATCGCAATGACGGCAGTTCACCGCCACGGAGGCTACACGGTCGCCGTACACCTTTACCCGGCTGATGGGCGCCGGATCCTCATATTTATTGGCTGTCAGCACATCGCCGGAGGCTGAATGTGCCGTTTTGCAATAGACTTCACACAGGTGGCAGTTGACGCAAAGTTCCTCTCGTGCAAATACTTTTTTCATCTCACTGTCCTCCTTATTCCCCGGCGTGCTTAATGCCCAAAATTTGCAGTTCCCGATCAGACAGACCAATGCCACGGAGCATCAGTCTGTTGCCGCGCAGGGAGTCTACGGAGTTGATGCCCATGCCGCCCATGATCTCTTTCATCTCATGGTTCCAGGCGGAGAGCAGGTTTTCCACCCGCTGATGGGCGATCTCCGGATTCAGTCGCCGGGTCAGATCCGGACGCTGGGTGGCAATGCCCCAGTTGCACTTACCGGTGTTGCAGGTTTGGCACATATGGCAGCCCATGGCGATCAGCGGCGCAGAGGCGATATACACCGCATCCGCACCCAGAGCAATCGCCTTGATCACATCAGAGGAACAGCGGAAAGAACCGGCAGCCACCAAAGACACGGTGGAACGAATGCCTTCGTCCCGCAGCCGCTGGTCCGCAGCTGCCAGCGCCAGCTCAATGGGAATACCCACATTGTCGCGTATGCGGGTGGGCGCTGCGCCGGTGCCGCCGCGAAAGCCGTCGATTACCACAATATCCGCACCGGCACGAGCCACGCCGGAGGCGATGGCCGCAATGTTATGTACCGCTGCAATCTTAACGGAAATGGGCTTTTTGTTATCTGTGGCCTGCTTCAGCGACCAGATCAGCTGGCGCAGGTCCTCAATGGAATAAATATCATGATGCGGAGCAGGTGAAATGGCGTCCGATCCCACCGGGATCATACGCGCATTGCTGACTTCCACATTCACCTTTTCACCGGGCAGATGGCCGCCGATGCCCGGCTTGGCCCCCTGGCCGATCTTAATTTCTACAAACTTGGAGTTATTCAAATAATCCTTATGCACACCGAAGCGGCCGGAGGCCACCTGTACCACGGCACAGTCGCCGTAAGACGCCAGGTCCGGGTGCAAACCGCCCTCACCGGTATTAAACAGCGTGCCCATATTCTTAGCAGCCATGGCCAGAGATTTTTGGGCATTCAGGCTGATGGAGCCAAAGCTCATGGCAGAGAACATAATGGGCGTCTCCAACATCACCTGAGGCGGCATTTTGGTCACGGACTTGCCCTTGCGCTCCACTTGCAGACGATCCGGTTTACGACCCAGAATGGTACGGATTTCCATGGGCTCCCGCAAAGGGTCAATAGAGGGGTTGGTCACCTGGGAGGCATTGAGCAAAATTTTGTCCCAATAAATGGGATACGGCTGCGGGTTGCCCATAGCGGACAGCAGCACGCCGCCGGTATTTGCCTGGCGGCAGATCTCCTGCTGGTAGCGTGGGGTCCAGTTGGCATTGTCCCGATAGTCGCACACATATTTTTCGATCCGAAGGGCGCCGGTGGGGCACAGATCCACACACCGATGGCAGGCCACGCAATCCTGAGAATGGGACACCACGGTTTTGCCGTCCGGTCCAAAGCTGTGGCACTCGTTGGAACACTGACGCACACAGCAGCCGCAATCAATACAAAGTTCCCGATCCCGCACAATGGTAAACCGGCGGGGAATATAATTAATCATCGTCTTCCTCCTTTGCCAGTTCCAGTGGGATAAATACCGGCTCCGCACCGCTGACGGACCACACTTTTTCCGGGTGAGGGCAGATCACACGAATGGCGGACTCCTCTGAAGCAAAATACGCCCGATTGCCCTTGGTAGCCGCAGTCAGGGATCGCAATTTCAGCCGGTCGTTGATGGCCAGCAGTCCCTTGTTAGAGCCAAGGATCACAGAAAACGGCCCGTTCACCAAAGCGCCATTATAGATCGAGCGCAGGTTGGTAAAATACTCTTTCCGCTCCGGGTCCATACGGTCAATCTCGTCCCACTCCGGGGCCGTAAGCACATCGGCTGCCACATCAATAGGCAGCTGATGGTGACGGATCAGGTGGTCAAACAGATACGTAATCACTTCCGTATCCGTCTGCATGGTACACACATAGCCAAACTGCTCAATATACCGACGGTTGGCGTCATAGGACGAAATCTCGCCGTTATGCACCACAGACCAGTCCAGCAGATTAAAGGGGTGTGCCCCACCCCACCAGCCGGGGGTGTTGGTAGGAAAGCGACCATGTGCTGTCCACAAATAGGCATCATACTGATCCAGCATGTAAAACTCGCCCACATCCTCCGGATAGCCCACAGCCTTAAAGCAGCCCATATTCTTGCCGCTGGAAAAAATAAAAGCGCCGTCGATCTCGTTGTTCACATGGATCACGCACTGGGCGGTATATTCGTCCTCGTCCAGGCGGGCCTCTTTCATCCGCACCTTATTGGGCTTGGCAAAATACCGCCAAATGTCCGGTCCATTCTCTATGGACGCGATCTTCTTGGTGGGAATGCGCTCGGAAACATCCACATTAAAATGCTTGAACAAGAACTCCTCGCAAGCACCCCGTGCCTGTACCGACTGGTAAAACACATGAAAGGCAATATCCGTCTTGTGATCGGGATAAATGCCATAGGCGGCAAAACCGCCGCCCAAGCCGTTGGAACGGTCGTGCATCAAGGCAATGGACTGGATAATCTCCGACCCATTGATCGGCTCGCCCTTGCGGTCAATAATGGCGGCAATGGCGCAGCCGGAGGGAATGCGCACTTCGCCCTCTCGCAGCATATTCATCACTCCTGTATCTGTATTTCTTCAAAAAAACCTATACTTTATTGTACAACACTGTCGATTACCCGTCAATGCGTCCACTATAAAAATCTACAACACAAAATCCGCATAATTATAGTGAATTTCACAAAGAATTGCACTCTTTTCTGTGAATTACCACTCACTTTTGGTTCTTTTGTACAAAAAAGCGGCTTTGCCACC
>ERZ773108.4036-NODE-4036-length-10588-cov-3.741954_pt1 | contig 10588 bp, 7 predicted proteins | sample MGYA00580570_ERZ773108 | MGnify/ENA primary metagenome ERZ773108 (study PRJEB29015, sample SAMEA2737840) | human gut metagenome | biome: human gut; feature: human-associated habitat; material: faeces | place: China | collected 2012 ...
CTTGCATGTGTTAAGCACGCCGCCAGCGTTCATCCTGAGCCAGGATCAAACTCTCGTTTAAAGTTTTTAATCCATTTCAGAATGACGTTAGCCATTCTTCCATCAATTACTGTTGTTTTGGAATTCATCATTTCTGATGACGTTCACTGAAAATCTTTTATTCATTTTCAGGGATGGTTGCTGTTCAATTATCAATGTTCTTGTTTTGCTTGTTGCCGTTTCAGCAGCAACTCGTTTATATTATCACGATTGCTCTGCTTTGTCAACAACTTTTTTATATTTTTCTTCGTTATTCAAAACTTAGAATCAATTAAATTTTTCTGTCTGAACTGCTGTCTCAACAGTCAGCTTGTGTATAATACTACGTATTTCGACTGTTGTCAACATGCTTTTTTAATTTTTTTATTTTTATGTATTTGTCAATTAAATCTAACTGCAATTATTACTTCTAGCGATCTTTGTCATCATACATTAATAGAATTGGTTTTACTTATTATTCAAATATAATATCAGTATGACTTTATCTGTGTTGTATTTAACTTGTTTTAATTTATATTCTAAAATCAATCTGTCTGGTACCTATTAATACTTTATGTTAGATTGGATTTGTTTTTTATTCTAAAATATCATTTTACTATTTACGGATTATTTTCTTTTTTCTATTTTTTACCGTAAAAATTTTTAAGCTATTTCCTTCTTTTTAATATTATGTAAACTAAATTACGGATTATCCCAATTTAGTTAGAATAATCCGTAATTATTTTTAATTTTTTTATTTATTATCTATGGTCTTTGGCCTAAGGCTCCTTCGAGTGTAAGCGTTTCGCCACTCATATATTTAAAGTCTGGAGAAGCAAGCTGTACACATACGCGACCTATTTCTTTCTCCACGTCTCCAAAATGTCCCATTGGTGGTGTTTTTACATTTGCTTTAAATGCATCCGGATAAGCTTTTTCAAAATTTTCAAGCTGAGCTGTCCATGCAAGTGGGCATACTACATTTGCATTTATGCCGTCTGCTGCCCATTCGGTTGCAGCAACTCTTGTAAGTCCTCTGATTCCTTCTTTTGCTGCGGCATAAGCACACTGTCCATAGTTTCCAAATAGTCCTGCACCTGATGCGAAATTAATTACAGAGCCTTTTGTTTCTTTTAAATACGGATAGCATTCTTTCATATAGTAGAAAGCCGCATAAACTCCTGAATACATTGCGAGATCAAATTGTTGTGTTGTATGATCTGCTATTGTTACTCCTGAAGCTGATGCCTGTGCATTATTTATTAACACATCAATTCTTCCAAACTCATCTATTGTTTGCTTTACTACATTTGCAACAACAGTTTCATTGTCTGCTCCGGCATTTATGTCAGCCTGAATTGGCAATACTTTTATTCCGTATTTGCTTTCCAATTCTTCTTTTGCGTCTGTAAGTTTTTTAACGTTACGTCCTGTAAGTACCAAATTGGCACCTTCTTTTGCATAAGCCGTTGCTATTCCGTAACCTATTGAACCACAGCTTCCATCCTGCAATACTGCTCTTCCTCCACCTGTTATAATGGCTGTCTTTCCTGTTAAAAATCCCATATCAGTTTCTCCTTTCTTTACTCTTCCATTATTTTTTCTGAAAAGTTTATTTTGCCCCAAGGTTCTTCCATTACAATTGTAACTTTGCTTTTCCATTGTTGATACATTTCATCTGCGCTATTTTTTTCTTTTGCGTTTAATATATCTTCAACTTTTTTTGCAATTTTTTCTTTTTTGTAAATTTCAACTAGTCTTTCTTTACTAATATTAACTTTTGATAACATTTTTTCGCTGGAATTTTCTAAATAGTAGTCAGCTTCTTCATTTGCCTCGCTTTCTTCTTCTGCACTCAAGGACACGTCATATTTTGAAGCTTCATCGTATAATGCCTGTCTTTCGCAAATATTGCTAAGTATCTGGCTTTTTACTCCTTCTTCTAGTGTTACACCTATTTTTAGTTTTTTATTCCACTTAAGTTCTTTATTTTTTGACATATAATAAACTTCGTATGTTGCCTGTGTTTTGTAGGCATAATATCGAACTTCATCCATATATATGTCCGCTATGTCTGCTTTAGAATCATTGTCTTCTATTTTTATTCCTATCGATTCTTTTGATGCAACTGTCTGGCTTTCACTAGATGGTTGATTATTTTGTTCATTATTATTTTGTGTTAATGAATTTTCTAAATTTGATTCTACTGTTACTGATTCCGTAGTAGTTTCCTTCTTCTTATTGGTATCAGGGGATTTGCTACTTGTGCATCCCACTATAGCCATTGCCACTACAAAACATGTAAGTGTAGCCATCATTTTTTTATTTTTCATCGATTCTACTCCTGTTTATGCTGCTGTGTTGTTATTTTTGAGATTTGCTCAGCCATAACCATTTTATTGTTATGTTATATTTTTCCATCATTAGTAATTCTTCTGATTAACTTCTTTTTAAGCTTCGGATATCTTCAATTACTTTTCGCATATTTTCCATCAATTCATCAGCGTCTTTTGCCGGTTTCATCAGAATATATTCGAAGTAAGGTGTTTTGTCCGGAATTAATTTTAATCTTCGGTTATATTTACTTAGTATTTCCGGTATTTTTTCTGTTTCAATCGGAGCCGTAGGATACATTGCAAATTTAAGCTTTGTCTTATTTCCTGTTATTTCAGTTATATAAGCTTCATGTGCTGTTGCTTTTATGAGTACAATTTTTAACAAATTTTCTACCTGTCTAGGCATTTCTCCAAATCTGTCTATTAACTCATCCTGCATATCTTCGTATTCTTCCTGCGTTTCTATGCCTGCAATTCGTTTATACACATCCATCTTCTGGCTCTCGCTTTTAATATACCCTGCAGGAACGAATGCATCTATAAGTACATCAATTTTTGTTTCAAATTCAAGTGTCGGAGTTTTTCCTTTTCTTACAAGAATTGCTTCATTTAGCATTTTACAGTACAGATCATAACCTACCGCCTCCATGTGTCCATGTTGCTGCGCTCCAAGTAAATTTCCGGTTCCTCGTATTTCCAAATCTCTCATGGCAATTTTTACGCCGGAACCTAATTCCGTGAAATTCTTTATTGCACCAAGTCTCTTTTCTGCTACCTCTGATAGCAATTTATTTCTTGTGTACATCATAAACGCATATGCAGTCCTATTTGAACGACCTACTCGTCCTCTAAGCTGGTACAACTGAGATAATCCCATTTTTTCTGCATTATGAATTATGATTGTATTTGCATTTGAAACATCAATCCCTGTTTCTATTATAGTAGTAGAAACTAATACGTCTATATCTCCCTTTACAAAATCATACATAATTGTTTCTAACTGTCGCTCACTCATTTGACCATGTGCAAATGCTACATTTGCATCAGGCACAAGTCTTTGTATTTCGGCAGCACGTTCTGCTATGTTTTGTACAATATTGTATACATAATAAACCTGACCATTTCGTAATAGTTCTCTGTTTATAGCTTCTCTTACGATTTCATCATTATATTCCATTACATATGTCTGTATCGGCATTCTATCCTGTGGTGGTTCTTCCATAATAGACATATCTCTTATTCCGATAAGACTCATATGCAATGTTCTTGGAATTGGCGTTGCAGTCATCGTTAATACATCTATATTATTTTTTAGTTTTTTAATTTTCTCTTTATGTTTTACACCAAATCGTTGTTCTTCATCTATTATAAGTAAACCCAAATCTTTAAATTTCACGTCTTTTGAAAGAACTCTGTGGGTTCCGATTACGATATCTACATAACCTTTTTTCAAATCTCTTATTGTCTGCTCCTGATTTGCTTTTGTTCTAAATCTCGAAAGCATTTCCACTCTTACAGGAAAATCTTTGAATCTTTGTGTAAATGTCTTGTAATGTTGTTGCGCTAAAACGGTTGTCGGCACAAGATATACTACCTGTTTATTATCCTGTACTGCCTTGAATGCCGCACGTATGGCAACTTCTGTTTTTCCAAATCCTACGTCTCCACATACAAGTCTGTCCATAGTCTTTGTGCTTTCCATATCCGCTTTAACCTGAGAAATTACTTCTAACTGGTCATCTGTTTCTTCAAACGGGAACATCTCTTCAAATTCTTTTTGCCATTCTGTGTCCGGACTAAATACAAATCCTGTGCTGTCCTGTCTTGTCGCATACAATTCAATTAACTCGTCGGCAATATCTGCCACTGCCTTTTTAACTCTTGTTTTTGTTTTTTTCCATTCAGTTCCACCTAATTTATTAAGCTTAGGTGGTTTTGCTTCACTGTCAGCATATTTTTGAATCATGTCGAGCTGAGTTGCAAGAATATAGAGATTGCTACCGCCTTCATATTCTATTTTTATATAATCCTTCACAGTGCGGTCTACTTCAATTTTTTCAATTCCTTTGTAGATTCCAAGTCCGTGATTTTCATGTACAACATAATCGCCTATATTTAAATCTGAAAAATCTGAAATATTTGTACCTGAATAATTATGTTTCTTTCTTCTTTTTTTCTTTTTCTCACCAAAAATATCAGTATCACTTATTACTACAAATTTTATCATAGGATAAGCAAAGCCTCCGCGCAGGTGTCCTGTCACTATCATTACTTCTCCACTAAGTGCTTCTCTTTCTTTATCCTCTTCGTAAAATGCACTTATGCCAAATCCGCGTAAATCTTCTGCTAGTCTTTTTGCCCTCGTCAGGCTTGCACAAACCATTATTACTTGATATTTTTGTTTTTTATATTTTTTTAAATCCTCAACTAGCATTTCAAATTTGTTATTATAAGGGCTTATTGTTTTTGCTTCTACAGATGCAATTTCATCTACTGTAAAATTCTTTACAGTCTGATCCAATGAAGTAAATAGCACTTTCTTTACTGAGTCTAGCTTACTTTCGATTGTTTTTCTACTCCACACAATGTCAGTCTGTCCCGGCAAAACGTAACCTTTTTCTAAACGATTGCTCATGCTGTCTCTAAATTCCGTCTCAACAGCTTTCATCTGCTCATCAACTCTTTTTGGCTCGTCTATAAAGAACGCCGCATCTTTTAAATAGTCAATAAAGCTTACCATTCCATCATAGAAATAGTTTACATAACTATCAAATGACATTCCATTTTCATTTATTTCTTCATTATCTATAAATTCTTTTATTATAACTTCAAGTCTATGCGCTTCTTCTGTTTTAAATTGTTTTCTAAGTGCTTCAGAATTTTTCTTTAAGTCTTTTTTTATTTTATCAATTCCGGCTCTTATTTCTTCTTTTGTTAATACATAGTCAGTTGCCGGATATATTGTTATTTTTTCAAGATTTTCTATTGATCTTTGTGTTTCTACCTCAAAGCTTTTTATAATATCAACTTCATCATCCCACATGTCAATTCTATATGGGACTTCGTCTGTCAATGTATAAATATCTATAATACTTCCTCTTATAGCAAACTGTCCCGGTGACTCTACCTGTTCTGCTCCCTCGTATCCCATTTGAACAAGCTTATGTCTTATTGCATCCATTTCAATAATGCTACCTTCAGAAATTTCCAGAACATTTTCTTTAATTCTGTCTAATGGCATTATTTTATCCATAAGTCCATCTGCTGTAGTCACAATTGTACATGGTTTATCTTCTACAAGTTTCTTTATGCATTCCAGTCTTTGCTGCAGGATTACGTTTCCATGTACGTCTGCTGAAAAGAATATGAAATCCTTCGCAGGATACAATACAACATTTTTATCAAATGCTTTTAAATCTTCATAAAGTTCCTTTGCTTTTGTTCCACTAAAAGTAACGATGACTTTATTTTTGTAGCCATCGCTTAATCCTGTTATAAAATGTGCAAGCTGAGAATCCGCACACCCTGTTACCTGACATGTTTTTCCTGTATCAAGGCATTCCTTAGCGCGTTCAAATCCATTTAATTTTTGTAGTGGATAAAAAAATGTATTCATTGTGTCCTTCCTTATTGTTTTAATGATGCCAGAATTGTGGCGGCGTAGCATGAAACAATCCGTAGGCATCAAAGTTGTGAGTTTTTAACCTCAACATTATTTTAATTTAGTTATATTTGTTCATTGCAGTCTCAATATTTTCTAGAATCATTACTTCAGCAGCTGATGCAGCGTTTCGTACCGCTTCATCTACGATTTTTCTTTCCTTGCTACCGAATTTTCCTAACACGTGATTAACCAAATCTCCCTGATTTTCACCTACTCCAACTTTTATTCTCTTAAAGTTTTGTGTACCGGTATGGGCTATTATACTTTTTAGTCCATTGTGACCACCGGCACTTCCTTTAGCTCTTATTCTTATCTTCCCTACATCTAGACTGATGTCATCTGCTATTATTATTATTTCCTGTTGTGGGTCTAATTTATAAAAATCCATTACTTCTCTTACAGATTCCCCACTATTATTCATATATGTCTGTGGCTTTACAAGTATGACCTTTTCATTTCCTATCATTCCTATTCCACAAAGTGCCTTATGTCTTCTTGTATTTACCTGAACTCCCATCTGAGATGCTAATTCATCTATTACATCAAATCCTATATTATGTCTTGTCTTGTCATATTTTTTGTCCGGATTTCCAAGTCCTACTATTGCGTACATGTATTTTCTCCTTTATTTTTATAAATTTTTTCTAAAAACCTTCTCATTTATTACTATCTCTTTATCTTTAACATTTTATTATTATTATAGTTTACCCTTTATTGCTCTTTATTTAAAGACTTTTTGGCAATAAATTAATTTAAACTGCACACAATTTTTTATACATATGACTATTGTGCATAGCACTTCGATGCTACTTTGCTTCTTCTCAGCGATTATACATTCGCCAAATTTCTAAAATTGTGTATAATTAAAAATGGCATAACCACAATCGGGCATGCCATTTTAAGATAATAACTATTTTTATTCCAATTTACATTATGTCTATTCTGGATCTGGTTCTAACAATGCTTTTTCATAAGCTGCTAAAACAATTTCCTGAATTGAATTACGAGTCTGTGAATTGATTGGATGAGCAATATCTCTATATTCTCCATCTGCTGCCTTACGACTAGGCATTGCAATAAACAATCCTTTTTCACCTTCTACTACTTTGATGTCGTGAATAACAAATTCATCATCAATTGTAATTGAAACAACCGCTTTCATCTTGCTTTCTTTTGTCATCTTTCTGACTCTTACATCTGTAATATTCATATTTTTGCCTCCTCATTGTTTTGTAGAACATTACTTTTATTTTTACGCATCAATCATCACATATCAATGCGTCAAATACTTTTATAACCCGTATCTAAAGTTACGCTCTATTATAATTTTAGGTTCACTTTCATGATTAATTATTTCTGTATTAGGTTTAATTGTTCCGTGACTTTCAACGATACAGTTTTCAAGATGTACGTTGTCTCCAATATAAACATCATTAAGAATAATTGAGTTCTTGATTACACAATTGTTTCCAATGTATGCCTGATGGAATACCACGGATCCGTCCACTTCACCGTTAATGATACAACCACTTGAAATTAAGCTGTTTCTTACTTTTGAACCAGGATTATATTTTGCCGGTGGCAAATCAGCCACTTTTGAATATACGTCCGGATACTGTTTAAAGAAGAAATCCCTTACATCCGGTTTAAGAAAATCCATATTACAACTATAATAGTTGTCTATGTTAGAAATATTCTGCCAATAAGAATCAAGATTATAAGCATATATTCTCTTTGTATCTTTGTTTCTGATAATTATGTCGTTTACAAAATCATAATTATCTTCTGCCATACACTGCTCAATTAACTGGATAAGTAATCTTCTTCTGATTACATAAATTCCTGTTGAAATCTTTGAGCTTGTTGTTTCGCCCGGCTTCTCTTCAAAATCAACGATTCTGCCGTTAGAATCTGTTGTTACAACACCGTATGCTAAAGCCTTCTCTGTTGAACCGATATCCTTGCAGACAATTGTAATGTCTGCGCCTGTTTCAACATGTCTTTCTAATACTTTGTTGTAATCAAGCTTGTATACTGCATCTGCTGATGCAATAATTGCATATGGTTCATGGCTCTTCTTTAAAAATGCCATATTCTGTGCAATGGCATCTGCAGTTCCCCTATACCAGAATCCATTGTCTGATGTGATAGATGGTGTAAATACAAACAATCCTCCCTGTTTTCTACCAAAATCCCACCATTTAGATGAACTTAAATGTTCATTTAATGACCACGCATTGTACTGTGTTAAAACTGCTACCTTCTGAATATGTGAATTAGACATATTACTTAATGAAAAATCTATAGCTCTATAGCTTCCTGCTATAGGCATTGCTCCAATTGCTCTCTTCTTTGAGAGTTCGCGCATCTTACTGTTATTTCCACCTGCTAAAATTATTCCTATTGCTCTCATTAAATCTCACCTGCCTTAATAATATAGCCACCTGATGGGAGCTTTCCGTCCGGATAATCTGTAATTTCCGTCTTTCCTGATATTGCTACATTCTTTCCAATCTTTACACCATCCGGTATACTTGAACCTTCTCCAATAACAGCAAGTTCACAATTATAAATCTTCTGACTTAACAAGCTGTCTGCATATTCTCCAATGCCGATTTCGCAGTCCTGTCCAACTTCAACATTCTCTGCAATAATGGCATTGTAAACCTTAGTTCCTTTTCTAATTCTGGTGCCATGCATAATAATGGAATCGTGAACCTCCGCTCCTTCTTCTATCACTACATCCGCACTTATTACCGAGTTATAAACACCGCCGTATATATCACAGCCCTCGCCTACAATACTCTTCTCCACCTCTGCACTGTCTGACAGATACTGTGGTGGTAAAGCATCATTCTTAGTATAAATCTTCCAAAATTCTTCATATAAATTAAATTCAGGCACAATATCAATTAATTCCATATTGGCTTCCCAATATGACTTTAATGTTCCTACATCTTTCCAATATCCTGTATATTCATATGCAAAAATTCTTTTTCCTTCTCTGTGAACATATGGAATAATATGCATACCAAAGTCACAATTAGGCTGGTCTTTAAGATTAATCAATGCTTCTCTAAGAACCGGCCAGCTAAATATGTAGATACCCATTGATGCAAGATTACTCTTTGGATGTTCCGGCTTCTCCTGGAACTCTGTAATCTTGTGATCCTCATCTGTAACTACTACACCAAATCTGCTTGCCTCCTCAATTGGAACAGGCATTGCTGCAATTGTAACATCTGCCTTATTAGCCTTATGATAATCAAGCATAACCTCGTAGTCCATCTTATAAATATGGTCACCTGATAAAATAAGTATATAATCAGGATTATATGAATCCATATAGTCTAAGTTCTGGAAAATGGCATTGGCTGTACCTGTATACCATTCAGTGTTCTTACTTTTTTCGTATGGCGGAAGAACCGTAACGCCTCCAATATTACGATCTAAGTCCCATGGAATACCAATTCCAATATGGGAGTTAAGTCTAAGTGGCTGATACTGTGTTAAAACACCTACTGTATCAATGCCTGAGTTAATGCAGTTACTAAGTGGAAAATCAATAATCTTATACTTTCCTCCAAATGCAACTGCAGGTTTTGCAACTTTTGCTGTTAAAACACCGAGACGGCTTCCCTGTCCTCCTGCTAACAGCATTGCAATCATTTCTTTTTTAATCATGTCCCTCACCTCGCTGCGAATAATTGATGAGTTAATTATAGCACTAACCCCCTTTCAATAAAAGAGTTTCAATGAATTTTATTGTGTATTTTTTCTCTAAATTTCTTGTTTTTTCTACATGTGTTATGCAAAATTACCAATTTCTTTATTACTTTTTCGTGTTTTTTATTATTTGCTTAATTTTTTTAAAAAGAGTTTTTATTTTCCTGTTTTTTTTTCTTTTTTCAGTCTTTAAAAATAAATCATTTAAGAGTATACTTAATTAATAAGTAGAAAGGCGTTTTCGTCTTTTAATTTTTTTCTTAAGAAAGGATGAAATAAACAACTATGTACGAACTAGATTTTAATACTCCGGCAAAGATCCATTTTACAGGAATTGGCGGAATTAGTATGAGCGGACTTGCAGAGATTATGCTTTCTAAAGGCTTCACTGTTACAGGCTCTGATTCAAGAGAATCTGAAATAACTAAACACCTTGAATCTCTTGGAGCAACTATTTACTATGGCCAGAAGGCTTCTAATGTGGCTGCCGATACAGAAGTTTTGATATATACTGCTGCAGTTAAGGCTGACAACCCTGAACTTGTAGCTGCTACAGAGATGAATATTCCTCTTTTGACAAGAGCTGAGTTTTTAGGTCAGATTATGAAGAATTACCATACTGCCATCGGTGTTTCAGGAACTCATGGCAAGACTACAACAACTTCAATGCTTTCACAGATTATGCTTGAAGCAAATACCGACCCTACTATTTTAGTTGGTGGAATTATGCCGGCAATTAACGGCAACACACGTATTGGTCATTCAGACAATATGATTACTGAAGCTTGTGAATATACTAACAGTTTCTTATCCTTTAAGCCAACAGTTGCCATTATTTTAAATG
>ERZ773108.4037-NODE-4037-length-10587-cov-2.638340_pt1 | contig 10587 bp, 6 predicted proteins | sample MGYA00580570_ERZ773108 | MGnify/ENA primary metagenome ERZ773108 (study PRJEB29015, sample SAMEA2737840) | human gut metagenome | biome: human gut; feature: human-associated habitat; material: faeces | place: China | collected 2012 ...
ATAGGCAGAAACCGTGAAACGATGCAGGAATTCAGTTTCTTCTTCCGCACGGGTGTTGCGGCTGATGTCTATCGGGTCGAAGGGTGTTTCCAAAATCAGGTTGGTCATGATATTGACAGCGGTAGGGTCTACTCCGATTTCTCCGTCAGCCGTCAGCTCCGGATCTTCATGAATACAGCTACTTGCAAATACCGGCAATAACAGCAGGCAACCCAGCGTACGAATAATAGAGGTATATGTATTTCTTTTCATAATCGAACTGGCTTAAAAGTGATAAGACAATGACAAACCGAGACGGGTAATCCCCCAATAGTTACGGCTTCGGGTTTCTATTTGAGCTCCGTTGTCTATATTATAATAGGTGTTGTACTTCATATTGGCATATCCGGCGCCTAAGGTAAACTCCGCTCCCCAATGGCGGGATAAGGGAAGCTTATATCCATAACTTACACCTGCTCCCAATAGTGGGCGGCCGGTATCCTGATAACGGTTCTCGTCCCATTTCACATTGAAGAATGCCATGTGGGCGTGTACTCCGAAGAAATGGCCTGTTCCGGCTTTTTTCAACCACCAGCGTCCTTCGGGCTGGATAGCGAAGGTACGGACTGCGTGTTCGCTACTGATATCCCAGCCACTGAACATGACGGGCAGTTCAACGGAAATATGTTTGCTGCACTGTATTTCGAATGCAAGGTTCGGCACAGCAATGGCATCGTAGGCAATATTCGTTTTGAGTGCCATATAACGTTCGGAAACTTTGCGTTGCCGAGAGACTTTAGTCTTAGGTTGCCGGGACTCTTTTTTCGCTTCCTTTTTCTTAGGAGAATCGTTCACAACTGTTTGCCCTTGTCCGGTAACGGGCTTGAATACGATTTCTTTTTCGCTCGCCGATGTCTGTATGCGCGGGCGTTTCCCGTTTTGTTTCTGCGGTTCCTGCGGGTGTTGTGTTCCTTCAGACGGAGAACCCGCCATTGCTGTCAGAGAGCAAAGTAGCAACAGGAAGCCTTGTACCAAGTATCTTTTTGTTTTCATATCTTTCAGGTTGTTTTTAGATTTCCAGTTCAGGCAATTTGTCTACTAAAGTCGTTTCGTAACCGTCTTCGCGTACGATGGTAGCTCCGCCTTTATAAGTAATGTTCACATCTTCCCCTTTTCGGGTGGAACGGATGAAGAAAGACGGAGTGCCTTCTGATGATATGTTCACTTTGATAATCCAGCTACCTATCTTGATACGTCCGTCGGGCAGTATCTGCGGGTCGGCGGCAGGCTTGTTCAGCGCATGTGTGTTGATGACCGTTGCGAAACGATATATTTGTTTCTTTTCGGAAGTAGCCTTGAAGTGCCAGTGGTTGGGGTAAGGAGCGAACTTACCGTTTGCATCCGCCCGTAGCCAGTTGACGGCGGGAACGAAGAACTGACTGGTGGTATCCGTTTTCAATGCACCGCTTGAAAAGAGGTAAGCGTCGGAAGCGCCGTTCTTGTTGGTGGCCTGTATGTGTACGAACTTATCTTTCTTGGTAACACTCATCGGCTTGATGACTGTGTGCAACAGATAATCCCAAGTGACAGGCTTGTCCGCTTCCAGTTCGTCGTAGATAAACATCAGTCCCGATTTGCCTAAAGCAACCGTATGTCGTCTGAAAGTTTTCAGATGATTCTCGTCCCAGCCGTTGGCGGGAGTATATTCGATGCCGCCCTCTTTGCCACGTTCCAGCCAAAGGGGGGAAACCTCTTTTCCGTACGCATTGGAAGCGTCACCGAGCACATAGCCGATTTTCTCGCCTACATAATAGCGTGGAATCCAGCCATAACCCTCTGTACCGATACGCTGCCCCATACCATTCACGAGGATTGTGTTGTGAGCGCGGGTGGAACGGTGGCAAAGCATACTATGCTTGTCTACAAAGGCGATGTGATGGCCGCTGCTGTAGAAGAGCGAGTTTCCTCCGAAAAAGGTGTTGAACGCATTTTGGTTGGCTATGGCGTGTGACGTGCTGCCGTAAGGACTGCTGCGGAAGCTGAACATGGCGTTGCTGCCTACGCGATCCCAGTTGGTCATGAAAGAGGCAAGACCGCTCTGAGGAAAGACATATCCCATCGGGAGTGAGGTGAGTCCTTCTCCTGTCGGCAAAGGTTTGTCACATTGGAGACGGAACCATGCCAGGCTACCGGATTTTACGGTTATAAGACGCTTGTGATAGTCGGGAGTAGTGGCGACGCGACGTACATAATCGGCTGCGTATGTATTGCCGGTTAGTCGTGCCAATGCGTCCAGATAGCCTACACGAATCGAATTCGGTTTTAGGTTGCCTTGATGTCCGCTACCGTTTCCTCCGGATTTGGAAAAAGGAGGTTGCTGGTACATGGTGTACATGACAGAACCTTGATACCATGGATCACTGAAGAAATCGAAACCGGTAACGGTACTGTAAAAGTAAGGAACTTCGATGAGTGTGCGGAAGTTGACAGCGAAATAACTGTCGCCATTGTGCCAGGCACCGTCCTTGTTCAGACCGGGGAATCGTGCCAGCCATACATTGTAACAGTAATCCGCCCATACCGTTGCTTCGGGAAGATCACCATACACGCTGAATGCGGCGAATGTGAAAATGCGAAGTGTCATTTGCCAGACATGGTTGTCAGCAATATGGTTCTCCAGCCGGTTGTTGAAGTTCGCATAGAACTCACTTCCGCGTCTTTTTATTTCTTTCAATAAATCCTGTTTTTGCGGCCCGGTCAGCAGATCATAGAATGAGTCGTATGCCAGTGAACTGAGTGAAAGCATAGTAGCGGCATTGAAGTCCCCCATCACGTTTTTGTTTTTATCCCAACTAAGCATTTCCATGATGCGTTTGATAGCCTCTTTGCTGTAACGGGTATCTTTGGTCAGCAGGTAGGCGCGTATCAGGAGTTCCACGTTACCCTCTTCTTTGTCGATGATGCGGCGGCTTTCACGGGTTAGCATGGCGCTGCGCTGCATCTCGCTCTTCAGTCCTTTGGCAAGGTCGGCTTTGATGTCATTAACGGATTGCATCGGAATTGTCAGAACCTTGTCTGCACGTTCCAGATACCATTGATGTTCGGGCTTGGACTTGCTGTTGTTCATAAAGTCCGTCCATTTATCTTTCTGTACCAGGATGCGCGGATGATTCTTGGGCAAACGTGTCTGCATCGTCTTGAATGATGGCGGACAGAATTTGTCAGGATTGGCTTTGACGGTGAATTGCAGGACAGGAGACCATAAAGTATTTCCGTCTTCTACATATCCGTACTGCCAATACCATACACCGGCGTCCAGATCCTTTTTCGGGTTAAAGAAAGGCCAACGGCTTTCCACCTGCACAACATTGCTCTTCATAGCTGCATCCTGTGAATAGCGTAACTGGTATTTCAATTGCGCCTTGTCTATTTTCTTCTTGGTGGATTTCATTCCGTCCAATACCTCTTCGGAAGTATCTACATCTGCATGAAGCGGCCATTGGAACGAAACGGCACGGTCGTTTACCGTCGCTTTGTCCAGCGGGGATGGGGTGGAGCGCATCTCGTGCATGAGAGTTACCTCGTTCAACTTGATCCGTGCGGACTTTTGCTGTGCCTGCATTCCGGAGATTGCCGCCAGGCAGCAGAATAGTATGGTGCTAACTGATCTTTTCATGGTACTATTAATAATTAGGGTTGTTCTTATTTTCTAACAGCGGGTTCAATTGCAATTCATCCAATGGGATTGGGAACAGTTCGTGCTTTCCTTTTTGGAAATTCTCTCCGGCAGGGTAGGCGGTTGTGGTACTTGTGTTCACTTCCGAACGGTTGCCAAACAGCGACAAGGCATCTTTGATAATGCCCCAACGGATAAGGTCGTATTTGCGTTGTCCTTCAAAAGCTAACTCAAAGCCACGCTCCCAAAATAATGCCGTACGGAACTTGCCTGCATCATCGCTGTCGGAAATAAACCGTAGCTTGTAGACTTTCTCTTTCATCAGTTCCTGATAGTTCTCCGTTGTGATTTCCCGCGCACCGGCACGTCTGCGCACACTATTGAGCAGCTTCCAGGCTTCGGCGGTGTTTTCTGTCTCGTTATAGGCTTCGGCAGCCATCAATACTACGTCGGCATAGCGCAGGTAGCAGAAGTTGACATCGGTCACGTTCGGGTCTTTGTATCCGATAGGCATCCATTCACGGCGCCATTTGCCCGGATACCAGTCTTTTCCGCTTTTATTGACTACTTTCTTGTGATTGTATGCCTCTTTATCCCAAGTGAATTTGTAGTTGCAAATCATCACGTCACGGCGTTCGTCACCTTTGATGATATTACCATCCTCGTCTTCTTCCTGCACATCAAAGAAATCTCTCCATTCGGGCACTGCACGGAACATGGCGCTGGCACGTCCCATGAAATGACTTACTTCCGTCACTTTGATACTGGGCTGCGCTACGGATGGTCCGATATAGGTTCCCCAATATCCTTTGGCTCCGCTCTTCCCGTCGGCACTATAGAACGCTACTTCAAACAGGCTTTCTTTGGAGTCAATCGTTCCGGCGGAAAAGCCTTTGAACAGCTCCGTATAACCGCCGGGATAGAAATCGTGGTATTTGTTCTCCTGAAAGGCTTTCCATTCTTCAATAACGTCTTCGAAGTATTCCTTGCGTTTCGCGTCATCGGGGCGGGTTATGCTTCCGTCCATTTGCAGACTATAACCGGCACGTTGGAGCAGGACACGCATCAGAAGTGCACGGGCAGCACCCTGGGTCGCTTTTTCGGGGCTGGTGGCTGCGGTAGCCCAAGGGAGATGATTTTTGGCGAAGTTCAGGTCATCGATCATCTGGTCGTAGATGAGTTCACGGCTGACACGTGGCTGATAAATATCTTTATTCACATTGGTAGAGGTCGTTTTGAACGGCACGTCTCCCCAATAGCGCACAAGGTTGAAAGCATACAACGCTCTCAGAAATTTTGCTTCCGCAACCAGTGACTGCAAACCTTCATCTCCCTCGTAATTCTCCATACCCTCGATTCCTTCGATGGTATAGTTGGCACGTTCGATTCCGGTATAATTGCCTTGCCATACACTATTTACCCACGTGTTGGAGCTGGTCAGTTTATAATGGGCGATGTCGCGTCGTCCTTTGTCGGCGGTTAAGCCGGATACATAGTAAGTATCGTCCGAACATGGAAATGCCATATCCATATAACTGTAAAGTGTCGGAAGTTCATCGTATACCCCGACGACTGCCATTGCCGCTTTCTCTTCACTGGCAAATATTTCTTTCTTTTCGTAATAGGAACTCGGGTCTTCCGTCAATAGGTCGGAGCAGGATGTGGTGGATAGTCCGCCTGCCAGCAAGAGACTTAATATATAAATATAGGTATTACAGCTTTTCATCTTATCTTGTTTTTGAATGAATTAGAATGTTACGTTCAGACCGAATACGAAGCTACGGCTTCTCGGATAAGCTCCGAAGTCTACGCCGGGGGTTAAGTTGTTTCCTTTGGTAGATACTTCCGGATCGAATCCGGTGTAGGGAGTCCATACGAACAGGTTGCTGCCTGTGGCGTATAGGCGGAGTTTCTGGATGGACGCTTTCCGTATCCATTGTCTGGGGAAGTTATATCCGATGGTTATATTACTCAGACGAAGGTAGGACGCGTCTTCTACAGCCCATGAATGGATGTAGGTATCTCCTTGTTCCATATCGTAAACGGCTGCTACGCTTTTGCCTGCATTCAACGCTGCAAGTTCCGCTGGGTCGGTGATGATATCTCCATTGGCGTTGATGGTCATCCAGCGTTTATGGCTATTGGCGACATCCAGTACGTTATAGTTGGATTTTCCGGCTTGTGTATTGGTCAGTTTCGTGGCATTCAGTACTTCTCCACCGTATGAGAAAGTGAAGAACACACTCAGATCAAAGTTTTTGTACGTGAAAGAGTTGTTTAATCCACCATAGAAGGTGGGGTTGGCGTTGCCTATGACCGTCTGGTCATTCTCGTCGATTACATTATTATGATCCGTATCGGCGAATTTCCACATACCTGGCTGTATATCATTGCGTGAACCTCTGTATGGAATGCCTTCTTTCAGGGTATATTTCTTTGTGTTCGGGTCGTAATTGAAATCTTCTATCTGGTAGAGTCCCAAAGTACGATATCCGTAGAACTGCCCGATGGGTTTGCCTACTTCTATTTTATGGGTCTTCTGGTTATATCCGAATTTTGCTTCTTCCAAGAAGAACTCTTCACCGGAGAGGGCTTTGATTTTGTTCTTATTGTGGGAAAGGTTCAGGCTAGTGTTCCAGGTAAAGTTCCTTTTCTGGATATTGACGGAGCTGATTGTCAGGTCTACACCTGCATTCTGTGTTTTTCCGATGTTGCGTACCATGTTGCTGTAACCGGAAGAACTGGGGATACGTGAGTTTAAAAGCAGGTGTGTACTTTGGTTGACATAGAATTCCGGCGAGATGGTGAGTCGCTGTTCGAGGAATCCAAGGTCTATTCCGAGATTGAACGTATTATTCGATTCCCATTGCAGATATTCATTCGGAATGGAGGCCGGCACATATCCCGGTGTGTAATTCTCACCGTTGGGATACTTTATGGAATTCAGAAGTTCCAAAGAAGCGTAGCTGCCAATGCGGTTGTTTCCTGCCATACCGTATCCTGCGCGTAGTTTCAGATCGGAGAATATGCCTAGTTTCTTGATAAATTCTTCTTCCCCCATACGCCATGCCGCTGAGAAAGAGGGGAAGAATCCCCACTTCTTGTCTGCGCTGAACTTGGAAGAACCGTCCGCGCGCAGGGTGGCTGTGAACAGGTATTTCTCTCCTATATTATAATTGAACCGTGTGAAGAAAGACAACAGTTTGTCGTCGTCGTTGAAGTTGGAAGTGATGGAGCCGGGAATTCCCAAGCCCATATCATTCAGGTTGATATCGTTGTTGGGGAAATTGGTAGCGCTCGCTCTCATATTACGTGTCCAGCGTGATACCCATTCCTGTCCGAGCATGGCGATTAATTTGTGTTTCTTCCTTTTGTATTCGTAGTTAAGTACGTTGGAAGTCTGGAAACTGCTGTTTTCCGCATATTGGATGTAGCCGTTGGCGTTGGAACGTTTACCGAAACTGGAACGCTCGCCATAAAAAATGTCATTACGTACCGTCTGGTAACGCATTCCGGTATTGTTGCGGAACGTCAGGCCTTTGAATATCTTAAACGTTAGTCCTCCGTTTGCTTGAAAGGTACGCAATTGCTTGTTATTGATTTCTTCCGATGCGGAAATCAACGGGTTCTGCATCGGGTTGGAGTCGTCGTCCTCTATGGTATCTTCGCTATTCCGAAAGTCCTCATCGCTTTTATATATACCGGCTGTGGGACGATACTGGAGAATATGTTCCATCTTATTAAAGCGGGTGGATTCTTCGGAAGTTCCCATACCATAAATACGAGATTGGTTATAATTCACACGTGCATTGATGGAAAGGCGTTTGGTGGATTTGTGGGAAATGCTGAATGATATGTTGTGCTTGTCGCTGCCGCTATATACCATTGCCCCGAGATCCTTGAAATAACTGTAGTTAAGAGAATATTTCAAGTCTTTGTTGCCACCGGATATGTTGATACGGTAGTTTTGTGAAGTCGTTGTCCTGCCTAAAGTCTCTTCTTGCCAGTCAATGCCGGGACGGCTTCCGTAGTTTTCGTCAATGTCGAGGAATGAACCGTATGTGTTTTGGAAGTTTTTTACTCCGGATTCGCCGTCAAACTGTAATCTGCGTTCATAGTCGAGCAATACAAACTCTTTGGTGGAGAGTACCGGAAGCTTACGCGCCAATGTCTTTACACCGACATAGCTGTCAAAGCTGACCGACATTTTACTATCGTCCTTGTTTCCTTTCTTGGTGGTAATGACTACTACTCCGTTTGCTCCGCGTGCACCGTAAATGGCTGTTGCCGAAGCGTCCTTCAGGATATCAATGGTTTCGATTTCCGCTGGGTCGAGAGTTGACATCCCGTCTTCGCTGGGGAAGCCGTCGATGATATAAAGGGGGGCGTTGCTTTGGGTAATGGAAATACCTCCACGTACACGAATGGATATTTCAGAACCGGGGGCTCCTTCGCTTTGCGTGATTTGCACACCTGCCACTCTTCCCGCCAATGCTTGGGCGACATCGGAGGTAGGCATTTTCATTAGGTCTTCACTCTTTACGGAAACGACGGAGCCTGTCAGGTCACTGCGCTTGCTTGTTCCATAACCTACTACTACCACTTCATCCAATGCTTTCGCATCACTTTGCAGCGTCACGTTGATGACCGCTTTCCCTTTAACGAGGACTTCTTGTGTTTTCATTCCTATATAAGAAAATACAAGGATAGCCTTGGCGGCATTGTCGACTTTCAGCCTGTAATTTCCGCTTAAATCACTGATTGAACCGACACCGGAAGCACCTTTGAGGGTAATGTTGGCTCCAATGACTTCCAAACCTTCCGCATCAATCACCTTTCCGGTGACCGTCAGGCTTTGGGCTTGAACCGTAAATGCGGTGCAAAGACAAACCGCAAAAAAGAGAATTCTTTGAATGTTTTTCATATCAATTCTATTCGTTGTTTTCTGAGTTAAGAATCTATGGCAAAGGTATGGGCCTTTCGTATAAATGTTGTTTCCCTATTGTCTTTCCTTTATTTGAAAACTGATAATGGGCTTTAGAATTTATGTAAAAACCTTTAGGATTTATCTATTATGAGTGATTGAATATTTGTATTTGTGGTAGTTGTAATAGATACCTATTGTTGTTTGACTTTGAAACTGAATGCCAAAGCTTCTTTTTTTAAGTCTTTAGGCAGTGTAACTGTTACTTTACCGTTCTCACAAGTGTATTTCACTCGTGCTCCATTCTGTAACAATGTCATCTTCCCGGTGGGTTCGTTACCTTCCCATTCGATGGTTGACGGCAAATCTTCTCCTTCGGGCAGGGTATAGATGGCGTACAAAGTCTTCTTGTCTTTGTTGGCTGTGAACCATACATTTCCACTATGGTAGTTAGGAGTGGGGCGTGTCGCATAGATAGCTGTGCCGTTTTTCTTTAACCATGCTCCTATGGTCTTCAGGCATTTTATGACTTCCTCTTCGATGACGCCTTCTCCCGTTGGTCCTACATTCAGGGCTAGACATCCACCTTTAGCAGTGACCTCTGCTAAGGTGTTGATAACCCATGCTGCAGATTTAAGCTTTGGCTTAGGATTCCATCCCCAGCTATTGCTGATGGTGATACAGCTTTCCCAGGGATGATTTAGCTGGGTCTTGGGAATAGTAAGTTCCGGTGTCTGATAGTTTTCGTTTCGTCCGGGGACAGTCCTGTCTGCGACAATCAGACCGGGCTGTTTTTTGCGGGCATTATCAACGATTTCATCCAGTTTGATGCTCTGTTGAGGCTTTCTTACCCAGCCTCCATCCAACCAGAGGATGTCTATGCTACCATAGTTAGACATCAATTCATCGATTTGGTTGGCTGTGTATTGCTGATATTTAGCTCATTTCTCCGGATATTTTTTGATATCGTAATTCGGATTTCGTGTCGGGGTGGACAGATATGGATCCCAATAATCCTCGCAGTGCCAGTCCGGCTTGGAAAAATAAGCGCCTATCATAAATCCCTCTTGTCTGAATGCGTCGAACAAGTGATAGGCAACATTACTATACTTCCCATCTTTGTAAGGACCTTTAGCAATATTGTAATCAGTGTATTTGGAGTCGAACATACAAAATCCGTCATGATGCTTGGTCGTAAATATAAGGTATTTGAAACCGGCGTCTTTCATAATGGAAGCCCATTCGGAAGGTTCAAACTTGGTAGGATTAAAGGAATCTGCAAGTCCCCAATACCATTTCTTGAAATCTCCATAGGTTGTGCCCGGACGAATCCTCTTACGTCGTGCCGTAAATTTGTCTTCCGAGCAAAGTGCCCATGATTCCGAGATTCCGGGAACGGAGTAGACGCCCCAGTGGAACATAATTCCGAACTTACGGTCTTGCCATTCGTCCAGTTTCTTTAGTACTTTAGGATCAGTAGGCCATTCGTATTGTTTGGATGCGCTATGTACAAAACCGTGATCCTTGGTTGAAAAATTCTTTTGTTGCGCATGCTGTGTCAGTGAAAGACCGATCCCTGCGATTAGAAATAAAATTCTTCTCATGTTTTTAATGGTTAGATTAGCATTGAGTCTTGACTTTGAAATTTTGCCGCTAATTTATCGTAATTCTTGCATTCGGTCGTTGAATTATGTCTTTTATTCTTTATGGAAACAGGTATAAAGCTTTTGAATTCGTCTAAAAGCTTTTTGATTTTATCCCGATACCCGACAGAGGGCTTGTGGAAGGGGTGGAAATTGTACTTTTTTCCTCGGTGCCGGAGCCTGTGTTCTTCGGTGGAGAACCATGCCTTCCCCGGTGCCGAACGGTGTCTTTCCCGGTGCCGGACTTTTGTATACCTTATTATCTACTCCTTGTCATTCAACCGAATAAATCCAAAAAAAGGAAGAATTTGTTTGCCAATTCAAAGAAAAGCCGTACTTTTGCAAGCCGATTATTATCACAAAAT
>ERZ773108.4041-NODE-4041-length-10573-cov-3.674368_pt1 | contig 10573 bp, 6 predicted proteins | sample MGYA00580570_ERZ773108 | MGnify/ENA primary metagenome ERZ773108 (study PRJEB29015, sample SAMEA2737840) | human gut metagenome | biome: human gut; feature: human-associated habitat; material: faeces | place: China | collected 2012 ...
GCGGCGCTCCGGCCCGGCCCGGGGCGGGATTTCCCGGAGGGCGGCGGCGCGCCGACGGAGTTCTGCATTCTCACGCCGCCGGGCGGCGGTGAAGACGAGGATGACGCCGAGAACGACGAGCGCCCCGATAAGGTGCTGCATGAGGCGCGCTACATCGCCTCGCGCATCCGGCGCATGGTGGACGAGCGCACCCCCGTCACCGAGGGCAAGACGCTGCGGCCGTGCACCTACGGCGATTTTGCCATCCTTCTCCGCTCGAACAAGGCGGTCACGCCGCGCTACCGCGCCGCGCTCGCCGAACAGGGCATCCCGTCCGTGTCCCAGCAGGGCGGCGGGTTTTTCCGCTCCACGGAGATCACCTCGCTCCTCGCGCTGCTCGGCGTGATCGACAATCCCCATCAGGACGTGCCGCTCATCGCGGTGCTGCGCTCGCCTCTTTTCGGCTTCACGCCGGACGAGCTTTCCGCCATCCGCGCTGCGGACCGAAACAGTGACTATTACACCGCGCTCTGTCTCCGCGCAAAGGAGGATGAACACTGCGCGGCCTTCCTCGCGGAGCTGGAGAGCTACCGTGAGATCGCGCCGGACCTTTCCATTGAGGCGCTGCTCGCGCGCATCTGCGACAAGGCCGGTGTCTTCGCCCTGCTCGCAGCGATGCCCGACGGCGCGGCGCGGCGCGAGAATGTCTGCCAGCTCATCGAGTTTGCCCGCCAATTTGAGCAGGACGGCTATCGCGGCGTGTTCCGCTTCATCCGCTGGATGAAGCAGCTGGATGAGCACGGCAAAGAGCCGCGCACCGGCGCGCTGGAAAGCCGCAACGCCGTGCAGATCATCAGTATCCACCACTCGAAGGGGCTGGAGTACCCGATCGTATTTCTCGCCGACACCGCCCACAAGATCAACCTGCAGGACAGGAACAGCGATGTTCTCATCCACCCGTCGCTCGGCATCGGCGGCCGCGTCATCGACAGTTCACGCGGCATATCGTATCCCACGATCGCACTGCGCGCGATCTCGGCCAAGCTCACGCAGGAATCACTGTCCGAGGAGATGCGCGTGCTCTATGTCGCCATGACGCGCCCCAAGGACCGGCTCATCATCACGGCGACATGGAAAACTCCCGAAAAGACGCTCGACGCGCTGCGCGACGATCTCACCGCCCCCATCGCGCCGCAGCTTCTCGAAAAGAGCGCCTCGCTTTCGCGCTGGATCGCGCTCGCGGCGCTTCTGCCGGACAGCCCGATCAAAATGCGCATCATTCCCACCTCCGGAGAGAGCGCATCCGAGACCGCGCCGCCCGAGATCGAACCGGCTGAGCCGGGCGAGAGCGCGGCGCTCTCCGAGGCGCTGACGTGGGAATACCCGTACCGCTGGGCGGAGGAGCTGCCGTCGAAGATCACCGCGAGTGCGCTCGAGGGCACCGACGCCGACCCGGACGCGCAGAGCATCGCGCCGGAAGCGCAGCGCCGGCGGCTCTTCCGCCGTCCGGTCTTTGGCGCGAAGGACGCCCCGCTCACCGGCACCGCGCACGGCATCGCCGTACACACGGTTCTGCAGTTTATCGACTATTCGTGCGTATCCACGCCAGAGCAGGTGCGCGGCGAGATCGAACGGCTGAAAAATGCCGAGCACATCACCCCCGCGCAGGCCGCCGCAGTGGAGCCAAAGGACATCTGCGAGCTGTTCGCCTCCCCCGTCGGGCAGAGGATCCTGCACGCGGACGAGGTCTGGCGCGAGCTGCGCTTCTCGCTGCTCACCGGCGCGGAGACCGTGTTCGACGCGCCCGCCGGCGAGGAGGTGCTGCTGCAGGGCGTCGCCGACTGCTGCATCCGCGAGGGGGATGCGCTCACCGTCGTGGATTATAAAACGGACTATGTGACGGCGGAAACGCTCGCGGCGCGTGCCTCGGAATACGCGCCGCAAGTCCGCGCCTACGCCGCCGCGCTCACGCGGCTGCTCGGAAAGCCGGTGCGGGAGGGCGTTTTGTTCTTCCTGCGCACCGGGGAGAGCGTCTCCATCGACTGCCGCGCGAAAAAATAAAAGAAATTCAAAGAAAACTTGCCGATTCCGCTTGACATTCGCCGGAAATTGGGTATAATAACCCTTGCGTTTGCGATATAGCGGGATTGTGTAAAGGTAGCACAGCGGACTCTGACTCCGTATGTGAGGGTTCGAATCCTTCTCCCGCTGCCAACATAGGATTGCTATTTTAACAAAAATAGCAATCCTATATTTTTTTCCTGAAATGCTGATAAAACCGTAACAAAAAGGCGTGAAAAGACAGCCGCTTGCGGCGGCTGTCTGAAGTGGTAATGCAGCCTCAAACCGCCAATAAACTGGTGGCTTGAGGCTGTCGATAAAGTGATAGGATTTGCGATAACAGTAAGGAAAGGAGTGTGAGGGAAAGGCAGGAGGGGTGTCTCTCCCCACTGAAATCCGTAGTTTTTTGAAGCTTTTTCAAGGCTTCAAAAGCTTAGGCAGCGGGGCGAAAAAAACTATTTCGACACGCTGAAACCACCAGTTAACTGGTGGTTATGATTTTGGTTGGGGATATTTTGCATCAGACCGCATTGGAAACCCGGCCCGGCACAAGGCCGGACCGGGATCCGGCGCCGGCCGAAGCCAGCACCCTTTGCTGAGGGATTCAGTGGGGAGTAAACACACAAAACGCAGGAAATATCAGTAAATGGGTTAGGGTTATCACTGTGTCGTGCTGCGTCTGCCATTACTTTGCTGCTTTTTTGGCCTCCTTGGCAGCCCTGTCAGCCAGGTAGTACATACCGGGCGTGTTGTAATACTCCCTCTGCAGGTCCTTCACCTGCTTGCACATGAACACCAGGCCAATCATGTTCAGGATGACGACCACGGCCAGGAAGCCGTCAAGGATCATATACATGGTGGTCACGTTGGAGAACGCGCAGGCGATGCAGATGAACAGGGGATAAATATACACCCACACCTTGGAGAACTTACGGCCGAACAGGATCTCAGCCTGAATCTGGCCGAAGAAGCCAGCGGAGATAATCGTGGAGAACACGAACAGGAACACCGTGACAGCAACGAAGATGGCACCGAAGTTGCCGAACACGGACTGGAAGGCAGCCAGTGCCAGCTGGCCGGAGCTCAGACCCTCCTGGGTCCACACGCCGGAGCACAGAACGGTCAGAGAGGTAATGGTGCAGATGACGATGGTATCCATAAAGACCTCAAAGATACCGAACTGAGCCTGACGGATGGGGTGATCCGTATCGGCGGTGCAGTGACCGGCGATGGTGGAGCCCACGCCCGCCTCATTGGAGTACACACCGCGGGCAGCGCCCCAGCGGATAGCCGCCATGATGGTGGCACCGGCGAAGCCGCCCACAGCAGCGCGGCCGGTGAAGGCATCCTTAAAGATCATGCCGAAGACAGCAGGGATCTCGCCCACGTTGGTGAAGATGATGACCAAAGCGCCCACCACATACAGGCAGGCCATCACGGGCACCAGGATATCGGTGACGCTGGACACACGCTTGAAGCCGCCGGCCAGGATCACGCCCACCAGAACAGCAATGATGATACCGGTGATCGTCTGGTTTGCGCCGAACACGTTAAACTGCTCAGCAGCGGAAACGCCCTGAGAGGCCAGGGAGGGAACCAGCTCGATCATGAAGAAGAAGGCATAGCCAACGCCGAACACAACGCCGATCTTCTTGCCCAGGCCACGCAGATAGTAAGCCGGGCCGCCGACCCACTCGCCCACGTCATTTTTACGGCGGTACTTGATGCCCAGTGCAACCTCGCAGTACTTGGTGCACATACCGAGGATGGCCAGAACCCAGATCCAAAACACGGCGCCGGGGCCACCCAGGGCGATGGCCACGGGCACACCAACGATGTTGGAGGCGCCAACGGCGCAGGCCAGTGCCGCAAATGCGGCGGAAATGGGACGGACCTTGCCCTCCTCCTTCTTGGCAAACATCTTACCGAAGGTCTGGCTCATGGCGTAGCCAAAGTGACGGATCTGAGGGAAGCCCAAATAGATGGTCAGGAACAGACCGCCGCCGCCGATGAGGATCAGAATAGGAATGCCCCAGAACCAGTTGCCAAAATCTTGAATAACTTTCAATATAGCCATACTTTTCTCCTTTTCCATACATAATAGGTGACTTTCTCTGCGGTTTTGCTTGTGGTTGTGCGTTTGTGTGCTTTGTGCTTGTGCGCTTGGGGCAGGGGCCTCAGCTCAGCAGACGTTTCACCGTTTCATAGGTGATATTGGGGACGTTCTGAAACGTCTGCCGCATATCCACGCGCTCGGTGAGCATGTGTCCGTCACGACCAAAGGTACCAATATTGACAACGGGGACGTCGATCTGACGGATCTTATCCACCGGGTGCGTGTATTTCACGCCATACTGGGGCATATTCGTCTCCAGCGCCTGGATCGCCAGGGTGTCGTCACACACGGCCATAAAGCTGGAGTCGGAGATGTAGGGGTAGAACATGCGGGTCTTGATCTGGCGCTGCGCCTCGGGCCGCACCACCTCGATGGCGCTCTCCACCGCATCCAGCAGGGCCTTTTCCTTGGCCGTGCGGCCGGTCATCTCAATACGGGCACTGAAGATGGAGCCGAAGAATACCACCACGGCGGGGGACTTGTCCTCAGACCACTTCCAGGCCTCCTGCACCACACGCAGGCCGAACAGGCGCAGGTCCAGCTCGGGTTCATCCTTGTGCAGCTTCACGGTGAACTCGTGGATAGCCTTTTTAAAGGCCTCGCCATGTGCCGCTGCCAGCTCGTTATAAAACTCGCTCCAGGTGTAGACCCGGGTCTTCCAGGGCAGCTGGTGGAATTCCACCTTGCTCAGCTCACAGAAGCGCTTGTATTGGGTATTCAGATATTCCACCGTCTCGTCAAAGGCCTCCACGGCCATCTGCTTGCTCTTTTCCAGCACGACGGCAGGGCTCCAGCCGTGGGTGAAGAAGTTGTAGTAGCCGAAGGCCGTCAGCGCCGTCTGCACGGTATAGGGGCCCTTGGTATCCATCTCCTTCAGGGAGATGGGCGGAATGGCGACCTCGCCCTGGGCGATGTCGCACAGGTCAGTGTTCAGGGACATCTTGCGCGTGATATTGGCCAGCACCAGATTGGGGTCCAGTGCGCTGAAGGCCTGGCCCACATGGGCCTCCTTGCCAAACACGGCGAAGCAGGGCAGCAGCTTGCCGATGCTGCCGTAGTAGATATAGCGGTTCTCATCACCGGGGGCGTAGTTGGTGGAGTAGTCGGCGTTGATGCACGCCACATACTCGAATTGCTCCTTCTCCTTCAGCTCCTCCAGCAGATCCAGGGCCGTGATGATGCCCTTGGAGTTGTCCTCCTCGTCGCACTCACCGATGGCCAGCAGGTTGCCGTCCAGCTCCTCGGGATGCTCGGAGAAATACTGAATCAGATACATGTGGCCGGCTACGCCGGACTTCATATCCAGGGCGCCGCGGCCGAACAGATATTCGCCGGACTCGATATCGTCAATGACCTCCTGGGACAGTACGAAGGTCTCACGCAGCTTGGCGGGCAGCTCCTCGCAGCGGAAGGCGTACTCACGGATGGTGCCGAAATCGTCCACCCCAACGGTATCGATGTGGCCGATGAGGATGACCGTGCGGTTAGAATTGCCCTTGGTGCCCTTCACATAGGCCAGCGTACTGTGCCGCACCACAAAGTCGTTCTTGGTCTGGAAGCACCTGACCTGCTCAGGGTGTGCCCGGAAGTAGGGCAGGGACATATAGAAGTCCTGCATATAGCGAGCCACAGCGCTCTCGCCGCCCGGCTCCTTATTGATGCTGGGGATGGCGACCATGTTTTCCGTCAGCTGCTTGACCGATTCAAAAGAATTTAGTTTCATGACTTAGCTCCTTTGCTTGTTGTGCCCGCGCGCATCAATCGCGGTGATATCTCTCAATGCCGGCCATGTAGGTGTTCAGCACCTGAATATCCTTGATGTCATTTTCGGGAATGTGGAAGATGTCGCGGTCAATGACCACCATGTCGGCGAACTTGCCAGCCTCGATGGTACCCATCAGATCCTGGTTGCCGTTGGCGTAGGCCACATTTTTGCTGTACATGCACACCGCGTCATACACGGATATCTTCTCGTCGGGATGATAGCCGCCCACGGGATAGCCGTCCATGTCCTGGCGGGTCACGGCGGCGTAGATGCCGAGCCATGGGTTGAAGCTCTCCACCGGCGCATCGGACCCTCCGGCCATGACTAAGCCCTCATCCAGATACGTCTTCCAGGGATAGCTCAGCGCGGCACGCTCCTTGCCCACGCGCCCCTCAATCCAGTGCAGGTCGGTCATCAGGAATGTGGGCTGGATGTCCAGCACGAGCGGCAGCTTCTTCATACGCTCGATCAGCTCCGGCGTGGCCATCTGGGCATGGATGAGACGGAAGGGAAGCCGCTTGGCCTGCTCCTCCGGTGTCATGCCATCCCTCAGCCCCTGCTGCAGGCAGTACTCCACCGCATCCAGGGTGACCTCCAGTGCCTCGTCGCCGATGCAGTGGGTGGCGGGCTGCAGGCCGTGGCGGTATGCCTCGTACATTCTCTTGGCCAGGTCCTCAGGGCTGATGACCAGAATGCCGGTGTTGCCGGGATCGTCCACATAGTCGGTGTACAGCTTGGCAGACCGGGAGCCCAGGGACCCGTCAGAGAAGCTCTTGAAGCTGCCCATCCGCGCAGCGCGGTAGGGATCGCTCCGCTGCTCGGCCGTCAGGTGCTCCGGGTCAAACATATAGTCCAGACACACGAACATGCGCACCGGCAGCTCGCCGCGGTTGCTGCGGGCCACATAGTCCGCAAAGTCCTCGTCATAGTGCCATATTGCCGCGGCATAGGTGTGCATCATGGTCACGCCCAGGCTGGAGGCCAGCGCCAGGCCCTTCTTCATGCACTTTTCACGGGTGGCGGGCACCAGGAACGGATCAGGGATCAGGTTGTCGTAGATCTTGGAGGCCTGCTCACGGAAGATGCCGTTGGGGTTGCCGTCGGCATCCAGCTCCACCATGCCCCCGGGGCCTGCTCCATGGCTTCCCGGGCCTGTTTGGCATACTCCCGCTTGATTTTCCATTTCTGGGCCATGCGGGAAAGAAAAGTGCTGTTTAGCTCCGGGTTCTCCTGCACCATTTTCTGATAGTGGAGGTCTGCATTGGCCTTCATTGTTCGCCGTTCCCACTTCCTAACCTGACGGGCTGGATGCTCCCTGATACGCCGCTTGGCATAGCGGCTGACCTTATGCGCCCCGGCCTCCGCCAGAAGCTCGGTCTTGTGGGCTCCTTCCACACCAACATTTTCGTGTTCGACCTCATGGATTTTGCGGTGTCCATAGGCCCACATACCAGCCCCCGCCACCATGACCGCCTGCTTGGGAAGGCTGGGCGGCTTCGGCGGCTCCTGACGGGATAGCTTTTCCTTTGCCATTTCCAGCCGGACAACGGAATGTTCCGCCTTGGCTTCGGCCCGTTCTTTCTTTTTCTCCCGCTTGCCTTTCTGATCTTTGCGGGCGGCCTGTTCCTCGCAAACGGTATCTTCCCGGGCCTCGCCCTCCTTCCGCAAGCGGGAGGACGGCTTTTCCCGTTCGCCGTCCTGCCTGAATTTCCCGGTGCTCTGGGACTTCGGGCCAACTTGGCCCGAAGCCTGCTCCCCGGCCTGACGGGTCACTTCTTCCTCAGTGAAGTGGAGCCGCCCACGCTTTACCCGTTTCTCACCGTTTGTTTTCTTCGGGTCAACCTGTCCCGAAGCGTCCTTACTCATTCTGGGCCTCCTTTTCCTCCGGGCGGGTGGTCATAATGGAATAGAGCTTGGTATTCTTCGGGAAACGGTCAACAAACGGAATGGTCACATTTCCGAAGAACAAAAGGCCCTCGCCGGGATTGGAGTGGGTCACATAGGAAAGCTGGTGGGGGCTGATACCCAACTGCTTCGCCAAAATCTGCCTGTCTCCCTGTGCCTGTGACAAAAGCACCATGAAATCAGAGTTCTCAAAGATGTTCTCGATCTGACGGCTGGCAAGGAGGTCTTTCACATTCTGGGTCAGGGCGCTGGGAACACATCCTTTTTTACGGAGCATTTTCCAGATGGTCACAAAATAGCTGGAAGTCAACTCGTCCTGCAACAGCACATGGAACTCGTCGTAATAGCACCATGTAGCAATACCGCAGGAGAAGTTGTAGGAAACCTGATTGTTGGACAGGTCGTTGAGAATGTGCATGGCAATTTTGCGGAGCCCGGAGCCCAGCTTCTTCAAATCGAAGCACAGCACTCGGGCGTTTTTATAGTCCACATTGGTTTTGTGGTTGAACAGGTTGAGGGAGCCCGACACATAGATTTCAAGGGCCGTTGCCAGCCGCTTTGCCTCGGGTTCGCTCTGCTGGCACAGAAGGTCATACAGGTCTTGAAGCGTCGGCATGGGTGCATGCTCCGGGTCGTTGAGCAGATCCCGGTACACCATGCGGGCGCAGCGGTCAATGATGGTGCGCTCGACTGGCTGTAAGCCGTCCTTGCCGCCCACAATCAACTCCATGAGCGAAAGAATGAAGTCGCATTTCAGACTGATAGGAGAAACCTCGTCATCCATACTCAAATCCAAATCCATAGGATTGATGAAATGCGGGCTGTTGGGGGCAATCTCCACCACAAGCCCATCCTTTCCAAACTGGCGCACCAGCGGGGAATATTCGCCCATGGGGTCAAGGATGATAATACGGTCATTGGTGGCAAGAAACACATTCACAAGTTCCCGTTTTCCGCTGAAGCTCTTGCCGCTCCCCGGTACGCCAAGATACAGCCCGTTAGGATTTTTCAGTTTCTTGCGGTTTGCCATGATGACATTATGGGAAAGGGCGTTCAGGCCGTAATAGATGGCCTCGCCGTCCATGCGGAGCTCCTGCGTCATAAACGGAACGAAAATCGCCGTGGAGCTGGTTGTCATGCCACGCTGTATCTCAATCCCGTTGTAGCCGAGGGGCAGACTGGACACAAGGCCCTGTTCCTGCTGGAAGTCCAGTCGCTTCAAAAGGCAGTTATACTTCTGCATGATACCCGATACGGTGAACAGGTCGTTGTCCAGCTCTCGGCGGGTGGCGGCGGTATTTACCACAAGGAAGGTCAAAAGAAACATTCGCTCGTTGCGGCTCTGCAAATCATTTAACAGGTTCTTGGCGTCCTGACTGAAAGTAACGAGGTCTGGGGGAAGAATGTCCATGTCGTAACCGCTTCGGACGGCTTTTTTCTGTTCCTCCACCTTCATCTTGTCAATGTCGCTGACTTTGCCCTTGATGGTTTTGATGGCCTTAGCCTGATCGACGGTCTGAATGTGCATGGTAATGGTCATTTCAGCGTCCACCTCCAACAGCTCGGCAAGGAGCTTGTCGGAGAGCTCGGAGGCCATGATCTGCATATAGGACGCCGCTCCCCATGTGGAGCCCATGCGGAACAGGCGGCTCTGGCGAAAGTCAAAGCTGGTGGGGGCGATAAAATCCTTTGTCCCCATTCCGGTCTTGGGTATCATATCCCATGTGAAGGAAAAGGGCTCGGTGCCGCCGGGGTGGAGCTGGCCGTGAAGGATCTCCAGCCGTTCCAGTCCATTGAGGGGCCGGGACTGTACCCCCAGCTTTTTGAAGTTGCCGGTAATATCGGCCTCCACACGCTCCAAGCGGGGCTTGGCAATGGCGAGGCTGTCCGCCGATACGCCGAAGGTCAACAGCTTCGTCCTCACAATGCCGTTGTTGCTCTTGGCTATCTGCCCTTCCAGCATTTCCACATACTCGCTCCGCATTTCGCTGTATTCGTCATCCCGCATGGGGATATTGAGCTTGTACTTGCTGTCCTGGCGGCTCCTGTGATTGATGAAGGAGAGCTGGAACGGAAGGGTGAATTCTGCTCGTATGTGAATCGGAAGAGCATGAAAGAGTTGCAACAGCTCTTCATCTTCCTTTATTTTTTCCCGCAAATCGCCATTATTTTGTAAAGAATCATCTGTTCTCCCCAACAGATAATCAACAGAAACACCCAGATAATCAGCGATTAAAGCAAGATTATCCGCTTTTGGCATCGACGTTTCATAATGCCCTAATGTAGCAGAACTAAGTCCTAAGTCGGAAAGCATCTTTTTTGCTGTTATTTTCTTTTCTTTTAGCTTTTCTTTAATCTGAGCAGCCACCTCAGAAGAAGAGTATCCTGTTTTTTGGCTGTTTTTATGCTTCTCGAAAAGAAGAATAGGGGTATCCGTTCTTCCTAATAAATAATCAACGGAACAATTTAAGCTATCTGCAATTTTAGCGAAATTTAAAGTTAAAATATCTGTTCCATTTTCGATTTTAGAAATCGTGTTTTTTCCAAGTTTACACACAGCTAAGATTTGGCTCGAAGTTTTACCCTGTTGCTTAATGACTGTACGGATGCGTTTAGCAATCATCTTCGAATCGTACATAAAAACATCAACCGACATTTTTAAGCCTCCGTTTCATTATCTTCTTTCTTTTTATTTTCATCTAAGTATTGATACATCACAGTCAGCAGCTCTGTTCTCTTCCGAATCG
>ERZ773108.4042-NODE-4042-length-10571-cov-2.808007_pt1 | contig 10571 bp, 9 predicted proteins | sample MGYA00580570_ERZ773108 | MGnify/ENA primary metagenome ERZ773108 (study PRJEB29015, sample SAMEA2737840) | human gut metagenome | biome: human gut; feature: human-associated habitat; material: faeces | place: China | collected 2012 ...
TTTCCTGCGGCACCGGCCGGTGCCGCGTTATTTGCGCTATTGTTTTGTAAGGGGATTAAGTAAGACAGCGTGGCAATGACAATACACGTAAACAGCGCCCCGCTAAGCGCGACGAAAACATCTCGCCTTGTATTTTGCCCATTCATTAACGCATTTTTGAGCCTTTTCACGCTCTTATACCGCTTGTTACCGTCGATTTCAATGCATTTTTGAATGATGGAGCGCTCTTTTCCAGAATATAGTTTTTCGCTGGGAAAAGCATTTGTTAGCATATAGTTAAACACCACGCCAAGCGCGTAAATATCCGTGCGTTCATCCGTCTGCGTAAAGCCAAACTGCTCCGGAGCCGCATATCCAACCGTGCCGAGAATATGCGTATCAGCGCCCTTATTTACCTTTTTTTCCCTTGCAATTCCCAAATCAATTAAATAACAGCCGTGATGTCCTATGATGATGTTCGATGCTGTAATGTCCCTGTGTATAATGCCGAAAGCATGGAGGGCCTTAACGCCGTTGCATAGGGTAATCATATGTGATTTGGCTTCCTGTATGCTCATCACGCCGTCGCGGGACAATTTGTTGTTCAGAGAAATTCCGTTCACATATTCCATAATCACATAGTCGTTTTTCACTTTATAGACGGTCGGAAGCCCAGAAATTTGCAAACCAACCAGCCGTTTGTAGATATGGGCGGCGCCTTTGCCTACAATTTTTTTTACATAGATGCCGCCAGTTGAGCTTTCCCGCACCAATGCCGTTTTTTCGTCGGCTGACAAAAATTCAATAATTTCATATTCTTGCTCGATGAATTTTTTTGTATATTCATTCATACCTCCACCTCTTGACAATTATATTACCATATTATTATAATAAAGTCAAAACATGTCGAAATTTTTAAAAGGAGATTTTTTATTCATGAGAAAGAGTACGCAGGAGCTGCTGGAAGTTTTAAAAAGAAGTCCGTCACTTAAAAATTTTTTAATTGAAAATGAAGACGATTTTGCAGACATTACTTTGTCAGAATTTATCAATTCCTTTCTATCACAAAAACAGCTGAACAAAAGTGAGGTTATTCAAAGCTCCAACCTTACGCAGGTATATGGCTATAAAATATTTTCCGGTGAACGGATACCCCAGCGGGATAAGGTTTTGTGCCTTGCGTTCGGCTTAAAACTGAATTTAGACGAAACACAGCGCATGTTAAAAATTGCAGCCGCCGGAGCACTTTATCCCAAGGTACGCCGCGACAGCATCATTATGTTTGCAATAAAGGAACACACAGACCTTTTCACCTGCAACGAAATGCTGTATGAACTTGGAGAAGATATTTTAGAGTGACCGTTACCGATAGCTTAAATATTCCATAAATTTTTTTACTGCAATGGAAGCTGACTTTTTGTCCCGCACGGCAAGACCAATACTGCGGTAAGCCGGAACATCCAGTTCTTTTGCCACAATGCGGTAGGGAACCCTTTTTAAAATGAGCTCCGGCAAAATGGCTAATCCTAAACCGCTTTCAATCATGGACATTATGGCGTAGTCGTCCCAGGTGGTAAAGTGTACGTTTGGTGTTAGGCCGCTCTTTTCAAAAATTTCTGATACTTCGGCCTTGGCTCCTTTTTCGAGCAGCATGAACGGTTCTTTGCAGAGCTCCGATAGGGGAACGGCTTCACTGCCGGCCAGCCTGTGGTTTTCGGGCAAAACAGCCAAGAGTCTGTCTGTTTCTAAAAAAAATGTTTCAAGAGCAGGGGAGGCCGGCAGACGCAGAAATCCGCAGTCTACCCGCCCCTCTAAAATCCATGTTTCAATTTCTGTATAGTCGCCCAGCAACAGTTCATAGTCAATGTTCGGATAATCTTTTTGAAACGCTTTGATAATATTTGGCAGCCAGTGGCTTGCCACGCTGGAAAATGTTCCAATGCGAATCAGGCCGGTTTTAAGACCGCTGAGCTCATCTACCTGAAGCTGAAGCCTGCGGTATTCAGCACACAGGCTTTTTGCGTAAGGAAGCAGCGTCAAGCCGTCTGACGTGAGCTTAACACCCGTCTTTCCACGCTCTAAAACCGTAGTGTTCCATTCCGTTTCTACATCATTTATCATACGGCTGACGGCAGACTGGGAATAGTTTAAAACTTCAGCTGCTTTTGTAAAGCTTCCATATTCAACAGTTGTAACAAACGCAAAATATTTTGATAAATTCATATCCATTTTGTAAACTCCCCCAATTATATCCATTCTAAAATGTAATGATAAATATTTAAAACATTCGCTTTTGTAATTGATAAGTTTATGATATACTATGCATAAAGATTTGTCAATAGGAGCGATGAAAATGGCAAAGAACTATATTAAATATATTTTAGCGCTGTTGCTTTTTGGTTCAAACGGAATTGTGGCAAGCAAAATCACGCTTGAAAGCAGCAACATTGTGCTACTTAGAACGTTTGCAGGCAGCTTGCTGCTAATTGTGGTGTTTATGCTGTCTAAACGAACAATTTGCTTTCTTCAATTTAAAAAGGATTGTTTCAATATAGCAATTTCCGGCGCGGCCATGGGTGCAAGCTGGATGCTGCTGTACGAGGCCTACATACAAATTGGAGTTGGAACGGCTTCACTGATGTATTACTGCGGCCCTGTAATTGTTATGCTTCTCTCTCCAATACTCTTCCGGGAAAAATTAACCGGAATTAAAATAGGCAGTTTTTTTGTTGTATTGGTAGGAATTTTATTCATAAACAGCGGAGCAGAAGAGATTAGGGGAAACGCCGGGGGCGTTGTTTTGGCAGGTATGTCGGCGGTGATGTATGCTGTCATGGTAATTTTTAATAAAAAAAGCGTTCATGTTAAAGGGCTGGAAAATGCAATGATACAGCTGTTTGTTAGCTTTCTTACCGCCGCAGTGTATGTTGGTTGCAAAACAAACGAAGTTATACAAATTAACAGCGGGGATTGGGTCTATATCCTCATTTTGGGCCTGGTGAATACAGGCCTGGGCTGTTACCTTTATTTTTCGTCTATCGGAGCGCTACCTGTTCAAACAATTGCAGTGTGCGGCTATTTAGAACCGCTTTCGGCTGTGCTGCTGTCAGTGTTTGTTTTAAAAGAAACGCTGCTGCCTATGCACATTTTAGGAGCTGTTTTCATTCTTGGCGGAGCGGTTTTTGCCGAGATTTTTGGGCATAGAAAAACAGGGACATAACGTAGTCCCTGTTTTTTTTATATTTATGTCTATCTGTTGGGATACTCCGTTTCCACAAATTTGCGAATGACGGGAATGGAACGCTTCACCTTTTCAGTGTCGATACAATAAGCAATTCTAAAATATCCGGGACAGCCAAAGGTATCTGCCGGCACAAAAACCAAATCATATTTCAGCGCTTTTTCGCAGAAGATTTTTGCGTCCTCCTCTAAGGCCTTGGGGAAAATGTAGAACGTTCCGCCGGGCCGAACAACCGTAAACCCTAAATCAATCAAAACATCGTATAGCAGATTCATGTTGGTTTCATAAACCGACAAATCGGCGGTTAAGCCGCAGGTTTCGCCCACGGCCAGCTGAATAATGGAAGCGGGGCAGTTGTGGCCAATTCCGCGGGAAATCTGTCCGCACATTACCACCATTTCTTTCGCATAGGGGCATTTGGGGTGAATTGCCACATATCCAATGCGTTCTCCCGGCAGGGACAGCGATTTTGAGTAAGAGTAGCAGCTTAAAGTATAGTCATAATAGTTTGACACATACACAATTTCGTTGCCGTCAAAGGTAATTTCACGGTAGGGTTCATCGGAAATAATATAAATTTCGTGCCCGAACTCTTTCGATTTTTCTGTTAAAACAGCGGCAAGTTTCTTTATTGTTTCCTCGGAGTAAGCAATGCCAGATGGATTGTTCGGTGTGTTAATCAGCACGGCCATCACTTTTTTGGTAAGCATTTGTTCAAAGGCCTCAAAATTAATCTGAAAATCTTCTGTATTCGGTGGAACAACTTTTAACACTGCGCCGGATAAATTTACATAAGGGTTATATTCCGGAAAGAACGGCGCGAAGGTGAGCACCTCGTCGCCGGGCTCTGTTACGCAGCGCAATGCGTGGGCAATGGCGCCTGCCGCGCCCGCCGTCATAAAAATGTGGTCCTGCGTATAGTCCATGCCGAACCGCTGGTTTAAAGACGCCGCAATTTTTGCCCTGACGGAAGGGATTCCCAGGCTTTGGCTGTATCCGTGCAGGTCAATGGGGTTGCTTTCTTTCAAAAGCTTTATCATCATGTCGGTAAACGCCGCCGGCACCGGGACTGACGGGTTTCCGAGACTGAAATCGAACACATTTTCATAACCGATTTCCGCGCCCCTTGCAGTGGCAAATTCTGAAAGCTGACGGATAACCGATTTTGCGCTTAACATGTCTTTATATGTCTTTGCAATCATAAGTCATTCCTCCTGTGTTTTAAAAGCGTATATAATCATTATAGCACAGAGAGAAAAGCAGAGCAAGACCTAAATGTCCCTTTTTAAAAGCCACAGGCTGCCGGAGGCCGTGAACAAAACAAGAAAGGCCAGGCAAATGACAACAAACTGCAAATTTCCGTTTTCCATGAGCACCTGGGGCGCATTTGAGCGCATGCCATAGGCCATCAGCGCATATGGGTAGATATGGCCAAACCCCTTTGCAAGCGCAACAAGACCGGAAATGCCGCCTGCCAGCGCAATCCCAACAGGAAGCGCAAAGCTTTTTAAGACGGCGGAAAGCATGAGCTGAACCGATGCCATCACCATGCCCCCCAGTGTTCCGCAGGCCAGCCACAAAATTAAGTCTTTCGGAATGGGTTCTGAAATTCCTGCAATTTTACCCGATACAATGAACAAAAGCCCAATCCAAAGCTCGCTTAACACCAGCATCAGTGAAGCGGTGACGAGCTTTGAAACAAACACCTGCCACGGCTTTATCGGCATCGTTAACAGTTTGTTCCAGTTGTGGTTGCTGTTTTCAAGCCGCATGAGATAGGAGCAGTAAATCCCCAGCATAATGGGGAGAAAGAAATAGCAGGTAAAAAGCGTATGCTGCGTCCACAGACTATACCAGCCGTTTTTTAAAATGCCGATGTTTGCCCGGTAGTTGAGTGTGCCCAATAAGGCGGGAACAATGGGCATGAACAAAAACGCAAGCCAAATTGGCGAGCGTTTCAGTTTCATTCTGTCTGCATAAATGAGTTTTAAAATCATTTGTTAAACCTCCTTTTTTATAAATAAGCTCCGTCCGATTCTATACAGCACAAGGCACACCGCCAGCAAAATGACAAAAGAGAGCCAGTCAAAGTCATAAAGATAAAAGGTGCTGATGCGCGTTTGGCTGTCCCAGTCGCTTCCCACAAACTGCAAAACGCCGTAATATCCCCATAAAAGGGATTTTCTCAGCCACGGAAGCTGGGGCAAAAACATGGAAAACACGCCCAAAAATTCCCCGATTACGCCTGCAAAAAAAGGGACTGCCTGATTTTGAAAGAGCATGGAAAGCGTGTGCTGAAAAATGTAAATGGCAAGGCTTGCTGCAATGGTGAACAGCCAATAGACGCTGTAAAGCCTAAAAGGATATACGCCACCAAACCCTTTGACACAGCCAAATATAAAGACCGACACAAACTGTATCACCATGCATGCCAAAACAATGGAAAAGCCGTATAAAAGCTTTGCGTCGAACAGCTTACCTCTGGGCACAATGGTGCAAAGCTGTTTTAGCATGCATCCCCGGTGTTCAATGTCGGCAAGGCGCGAGGCCACCACCGTCATTAAAAAGGGCAGAAAAATGGCATTGGTCAGCGGCAGCTGATATAAAAACATCATCCAGCCCTTTAAAATTGCGTCTTCAGAAAAGTTGCCGTAGAAAATCCAGGCCAAATCCAGAGCCGTTATCAAAAGCGACGTGAGCAGGAGATATTTCTTTTTCGTTTTTTTATGTTCTGTTTTCAAAAGGGAAATCATAAGCTTCCCTCTTTTCCTGTAAGTTCTAAGAAAATTTCTTCCAAATTTTTTGTTCTGTCCATGTTGTGCAGGGCAGATAAACTGCCCTGAAATTTTAGTTTTCCTCCCGCAATAATGCCAATATCCTCCGCCATCTGGTCGATTTCTGAAAGAAGGTGGCTCGACACAATCACCGTCATGCCAAATCGTTCGGGAAGGCTTATAATCAGCTCCCGCATTTCCTGAATTCCGGCGGGGTCAAGCCCATTTGTCGGTTCGTCTAAAATTAATAGCCTGGGGAAGGAAAGCAGGGCAGATGCCAGCCCGAGCCGCTGTTTCATTCCCAGCGAATAGGCCGATACCTTTTTTGAGGCTTGGCACTGAAGACGCACAATAGATAACACCTCGTCGATGTTTTCTTTTGGCACGCCCAGCAGCATTTGTTGAATTTTTAAATTTTCTTTTCCCGTCAAATGTCCATAATAAGAGGGAGTTTCAATTAGGGAGCCGATATATTTTAGCGCCTCCAGCCTGTTTTTCGCCGTAATTCGTTTGCCAAACAGATCAATTTCTCCCTGGGTGGGATGTATCAGCCCCAAAAGCATTTTCAGCGTGGTGGATTTTCCGGCTCCGTTGGGGCCTAAAAAGCCGTATATTTTTTCCTCAAACACCACCATATCCAAATTGTTTACAGAAAAACAGTCGCCATACCGTTTCGTCAACCCGTTTGTATGTACGATTTCTTGCATAAACTTCATTCCTTTCTTTTTTAAGCTGATTTCATTGTAGCACGGCTACCTTTCGCCAAGCTGAATGAAACCTTACGGCAACCTTAAATAAAATTTTGTGGTATAATAAAAATAAAATGCAACCATCGCAAATAATTTCTTACAGTATAGATGTAGGGCCGCTACACAAAGGAGACTGAAAAACCATGGAGGATGAAACAATCATAGGCTTATATTTGAAACGGGACGAGGAGGCAATTCATGCGTCGTCGTTAAAATATGGAGCGCTGCTGAAATCGGTTGCATACCGCATTTTAAACAATTCTGCCGACGCAGAGGAATGTGAAAACGACGCATATTTTGCGGCGTGGAACGCAATACCGCCGGCACAGCCAAAGTCGCTTGCGGCATTTTTAGGCCGCATTGTGCGAAACCATGCATTAAACAGGTATGACTATTACACGGCAGACAAGCGAAACCGTGCTTTCGACCTGATTTTGTCCGAGCTTTCGGAATGTATCCCTGCGCGGGATACGGCGGAGGGCAGCCTTGAAGAGGGAGAAACGGCCGAACACATAAACAGGTTTTTAAAACATGCCGACAGCGCAAAGCGGGCTGTGTTTGTCAGAAGATATTGGTATTCCGATACCATAAAAGATATCGCTTTAAGATACCATTTCAGTGAAAGCAAGGTTAAGTCCATGCTCATGCGCACGCGCAGCGGGCTAAAAAAATATTTAGAAAAGGAAGGCGTTACACTGTGACAAATAAAGATTTATTTCAGGAAATTGGCAATATAGATGAAAAATTTGTTTTAGAAGCCGGCGGCCCGGCAAAAAAAATACGCAGAATCAGGCTTTCAAAAATTGCGGCGCTAGCCGCTGCGGTTGTTTTAATCTGCGGTTTTTCTGTTTGGGCGGCAAGCAGCATTATTGCGTCGCGGTCCGGCCAGTCCAGCAGCATACCCGACTATTTTTCACCGCCCAGCGCACAAACCCTGCAAAAGGATTTGGGTTTTTCGGCCAACATTTTGGCCGCGTTTCAAAACGGATTTCAATTTCAATCCGGAAATATTTCAGAAGATGAAAGCGCAGATGCAAACGGAAACGTTCTTGAACAGTATAAATCTCTGGGATGCTGGTACAAAAGGGGGAAGGACAGCATTTCCATTTATATCGACGGCGCGGCTATAGGCGAAAACAATAGTTTAAGCGAAACTGTTGCACAGCACCGCGGCAGTGACATTGGCTATTACGCCTATGTAAACAAGATGGTGCCGGGAGATTATAAAAAGACAAAGCAGGATAAACTGGACGAAACCGCAGGCAAATATGTTTTTAGCTACGGCAGCAACAAAATTGAAACCGTTCAGGTGCAGATTGTAACCTGGAGCTATGGGGGATTAAACTACTCTCTCTGCGCTATGGATACAGAACTGTCTGCAGAAGAACTGGTAGAAATGGCAAAAGAATTTATTGACGGTCAGGAGTGATTTTATGGTAAAAAAGATTTGGACCTTGATTGCAGCAGCAATTTTGTTATTTAACATGCAATGTGTGGCTTTCGCGGACGAAGGATATGCACAGACAGGATTTACGCTTGTTTCCCAGCAGTATATTGAAAATTTAAGCGGCACGGCATATTATTTTAAGCACATAAAAACCGGCGCTGAAGTTGTTTATGTAGACAACGGCGCCGAAAAACGGGAGTTTTCCATTGGGTTTAAAACCCCGCCAAAGGACAACAAGGGCGCAAACCACGTGCTGGAACACAGCCTGCTGTGCGGCAGCGAAAAGTATCCTGTAAAGAATATTATGAGCTACTTGAATGCGAATGCCTTGGCAGAGGAAATTAACGCCTATACGTCTGACGACTGCACCTATTACACGGTGAAAACAAAAAATGAAACAGAGTATTATAATTTAATGGACGTCTACTTAAATGGTATTTTCCACCCGCTTTTGCTCACGGAAGAAAATATTTTCCGCCAGCAGGGAATCCGCAAAGAATATCAAGACGGGGCGGTGCAATATAACGGTGTGGTTTATAACGAGCTGCGGATTAAAAGCTTAGAGAGCTCAGAAAATTCTGTGAATTTTTTAGCGGATAAGCTTTATACCGCGCTTTACGGCGAGACAACCCCTGCCTTTAACAGCGGCGGCACGGTGGAGGACATAAAAGATCTTACATACGAAGACCTTTTAAGGGTTTACCATACCTATTACACGCCGTCTAACAGCATGACCTGTCTTGTAGGCAAACAGGACATTTTAAAGTCCCTTTCCCTGTTAAACAAATTTTTTAACGATTCGGTACAAAAAAACATTTCAATTGCATTTCCCGATACAAAACAGACGCCGGCTGAACCAATTTGTGAATTCAACATTACAGGGAATACCAAAACCGTGGACATTGGCTTCATGTCCTCAGGCGTGCCGATGCACAGTGTGAAAGAGGTTTACGCAAGAGATATTTTATTTAATCTCGTGATGGCAAAAATGGATGAGGTGAATTCCAAAAACTATGTTTCGGGCGGGAATACCGGCGGCATTTCAAATCTGGCGCTGCTTGTTTCGGAGGTGCCCATTGAACAAAAGGACGAAATGATTGCGCACTATAAAACTATTTTATCTGACTTTGAAACACAGGGCATATCAAAAGACGATTTAAACAGTAAAATCGACAGTTACATAGAGGAGAGAAAAAATCCATACGGCTATTCCACAGAACTGAATGTTTTTAACGGACTGGTATATACCCAAGACCCGTTTTCCTGGCTGGAAATGACGGAAATTGCCGACTGGCTGAAGGGCAATCCAGATTATTTTAACACGGTGTTAGAAACTTATTTTACGAAAAACCCTTACAGTGTGATTGTGGTTTCGGGCAACGGGGCAAAGGTGCCTGTCAGCGACACCATTACGGCAACCGCAGAAGAACTGGAGCAGATAAGACAGGACACAGAAGACTTTAACGCCTGGGTAAACGCGCCGGAGGATCCGGAGGCAGTGGCGCGGATTCCGTCGTTAACCCTGGATGAGGTTGACCAAACCCCTGATTTGCTCCAGGCTCAGGAGGAAAAAATCAATCAAATTTCCTATTTCAGCACGGTGATTGAAGACCGTGAAACCGACTCTGCCAGCCTGTTTTTTGACATTGGCCTGAAAGGCGAAAGCTTAAATGAGCTGCAGTTGATGAACGGATTTTTAAATTATCAGCTGCAAAAAAGCGGTTTAGATGGGATTTATTTTGAGCTTTGCGGCTTAGAAAATGCAAAGGACGATTCTGTCGTTCGTCCTATGCTCTGTGTTGGAATGAATGCGCCAAGCGGCGAAATGGAAAGCAAGCTGAATTTGGCTATGGAATTTCTTTTGGGAGATAAGCTGTGGAATGAGGAAGATTTTAAGGAATATTTAAAAAACGCAGCAGACGATATTTTGAAAAACGGATACCGCGACCCATACTTCGTGTCCTATGAATTGATGCAGTCTGCCCAGTCTATGGGGAAACGATTTAACAGCGTTACCCGGGGCAGCATTGGTCAGGGATCGCTGGCATACTTTCGTTATTTAAAGCAGGCAGAACTGTCGCCTGAGGAAACCAACAGGCGGTTTGAAACTGTGAAAACGCTTGCAAACCGCATTTTGTCCTGCGCGCCGTTTGCAGAGTATGTGGGTTCGCAATCCGGCAGCCAGCAGTTTAAAGCCACGGTTGCCGCCCGGTTTGGCGAAATGAAAGCAGGAAGCATTATGGAATGGAAGCTCCCGGTGGGATATCCGTCTGCCGCCACCATCACCACCTTAGACGACGCAGACCACTTTATGCTGGCGGGATTTCTTACAGAAGGCGGATATGCGTTTTCAGGAAAAATGAATATTATGACAAAAGTGG
>ERZ773108.4049-NODE-4049-length-10553-cov-2.974281_pt1 | contig 10553 bp, 17 predicted proteins | sample MGYA00580570_ERZ773108 | MGnify/ENA primary metagenome ERZ773108 (study PRJEB29015, sample SAMEA2737840) | human gut metagenome | biome: human gut; feature: human-associated habitat; material: faeces | place: China | collected 2012 ...
CTCAAAAAGTCAATAAGTAAAATTAATTTGTAACACAACTGTAACATTGGAAAAGAGCACCCAATTAAGAGTGCTCTTCACATAAAAATTCTTAATATAATTGCTATTAAATTCTCATCTTTCTTGAACATAATTTTTAATATTATCGCTATTTTTTTCGTAAGTTAATTCTATTACATCACATTTAGAGGTATCAATAACAATTCTTTTCGTTGGTACTGTGTCAAAATCTTTAATTGTTTTTTTGTCACTGTAATTTCGATATATATAACGATTAAGCACAATAATCGGTTTGCGTTCAAATTGCTCAAACAAAACAAGTTGTCCATATATATCAAAATTACATTCTTTAGATACAACCTTAACCCATAAACCATTATCTTTATCTTCTATATCTCGCCAAATATATTCATTAATAGTAGACTTAATTTTCAATTTCTTTAAAATCCATCTCATCCACTTGCTTACATAAAATTGAGCAGTGATATAACCGGCAATTGCACATATTATTAAAAATAACATTGTATCAAGAACAGCATTATTGTATGTGATACTGGGTATAATTTTATAAAACAGTGTTAGTATATATCCACAAATAATAGAACGTGTCAAAATATGTTGCTGATCTATAACCTTTTTGTTTGCAACAATAAAGTGAAATATTTGCGTAAAAATATAACCACTTGTAAAATATAAAAATATCTCACTTAAAGAAATCTCTTTAAAAAATTCTAAAATAAAATCACCTCATTTTATTCGCCATCCTCCGATGGTCTTGGTTTTGATAAAGAATTTGTAGGTTCTTGTGAGTGTCTAATAATTTCAGCCGTATTTATTTCAACTTGTTGTCTTCCTCTGTTTTTGTCATTTTCTTGTTTAATGGGGCTATTATCATTATTATTGTTTGTTTTATTACACATTTTCATCTCTCCAATACAAAAATTTACATTGAAATTATAACATATAATGTCAATTAAATCAAGTAAACGACAAGATGATTATGTGATCATGGCTCATCAAACCTCTCATAGCTAAGCTACAAGATTCCTGTTGCACAGTTTAGCGGTAAACTTTCGACCCAACCATTTATATACCGCATATCGGTCAGCGGTATTTATTTCTAACCGCATATTTATGTGTCGTTTTACGGTAAGCGACAATCATAAGCAAGCCGTTAATCTATGCGTCGCCAAACGACAGGCAACGATATAAAAAAGAGATGACTTTTACCGTCATCCCTTTACTAATGGTATAGTTCATTCGTGTTATTCATTTTAGTTTGGGCATCAGAAAAAATTTTTTCTCGCTGTTTTTCAAACCTATTTTTTAACAGTGTAATTCCCGTTGTGTCATGCTCCTGTGTATGGACAATAACAGACGTAATATTTTCATCTTCTTTGGTATTAAATAAGAATTTTGTTATTGTAGCAGGAATAATTATAATAGTTGATATGAAAGACACGATAGCGGTAATTAATACAGGAATAGATTTCACCAGCTCATTTGTATTTTCTATTTCCAGAAAACGGACTACAATTTTTCCTATATATACTAAACCTACAATTGACGCAGTAATTATCAACCAAAAAAATACCCATTTATGTATCTATTTTATAATATTTCTATATCTTGATATTCGTACATAATCCTTTAATAAAATAGTGTACATATTATCTCTTAAAGTAATTTCTTTTTCTAATTTTGCTCCTGAATCATCATCTGATTTTAAAATGTTGACAAGTTTTCCCGCCAGACTAATAGCCTGTTTTAAATCATCATCATTGATGTTTACGCCAGCTGCTTCTCTCCTCTCTTTTATTTTTGCATACTTTGGATTTTCCCCATCTGCGGCATACATATTCTAATTTGAAATATACCCAAGTTCAAAAAGTCTTTGATATGCCTTTTTTGTAGTAACATTAAAAGCGTTAGAAATAAACTCTGTTTTTTGCTCTATATTCATTGAATTAAACATACTCAAACTCATTAATTCAGTAATTAATTTTTTAGGCATTAGCAAACATCTCGCAAAAAAATCAGCTTCTTTTTCCTTTGGATTATCTTTTTTGCTTGTGTCACGATGAGCAAATTGCACTTCATTGTTTTTATGTAGTATGTAATGTCCATATTCATGTGCAATAATAAATCTTTTTGAATTTTTAAAGTTTCATTAATAATAATAAGCCTATGTGTATTTGTATTGGGGAGATAATTATTATCATCAACAATTAACATACCAGTAGTATCATCATCCATATATTGTAAACCAATTTCAAAACCTTCACAATTTATTAAAAACTTAGTAATATCAAAACCAGCTTCGCCTATTTTATATTGAGATATAATACTATTTACTTTTTGTTCAATTGTTTTTTTTCTTTCATCACTTGGCATAATATCACCTTTTATTCTTTTGCACATTTCGTAAAAATCTATAATCATTACACACCTCAACATCTAATTCTGATTATACATTATATCAAATTAATAATGATAATAATGTCAAAATGTGGAAACAACTATAGTTTTTATTTTACATAATATTTGCATAAATTGTATTAAAAATCTTGTTTATACATTTTACCACATTTTTAACTAAAAATCAACATTTGCCATAAAAAATTAACATCTGTATATTACAATTAATCATTCCCATTCTTTTTCGTTTCGCCATTCGTCGTCCTTGCTGATAGTAGGATTCACAGGAGTAATTGACTTTATTTTTCCCTGATTCTTTTTTATAAGCTCCGCTATAGCATAATCTAAATTATGAAGCAACATCCATGTCAACAGCTCCTTTTAAACGCTTTTATCAACCAATAATAAATAAGGTTCAATACCAAGTATTTCACCCAAATGAATTAACATTGGCAAAGAGGGTAGAACATCTAAATTTTTAGCTTCTATTTGGCTTATGTAACTCCTTGTAACATTTGCCCGCATTGCAAACCCCTCTTGGGTTAGATGCTTTTGCTTCCGATAATAAGCAATATTTTTCCCAATAATTTTATAATATTTTTTATCCATATAACTCACCTCAATACAATGCTAACACAAAAGGAGCATATTATTGCGTGTTGATAGTGAGCAATTTAAGCTGTTAGATATGAAACATCTATATATTACGACAGATGTTATGCCGCCAAAATACAACAAAGAGCACAATATACTATGCCCTGAAACAATCATTCTGTTGCTGAATGTTAGTCCAGAATACACCTTCACGATTATATTCTCAATAAGGTAGAGATAACCGTGCGACTAAGATACTCGTTGGCCACTCCTGTTAAATATATTTAATAGGTTAGGTGCGGGTTCCTCAAATTCTTTTACTATTCCCATACCATATCGCTTTCACGATTGCCACTATAATGTCACCACTATAGTTTGGTGAAAAGAACATAGACAGTTCCCGTCTCGTTGCTTCATCGAGAGTGTGTTTCTTACGCACACCATTTCAGTCGTTTGCTACACACAGTCTTGCTTATAAAACCGTCTTCATTATAAACTCGTTCAATGTTGCCATCACCGTGTGGTGGGCATATTATAAGGGACAACATTTTATCCCTACCCACGAAGCTTGTTAATTTCTTTGCAAGATTTAATTTAGATAGTCCTTTAATACTAGCCGATATTAATGCTACTTTTGGTACGAATCCATCACCAACAGTTAAGACATTATTTAGTAGTCCACCGATAGGTGCCAAAATACTTTTAAGAACAGACAAGGCAGAATTTAACTCTTGTACTGCTCCAATCAAAGTACCCGATTGAGCAAATGAAGATATTAAATCAGTCCAAGTATTGCCTAATGAATTTAGTGATCCTTCTAAATTATTCGCACTCTTTTCAGCCTCAACAGCCATTGAGCCTCCACCATTTGCATATTCACCAAGCATTTTCTCGTACATATCCCAATTTCGTAATAAAGCATCTAATTGGGTTGCTCTTAATTTCCCACCTACCGAATTTAATAAATTCGTTCTACGAATATCGTTATTATTTAATTTTGAATATTCAACTGATAATTCGTTTAGAACCTCCATCGGATCACGAAGTGAAGTAACCCCATTTTTAGTTTCTTTTAATTTAACATTAAGAGCATTACATGCCTTTTCATACTTAGTAAGCCCTTCTGCACTAATCCCTTCCTCTTCGTCAGAAACCTGTCTAATATTAAGAAGGATGGCGCGAAAAGCACGAGCAACTTCAGAACCTTCTTGTTGTGTGACAGCAGCCATTGTCCCCAATGCAGCAGTTGTTTCGTTTACATCAACGCCAAAACTTGCAGCAGTTGATCCAACTATTGACATACCTTCTGCTAGCTTAGTCATGTTAACTGCATTCAAATTAGTTATTTTATTTGAACCATCAAAAACTTCCGTTAATTTTTGAACATTTCCCTGTAAACCATATGCCTTATCTGTAGCAATAACATATTGATTTGCAATTTCAGCCGTTACATCTCCTGCGCCTTGAACAGCAACCGATAATTCTGCTATATCTTCTGCGTCAGAATATCCAGCTCGCGAAGCTTCTTGTACTCCTGATAAATAATCTGTCGATTTTTTACCATATTTACTGGCAGTTTCAAATGACCTGTTCCCGATTCCTTTTAATTCATTTTTTGATAATTTATCATTTGCCTTACTTATTTCTGTTAATAAAGTGTCAACCTGTTTAAGTTCTTTAACTGCCTCTCTGGTCTCATTAACAAAAAACATCATACTCTGAGTACCAAGAGTCCAACCGCCAAATTTATTCCAAATATTTTTGATTTTATCAAACGAGGAATAACCAAGCTTTCCAGCTTGCCTAGCAGCATTACCAACATCCTGTAACTCTTTTTCTAATTGGTTTGCTCTGTCAATTGGTATTTTCATTCCGCTTGACAACTCATTTATATTCTTTAGTAATTGTGCTCCCCATTTTTTATGAGTATCAGTATTCTTGTCATAAAAGGTCTGATATTTATTTGCTAAAGAAGCGATTTCATCATCTGTAGCATATTTGCCTTTTTGTATAGACGTTAAATTTTGTGTTTTCTTTAATGCCTGCTGAAATCTTTCTTCATTCTTAACTCTTTGGTCGGCCTGTTGTGGGTTAATTAAATCCTTATAAGCCAGTTCCAAATCATTAATGCTAGATTTCAATTGTGTATTTTCAGATTTCCATTTTTGAGTGGCAGAAATTGCTTGATTTAACTGTTTTTCATATGTACCATTATCAATAGATAGTTTTATCTTATTTGATTTCTGTGCCGTTTTATCAAATTCTGCCTGTAATCTCTGGTTGTCTTTAATAAGATTATTTACGGCCTTTGTCACAGCAGAGTCATTAATTTTAATATCTACACCAGATATTTTCTTCAATTCAGACTCGATTTCTGGTATAACCTTTTTTATACTCGCTATAAGGTCTGCTTTATCAATATCGGCGGCTATGTTTACAGAAAGCTTATTAATAACCTTTTGAACTTTGTCAATATCCTGTTTGCCAATACTGCTTGTATCCAAAATAGCTTTTATAAGTACTTCAAAGTTATTCAATTATATACATCTCTCCTTCCTATTTTGAGCATAAAAATAGCTCTCCCCAAACGGGAAGAGCAGAAAATTATATATAAAAAAGACTACTAATTTAGTAGCCTTTGATTTTTTTACTTTACCTTCATTAAATATATTATTTTAAAAAAGTACGTTCTAAAAAACGGTCAAAATGGGGAACAGTAAAATCAATTTCACCAAACGAAGGAGAATAAACCTTTATTAATAAGATTATTTCTTAAAGGAGAAATAGAATGAGAGTCTCTGTTCATTTTTTTAGAAACTTCATTCATTGCACATGGGAAATGTTTGCATTGAGACATTGCAAGTAAAAAATCTTTTTCAGCTTTTGTGCTTCGATTAAACCTAACTCCGTAAAAACTATTATCTAAGGTTTCAGTGTATTCATCATATGACGTGTGAACTATTTCTTTTGTAACATGACGATCAATAGCAGCCAGGTTCCAAATTATTCTGCCATACTGTTGTATGAAATACGGGTATCCACCTGTATGCTTTAATATAAGGCTTACAGCAGCATCATCAAATTTTACGCCGTATTGTAACGCAGGAACAGTAATTGCGTCTATCGCATCATTATCATTTAACGAAGAAATTTTAGTAAAATTAAATAGCCTTTCTGAATATGATTTTGCATCTCCGGCAATTCGTAAAATAGTTGGTAATCCCGCAGCATAAAGCAAAATAGGTAGTCCTAATTGATTCATTCTATGTATTGCAGTTATTAAAGCAACCAGATACTTTTTATCTAGAGCTTGAATTTCATCAATAAAAAAACAAATAGGGACATTAGCCTTTTGTGCCAATTTACCAAGTGAAGTAAACAATGTAATTAAATCAGTTGTAAAGTCACCTGTATCTGCTGTTTCAACATTGTATGGTTGTTGACTCCATCCAAAGCTCCAAGTATTATCATCAGGCGAATAAGTTGTCTTAAATGATGTTACTACCAATTTTACTTTGTCAATCAATTCTTTCACAGACTTTATAAGACTCAATTGATTAATGAACTTTTTGCTTTGTATAATTATATTTTTATTAAAATCAAAATTTTCATTACATTCTATGTGAGAATATAAGAAACCAAGATTATCAGCCATTTCTTCAACCCTATTTAATAGCACCGTTTTACCTACTCCACGAACACCATAGAATACAGTGTGCATTACCATACCGCCTTCTTTTAATTCATTTAAGTTATTTGTAGCAGTATCAAGTAATTGGTCTCTACCAGCCAAATATTCAGGAGCAAAACCAGCTCCCGGCTTATATGGATTTTTCAAAACAATAGACCTCCCAGAAATGCAGTTTTCTTTCAGTCTATCATCAAAATGATTAAAAATCAACACCTTATCCTTTCTAAATATAAAGATATTTTCTCTCTACAAACCATGTGTCATCATCTCTCCAAATATAGGTTCGTTTTCCGTTTATAACAACAGTATATCTAATACCCAACCCGCCGCCTTTAATTGACGCTGCGCGACGAATATCTATCACGTTGTCAATTAAGAATATACGTCCATCTTCCCATTTTATCCGCATTGGTATTACATTCCCCGCGCAGTCAAATTTTGCTAATACATCTACATATGTTTTACATGGCTTCTTAGACATAATTATAGCTCCTCGATAAAATTTTAATTATGTCAAATACCAAAGATGAACGAACAAATGTTCTATATTTATTATACCATACAATTAATCATATATCAATATCTATTTAACATTCAACCCTTGTTTTATTAGCTCTTCTTTTAGAATATTTGACGCATTTTTTTCACAGAAATCAATGAAAGCGTCCCAAAATCTACCTTCGGTTTGAATATCTTTAGAACCGTGATAACCTTCCGATGCATACGCTAATTGTTTTTCACCAGTCCAAAAACTGTTGTAGTTCATTTTGGGACTGTCCATAAAAATTTCACCACAAGTAGCATTTAACATTCTTGTTGATGCTGACCGCCAAAAATCATAAGAGCGAATGTATCTATCTGGTTCAAACTGGTCATAGTATTCTGTGTCTATTAACTCTTGTAGCGTTCCAAGTAGTCTATTACAAGCACTTTCAACTGCTTTTTTACAAGCACTTTCAACATAGTTTTCAAGTTCAACAACTGTTTTAAATACTTTTGACAAACGATTTGCTCCTTTGTTTTAATTATTCAACGTGACTTATCTCATCATTACTTTCTACAACACTATGTACCAAAATTTTTTGCATATCCTCCGGCGATAATGTTGCCATATAAGTTAAAATTTCTATTAATCTACTTTCGTTTGTCTTAAATGCGTTTGCCAATTCAGAAATAATAAGCGGATATAACTCTTCTGTTTTAACATTTTTAGATGCTACAACAAGCTTTTTAAAGAATTCACCAATAATTGCGCTTTCTTCTACAAGTCCGTTTACAACAGACAGAGCAGTCGCCATTGTTTTCGCCATTTCACGCTTAGCAGCTTTACGATTTTTTCTGTACTCAAAATACTCTCTAAACATAAAATTAATCTCCTTTTTTAATTACTTGCTCTATCATAAGAGCTACATTATATTTGTAATTAACCTTTAATTTCTTTTTCTCAATAAGAGTAGGGGAGCTGTGTTTCAATAAATCCCCCTCGTTAAACGACTTCTTATCAATGCATTTAATCATATTCAATACATCATCTATCTTTGTAAAATATGTATGATCGGACTTTCGGAAGTCAAGCAAAAATCCCGATATAACATTTTTATATTTTGCAAACTTTGAAAGGCTATCAAATTGGTATTTATGAATTACCCCTTTGTCGTCTTTTTCTCTTTCAAAGGATATACTTGTACCAAATACCGTCTTTAATTCCAAACAGAATAAATGCGTTCCATTAAATAACATACAGTCACAAGGAGAATGTTGACTAAATCGTAATTTTGAACTTGCACCAATATCAAATCCTTGAGCACTATCTGGAGGTCTATAATACCATATATTATCTGGAATAGATGCTTTGAAATTGTTCTCAAAGATCTTACCAATTGACTTGCCTATTATTTTCACTTCCTTATACAACAAAAGAACGGCTATTCACAATCGAATAAAACCGTTCTTTAATACGATATTTTTATTAATCAATAATCTTGCTCTAAATATGATTTTCTGATAATTTCAATACTCATATCAACCTCGCTATTTGTAAGCCGGTTTGTTTCAATTATCTTTTCATACTTGTCATACGTTTTAAGGCAATGTCTATAACATTCCCTACTTATAGTTCTTCCGTTAGTTATTTTATCTGCCGTATTAATGATTTCCCATCGTAAATCATCTATTTCTTTATCCACAAACATGCATGTTAAATCTTCTATTTTTCGTTCAATCTTTTCATCATGAATAATAGATTGCTTAACATCGTCTTCATGTTTCTTTTGCAATTCATTCAAATTCTGAGCAGTTGTTATTAAAAGCTCATGGTCTTCATTTTTCTTCTTTATCCATTTTACAGGTTTTCCTATTATTTCTGAAAACTTTCCAATAATAGTAGTCATAGCGATAATCGCTGACAATATTAAAAACAAGCCTGTAAATACAGACAAAATATCCAATCTAAATAACTCTGTTATGGCTTCCATCCATATAGCACCAAACCTTTACACATCATCTTTATTAATAAACTGCTTAAATACCTGATGTAAACCCGTTGATGCCAAACCTGAAAGAACTCCGCCTAAAAGAATAGTTGGAGTAAAAGCCATATTTAACCAAATATTAATAACAATACCAAGAATACCCATAATTAGAGGAATAAATCTGTCTACCTTGTCCGTTGGTATTAAATTTTTTAAAATGTATCCAATACACAAACAAATTCCAATAATTAACGGAACTGCATATTCTGCTAAAAACGTTATATCCATATTAACCCTCCATTTAATTTATAACTCTCGTTTACACCACTTATCATATAACTCATAAGTGTCTTTTCTATTAAATACATAAATTAATTTGTTATCTTTGCCACAAAATATATCTAATAACTCTGCGTTATTATCCAGATATTTATATGTTTGAAGTTGATTTACAATAAAAACACATTCATCAGGATTATATAATTTTCCTGTAACAATACTACATTCTTTTATGGAATTCCACTCCTATCTTATCGTAAAAAAATAGGGAATACAAAACTATGAATAGTTCTATATTCCCTATTAATAACACTATTCACTATTTGTATTGTCGCATTCGCCTACTTGTTCCGCTTCTTTCTTCTTTGAAACGGTTTTTGCAGATACTCCTTTACTCTCTTTAAAGATTTCATCAATTACCGAAGCAATATGAGGCAAAAACTTTTTATAATCGCCTATATCACAATCCAACAACATTTTTTTAGCATCTTCCTTCGTTATACGTTTATTGGTATAATCAGAAAGAATAATATGAATTTTATAATGCTCCATAGTATCTACAATTGTGCGCCATGGTTTAAAACTTTGTACTTCCTCACAAGTGCGACATACAGGATATTTCTCACCGCAAATCGCACATTCTCGTAAATTCTGTTGCATATTTCCTCCTAAATAACATAAAAGTATTTCACTTTACATGCTATTAGTTTTATTATTTTGAAACAAAAACCTCTACTAATTTTGCCTTTTCATCACAGTACGGTTTTTCTAATTTATACTGTGCACCATGTTTGCCATCAGATGTAAGGTTTACATCAATATTTGACGGGTCAATTTGAGCACGGGTAGCCCTAATAACACCACTATAAACGATATTTTTATTGCATGGATCATGAAAAATAGCATGAATTAAAAGTGATCTAACGTATGGGTCTTTGCCAGTTTCCTTTACAATCCTGACAGCTTCATCGCTGGCTTTTTCAGGATCGTGGGCGGAGTAGGATCGCTTCATAGATTCAGCCGCTTCACGCAGCTCATCCATTGAAGCTTTTAGCTCGGGCGTCAGGTTGTCCAGGCTGGCCTTTTCCACCTTTTTAAGG
>ERZ773108.4059-NODE-4059-length-10530-cov-2.338425_pt1 | contig 10530 bp, 11 predicted proteins | sample MGYA00580570_ERZ773108 | MGnify/ENA primary metagenome ERZ773108 (study PRJEB29015, sample SAMEA2737840) | human gut metagenome | biome: human gut; feature: human-associated habitat; material: faeces | place: China | collected 2012 ...
ATAAAAAAATCTTTTTATTTGTTGGAAGAGTTGTCCGTGAAAAAAACATAAGAATGTTGATCGAAGCTTTTAAAAAATCCAATTACAAAGATAGTTATCTAATTATTGTCGGTGGAGGAGATGACTTGGAGTATGTAAAAAATATGGTTGAAAAGCTGCAATTAACAAAAAATGTTTTTTTTACCGGGTTTCGAAAAGATACTGAATTGTTTTATCGTGAAGCATCTTTTTTTGTATTACCGTCTTATTATGAATCGTTTGGAAATGTTATATTGGAAGCAATGGCCTCCGGTACACCTGTTATCGGTTTTAAAACAGAAGAAGGTAAAACACTTACAGCTGTTGGCGAACTGATTGAAAATGAAAAAAACGGTTTTGTTTGTGAGAATTATTCATTGAATTCTTTGGTACGTGCACTTAATAAAGCCCATACAATTTATGGTACTGCTGAATATAAAAAAATGCGTAAGTATTGTGCTGAATCGACTCGTTTGAATTTTAGCTGGAATAAATTCTTGAAAAGAATACTTAATGTATTGCAAAATGAGGTATGATATTATGAAGGTGGGTGAAGAAGCTGCTTGGCTGACCGTTACTAAAGTAATAACTATGTTAATAAATATGGTTATCACTATGTTTTTATCGAGATTCAGAACATTAACTGAATATGGAACATATTCACAAATTTATTTAATTGCAACAATTGCAACCTCTATTTTTGTTTTAGGGTTACCGGCTAGTATAAATTATTTTTTAAACCGAACGGAGGATAAAATATGCAGGCAAGAATTTTTATCTGTATATTTTACGTTTGGTTCGTTGCTTGGCATAATAATTGCGATTCTGTTGTTGGTGTTATACCCATTTGTAGTAAAGTATTTCAATAACAATATGTTGTTTACATATAAATTTGCAGTGTTATTATTACCTTGGATAAGCATTTTTAATAATTCTGCAGATAATTTATTTATTGCATATCATAAAACTGCATATCTTATGTTATATAGGCTCTTATATAGTATTATGCTTTTAATAACTGTTGTATTATTCGCATTAAATAACGGAAACTTTTATACCTATATGATTATTTATATTGCCGTTCAGACAATATTTGTTATTGGATTATATTATGCTGCATATAGAATGTCGGGCAAATTAAATATATTAATTAAAAAAAATCTTATTATTGAAATATTACAATATTGTATTCCTTTGGGAATTGCGGCAATTGTATCAACCCTAAATATTGAGTTGGATAAGTTGATGATAGGACGATTTTACAGTACTGATGCGATGGCGGTATATACCAATGTTTCAAAAGAACTTCCAATTAATTTACTGACTGTTGCCGTTACGACGGTGATGCTTCCTAAAATGGTGTCATTAATAGGAAAAAACAAAAAACAAGAGGCTATTGAAGCCTGGGGCGTATCAATTGAATTATCAGCTGTTGTATTATGCTTTGCCTGTATGATATTATTTGTTTTTTCAGATATAGTAATTAATATATTATATTCAGCAAAATATCTTGAAGGAAATAATATTTTCAAAGTGTATGTAATTACATCCTTGGTTAAGATTACATCTTGGGGAATTGTTCTAAATGCAACAAATAATACAAAATTAGTATTAAAAACGTCGGTTATAACTTTGCTTATAAATGTTGTTCTTAATTTTTTGTTATTAAAATTGTTTGGAATGATTGGCGCTGCAGTTTCAACCTTAATCAGCGAGTTTTTCGGAATTGCGTTAAAATTGTATTATACAGCAAACGTTATTGGTTATAAATATAAAGATGTCATTCCCTGGAAAAAAATAGGACAAATTCTTTTTATTAATGTTTTGCTTGGAGTAATTGTTTATATACTAAACATGCTGTTTAGTAATAATATTCAAAACTTATATATTAGATCCTGTATATGTGTTGGAATGGGTTTTATTATTTACTTTTCTTTAATGCAAAAAAAACTAAAGATGTTATGGCTTAAATTAAATGATGTGTAATAGGGGCTGTTTCAAATGTTGGACAAAATGTATGACTTGTTGGCTAATATTTCAAAAGGAAAGCCAAAAAAGACACAAATAAAACTTTATAAATATATAGGAATTATTACGAATATCTACATAAGGTTCCGTTACACTTTAAAAAATAGATTTTCAAAGAAAAATGGTATTACAGATAATGGAGAGATAGAAGTAATTGTTTCATTAACATCCTTTCCGGCAAGAATTCACACGGTTTTTTATGCTATTGAAACACTGATGAATCAAACTGTAAAACCAAATAAAATCATTCTATGGCTTTCAAAAGAGCAATTTAGCAGCATTAATCATTTGCCAAAAACTTTATTAAGGCAAAGAAAGCGCGGATTAGAAATATATCTGGTAGATGACGATTTAAAAGGACATAAAAAATATTATTATGCTTTTCGGACTTTTCCCAATTCTAAGATTATTACTTTTGATGATGATTTATTATATCCTTCATATGCCATAGAAAGATTGATAGACAAAAATAAAGAATATCCAAACTGTGTGTGTTGTAATCGCGGCCATGAAATAAAAATTGCAGACGGAAAAATTTGTTCTTATAAAGAATGGGTTAAAGAAGCAATATACTTAAACACGCCAACCAACTGTTTGTGTCCGACACATGGTGCAGGTGCCTTGTTCCCTGTAAATAGTGTTGATAATGATGTTTTTTGTGTGGAGAAAATAAAAAAATATGTCTATTATTCGGACGATATATGGTTAAAAGCAATGGCTTTTAAAAAAGGAACCAAAGCCGTTTATACAAACGACTTTCCACAGTGGCTGTTTGTAATAAGAGGATCGCAAAATGTCACTTTGGCACAAAAAAATATTAATCAAAATCAAAACGATTTTGCAATTTCACTTATTATGGAAGAGTATAAATTTAATTTCAAATCCTTTAAAGACTGATAAAAAGGAGTATTCTTGTGAAGTTAAAAAGTTTGTTTTTTTATGCTATATATATTTTATTTGCAAAACACCTCCCCTCTTCAAAGGTATTATTTTTAGGAAAATATTTTAAAAAAATTCGATATTTTTGTGTTAGAAACTTTATTGCAAAATGCGGAAAAAATGTAAACGTGGAAAATAATGCGACATTTTCACGAAAAGTAGAAATTGGCGATAATTCGGGTTTAGGACAAAGATGTTGCATTGGTGGAAAGTGCATAATAGGTACTGATGTTATGATGGGACCAGATTGCGTTATTTATTCAAAAAATCATAACTTTACTAGAACAGATATTCCAATGATTCAACAGGGATATCAAGAATCAAAAACCGTCATCATTGGCAATGACGTATGGATAGGAGGCAGAGTTTCGATTCTGCCGGGAATTTCTATTGGAAATGGTGTTATAATAGGGACTGGTGCGGTTGTTACAAAAGACGTGCCTGATTTTGCTATCGTTGCAGGTGTTCCGGCAAAAATTATAAAATATCGAAATGAAAATGATGGATAATTGAAAGGATGTTTCGTGTGACGAATGAGTTCGAAAATATGCTTTATTTATTTTCCTGTGCTGCCCAAAATATTGCGCCAGATATAAATAGAAGTTATGACATTCCTCTCATAAAAAAATATGCAGTGGACAATCGGGTTTGGCCGGTAATTGTGATTGGTGCACAAAAATGGGAAAATGATAATCTTAAAATTTCAGACAGTGCTGTAGCATTAGAAGTTTATCATAATTTGTTACGAACAGTAAAATTGGCGGAAGTAATTAAAAAACTTGAAAATAATGGAATATCATGTTGCATTTTAAAGGGGCAGACATTAGCAAAGCTTTACGCAGAACCGTTTTCAAGAATTTCGTCAGATATTGATATATATATTGATAGTCAAGATGAAAAAAAAAGCTGCAAAATTCTTGCGGAAAATGGATTTGAAATTTTAGAACGAGCTTTCGGTTCTCACCATATAAAATGCATCAGCGAAGTATATGGCCGAATTGAATTACATACAGAATATTTTGATAAAGTCATTGCAGAACTTTGGTTTTCTGATTTGGGATGTTTTTCGAATCAAAAAATACAATTTGATTTTGAAAATATTCAATGCAGCACGCTAAATATTACAGAGGGTTTGATTTTTAATTTTCTCCATTTTATTAAACATTATATATCCGGTTTGGTAACAGTACGTCAACTTATGGATAATTTACTTTATTTAAAAGCATATAAAAATGAAATTAATTATGAAAAACTGAATTATATTTTACACAAGTTACACTATCATAAGTTTTTATTAATTTGTATTGGATTTGGGATAAAATATTTTCACTTTAACGAAGCTGATTTTGTTTATGAGGTACCAAAGGAATATAATAGTCTTATTCTTAATTTGGCAGAGGATTTTTTAGTCTCTGCTGGAAACAATGATAGCATGCTTTATCATGAGTATGGTAAAACAAAATATATTAGCAAGCACAAAAAAGGATTTTATAGAATTTATCATTTTACAAAAAATTCAGGGGGTATGAGGAGAAATGTAGTAGTGAGCAATAAAACGATGAAAGAAAAGTATCCGATTTTAAATCGATATCCATTATTATATCCGTTTTGCTTTTTGATGAGAGCAACTGTAGGCGTATGGAAAGTGTTTTTTAGTAAAAATCATGCTTCACGGAAGGAAATTAAAAGACTGAAATTAATTAAAGATTTTGGATTATAATCAGTTTGTTCTATGAGAAGCTGTTTTATTATGACGAGTTAACAGATTTGGTTAAATGGTATAAATTATTTTATAATATTTAAGGAGTGTTTTCATTGAAAATAACTGTTGCTGGAACAGGTTACGTAGGATTATCTATTGCAGTTTTGTTAGCCCAGCACAATGAAGTTGCCGCAATTGATATTATTAAAGAAAAGGTTGACATGATAAACAACAAAAAATCTCCCATTGCTGATAATGAAATTCAGGAATATTTATCATCAAAAAGTTTATCGTTAACTGCAACTGATAATGCAGAAGAAGCGTATAAAAATGCAGATTTTGTAGTTATTGCAGCACCTACAAACTATGACCCTCAACAAAACCACTTTGATACCTCTGCAGTTGAGGCGGTAATTGAGCTTGTTTTAAAATTTAATCCAAACGCTTTCATGGTAATAAAATCAACAATTCCTGTCGGATATACAGAGCATGTCCGCAAGCAATATAAAACAGATAAAATTTTGTTTAGTCCCGAGTTCCTTAGGGAGGGCAAAGCATTGTATGACAATTTATATCCCAGCAGAATTATTGTGGGGACTGATAATAATGATAAAAATTGTGTTAAAGCCGCGCATACATTTGCTGAACTTCTAAAGAATGGCTCTCTAAAAGAACATGTTGAAACACGAATTATGGGATTTAGTGAGGCAGAAGCGGTTAAGTTATTTGCGAATACCTACCTTGCTCTCAGAGTAGCCTTTTTTAATGAACTGGATACATATGCAGAAGTGAGAAATCTTGACACAAAAGCAATTATTGAGGGGGTAGGATTAGACCCGCGAATTGGTAATTTTTATAATAATCCATCCTTTGGCTATGGGGGATATTGTCTTCCAAAAGATACCAAACAATTGTTGGCCAACTATGATAATGTTCCAAACAATATTATCGGAGCCATTGTTGCTGCAAATACAACCCGAAAAGACTTTATTGCTGATAGAATTATTTTAAAAAATCCACAAGTTGTTGGCGTTTACAGGTTAACAATGAAATCAAATTCTGATAATTTTAGGCAGTCATCTATTCAGGGCGTTATGAAACGAGTAAAAGCAAAAGGAATAGAAGTCGTTGTTTATGAACCTGCATTACATGAGGAATTTTTCTTTCATTCAAGGGTAATTCAAGATTTAGCTGAATTTAAGAAAATGTCAGATGTTATTCTTGCTAACAGATACCACCCTGATATTGAAGATGTTTTGGATAAGGTATATACAAGAGACTTATATTTTAGAGATTAATTTAAGAAGTAAACAAAACAACGCGGTTGAAATAAATTTTTTAACAAATACTTAACATTAAAATATTTACATTTTATACAGTTTGTGATATACTGTTTCTAAAATAAGTGAGGAGGTGATGTTTGATAACATGGATAGTTGCGATGAAGATGATAAAACTGCAAATTCTTTTTTTATAAAGCTTTATATTCGGTTTGTAAGGCATAACCTACGGCTTTAGCAGCTATTGACGTAGGGTTGTGCCTTTTTGTGTATAAAAATAATGACTGAAAATAAAATGGAGGAAATAAATTGGGTAATACATTACTTTGGCAATTACTGCTGCAGGTTTTATTAATTGCGCTGAACGCTGTTTTTGCCAGTGCAGAAATTGCTGTTATATCCATGAATGATACAAAACTGCAAAAGCTTGCAGAAGCGGGGAATAAAAGGGCTATGCGCTTAGCTAGGCTCACTTCTCAGCCGGCCAGATTTTTGGCCACTATTCAGGTGGCAATTACGCTTTCCGGCTTTTTAGGAAGCGCCTTTGCGGCGGACAATTTTTCCGATTTGCTGGTAAGCGGATTGATGAGCCTTGGCGTGCCTGTTTCAGAAAAAACTCTGGACACCATTTCTGTTGTCTTAATTACGTTAATCTTATCTTATTTTACGTTGGTTTTCGGCGAGCTGGTTCCAAAGCGGGTTGCCATGAAAAACGCGGAAGCCCTGGCTCTTAAAATCTCGACCCTGGTTTCGGCAATTTCTAAAATATTTGCGCCGTTGGTCTGGTTTTTAACGCTGTCTACCAATGCAATTTTAAGGCTTTTGGGAATTGATCCGAACAGTGATGATGAAGAAGTTACCGAAGAAGAAATTAGAATGATGGTGGATGCTGGAAGTGAAAAAGGCGCCATTGACGTGGAAGAAAAGGAGCTTATTCAAAACGTATTTGAATTTGACGACCTTTCTGCCGACGAGATTGCAACGCACCGCACAGAGGTAACCTTGCTTTGGCTGGAGGAAACAGACGAACAGTGGGAAAAAACGATTTTTGAAAGTCCTCATTCCATGTTTCCTGTGTGCGACGAAACGGTTGATAACGTCATCGGCATTTTAAACACAAAAAACTATTTCAGGCTGAAAAACAAAAGTCGTGAAAACGTAATGAATTCGGCCGTCACGGTTCCTTATTTCGTACCTGAAACATTGAAAGCGGATACGCTGTTTAAAAACATGAAAGCGAGCGGCCATTACTTTGCGGTTGTAATTGACGAATATGGCGGCATGACAGGCATTATTACTTTGAATGATTTAATTCAAAGGCTGGTGGGGGATTTTGACGAGGAAATTTTACCGCGGGAAAGAATGGACATTGAGCGGCTTGATTCAAAAACCTGGAACATAACAGGAAATGCCGAAATTGAAGAAGTTGAAAAAAATCTTGGTGTGATTTTAAATCCAGATAACGAATTTGAAACTTTTGGGGGATATGTTTTCTCCAAATTTGGATCTATTCCGGAAGATGGAAGCAAATTTGAACTTGACAGCGATGGCCTGCACATTAAAGTTCTTGAAATTAAAGACCATAGAATGTTACATTCCTTGGTGTGCGTTGAAAATTTTAAAAATTCTGAAAGTTCTAAAGAATAGCAGAATGTAAAAAAATAGCTGTTTTAACAGCTATTTTTTTATTTGTTCCTTTGGCTCAATAAACAACTGATATGGCTCAATGTCTAAAATTTCGCACAGGTGAAACAGCATGTCTAAAGAAGGCACCCGATTCATGTTTTTTGCCTCAAGATGACTTATGTAGGCTCTGGACACATTTGCGTTCATAGAAAGACCGATTTGCGTTAAATGTTTTTTCTTTCTGTAATACGCAATATTTTCACCAATAATCTTATAATATTTTTCTTTCATACACATCACTTCCTTATAAATAAATGCTAACATAAAATTGGCAACATAAAACTTGCCTATAGTTAGCATTACAAGAAATATGTAAAGAGGGCAGAGTTAATCTGCATCCTCTCCGCCCGGGCCATCCCTGCGTTCCGATTTGTCAGTCGGACGGTCCTGTGCCGTTGAAGTCCACTGGTTATTGGTAGCGGTTTTTTCCGCACCGCATTTTTTGTTTTTATCATTCATGCTCATTCACCTCAGAAAATAGTGTAACCGTTTTGGCAGGTATTTATTTGCTGAGCATAAAAAAGTTGTATTTTGGGTTGTGTATTTCTGTTAAAAGAACTATAATAAAGGTGGTTTGTTTCGAAGTGCTAAGGAGAGTGAAATGAAAAATGAAACGTATTTTTTTGGTTGAAGACGATCAGGCAATTGCTTAAAATCTTGTGCTTTTGCTTCATTCGGAAGGGTTTGCTGTTACCCGCGCGCCGGCGCGTCGCCCTCGCCCTTCTATCGGACAACTTGTTCGACCTGGCGCCGATTGACGTTTCTCTGCTGGATGGAAACGGCTTTTCGGTCTGCACCGAAATTAAAGAAGTGCAGGATATACCCGTAATTTTTCTCACTGCCTCCGGCGATGAAGCCAGTGTGGTTACTGTCGATACAGCGAGTGGCATTGTAAAAAAAGACGGTGTGGAAATTTATCTATCCGCCTTGGAATATCGCCTGTTGTTGGTGTTCGTTAACAATTCTAAAAGTATTATTACCCGTGGACGACTGCTTGATGAACTATGGAACGCAGCCGGAGAATTTGTGAACGATAACACTTTAACTGTTTATATCAAACGTCTGCGGCAAAAAATAGAAAATGACCCTGCGAATTCGTGAACAAAACGATGCGCTAAAGAATGAAAAAGAACACCTGGCCGATTCGCTTGCCGACATTGCCCACCAGCTCCGCACACCGCTTATAAAGGCTTGACAAGCGGGAGAGCAGATATTGGTTTTCAATTTCCGTGGGCTAGCATTGGAATTAGTATATTCAGCGTATTTTTTGTGATGTTTATTACTATGCTTTATGCCATTCGCAAGATAAAAAAAGAAAATGTTATTGATGCACTCGGAGATGATATGACTTAAAAAAACATTGCAGCCTAACTGGTTACCAGTTTACAAAATTCAAGAGGTTATTTCATTTAAATTCAAAATGATTTAAAGGGCAGACATAAGCCTGCCCTTTATAAATTATTTAGTTTTTATTCCACGTTGAGAACAGTTTTTTAAATATCAGCAACCATCCCCAAAGATATAATTGAAAACTCGCATCTTAACCCTATTTCAGCAAGTAAAGACATTTGTTTTGGGGTAATTTCAAAATATATTTGTGATTCATCTGCCTGCAAGGCTACCCTGATAGAACAATCTGCTTGTTTTCCTATCTTATTTAATAATGTTTTGTGTATTAAAATATCATTTAAAAATTCATCAAATTCCACTGGAAATTTCTCGGACATACCCCGATATGTTTTTCTTTGATATCTAAATCACGCATATATTCGCATGATTTTTGATAACAAAAAAAATCAGCATCAAGAGGATCAAATAATTTTGAAATTTTTGTTTCTTTTCGTATATAATTTGTTTCATATTTTTTAATGCACTTAATTCCTTTTCAAATGTTGTTAATTCCCCACGAATGCCCAGTGAAAACTGAAAACAAATAGCAAAATTATTTTCCGAGAAATTCTTTTCCAAGTTCAATTAACTCCTCCCATGTAAAATTAGCATTATTGGGTTTCCCCACACTTCCTTTGGATTGTTCTAAATATTCGGGGTAGCACTCCTAATTTTAATTATAGATAAACAATCTACCAATTTCATCAATAAGACTTTCAAGTAAAATACCATATTGATTAGGCTCATCTCCGTTAAAACCATAAATAAGTAATTCATCTCCAACGGCATCACGCAATTGATTTCCTAAATTATGGTCAATATTAATTAAATCTTTGCATTCTAATACCCAAAGTAAATTTGATCTTTGTTTTATGTAACAATCGTATAATAAATTAATTGAATCAGTTTTTAACGAAATCATATATTATCCTTTATCTTGTTCCAAATATGTTTTTTGCCCATGCGGTTACAACCTTACCTGCCTTATTTAGAACTACAACAGCATTTTCGCCTATATATTTAATCGTATCATTGGCTTCTTGATATATAACTTCGATAGGCGTTTTAACTGCTTCAATTACAGCAGCATCTTTAACGCTAGCCACTCCATCTATGCCTATTACTTGTGCTAACCCATGCTTTGTAAATCCAGTAATTTGTATTGATCCAGTCATACCTAAATACATAGACCAATCTACATTGTTAAGACCAAATTCCTCAGCAACAGTCGGTTCTTCACCCCATTCCAAATTGGTGAACTTCATATCTGTATAGAAAGGAGAGTCTAATTCATTGTTCAGAAAAGGAGTGTTCTGATATTGAGCAACATCAGAAACCGATTCAACTTGCCCAAAATAACCTAATCCATTAATAAAATTAGGATCACTTGAATAGGAAACGGCACGTAATGGAATCTTCGCCAAATTCTTCAGCATCAGGATCTGTATGATAAACGCCGTTATCATCCGCATAACCTTCGCGAAGAGT
>ERZ773108.4062-NODE-4062-length-10523-cov-2.994650_pt1 | contig 10523 bp, 8 predicted proteins | sample MGYA00580570_ERZ773108 | MGnify/ENA primary metagenome ERZ773108 (study PRJEB29015, sample SAMEA2737840) | human gut metagenome | biome: human gut; feature: human-associated habitat; material: faeces | place: China | collected 2012 ...
ACTGTTCGTCAAAGGTCTGCACCCCAATGCTGAGCCGGTTCGCGCCGTGGGAAAGCAGCGCGCGGAATTTTGAAAAATCCGCGGTTTTCGGGTTGCACTCAATGGTGACCTCCGCGTCCTGCGCCACATGAAACGAGGAAAAAACCCCGTCTAACAGCCTGGTTAAGTTTTCCGTTTTCAGGGACGTGGGCGTTCCGCCGCCGAAATACACCGTGTCAACTTTTTCGCCGCGAAAGCTAGCAAATTCTGAAAGCAGGGCGTTTACATAATCGTCCTCTAAGCCAAAGGCGCCGCTATAGGAAACAAAGTCGCAGTAGCCGCACTTTTTCAGGCAAAAGGGAATGTGAACATATAATCCGCGCATGGCAGAAAACACCTCTTATTCGTCCAGTTTCAGCACAGACATAAACGCCTCCTGGGGCATTTCCACCGAACCCTCCTGGCGCATGCGCTTTTTGCCCTCTTTCTGTTTTTCCAAAAGCTTTTTCTTTCTGGTAATATCGCCGCCGTAGCACTTGGCCAAAACGTCCTTGCGCAAGGCTTTCACGGTTTCTCGGGCAATAATTTTCGTGCCGATGGCCGCCTGAATGGGAATTTCAAACAGCTGGCGCGGAATGCTTGCCTTCAGTTTTTCCGCAATTTTCCGTCCCCGTCCGTAGGCCTTTGTGGAGTGGACAATGAACGACAGCGCGTCTACCATTTCGCCGTTGAGCAAAATGTCCAGCTTTACCAAATCCGACTGCTGATAGCCGGAAAGCTCGTAGTCAAACGAGGCATATCCCTTTGTGCGGGATTTTAAGGTATCGAAAAAGTCGTAAATAATTTCGTTTAAAGGCAGCTCATAGTGAAGCTGGGCTCGGGTGGAATCGATATACGTTGTGTTTTTATAAATACCCCGCCGCTCCTGGCACAGCTCCATAATGTTCCCGATAAATTCCGTGGGGCACATGATGTCTGCGTTCACCATAGGCTCTTCCATATATTCAATTTCGCTTCCGTCCGGCAGGTTGGAGGGATTTGAAATGTCCACCATTTCGCCGTTGGTTTTTTGCACCTTATAAATAACGCTGGGCGCGGTGGTCACCAGGTCTAAATTATATTCCCGCTCTAAACGCTCCTGAATAATTTCCATGTGTAAAAGCCCTAAAAATCCGCACCGAAAACCAAAGCCCAGCGCGGCGGAGGTTTCCGGCTCAAAGGCCAGCGACGCGTCGTTTAGCTGAAGCTTAGACAGGGCTTCTTTTAAGTCGTCATATTTTGCGCCGTCCGCCGGATAAATTCCGCAGTAAACCATGGGATTCACCTGCTTGTAGCCCGCCAGAGGCTCTTTTGCAGGTCTTGCCGCAATTGTCACCGTGTCGCCCACCCGCGTGTCGGACACGCTTTTTATCGAAGCCGTTAAATATCCCACCTCGCCGGCGGAAACCTTGCCGCTGTTTAAAAAGCCCGAAGGATTTAAAAAGCCGGCCTCCACCACGTCAAACTCCGCCCCGGTGGACATGAGCCGAATTCTGTCGCCGGCCTTCACCTCGCCGTCGAACACGCGAAAATAGATAATAACGCCTTTATATGCGTCGTAAACGCTGTCAAAAATCAAAGCTTTTAAGGGGGCGTTCGGGTCGCCGTGGGGCGCGGGAATAACTTTCACAATCTGCTCCAGCACGCTTTCAATGCCAATTCCGTTTTTGGCGGAAATTTTAGGCGCGTCCTCTGCGGGAATGCCAATTACGTTCTCAATTTCCTCAACCACCAGCTCCGGCTGCGCCGCCGGCAGGTCAATTTTGTTGATAACGGGCATAATTTCCAAGTCGTGGTCAATGGCTAAATAGGTGTTTGCTAAGGTCTGCGCCTCAATGCCCTGGGACGCGTCCACCACCAAAACCGCCCCCTCGCAGGCGGCTAAGCTGCGGGAAACCTCATAGTTAAAATCCACGTGCCCCGGGGTGTCGATGAGGTTTAAAACATAATCCTCTCCGTCAGACGCTTTGTATAACAGCCGCACCGCCCGGGCCTTAATGGTAATGCCCCGCTCGCGCTCTAAGTCCATGTTATCTAAAATCTGGTTTTCCATTTCCCGTTCGGTCATGGTGCCGGTTTTTTCCAGCAGCCTGTCCGCCAGGGTGGATTTACCGTGGTCGATATGTGCAATAATTGAAAAATTTCTGATATTTTTCTGTCTGTCCATCATTTGCTCCATTCCAATTTCATTCATTTCTTCCGCAGCATTTTTTATACTTTTTTCCGCTTCCGCAGGGGCACGGGTCGTTTCGGCCCACTTTTTTCAAAATTCTTTTGGCAGTTCCCATAAGCCGCGCCATTTCCGGCGGCGTAAAGCCCTTGTTCTTCCAAATTCTGCTGCTGTTTTTGGCCTCAATCACCAAATTGGTAAAATTCTGGCCCACGGCTTCCGGCGAAATGCCGTATTGGGGCAAAAGCCCTAAAAACGCCTGTATGGGATAATCCAGCCGCAGCATTTGCAAAAACTCGCTGCAAATGGTGAAAACCTGCGATTCGCTTTTTAAAAGCGGCCTGAAAAATGCCTTAATTTTCTCCGGGATTTCGGGCTCGTCCATATAATAAACATCCAGATATTTTAAAAACGACTCCCGGCTGGCAGGCACAAACCGGGGCTTGCCCTCTGTTTCGTGCCCTAAAATTTCTAACAGCGCAGGCACCTCGTTCCCCGCCGGAAACACAAGGTGCTCGCCATAGAGCACATACTCCCCGCCGGAACCTGCCGAAAGCAGCTCCCCGGCCTCTTTTACGTCTAACTGTTCTTCATTCTGGCTGTTAAAAATTTTGCAAAAAGTAGAGAGGGAAACAAACCCATAAAGGTTCACCGCGGCGCTTGCATACAGGTGCACCAGCGCTGCCCTGTCGTTTCCGTGAATGGGCAGCTTTTTTTCCGGCTCGTCGTCCTCGCCCTTCACCAAAAGGTCGCTGAAAAAGAACTCACCCTTGCTGCGCACTAAAATCGGTTTCTTTGTTTCCTCCTCTGAACTTTTAAGGAGCTTCACAGAAAACCGCTGCTCGTTCCCAAAATCGTAAATATAAACGAACTGGGCGCCTTTCTCCAGCTTAAAATCGCACAACCGCACCTCGTCTGTGGCGGGATTTTTGCTTTCTAAAAAGCCGGTGCAGTAGTAGCCGCAGGTATTGTCCCAGGCACAGTTATTCATAAAAAACACATGCATGTGGCCGTCGGCCAGGCCAAAAGCCTCAACTATGGCCTCGTGAAACACCGCCAAAGCTGCCTCCGCTGAAATTTTTATGTGGCGGTAACAGCCTGTTTTAAAGGACACGCTGAACGTATAAGAAAGAGCCATTGTTTTTCCCTCCGTTTCAAAATTGATATTCAAAACGTTTTCGTTTCACAAAGTAAGAGCCGTGGGTAAACCCGATTTTTTGAAGCATGTGAATGGCCTCGGGAATTCCCACGCCTAAATTTTCCGCCCTGTGGGCGTCGCTGCCGGTGGTGACAAATCTGCCGCCCAAAGCATAATACCGTTTTAAAATATCTTCATCCGGCATAAAGTGCTTCCAATCCGTGGCCATGCCGGAGGTGTTCACCTCTAAGGCTTTTCCGGTTTTTACAACAGCCGCAAGCACCTGGTCAATCAGCGGATAAAATTCTGCAATGTCAAGCCCGCGGTTTGCCCGGCCGTTAATGTAGCGCAGAGGAAACGTTAAATGTGCGATCACATCAACGTCTGCTTTCTCCGCTGTTTTTCTAAGTTCTGAATAATAAGCTTCAACAAATTTTTTTAAAAAGTCCATGTCGGCCTTTTGTGCCGACTGCAGCAAATCGGAACCAAATGTATGGTCGGGGAAAAAGGCAGAATACATTTTTGTGGAGTGAATAGAACCCAAAATACAATCCAAATCCATTTCATAATAGGGCGCCGGATCCTGCCCGCCGATAAACTGGTCTGCCAGCTCCACGCCTGCATAAACCTGAAGCCTTCCGCCAAGTTCTTCGTTCTTTCGTTTTGCCGCCGCCACAGATTGCCGTATATGTTCATAAGCGGGAAAGCCGGGCGTGTCCGGCTCGTTATGGTCTGTCACTGTAATTGCGTGCATTCCAAGGGCAAGCGCCCGGCCGCACATTTCATCCAGGGTGGATTTCCCGTCCTTAGAATAGGTGGTATGCAGATGACAGTCATAAATTTCCAAAACAGTTCACTCCTTTTTAACATTATAATCAGTATAACACAACTATACCGCTTAAATCAAGTCCAGGCAGGCACATAATTGCACAAAAACACAAGAGCTGCCCTACGCAAACAGTCAACAGTTTGCACATGGGCAGCTCCCTCGCCGTGATACGTTTTTTTGTGTTACTTCTTTCGCTTCTTCAAACCAATACACTCACATGTTTCACTTCAAATAAAACTACTTCTTCTACGGAACTTACAGTACCTCATTCGGCAAAACCACTTTTCCATTCATCAAAACAAAATCAATCATTTCAAACTAAAAAAGCTGTTTTTGTAACATTTACGTTTCACCGTCTGAATGTTTGCTCAATTTCCTTCGCACAACGCATCACGATTTATATCAGTAACGAACGCTTTCTGATATGGTATTTTCATCATCTCGTTTAAAACGGCCAATGCTTTAAACGTCCGATTTTATCATATCACCGCTTCGTTACAATCATAGTTTGTGCTGCTAAGGCTTTTTTATATCAAGAAAATTTTGTAAATTTTTTAAATGGTTAAAATACCTTTGTCCGACTCCAGCAGCATCAGAATTTTTTCCTCCCGGCCGGTTTCCGCATTGATATAAATTAAGAAATTATTTTTTCCCAAAGTGCCTTTAAGCTCATAGCAGAACACTTCACGCTTGCTGTCAAGGGGAATATAGGCTTTTGAAACCGTGTCTACAGATAGGTGTGTGCCTGCCTTTTCCCGGGCCTCCTGCTCGCTGATAATGGTCTGGGGAAATTCCCGGTCCCTGTGGCACATAATGTAGCCTAAGGACTCAAACCCCACAATTTCCCCGTTGTCTAATGCAATCTTCACCTTAATCAGATCGGGATACATGGTAGTGCCGTCTTGAAAATAAGCATAGTTCACAGTGGCCACATTGTCCGCCACGTCGTAATAGCTGCTTTTCATGTTCGGGTAGCCCCGCTGAGACAAAAACAGCTCTCCCGCCGACATGGCCTGTTCCACGCTGAGCCGTTCCTCTTTCACTTCCCTGGAGTCCAGCATCCAAAGCACCATGCCGCCCTCCTTTGTCACCTCAACGCTGATAGAGCCATTGTCTGAATTGCCGGAAAACATGTAGGTTTCTATCTGTCCGCTGCCGTCGCTTTCATATGCCACCTTTGATGCGCGCTCCTCGCCCAAAAACAGCTTGACAACACTTTCCGCGGTAAACCTGGAAATTTGTTGCTTTCCTTTTAACAGTTCCGGCTCTGTGGTCTGCAAATGCTCGGAAAACGGGCCGTCGTAAATTAAAGAGGGATATTCCTGGGGCATCGACTCAATCAGCGTCATGCCGTCTTGAAAGCTGTCTCCGTCCGCGTGCACCACAAAGGGATTCCGTATCTTTAAAGACTCCACCCGCATGGTGTTGTCGTAAACGGCGCTTTCCATTTTGGAAAATTCTTCGTTCACCGCCTCGGCATAGGCCGAAAGGCTCGCCAGGTTTCGATATTCCTCCTCCGTCACCTCACCGTTCCCAATCACTTTCCGGGACAGGTAGGACGAATAGTCCCCCACATGGGACAAAAATTTCGATGTGTTGTCAAAGGAAGCGTTCTCCACCGGCATTTGCGCAAGGCAGGCCTTTGCCGCCTCCGCCTGCATATAAAGCTGGGCGGACAGGGTGGACATCTGGCCCGCATCCCTTGCCAGCATGGTTTTTTTTAGCTCCACGTCAATGTCGTTTAAATAGTCTGCCATGTCGTGGAACGACCGCATATAGGTGTTGTGCAGCTCTTCCCGCAGGCCGTCGGCCTGTTTATAGTAATAAACGCCGCCCAAAGCCACCACCGCCAAAGATACAAGGGCTATGGTCAGCACGGCATAAAAACCTTTTGATTGATTGTTTGCCTTTTTTGACATGTGTTTTCATCCTCCTATTTCGCAAATCTGTGGCTGCCAATGATTTTAATGACCTCACGGGAATAAATCCACTTGTTTGTGGTCTTTTTCGGGTTATAATAATAAATTGCGCCGCCTGTGGGGTCCCAGCCGTTCATGGCGTCGCGGCAGGCCTTGTAAACCGAAGACCCCTCGCTGATGGGCACGTTAATCTGCCCGTCCACCGTTGCGGTGAACGCCCCTTTTTGATAAATCACACCGGAGATGGTGTTGGGAAAAGACGGGTGCTTCACCCTGTTTAGAATAACAGCCGCAACAGCCACCTGGCCTGCATAGGGCTCGCCCCGTGCCTCGCCGTTTACACATCTTGCCAAAAGCTGAAGCTCATTTTTATAGTTTCCCGCCGCCATTACCTGCTCCTGCTTGCCAATGGTCACAAAAGCAACCTGCATGGTGAAAATAAGTATGAACGAAACTGCCGCCAAAATATATTTTTTCATAAAACCGTTCCTTTCCTTTTTTGGTTACAGTTATTTTCTGTAAATTCAGAAAATATATGCACGGTTTAGAAAAAAATCCCCCGCCTTCCAACGAAAGCGGGGGATGGGGTTTAAAACCCAAATAACTTCAGTGTTTTTTCAATTTCCCGGTCCCAGTAAACCCAGCTGTGGTCGCCGGGAGACTCGGCATAGGTATAGTCAAACGAAAGCGTTTCCATAAAGTTTTTAAATTTAACGTTTCCTTTATATAAATAGTCCTCCGTGCCGCACCACTGATAAAACTTGGGCTTCACAGGGCTTTGGTCTGCCAGTTCCGCCATGGTGAAAAGATCCTGCTCCTCCGGCACAAATTCGCTTCCGGCAATAAGCTCATACCGCTTTTCGTCCAGCTTTAAAAGGGGCTTCATATCAAGCGCCCCGGAAAAAGACGCGGCCCACTCATACCGGCCGGGGTTTTTAAACGCAATTCGAAACGCGCCATAGCCGCCCATGGAGGCCCCGGCAATAAACCGGCGGTCTGACGCGGGAAATGTGGCTTCAATCATGTCCGGCAGTTCCTTTGCAATATAGTCATAATAATTTAACCCATACTTTTCGTTCATATAAAAGCTTTTTCCAGCGTAGGGCATCACCACAATAATTTTCTTGTTTCTCACATACCGTCCAATGGCGGTATATTTGTCCCACGAGCGGCTCCCGCTTCCCAAGCCGTGCAAAAGATATAAAACGGGGAGCCGCTCCCCTTTTTGAATTCCCTCCGGCAGATGCAGGTTGATGTCTGTGTCGCAGGCAAGCTGTTCCGACCGGTAAGTCATTTCAATGTGTGCCATTTTGTTGCTCCTTCCAGGGTTTTAAAAAAATTATTTGTCGTTGGTCACGTCGCCGTTGTTCCACAGCGGAATTGCTTCCCCCAAATATTGGGGCTTTTGGCGGGCCATTACCTTCACCATGTCTTTGCACCGGGCAAACATCTCCCGCACCTCGCGCCGGGCCTGTCCCGCATATTGCCGCTGGTCTGAAGAGACGCCGTAAACGTCAATTCCAAGCTTGTCCCCAATGTAGAGCGCCCTGTATAAGTGGTATTTTTGCGTAACCACAATCAAGTTTTCCGCGCCGAAAATTTCTTTGGCGCGATACATGCTGTCGTAGGTGGAAAACCCGGCATGGTCCATAAAAATATCCTCCGACGGAACGCCGCACGAAACGGCATAGTCTTTCATGGCGTTCACTTCGTCATAATGCTCCCGGCCGTGGTCGCCGCTCATAACCAGTTTCGGCGCGGCGCCGTCTTTATAAAGCGCAATGCCATAGTCCAGCCTGTCCCGCAGCATGTAGCTCAGCGTGCCGTTGTCATACACCGCAGCGCCCAAAACCACAATGCAGTCGGCCTTTCCATTATTATACGCCTCCGGCGCAGGAAAAATACGGTTCTTTACCTTATTTTTCATATACACGTTCATGCCCAAAACGGCTGCCGCACAAAGCACCGCCGCGGCTATCACACAAATTGTTATGCGAAAAATTATTTTTTTCATACGCGCACCTCTTTATTTGCTTTTAAGCACAATCATCTACCATTGATCTGCTTCAAATTTCATTTATTTAATAAAGCCACGCATTCCACATGCGCTGTATGGGGGAACATGTCCACCGGCACGGCGCGGGTTAAGCGATATCCGCCGTCTGCCAAATACCGCGCGTCCCTTGCAAGCGTCGCCGGGTTGCACGAAACATACACAATGCGCTCAGGCCGTGCCGACAAAATTGCCGACAGGGTTTTTTCATCGCTGCCCTTTCGCGGCGGGTCTAAAAACACAACGTCGGGTCTGATATCCCGGCCGATTAAATCCGGCACAACCTGTTCCGCCGCCCCGCAGTAAAATTCAGCATTTTTAATGTTGTTTCTCTCTGCATTCACACCTGCGTCTAACACTGCTTCCTTCACAATTTCCACTCCAATTACCCGCTTTGCCAGCTTTGCCGCGCAGAGGGAAATGGTTCCAATGCCGCAGTAAACGTCTAAAACCGTTTTTGTGCCGTCAAGCTCTGCAAGGCTCATTGCAGTTTGATACAGCACCTGCGTCTGCACGGGATTCACCTGGAAAAAGCTGTGGGGCGAAATGGAAAAGATAAGTCCCATCAGTTCATCTTCAATGGTATCGCTGCCCCACAATGTAATATTTTTATCCCCAAGCACCAAATTATTTATTTTTTGATTTACATTTAAAACCACGCTTTTTAGGCAATATCCTGCAAATTCTGTTTCCCGCAGGGCGGAAACGAGCCTGTCCAAATGCCTGATGCGCTCTGTAAAAGAGGAGATTACCACCATAAGCGCTTTTGTATGAAATCCGGTGCGGACAAAAACCCGCCGCACGGTTCCGCACTTTTTCGCCTCGTGAAAGGGGGCGATGCATTCGTCATTTAAAAACTGCACCACGCAGGAAAGCGCCTGCATGGCAGCCTCCTCCCCGGCCAAACAGCTGTCAAGCGGCACAATGTCATGGCTTTTGGGGGCGTAAAACCCGCCCACGGCCTTGCCGCCTGCCTGTCCCACAGGGAACACCATTTTGTTGCGGTAGCAAAAGGGCCTGTCCATACCCAAAGCGTCTGAAATTTCTACCGTCTGCAAATCAAACCCGCCGATGCGGGCAAGAGCGTCGGTAACCGTCTGCTTTTTTATTGCAAGCTGCTTTTCATATTGAATGTGTGAAAGCGGGCAGCCGCCGCATGCAGACGACGCCCGGCAAAAACTTTCCTGCCGGAAAGGTGAAGGCGCAAGCACCTGAACCGCTGCCGCCGTGGCATAGGTCTTGTGTACGGTTAAAATTTTTGCCAAAACCAAATCGCCCTCGCAGGCGCCAATTACAAAAATTACAAAGTGATCTATTTTTCCAATTCCGCGCCCGTCCGGCGCGGTGTTTAATATGTTCAGCTTGATTGTGTCACCCGGCTTCAATGGCAATGCTCCTTTTAAAATGATTATGTCAAGTATATCATAACCACGCAAAAAATACAACTGAATTGTATTGACAAACCCTGCTTTTCGGTATATAATTTTATACAATATCAAATGATAAAATTAATTTCAATTGTAAATTGCTTTCGGGAGTATGATATGACTGAACAAAACGGACTTTTTATTGTGTTTGCGTTTGTGGTTGCACTGATTGTGGCCTATGCCACAACGCCGCTTTCCATTAAGCTTGCATTTAAAATCGGCGCGCTGGACGTTCCGAAGGACAACCGGCGGATGCATAAAAAACCAATTCCCAGAATTGGCGGAATTGCCATTGTCTACGGGTTCCTCATCAGCGTGTGCTGTTTTTCCAGCTTCATGGTGGACGGGGCTTTAAATAAGCCGCTCATTGGCATTTTAATCGGCTCTATGATTATTTCTGTGCTGGGCTTTTTAGACGATTTAAAACCAAAGCCGGCCCTTTTAAAATTCGTAATACAAATCGCCGCGGCCTGCATTCCGGTGCTTTTGGGCGTGCGGGTCATTGCGGTTGCAAACCCCATGAACGGCCTTTTGGTGCGCGTGCCCGAATGGCTTTCCATCGGCGGCAGCGTTTTGTGGATTGTGGGCGTTACCAACGCGGTGAACTTAATCGACGGGCTGGACGGGCTTGCCGCCGGCGTGTCTTCTATTGCCGCCGTGGCGCTTTTGTCCATTCTTTTAATGCAACACAACGCCAATGCCACCATGCTGATTTTGGCAGCCGCTTTGGCAGGCTCGTGCTTCGGCTTTCTGCCCTTTAACTTTAATCCCGCCAAAACCTTTATGGGGGACACCGGGGCAACGTTTTTAGGCTTTGTTTTAGCATGTATCTCCATTCAGGGACCCTTTAAAACCTATGTGGCTTTTGCTCTGCCGTTTTTAATTTTGGGGCTTCCGATTTTCGATACTCTGTTTGCCATTATCCGAAGGCTTTTAAAAGGCCAGGGTATTATGACGCCGAACAGAGGC
>ERZ773108.4063-NODE-4063-length-10522-cov-4.734881_pt1 | contig 10522 bp, 7 predicted proteins | sample MGYA00580570_ERZ773108 | MGnify/ENA primary metagenome ERZ773108 (study PRJEB29015, sample SAMEA2737840) | human gut metagenome | biome: human gut; feature: human-associated habitat; material: faeces | place: China | collected 2012 ...
CAGTCTGCTCTTAATCACAGACTGGGTTCCTCGACAGGCTGAGGAGCTGCCGGACATTTTGTCCGGCAGCTCTTTTTCACTTTTTGCCCGCGTTGATGCGCTTGACGTTGAAGCATGTCTCCTTCAGGATATTCCCCTGCGCGTCCGCGATGGCAAAGGAAACGGTAAAGATCCCTGTTTCGGCGCTGTAGCTGATGAAGCCCGTTTCCCCCGTGCCGGTCGTCCGCACCCGCAGGCCCTGCGGGTAGGAGGCCGAGCCGAGGAGCCGGAACTCCTCGCTGTCGGTCGTCTGAATGACGACCTCGCCGTCGTCGCTGATCGCAAACGAGCCTCCGCCGCTGCTGTCCGTCGTACCGACGCCCTGGATGAACATATTCTGTCCCACCTCGCCGCTATAGCGCAGCTTGTCGCTGATGGCTGCCGTCAGCGTGGAGCAGAGCAGCTCCGTCTCCGACAGCTCCATCGACTCGCGGTACGTCCGCACGGCAAAGCGCACGCCCACCGCCAGCATCGCGCTGATGAGCAGCACGATCAGCACCGTACACAGCGTTTCGGTGAGCGTCACGCCGCGGCTGCCGCGCAGTTTTTTCATGGCGTCACCCCCGATGAGGTCGTGTCCGTATAATATTGATATCCGTTGCCCGTTGTATAGAGCGTGACTTCCTCGCTGCCGGTCTTTTGGCTCGTGCCGAAGTGGGTTCCCTCAGCCGTTACGGTCACCGTCTTTCCCTGCTCCGCGGTATAGCGGAAGGAAACGTCCTCGCGCGCGGCGGCGTTGATCCGCGCCGCGGTCACCGCAGCGGTCGAGAGAAGGGCGAACGCCAGCGCCGCGATGAGCACGGAGACCAGCGTCTCCACCAGCGTCTCACCGGCCTTGCTTCTGCGTTTTTTCATGCGTTCCCCTCCGCTCCCTTGGTGATCTTTGGATTGCTCCAGGTGATGGTCAATTCGTCGATCCTGCTCCAGCCCGCGGTGTTCGCATAAACGTCTGTACTTTCGCTGACGCTTCCGCTCAGCCTGAGCGTCATGCGGCAGTCGTCCGCGTCCCCGGCGTCGGCCAGAGAAAAGGCGATCCGGATATCATAGCCCCCGCTTCCCGTTCCCCGTCCTGTCATGGAAAAGCTTGCCTTGACCGGCGGGAGCGCTTCATCCGGCAGCGTGATGGTGATGGTATCGGTGCAGCCGCCGTTCCGCGCGCCGTCCGTGAGCCAGTCTCCCATCAAGCCGGTCGGCAGCTTCTCTGTGGAGGAGCTGCCGGTTTGTACATAGCCTTCGCTCTTCTCGTCCCATTCGTAAGTCGTGGTGGTAGTCTCGGTATACCGCATCTGGTCGATGCTGTCGCGTACGAGCTCCGCCGCCGAGCTGACGGCAAGGTAGTTCTGCTGCGCGGTGCGGTCGCCGTTCACGCGCCGCGCGGCGCTGAGCGCCGCGGAGAGAATGACCGCGCTGACCACCGCCGCGGTCAGGACCAGCAGGAGGGCCATCAGAATGGTCACGCCCTGTTCGTTCTTCAGTTTTTTCATCCCGATGCCCCTCCTTTCCTTTTTACGCCGTGCCGTCGGCTGCCTTCGCCAGCACCGTCACCGGCACGATGCGGCTCACCGTGACCGTCTCGGTCTCATTGATCCGATAGCTCGCCGTGATGAGCAGCGTCGTCTCGCCCGCGCCGATGCCCCGGACGCTCTGCGGAACGCCGTTTTTCCAGACGATCTGTGCAGCGCCCGTCTCGGCATTGGCGACCGTCCAGCTGAGGTCTTTCGTCAGAGCCTTGCCGCCGCGGTCCAGCGCGGCGAGTCCGAGCGGCACCGTCGCGGCCTCATTCACCGTGATCTGCTTCGCGCACTCGATCTTGTCGCTCATCCGGATCGTCAGCTCCGCGGTGACGCTTACCATCAAGCGCGCCACATGGCCGTCCAGCGCCGCGGTGATCTCCACCGAGCCATTCGCCAGACCCTCCAGCGTCACACGGCAGGTCTTTTCATCGACCTTTTGGAAGCCCGTCACCCTTGCGATGCTCTCATTGGTCGAGCGGAACGATTCGGGCGTCAGCCCGTCGAGCTTTCCGTCCTCCATGTTCTCCAGCTTCAGCACCGCGGTAATAACCGCGCTGCCGATTCCGGCATCGTAGTCGGTGATGCGGTCGATCGTCACGCTGCTCTTCTCCCAGACCGGACCGACGAGCGGCCAGTCGCCGTAGTGCAGGTTCGCCCTGCCGCTGTCGGTGTGCTCGCTCGCCTGTGTGAGCACGGTCGGGAACGGGTAGTCCTGCCCGTCGAGCACGGCGATGTTTTTGCCCGGGAAGCTGTATTTCCCGTGGACCTCGGCCTGCGCCTCCTCGACGGTGACCCAGCCGAAGACGCTGTCCCCGTTTTGATTCAGCAGCTCCAGGATCCTTTTGTCCTGCCCGTTCTTCGTGACGTCCTTCCTGCCTGCCATCTGCTCATAGCTGAGCTTTGTCAGGTCGATCGAATAGCTCGGTCGATGATTTCTTCCACCGATGTATTGACTGAGATACGAAAGATCGCCCTGCAGCATCTTTTCCTTCTCCTCATCGCTCGCCAGGATCGTCGCAAGACTCTTTTTGCCGCAGTAATACTTCGGCAGGTTGTACTGGACATCTGACTCCGCATAATAGTAGCAGTTGGTAATGGTCACGCTCGGCGCCCATTCATAGCGGTCGGCAACACTGCCGATGCGGGAGATCGACATGATCGTGCCCTGCATGGTCGGCAGCCCCGTATAGGTATAGCAGTTCTCATACTCCGGCTCTCCATCGTCCGTGCCGTTCTTGTTGGAAAAGTTGCGGAAGTTGGAGGAAAAGCCGCTGCCGCCGATGCCGCCGATGTAGACATAGGTCCCCTTCGCGTTCTCGACCTCTGTCTCCTTCTCTGTACTGGTCTTCACGGTGACAAGGCTTCCGCTCTTGTCCACGCGCTCATTAAGCGTATCGCTGCCGATCGTGATCGTTCCGCCGGTGTAGCAATTCGTCACCTTGTACTGCACGCCGCCGACCAGACCGCCCACGCGGACAAAGTTGCCGTATTGAGCTCTGGTCAGTTTGCCGCTGTCGCCGGCTTCCCAGTGCGTGCAGTTGACCTTGATATCGACCACCGCCGAGCAGCTGTTCAAATCGACCTTGGATACGCCGATCAATCCGCCCACCACCGCCTCGCCGAGCTGGAGCGGGTTGGTGCTGTTATCCTCGATGGTATAGCCCGCAATGGCGCAGTTGGCGATCTCCGCAGCGCGGTTTTCAACATCGACCCATTTTCCGTTCGCGTCGTAAAGGTAGTCATACGCGATGCCCACCAGACCGCCGAGCGCATAGGCGCAGCGGTAGTTACGGTAGTCCGTGCCCGCCGGTGTACTGCGCTCGATCGTTCCGCCGTTGTCGCTGTAGAGCACGATGTTTCGGATCTCCGCGCCCGCCGTCGTGCCGAAAACGCCGACATTGTAGCAGGGCGAGTCGATGTTGATGTTCTTGATGTAGTAGTTATCGCCGTCGTACACACCGCCGAACCAACTGTAGAGGTCTACCGCATAGCCCTCGTTGTTTGGATTCTCCGCCGCGTTGTTAAAAACCGCACCGGCGATGGGATGGAACGAGGTATTTTTCGCGCCGACCTTCGGAAATTCCCGGTCTGTGCCGTTGAGGTCATGCGACTGCTTCCAGCTGCGCCGCGGACGATCCCGCTCCGCCGCACTCTGTGACTGACGGCTCACGCCTGTGACCGTGGCGTATTGCAGATAGGGGAACTGCTGGTAGGTCGCCGCCGTTACCTCGCGGTCTGTGCCGGTCTCATAGGTAAACGTGTAGTTTGGGTCCCGTCGGCTTCCTATGTTCTTCGATGTGACCCCGCAGCTCCAGTTGATGAACTGCAGCTGCTGCACTGAGCGGACCTGATAGGCCGCCCGGTCCGTACCCGGCTTAGCATCGTCCGCATAGCCGAAGGCGTCCGCGAAAAACGGACAAATCGTGTAGATATACTTTTCATTCAGCGTCCATGTGCCATTTGCCTGGAGCGTATAGCTGCCTTTTCGGCTGTTGGTCTCTGCCTGCAGGCGCAGACCGGTCTCGCCGGTCTCGTAGGCGGCGAAGGTATACTCCGGCATCTGCGCTCCCAGCGCCGACGCCGCCGCCCTGGCCTCCTCCGTATCGCCGCCGTCCATGACAAAGCCGCCGCTCGCCGTCAGCCTCGGTTCCTCAGAACGCTTCTCCCAATAATAGCCGTAGCCGTAGGCGGTGATCACGCCGCCGTCATCGTGTGCGGTGCAGAGGGTGCTGCCCTCCTTGCGCTCTGTGCCGACAAAGCCGATGTAGGAGAGGTGATAGCCGCTGTTCGCGCCGTCCTCCTCCTTTTCCCAGTAGAACACGCCGACCTCGCCGACATTCGTCGGCACCGGCCAGTCGCCGTAGTGGACGAGTACGCCGCTCGCGTCCTGCATACAGGCGGGATAGGGGTAGCTGTCCTCCGTATTTTTCCGACTATACCGCGCTTCCGCGGACGTGCCGAAGCCAGACAGCCCGAGCGCCTTCAGTTCCGCCGCGGTCATGGGCTGCGCGCCGCCCGCGGTCTCCGCGCTGTACAGCCGGTCCTCCTCCCAGAAGCGGTAGGTGCCGCCGTTGAGATAGTAGCAGCTCTGCACGCTGCCGGAGGCGGTAAAGCCGTCCGCCTCGGCGCCCGCCGAGGACATAGCCGTCGCGCAGTAGGCTCTGCGGATAATGCCGCCGTTGTGCGCGGCGAAGCCGCCAAGCTCCACCTCGCCGCCGCGGATGGTCGGGACATTGATCGCCGCGATGCCGTAGCAGCCCTCGATGCGCCCGTCGTTCTGTCCTGCGAAGCCGCCCACGCTGAGCTGCGCGAACACGTTCTCGGCATAGACTGAGGGGCTGCTCACGCTGCACTGCTCCACATAGCCCTCATTGTAGCCGATGAAGCCGCCGACATAGACTGCGCTGCCGCTGTTGGCCAGCGCCTTGGTGCGGTAGCCCGCTGCCGCGCAGCCGCGCACCGTGCCGGAATTGTAGCCGACGAGCGCGCCGATGTAGGCGCTCCTGCGCTGGATGCCGCGGTCAAAGCCGACGATCGTGTCCTCCCTGCCGGCAATGAGCACGATGTCGCGCAGCTCGCCCGCGTTGCAGCCGAACAGGCCCGCATAGACCTCGCCCGCGTTCTCCGTGCCGCCGCGCCCGAGACCGTTCCCGGTGATCGGCGCGCTGATGATCTCGTGCCGCTGACCGTTGTAGGTGTGGATGAACGGCTTAGCCGTGCTGTCGCCGATGGGGAACTGGGGGAGGTTCGCCGAGGGCTCGGTGCCGTTTCTGCCATAGTCCTTCCAGTCGTAGCTGACATAGTCGATGCCGCGCTCCTGCACAAAAACGCTGCCCTCATCGAGCCGCTCCCGGTATTCGTCGTAGTAAAGGCTCAGCGCGTAGAGCTGGCGCGCCGTGCGGATGGAAACGCCCGTCGGGCTCTCCACCGTGCCGTCCTCGCCGGGCGTCGTCACCGTGCGGGCAAAGTGCGGCGCGTAGAGATACGCCGCGCCGTCGACCCTGACCTCCTGATAGAAGCTGTTCGGATCGACATATTCCGTATTCACCACCCCGGTCGGCAGCGGCAGGAGGTAATAGCTCCTCCCGTTGTAGGTGACCTGCACCGCGGCATCCGCGGCAAGCATTTCTGTCTTTTGTACCGCGACGCCCGTTGCCGTCCAGGTCCAATAGGTGACCGTGACCGACGCGGTCGGCTTGCTGTCGTAAATCATGCCGTAGCCGTCGCCCAGCACCGTTTCGTCGTCCCGCAGGGACGACACGTTGCCGCCGAGGAAGCCATAGCCTGCCGCCGTGCCGTTTTGATAATGCTCGTAGTACGCCAGCGAGCCGGACTCAAACTCCGCCTTCCAGTCGCCGTAGTGAGGGATCCCCTGCAGCTTCGGGTAAGAGTAGTCGGTCAGGCCCATGCCCTCCATGAGGTTGTAGGCGTTGGTGCTTCCGCCGCCCGTCACGGCGGTAAATGCGGTGCCAAGTCTCTGCGCCGCGGCGGGGCGGCTGGCGCCGCTCCATTCTGTATGCGCGACCTGCTTCGTTCCGGGGACGTCATGTGCCGCGTCCGCCGACGCCGCCAAATAGAATCCGTCTTTCGCCTCTTCCATCGTCCTATGCGGCACGGTGGTAGAGTACGTCAGTTCATTGGTCTTCAGCCCCGTGGCCGCACTGTAGCAGCGGTTCATTCGGTAAACCTGTCCGGCGGACAGGCCCGCTGTGACCGCTGCCTCCTGGAAACCGGCTGCATAGCAATTCAGCAGATCGATCGGTCTTGTCGCCACGCCGACCTCGTCCCTGCTGCCGCCGATCAGTCCGCCGGTCCGTCCGTTCGTCTCATCGCTGTAGAGGTAGCAGTCGGCGTAGCAGCGCTCCGCCGTCACAGCGCCGTCCGCCTGTCCGATCAGTCCGCCCGCCGCCGTCGTACCCCGAAGGACCGAGGCGGCAAAGCTACTGTCGATGGAGACCTCCGCGTTCCCGCTCACATAGCCGACCAGACCGCCGGTCACATTGCCGACGAGCCAAATATCCCGCTCCGTTTTTGTGCTCAGACCGTCACTCGCCGGGTCCAGATAGACGCGGCAGCCGGTAACGCTCACCGTACCGGACAGCGTGCCGGCAAGACCGCCAACCCTTCCCGTGCCGCGGATCTGCGCACCGGTGAGCGTGATGTCCGCCAGCGTGCCGCCGGAAAAGCTCTCAAACAGGCCCGCGTCGCCGTTCGTATCCACCGGCAGGTGCGCGATCACCGGACGGTACGTCGTGCCGTCCACGGTATAGCTGCCCCGGTATTCACGCAGCGCCGTGTTAACAATGGGCCGGAACTTCTTCTCGCCGTAGACCGACGCCCAGCCGCTCGCACCGGTGAAGTCAATGTTCTTCTCCTGCACCGCGCGGGTGATGACCGGCGCCAACTTGGAGGTCTCGTCCAGATTCTGCAGGTGGCGGGCGCAGGTGACGACCGCCGTATCGCCGCCGCGCAGCGTATGGAACAGGCCATTTGTCTTTTCGGGCACAAATCGCGCGCCCTCCACCAGCGGGTCGTCGCTGGTGACCTCAACGGTGACGGTCAGATTCTCCCCGGGCGTCAGCATTTTCAGCCATTCCTGCTGCGCAAAGCGGCGGCTGCCGTCGCCGCTCAGGTCGTCGAGCGTCACCGTCACCTCGTAGTCCCGGAAGCTCTTCTCGATCGTGGTGAACGTCTTGGTATCATTTTTCAGCTCGGTGCGCGCCGTCTCATTTCCTTTGTCGTCGCGGATGGTGATGAAGAAATGGAGCGGACGGTCATTCGGCGCCTTGCAGGTGATGCGCACCTCCAGCGTCTCCCCGTTGAGGATCTCCGCCCGCGGCGCGAGCACGCCGGTGTCATTGACCGCCGCCGCGTCGCCGCCATAGTAGCCGACCTTCGCCGTTTTCACGCGCTGGCTGCGGTAGCGCAGCACGTCGAGCCCGGTATGCACGCCCAGCGCCTCCTCGCTGTAAAACACCGCGTAGACGCTGCCGCTGTCCGCGTTGTACTCCACGAGCCAATGGCCCTCGCGCAGCTCGGCGTCGGTCTGCTCCCGCGGCAGGATGTAATACGCCGCGGCGGAGGCGTTGTCCTTTTCCGCGTCGGTCACATACCAGAGCGGAAGCCTGCCGACATCGGTCTCGTCGTACTTGTCCTCTTCCGCGTCGAGAGGGATATAGGTAAAGCGCTTCACGTCGCCGCCGCTCTTGTATTTCTCCTCCATACCGGCGGCCAGAAGCTGCGTCATGCGGTTCTGCGCGGTCTGGAATAAGATCTCCGCCTTGCTGTCCAGCTCCGTCTGGCGCAGCTCGCGCCGCATCTTCGAGACGGGAACGGCGGCAAGGGCAAACAGCACCACAAGGATCGCCACCGTCAGAAGGACCTCCGAGAGGGTGAAGCCGCGGTCATTGTGTCTGTTTGCCCTGTTGTTTTTCATGGTGCTCTGCTCCTCTGTGCGTTACGGCGCGACCTCGAAATAGGTCACCGTCAGCACGGTCTGATAGCCCTGTCCGCCGCTCCGTTCGTCGCGGCGGATGCTCAGGTCGGATATCCGGTTGATGTTGTCGCTCGCGCTGAGGCGGTCAATGATCGCGCGCGACTGCTCGTAGGTGCTCGTGCGGTAGGTCATGGAGACGGGGCGCAGGACGATATAGCCCTGCTGCGTCGTGCCGTCGCCGAAATCGAGGGAGTATTCCCCCGTGCCCGCGAGCAGGCCGCGCAGCTCGCGCAGCAGCGCCTCGCTGTTGTTGAAGCGCGGGATCGCCTTGCTGCCGCCGGCGGCGCGGATATCCGCGAGCGCCTGCTCCATCTTTTCCATCTGCGCCAGCCTGACCGCGTTCTGCTCCAGCGCAAGCTGCTCCTGCGCCGTGTCCTCGCGGCAGCGCGCGATGCGGTCGCTGACCGGCTCGTAGAGGAGCTTGAAGTAGCCGAGCACCATCACGAGCACGATCAGGATGAGCAGCAGCACCTTTTCCCGCAGGGTCAATTCACGGTTCATTCCGCCGCCTCCCCTCTCAGCACGATGTGCAGCGTACACTTCATCACGTCGGCGGGGCGGTCCTTCTCCGTTTCGGCAAGCTCCAGCCCGACCGACTCCACGATGCTCGACGCCTTCACGGCGCTGAGCGCCTCGGCGATGCGGTCAAGGTCCGTTTCGTTCAGCTCGACGTCCACGCGGTCGCCCTGCGCCTGCAGGGCGCTGAGCGTGCCGTAGGGCATCACCGTGCGCTCGATCAGGTCGAGCATTTCCGTGCGCTCCACGGCAAAGTTGAGGTCGGAGTCCTCGCCGTCCTCCATCCACTCCATCGAATAAGTGCGGTATTCCGAGAGCACCTCGTCAAAGTGCGAGAGCTTCTCCTGCGCGGCGCGGTTCTCCTGCTGCGCCTGCGCATACGCGCTCTGCGCGTCGGCGAGCCGGTCGTAGAGGTCGAGGACGCCGAACTTGGCGACCGCCAGCGCAAGCACGGTGATGCACAGCGCGCCGATAAGCAGCGTGAGCACCGTGCCTGTGCGCTTTTCGTGCAGATTGAGGTTGATGCCCGTTTTCTGCGGGCAGCGGACCGGACGGCGGGGCGTGTTCGCGCGGGCCGTTTTCTTCTCCTTCTCCGCGATCATGCCAGTCCCCCCTTGATGCCCTCGCTCACACCGCCGATGGCACGCAGATACGTCCACGGCTCCTCGGTCGAAAGCTGCTGCGAGAGCAGCTCAGAGACCGGATGGAGCGTGAGCCTCGTCGTTTCGACGATGGTGCGCAGCATCGGCTCGATGCCGCCGCCACCGCCGCAGATGTAGAGGTCGTGCAGCTCGCGGTCGCGGTTGTTGTAGTTGTAGAAATTGACCGCCTTCATGATCTCGACCGCCAGACGGCTGTACGCCTCGCGGGCATAGTCCGCCTCAAGCACGCCGTTGTAGTCGCTGCGCATATAGCTGTGCGCCAAATGGATGTCCACGCCGCAGTGCTCGGCGATCTGCTCGTCGATCAGCCTGCCGCCGACGTCGATCTCACGGCGGCTGTCGAACGTCGCGCCGTGGTAGATGTAGAGGTGCGTGCTGCGGTGTCCGATGGAGACGATGCAGCGGTCCCTGTCGTCGTTCTCCGCGCCCATGCGCCTGAGGTATGCGCCCAGTACCGCGCCGTAGGCGCACTCGGTGACGGTGAGCACGCGCAGGCGGAAGCCCGCGCGGTGCAGCATCGCGCGGTAGCCCTCCACCGTGGTCTTGAGAATGGCGCAGGCGAAGAGCTCCATTTCCTTCGGATGCCCCGTCTCGTCGTTCACGATGCGGCGCACGGCGTAGTCGAAGAAATATTTGCTCTTCTCCTCCGTCAGAAAGTCGCGGAACTCGTAAGGCAGGTTGTAAAAAAGCTGCTGCTCGGTCATAGCGGGCAGGGTGATGACGCGGGTGTAGACCTCGCTCGCCGGCACGACCAGCGCGGCGTTTGTCAGCGGGATGCCGCTGCCCTTCGCCGCGTCGTGCAGGAAGTCCGCCATCGCGTCCATCGAGAGGATGCGCCCGCCGGACACCATCGCGTCGGGCAGCTCGACCTTTGCGGTCCTTTTCAGCTCGCGGCCCACAAAATAGGCCATTTTCACGCTGTTTTCACCGATGTCAAACCCAACGATCTTGTTCATGCTCATTCTCCTTTCAGCGGAGTGCTGCGAAACGCGCCTTATAAAAGGCTCAGATACCAACGGATAAACGGCTCGCCCGCGAGCGCCCAGATGCTCTGCTGGAGCTGCTCGATGCTGCTCGTGAGGCTCTCGCCGAAGTCGTACAGCGCCTTGCGGTCGACCAGAAAACCCGCCTGCTCCATGCGTGCCAGCACCGGGCACAGCGGCAGCTCAACGTCCGTGTAGAGCGGCAGCATGGCCTGAGCGTCCATTTTTTCGTGCAGCACCGGCTGCAGCGCCCAGACGCTCTGACATCCGGCAGACTTATTTCAGGTGGATATCAGATTATGAAAGAAATGG
>ERZ773108.4068-NODE-4068-length-10515-cov-6.032122_pt1 | contig 10515 bp, 10 predicted proteins | sample MGYA00580570_ERZ773108 | MGnify/ENA primary metagenome ERZ773108 (study PRJEB29015, sample SAMEA2737840) | human gut metagenome | biome: human gut; feature: human-associated habitat; material: faeces | place: China | collected 2012 ...
TGCTAAGCTCTACCCCAACTATTGACACAGAGCCTGTTTTTTTGCTATATACTCAGGCTCTTGTGCGGACGCGCCGAATATGGTAAAATCCGACTGTACAACGAACAAGCAAGGAGACAGATATGCTTTACTTCTCAAGCGATTATATGGAGGGCTGCCATCCGAATATTCTCCGGCGGCTCAGCAAAATAAACATGGACAAGAACCCCGGTTACGGCACGGATGCGATATGCGAGAGCGCGAAGAATAAGATACGCGCCGCCTGCGGCAAACCCGACGCGGAGGTATATTTCCTCATTGGCGGGACTCAGACGAACGCAGTAGTGATAAAGTCTATGCTGCGCTCTTATGAAGGCGTTGTCGCAGCGGCAACAGGGCATGTCGCGGTTCATGAGGCCGGTGCTATCGAAGCCGGTGGACACAAGGTACTGACGTTGCCGGAGCATAACGGCAAGCTCGACGCCGCGGAGGTCGAAGAATATATCGCGACCTTCTATAAGGACGCAAATCATGAGCACATGGTCAAGCCCGGCATGGTCTATATCTCGCACCCTACGGAGTACGGAACGCTCTACACAAAGGCGGAGCTTGAAGCGCTGCATAGCGTGTGCGCAAAGTATGATATCCCGCTGTTCCTTGACGGCGCGCGTCTCGGCTACGGCCTCGCTGCGACGGGTACGGACGTGACGCTTGAGACGATCGCAGACAACTGCGACGTGTTCTACATCGGCGGGACAAAGGTCGGCGCGATGTTCGGCGAAGCCGTCGTGTTCACCGGGAAAGCGCCCGAGGGCTTTTTCTCGATAATCAAGCAGAATGGTGCACTGCTGGCTAAGGGCTGGATGCTCGGCGTGCAGTTCGATGAGCTGTTCACGGACGGGCTGTACATGAAGTGCGGGAAGAACGCGATAGACTGCGCAGAGCGGCTCAAGGCGGGGCTTATCTCCAAGGGCTATAATATGTATCTGGATTCTCCGACGAACCAGCAGTTCATTGTCATAGAGACGGCGAAGCTCGAAGAGCTCGGCAAGCAGGTCGCCTACGGATTCATGGAGACCTACGACGCGGAGCATACAGTCATACGCTTTGCCACGAGCTGGGCAACGCGCATGGAGGATGTCGAGAAGCTGATAGAGCTGCTTTGATAATCGGATATGAAAATGGCACAGGCAAAATGCCTGTGCCATTTTTACGTTTATTGAAGATCAGCCCGCGCGGCTTGCGAGCCAGCCGGAATAGTCAGCGCCCTGCGAGGTGGCCTCGAACTCACCCGTGAGCTTACTGAGCACACGGTTATAGCCCTCAGAGCCCTCCTCATAAGGAGTCGGCTTATAGTCATTGTAGTTCTGCTCCTTTACCATTGCGGCGTCGATCTTGCTGCTGACGCAGCAGGGGATGACGTCCATACCGGTGCGGGACACGCTGCCGTCGTCATTGCGCGTCAGCTCGACCTGAACGATCGCCGTGTCCGGATCGCTCGGCATGGTGCTGCCGCCGAAAGTCCAGTTGCCCATACTGTAGAGGATCAGGCCGTCACCGTATTCCTCAATGGGCTGGAGGCAGTGGGTATGGCTGCCGTAGATGAGATCGGCGCCTGCGTCGATGCAGGCGTGGGCAAGATCGATCTGAGCCTGGTTCGGCTCGTAGTAAAGCTCCTGCCCCCAGTGGAAAGCACAGATTATATACTCCGCGCCGTCGTCAATAAGCTGCTGGATAGCGTTGAGCGCCTTGGTCTTGTTCGGTGCGAGATCCTTGCCGGAGCAGTAGATGCCGATGACAAGGCCGCTGTCGGTGGTGTAGAGCTGTGCCTGCCCCTCCTTGCCGAAGGGAATGCCGTAGGCTTCGAGAGTGTCATAGGTGCTGGTCTCACCGGCTTCATAGCAGTCCATAATGTGGTTGTTCGCTGTGGTGACAAAGTCAACGCCGCCGTCGATTATGATGTTGGCGTACTCAGTCGGCGCGATGAACGGGAAGTAGACCTGCGTGTAGTCGTAGGCAAGGTTTTTGTCGGAGAGGATGCACTCGAAGTTTGCAATGGTGAAATCATCATTCTCAAAATACTGGATGGTGTTCGAGAACGGATAGTAATAGTCGCCGTTTATGACCCCAGCATAGCCCGCGGGATGCTGGGCGTAGTTCGCGTTCGACCAAAGCGTGCAGTCGCCGATGACGGAGAGCGTGTAGGTCTCGGGCGTCGGGGTCGGTGTAGGAGTAGGTTCCGGTGTCGGCGACGGGGTTGGCGTGGGCGATGCGTCGAGCGGCGCGATTACAGGTGCGGCGCTCGCAGTCGGCATTTCGGGAGAATCGAGCCGGAGCTTTATGGTGATGGCAAGTATGCCGCACAGCAGCAGGAAGCAGATCAGCTTAAGTATCTTTTTCATTTCAAAACCTCGGAAAGAAGCGTATATATATGGACGCGCTCAGGGGAATTATGTTCCTAAAGCAGGTTTCTTATAACTGGTATCTTTTTCGCGATATAACTCACAGCAAAGCACAGAACGGCACACAGCGCTGAGACACCGAGCAAAGAGCCGATGGGCTGCTCAAGCCCGACAGCGACGCCGAGGCGCTCAAGCATGTTTAACATAAGCGGATGCAGCAGATAGACGCCGAGGGTACAGTCGGAGAGCCGGTGTATCAGCTTTGCATGTTTGAAAGCATGTCCCTTGAGAGAGAGGAAGAAGCAGAACATCGCGCTTGCCATGATGAAGTTCGGCAGGGAGAAATAGCTGAACAGCCAGCCGTCGGCATAGCCGCGGTAATTGGAGTACCAGATATTCCCGGCGGTCGTGAGCACGGCGGTCAGCAGAAAGACGAGCGGCGCGACCCAGAGCGTCCGCCTGCCGTACTCGCGCTGTCCTAAGTACCAGCCCCATATAATATAAAGCAGATACGGCAAATAGTCAAAGCCAAAATTCAACGTGAAGCGGTTGAGAATATACGCAGGGTCAGGCGTGAGGTTGCAGTTCTGCATGAGGAGCACAAGGAACAGGAACACGCCGAGAAGCCAGCGCGTGTCAAGCTTTGCACCGTGTATGGCTGCGTGCAGTATCGGGATGAAGAGGCAGCAGGTCACCATCGCGGCGATGAACCACATATGGTAGTGCCCGGCCATGACGGAATAGAAAAAGTCATAGGCGCTGCCGAAGCTGCCGGAGGCGACGCGGCTGCCGACGGCGTAGAGCGCCGACCACAAGAGGAACAGCCCCGCAAGGCGGAGAATGTGCCGCCTGAAAAAGTGCCCGAGCTCGAGCTTTTCGCGCGAGAGCATCAGGAGCCCCGTCAGCATGAAGAAGACGGGCACGCTGCCGCGCGCGGCGGTGCTTATAAAGCAGAGCGGAACAAAGGCGGGTTCATACAGCGGGCAGCTGTGATAGAGCGCAGAGCCGGCATGGATAATGATAACCATTATGCAGGCCGTTATTCTGCATAGATCGAGTTCATATCTTCTGGACATCGGGAGGGGTTTCCTTTCGCTCGATGAGGGATAGTTTTTCTTTACGGGAGAGGCGCTTGATGTGCCATTCGCGGCTGCGCGCGTCGTGCTCTCTCACGTATTCCTCGGAGTAGACAAGCACCACCGGCAGATGTGAGCGCGTGTATTTGCAGCCCCTACCGGACGCGTGCAGCGCGACACGGGCGTCGAGGTCGTTTGTCCAGCCGGTGTACAGCGAGCCGTCGCCGCAGCGGAGAATGTAGACCCAGTTCAACGCTGCACCTGCCGGATGTTCTTTTCAAACTTGCTGCGCGCGCCCATAAGCTCATGGCCGCAGCCGCAGCAGCGCAGCTTGAAGTCCGCGCCCGTGCGCAGCACCTGCCATTGCTTACTGCCGCAGGGGTGGGCTTTTTTCATTGTGAGGATATCGCCGACCTGAATGTCCATTACTTCTTGATCTCCTCCCAATAGCGCTTCGCGGCCTGTTCGGTCTTGTTGTCGCCGTAATCATAGTAGTGCGCTCCGCGCAGCTCATAGGGCAGATACTGCTGACGCACCCAGTGGCCGGGATAGCTGTGCGGGTACTTGTAGCCCTGCTCACGCTCGAAGCCTGCGCCGTCGGCGTGAACGTTCTGAAGCTCGCGCGGGATGCTGCCCGTGCGCCCGGCGCGGACGTCGGCAAGAGCAGCGTCAATGCCCATGCAGGCGGAGTTCGACTTCGGCGCGGTCGCAAGCAGGATGCAGGCCTCGGCCAATGGGAGCTTCGCCTCGGGCAGACCGAGCTGAAGCGCGGAGTCCACACAGGCCTTGACGATAGGCACAGCCAGCGGGTAGGCAAGGCCGATGTCCTCGCTTGCCGAGCAGAGGATGCGCCGGCAAGCGCCGACGAGGTCGCCGACCTCGAGGAGCCGCGCAAGGTAATGCAGCGCTGCATCCGGGTCAGAGCCGCGCAGCGATTTCATGAGAGCGGAGAGAATGTCATAATGGTCGTCACCGTCGCGGTCATAGCGCATGGCGCTGCGCTGAGTTATCGCGGCGGCGTCCTCGGCGGTGATGACGCTGCGCTCCCCCGCGGCGGAGAAGAGAAGCTCGACCGAGTTTATCGCCTTGCGCACGTCCCCGCCGCAGGCGGAGGAGATGCGTTCGGCAGCACCGTCCTGGAGCGTGAGCGGAGCCTCCCGCCGCGCGTTCATTATATCCACAGCGCGATAGACCGCCTGCTTCACATCCTCGGCGGAGACGGACTTGAACTCAAACACCGTCGATCGACTGAGAATAGCGTTGAACACGCAGAAATAGGGGTTCTCTGTTGTGGAGGCGATGAGCGTGATGCGCCCGTCCTCAATAAACTCTAGCAGCGACTGCTGCTGTTTTTTGTTGAAATACTGTATCTCATCGAGATAGAGCAGCACACCGCCGGGGGCGAGGAAGGTATCGAGCTCATCGATGATCTTTTTTATATCGGCAATGCCCGCGGTCGTCGCGTTGAGCTTGCGCAGCGAGCGGTTTGTGCGCTGGGCGATGATGCGCGCGACGGTGGTCTTGCCCGTCCCGGAGGGACCGTAGAATATCATGTTCGGTATCTGGCCGCTCTCGACGATGCGGCGGAGCATACCGTCTTTGCCTAAAATATGCTTCTGACCGACAACATCGTCAAGCGACGCAGGGCGGATCTCGTCCGCTAAGGGTTTATACATTCTGGGCAATCCGCCTTTCAACAGAGTTCTTTAATTATACCACCGACAACGGGAAATGTAAAACCGGATTTAGTATTAAATTATTGTGTACACTGCGCGGGATTATGGACAATTTTCGACGCATGGGGTATAATTAACATTCAAAAGCAAGCATTGTATAAAGGAAGGATCCGAAATGTCAAAAGGAAGAATCAAAGCTGTTTTGTTTATTATAGTTTTTCTGCTGGTCATTGCAGTTGCGGTAAATCTGCTTATGGACATGCAGAGCGAGAAAAAGGCCGAGGAGACGCCGACGAACGACCCCTATGCGAATACAGTCACGCCGAGCGTTGATATGCAGCCCGCTTTAGAGACTCCCCAGCCGACCCCGGCGATAGTGCCGTCCGTCGCGCCTACCGCGACGCCGACTCCCGCAGCGCCGGTGCCGACGGCCACGCCTACGCCTGTACCCACCGCAACCCCGGAACCTGTCCAGCCCATTATCCCGCAAGGCGAGGTCATCGGCTCGGGCAGCTTCACTTCTGATACCGGCACACCGCTGAACCTCCGCGCCGACTGGACGGCGACGGTGCTCGACTCTGAGCGTGTCGAGGTCACGGTGAATGTCTATCTCGTATCCTATCAGATCGAGGTGCGCGAGCTTTATAACGCCGTCAACGTCAGCGTCGGCGACCAGTACGCCTCAGCGGACTCCCCGGCGATAAAGTGGGAGAACAACACGCGCCTTGAGACCCTGCTTGCCTCCACGGTGCATACGCTGAGCCTGCCCTCCGGCAGCAGCGCCAGCTTCCCCCTCGCGGCGCAGTACCAGTTCGGCGGCACCTACAGCAAGGTGGAGCTGCCGGTCATCGAGTGCGGCGGCACGATAGAGCTCAGCAGATGAGAACACAGGAGCAGGTAAATGAGATAGTGCGTCTGCTGATGGAGGAATACCCTCTGGCGGACTGCACGCTCGATTGGAACAAAGCTTATGAGCTGCTGTTCTCGGTGCGCCTTGCGGCGCAGTGCACCGATGAGCGGGTGAATAAAATAACCCCGGCGCTGTTTGAGCGCTTCCCGACGCTCGAGGCCTTTGCCGAGGCGGACGTAGCGGAAGTTGAGGAGTATGTGCGCTCCTGCGGCTTCTATCATTCCAAGGCGCGGGACATCGTTGCCTGCGCGAATGTGCTGCTGGAGAAATACGGCGGGGAGCTGCCGCGCACGATGGAGGAGCTGACGGCTCTGCCCGGCGTCGGGCGCAAGACCGCGAACCTCATCCTCGGCGACGTGTTCAAGGTCCCCGGCTCCACGGTCGTGGACACGCACTGCATCCGCATTTCGAATCTCCTCGGCCTTGTGGATGACCTCAAGGATCCAGTGAAGATCGAGATGGAGCTGAGAAAGATACTGCCGCCCGAGCACTCCTCGGATTTCTGCCACTGTATAGTCCTGCACGGCAGGGCGGTGTGCATTGCGAGAAGGCCGGAGTGCGAAAGGTGCTGCGTCAGGCACCTGTGCCGGCACTATTCGGGTTGATAACTAATACATAGGGAGATAACAGAATGAAAGCAATAGTCAGCGTGTTCGCGAAGGACAGCAAGGGCATCACCGCATACGTCACCTCACTGCTTGCCCAGAAGGAGATAAACATACTCGATATCAGTCAGACTCTGATGCAGGAGTATTTCGCAATGATAATGCTTGTCGACCTTGCCGACTGCACCCTGCCCTTTGATGAGCTGATCCGCTTCCTCAAGGAGAAGGGCGAGGAGCGTGCGCTCGATATCCATATCCAGCGGCAGGACATCTTTGAAGCCATGCACAGGATCTGAGGTGTCCCATGAGCTATCTCTTCAACAGCAGTGAAATTCTGCAAACCATAGACATGATAAACCAGCAGCACCTCGATGTGCGCACGATCACCATGGGCATAAGCCTGCTTGACTGCGCGAGCGAGAGCATGGACGAGTGCTGCCGGAAGATCTACGACAAGATATGCCGCTGCGCGGGTAAGCTTGTCGAAACCGGCTGCGCCATCGAGCGGGAGCTGGGCATACCCATTGTCAATAAGCGCATCTCGGTAAGCCCGATATCGCTCGTTGCCGCTGCGTGCCGGGAGGAGGATTACACCCCCATAGCCCTGACGCTCGACCGCGCCGCGCACGAGACGGGCGTGAACTTCATCGGCGGCTTCTCGGCGCTTGCGCACAAGGGCTTTACGAAAAGCGACCTGCGTCTTATCAACTCCATCCCCGCCGCGCTCACGCAGACGGAGCTTGTCTGTTCGAGCGTGAACCTTGCCTCGACGCGCGCGGGCATAAACATGGACGCCGTCGCGCTCATGGGCAGGATAATAAAGCAGACCGCGGACATTGACCCGATGGGCTGTGCAAAGCTCGTCGTATTTTCTAACGCCGTTGAGGATAACCCATTTATGGCGGGGGCGTTCCACGGTGTCGGCGAACCGGAGACGGTCATCAACGTCGGTGTGTCCGGCCCCGGCGTCGTCGCCTACGCACTCAAGCAGTGCAAGGGCGAGAGCTTTGACGTCGTGGCGGAGACGATAAAAAAGACCGCCTTCAAGATAACGCGCATGGGCGAGCTTGTTGCGCAGGAGGCCTCGCGCCGTCTCGGTGTGCCCTTCGGCGTGGTCGACCTCTCCCTTGCTCCCACTCCCGCGATCGGCGACAGCGTTGCTGAGATACTGGAGATAATGGGGCTTGAAAAATGCGGCACGCACGGCACGACTGCTGCCCTCGCGCTCCTCAATGACGCGGTCAAAAAAGGCGGCGTCATGGCCTCGAGCCATGTCGGCGGCCTGTCCGGCGCATTTATCCCCGTGTCCGAGGACGCGGGCATGATCTCCGCCGTGGAGGACGGTATGCTCTGCATCGATAAGCTCGAAGCAATGACCTGCGTCTGCTCGGTCGGGCTCGACATGATCGCCGTCCCCGGCGACACGAGCGCCGATACCATCTCCGCTATCATTGCCGATGAGGCAGCTATCGGCATGGTCAACAACAAGACCACCGCCGTGCGCATCATCCCGGCAAAGGGCAAGACCGTCGGCGATACGGTAGACTTCGGCGGGCTTCTCGGCTCGGCGCCGATAATGCCGCTGCATGACGGCAGCGCCGCGGAGTTCATCGCCCGCGGCGGGCGCATCCCCGCCCCGCTGCACAGCCTGAAAAACTGAGCCGAGGTAAGAGAAACATGGAAAAGAGACTGATGCTCATAGTAAACCCCGCGGCGGGACGCGGCGGGTACAAGGTGAATTTTGCCGAAGCGCTGCATACGCTCGACCTCGGCGGCTACAGAACGACGCTGTTCTTCACCTCCGGGCGCGGGGAAGCGACGGAGTTTGCCGCGCGCCATGCCGGGAACTTCGATACCGTCGCCTGCATCGGCGGGGACGGTACCCTCAGCGAGGTTCTCGCCGGGCTCATGCAGCTCGACTCTCCGCCTCCTGTCGGGTATATGCCCATGGGCACGGCGAACGATGTCGCAACGACGCTCGGCCTGCCGAAGAACGACACGGTCGGCGCGGCGCGCAGGATAGTCCACGGCACGGCGCACCCCTTTGATGTCGGCGGCTTCGGGGATGATAAATACTTTGCCTATATCGCGGCTTTCGGCGCGTTTACCGAGGTGAGCTACGCCACCCCGCAGGATCAGAAAAAGCGGCTGGGTCATCTGGCCTATGTGCTCCAGGGCGCGCAGCAGCTCGGGAAGATAGAGAGCTATAAGACCCGCGTCGAGTATGACGGCGGCGTTGTGGAAGCGGATCTTCTCTACGGCAGCATGTCAAACTCCACCTCTGTCGCGGGCATAGTCCGTCTGCCGAGCGAGATGGTCTGCCTCGGCGATGGGATGAGTGAGCTTGTGCTGGTGAAGAACCCCGGCAGCGTCGCGGGCTTCGGCGAGATCGTCGAGAGTGTGCTGTCCCAGCGCTTTGACAGCGAAAACCTCCTCATTCTCCACACCCGTCAGGCGCGGTTCATCTTCGATAAGCCGGTGTCATGGACGCGCGACGGCGAGGCCGGCGGCGAATATCAGGACATCACGCTCAAAAATTATGAGTGCCCTGTGCAGATGATCTTCTGATTTTCCCGGAAAACGCAATTAAACCTTGCAATATCCGACCATAATATATATAATAATGCAGCACCGGTTTTTGCGGAAACCAGTGCTGCTTTTAAAAATATGCGTGCCCAAAGGCACAAAGAAAGGAAGAGCGCCAAATGAAACGTCAGAAAATTTCCGGCATCTTTGCCGATGCAGAAGCCCTCGGCGGCCAGAGCATGACAGTCTGCGGCTGGGTCAGGACCGTCCGCGACATGAAGAACTTCGGGTTTATCGAGCTTAATGACGGTAGCTGCTTCAAGTCGCTGCAAGTCGTATTTGAGAGGAGCTCCCTGAATAATTACGAAGAGATTGCAAAGCAGAACGTAGGCGCTGCCCTTATTGTCCACGGCACGCTTGTTCTCACCCCGGAGGCAAAGCAGCCCTTTGAGCTGAAAGCCGATGAGATCACCGTCGAGGGCGCGTCCACGCCGGACTATCCCCTCCAGAAGAAGCGCCACAGCGTGGAGTTCCTGCGCACTATCCAGCACCTCAGACCGCGCACCAATCTCTTCTCCGCCACTTTCCGCGTCCGCAGCGTCGCGGCGCAGGCAGTGCATGAGTTTTTCCAGCAGCGCGGCTTCGTGTACGTCAACACCCCCATTATCACCGGCTCCGACTGCGAGGGCGCGGGTGAGATGTTCCGCGTCACCACGCTCGATCTCAATAACCTCCCCCTCAAGGAGGACGGCACTGTTGACGACAGCAAGGACTTCTTCGGCAAGCCGACGAGCCTGACTGTTTCCGGCCAGCTCAATGCCGAGAACTTCGCCATGGCTTTCGGCGATGTCTATACCTTCGGCCCCACCTTCCGCGCCGAGGTCTCCTATACCCAGCGCCACGCCGCCGAGTTCTGGATGATCGAGCCGGAGATGGCCTTTGCCGACCTCAACGATTATATGGACACCGCCGAGGCGATGGTCAAGTATATCATCAACCGCACCATGGAGCGCTGCCCGCAGGAGATGGAGTTCTTCAACTCCTTTGTCGATAAGGGCCTGCTTGAGAGACTGCATAACGTCGTCAGCAACGACTTCGGCCGCGTGAGCTACACCGAGGCGGTCGAGATACTCAAGAACAGCGGCAGAAAGTTCGAGTACCCCGTCGAGTGGGGCATCGATCTTCAGACCGAGCATGAGCGCTACCTGACCGAGGAAGTGTTCAAAAAGCCCATCTTCGTCACCGATTACCCCAAGGACATCAAGGCTTTCTACATGCGCATGAACGACGACGGCAAGACCGTCGCCGCGGCGGACTGCCTTGTGCCGGGCATCGGCGAGA
>ERZ773108.4076-NODE-4076-length-10499-cov-5.078131_pt1 | contig 10499 bp, 5 predicted proteins | sample MGYA00580570_ERZ773108 | MGnify/ENA primary metagenome ERZ773108 (study PRJEB29015, sample SAMEA2737840) | human gut metagenome | biome: human gut; feature: human-associated habitat; material: faeces | place: China | collected 2012 ...
AAAAGGAATATCGTATGACAGCGGACGTACCCGAGCCGAATCAATCTCTCCTTTATTATACGTCACTGCAATTTCCACCTTTTCCGAAAAGTCAAAAGTAGCCATGGAAGCATGTTCCACATGGTGCTTCGTCTCACGCACCTCATCCACCTTCACCAAGTAAGTGGGCACAAGTACCCACTTACTTTTTCCTTCCGGACGGACTTTGACTGTAAAATCATTGTTCAGCCCTGCTCCTTTAGGAGCTTGCCACGATACTACCGTTCCCGCAGCAAATCCCCCTTGAAAGAAGCAGCACAGACAACACAAAAATAAATATCTAAGCAATAAACTTTTCATAAATCTTACCTTTAACGTGCATACATCAAAGTACCAAACCCAAGTGCATCGTATCCACCACTTGCTGTACCATAATTATCACCTCCACCTTCTGGAAATAATCTGTCACATCCAATTTTCGTGTACTGCGTCAAATCTGCTTCCAAATTTTTAATTTTCGAATAGTGATAGTAAGGCAATGCCATGATTGGACGGGTACCTCCACGTCCCCCTTCCCCCATTACACTCTGGGTCACCGGTGAAATACCACCCCACTGATTATTCTGCTGCCAGACATAAGTCATAAACGGCAAGTCACTCTTCATTGCATAATTATAAGCAGAAGCATATTCACAAGCCTTCAGGAAAAGATTATCTTTATAAGCAAAGAAATCATCTCCCTGACAATATGCTAATTGGCAAATGGTACCTAATAAACCTACACACATCAACGTATGTCCCTGATCACGTCCACTCTCCTGTAACTGAGCAAAATTTGTTCCGGGGAACTCATAATAAATGGCACGTGTAATACGCCCATTGGTTTCACCCACCTGAAAATGGGTTACAGCTTCATTGTAGATGTCCCGACGATCAGTAAGAATACCAATAGCCATCGTTGACGCAATATTACAAAGTCCCCAGTTAGCCCAATAATGCAAATCGTTTGTATCATGATGACGTTCCAGGAAATCCTTGTTGGCAGGATACCATACCGTTAACATCCAATCCTGATATTTTTTAAAATCCTCAGGAGCCCATCCCGGGAAACTTCTCAGAATCTCTCCTGCAATGGCAAATTCATGCCCATAAATACCCGCAGCCAGCGAAACGTTGGAATTACCTCCCAAAGCCTTGGTCGTGTTTGCCCAGGTGTTCAGCAGTTCCACAGCTTTTTCTGCATACACCTCTTTACCTTCTATCTTCCAGCGAAGTGCCAGCTGATAAGCCCTTGCTGCCGCACGGGCTGCATTCATATAGTTTTCCGCACCTTCGCCACGGATAATGGTTTCCACTGCCGTACAATTCATTGTAGTACTCTCCTGTGACAGTTTATTGTCTCGTAACAAGGCAAACCCTTCCTTCCAGGGAGTTTCTCCTGCATTTCCGCTAGGGTCTTCATCCAATTTCAGATTTACCCTGATTCGGTTGAAGTCATCTTCTGTGTGCAGGGCATATACTCCTTGTTCCGCATGTTTCATCGGTTCCGTTTCTGGTTTCAAGGCAATTTCCTCCAGCCCTTCCAGCACATCCGGTAACGGAATCTCATTCAGGTCTGTTTCTACATTCACATCCGGCAAATCAATGCCGTCACCACAGCCCGACAAAGTCAGGCTGATGGCAAATGCGGCTGTTATGTAATAAAATCTTTTCATAATCAATTCTCCAATCTATTATTCAATATGTTCTACCTTGATTTCTGAAATATACAAGTAACGAGTATCTCCGAGCATTGTAGCAAAACCAATAGTTACAGGTAAAGATTTATCCATTGTCATCTCAAATGAATGAGTAGCAACAACCGGATTAGGCTGATCTTTAATATTCATAACTCCTAACAGTTTATCTTGAGATATAAAATGACCAGGTTTAGGATCATCCGAAATTCCGGGGAAAGGTGTATCCTTACCTTCCATTACCGCAAACAATACTACATTACGATTTGTACCAGCATCTACATCAGCCACAGTTATCGAGAACCGATATTTACCTTTTGGCAGTGTAGTTGATTGGAATAAGGCTCCATTCCACGTATTATTTTTACCATTAAGAGCCATCCATACATTGCCATCTTTTTCCACATACGGATTTCCATAAAATATACTATTCGTATTCCAACCTTTCAATCCATTTCCTTCTATAGCAAACGGAGAGCTTGTATTTTCCAGTACATAGTTCGTAATATCACCAGTCTGTGCTGGCAATACTGTTACCTCGCATTCCGCCGGACGAACATTCTCACCAAAATTTAAAATTACTTTTACATCACCCGATAAATTGGCAGGAACCGTAAATGTAATTTCAGTATCAGACACAGACGGAGTTGAAGGAACTTGTTGGTTACCTATCATCACTGTTACAGGCAAAGCAGACAAGTTAGTACCTGTAATTTTCATCGTTTCACCGGCAAATACCGCTACATCACAATATTCAATAACTGGAGCTGCCTTTATTTCAAATTTATCATTTACCACAAATTCCACTCCCGCATCTATCAAAGAAAGTTTGACCTTACCAATTGAAGCGTTAGACGGAATTTCTACCTGCAAACTACCATCCTTATATTCAAGGATTTTTCCTTCTTTATCACCGAACATCACTTTCAACGCATCTACAGTAGCAGGCATATTTGTTCCCGACAAAGTAATCGGATTGGCCAAATAACCAGATTGAATATCTCCTGTAAAATCTTTAGGTTCTTCCACAACCTTAAACTTAAGCATCTGTTCCACGGTTTCGAATGCAGTAGAAAGTTTTACGTCATACGATTGTCCGATTGTCAAGTCACCAGGTACTTTCACTGTTATTTTTTCATTCTCACATGACAATACAGTTCCAGCTTTATCTCCAAACCAAACTTTCGTTTGTCCTTTGGTTGTTTCATCTCCCAAACCTTTTCCGGAAATAGTCACTTCACAACCTTTATAGCCCTGCTGTGGAGTTATTCCACTAACGGTGGCATGTTCCACCAGTCTGAACTCGTAGGGCGTATTGACAGACTGTGAACCGACTGTCAAGGTAAGTTTTCCGCTCACAGCGCCTTCGGGAACTTTCACTTTAAATTCTTCTTCCGACCAGGAGACGATTTCAGCCGATGTACCGGCAGCTCCCTTGAAAACTACCTTCACGTCTTCCTGACTGCCTCCCAGTTCACTTCCGGAGAAAGTTATCTCACTGCCTACAAATCCCCAGGCTTTCTGCTCACCTTCCGTTCCGAAAAGCGGCTTCATCTGTTCCACAGAAGGCTTGCCCATCACCCGGTACATCAGATTCGAGCTGACTTCCTGTCCCATGAAGCGGACAGAAACGCGTCCGGTAGTCGCCTCCTTCGGCACAAGTACCTTCACTTCCGTATCGGTGCAGGTAAGCACTTCCGCCTCATTTTCACCGATAAACACTTGAATAAAGTCTACGCCACCTCCAAAGTTAGCACCCGTCAGGGTAAACTGGTCGCCTGCAAAGCCATAATCGGGAGCAATTCTGCTCAATGTAACAGGCTGGCTTTCAGGATTCTGAAGCAATACCACTTCTGCTTCTTCATCATCACAAGACGAAACCAGAGGCATCAGAGGAAGCAAACACAATAAATAATATATCTTTTTCATGATAAGATTCTTTTAGCATCAATTCCTTTCAATCTTAATATCCGAGATTTTCACATTACTGCTTCCATTCATCATGGCCACAAACCCGATGGTGACAGCAGTGGTCTGTGTCAATGTTACCTCACACTGATAGTCGGCAGGGTCAGCGAATGAACCTATTGTCACATGTTTCCATCCGAGCACTTCTTCCGGCACCGGATTATAAGTCCATTGTTTGGCACCTTCCAGGTTCTGCTGCTCGTCATTCAAATCCGGAATGACTCCTTCCCCTTGTACCACCGTAAATACGGCACCATATCGTCCGCCGGAGTTCGTGTTCTCCACCACATGCACCGTAAATGTATACTTTCCCGGAGGCAAAGTTGCAAGCTGGTAAAGTTTGGCATTTTCCTTCTTGCCTTGTCCCCATCCGGACTGTATAGCCAGCAGTCCCTCCGGATAGGCTTCCGGATACTGGAGCGAAGAGCCAAAACCGTCTGAAGTCAGCCAATAAAGGGCTGTACCCCATTCACTGTCGCTCACGTCTCCGCGCAGGAACGGCTGCTTGTAGTTCTTCAGGAAAAGAGCCGTCACATCGCCGGTAGCCGCCGGATTAATCAAGGCGGAACCTTCCACTTCATAACCGCCTACATTAATAACCACCGTACCCGATTCATCGTAATCAGCTGGAAGCTTGAATTTAATTTCTTCATTCGTCACAGCCACCACATTGGCCTGCACATCCTTTTGCAGACCTTTGATTACCACACTCACATTTTCTACTACATCTCCAAAATTATTACCCGTAATCACAACTTCATCATTTGCAGTAGCAAATAAATCACCTGCGCTATTCAATGACTTAATAGAAGAGATTACCGGAGTCGGTATTACAGTGTAAGTATCCGACGACTCCACAGTGTGATTCCACACCTTTAATCCGATTTTCCCGGTCTGTGCCCCATCTGGCAGCTCCACAATAATACGCCCGTCCGTACATGAAAATATTTTCTGGGCTTCCATCCCACCAAAAGTCACTTTTACAGCTTCAATCTGATCACCAAAATCTTTACCTAAAATAGCCACCTGGGAACCTACATATCCGGACGCCGGATAGATGCCGGTTATTTCCGGTACAGGATAAGTATACTCCTTAAAATTAGCATCCTTTTCGCAAGCAAGACAAAGCAGGGAAAGAGCCATTGACATCCATAATCTCAGACTATATTTTGCAATATGTTTCATACTTCTTTTCTATTAGTGATATTATCAATAACCCGGATTCTGAACCAAATTCGGATTCAAGTCAATCTGGCGCTGCGGAATCGGCCAGAGATAATCACTCTTTGACACCTGAATATCCGACTTGCCAGCCAGCACAATTGCCGTATGCATACCTGTTCCGGTTTCCACCTTTTCTGTTCCCCAAATATACACATTCGGCGTGTATTCGGAAAGAATGGCATTTCCTGCATTATCCACAAAGTCAGTGGGATAACCAGCCTCTCCTACGACCATACCACAGCGAGACTCATTCAACTCTTCTTCCAGCTTACCCCAGCGTTTCAAATCGTCGTATCTGAAACCCTCCATGTACAACTCTACCGTACGTTCGCGACGAATTTCCGTCAACATGTCCAAGCCATTCTCTGTAACCAGTTCATTTGTCAATGAAGCTACCCCGGCACGTCCACGCAACTTATTAATGGATTTATTCAATTGTTCGTTGGTTATTTCACCATACCGTTCATACACAGCTTCTGCATAATTCAAATATACCTCAGCCAAACGAAGTACCGGATAATTGGAATATTCATCCTTGTTGGTCGTATTACGTCCATACAAAGTAAACTTATAAGGTATATATCCAGCATTTCCACCTGTCAGTTTAGTATTGGCATCTGGAGTTCCTATATATGACTTCAAACGGTAATCACGGTTTTTGAATTCATCTCCACGTTTTTGATAACCTTGAAACTTGGGAGATTTATCAATGGGCAAACCATCTGTACATACAAACATATCGATTAACTTACGACTCGGTGTAAGTTTCCAAAGTGTCTGCGTCAAATCAATACTAGCCGGACGTGTTTTTTGGTCATACACTGAATAAAGAATAAACTCCTTGTTCGTATCTTTCCCCTTTCCTGCAGGATTGCTTCCTTCATTTTCAATACAGAACAAATAACGGTTACTCATATTTTGCATGGCAGCTACACTATTGTAATTCCACAAACTATATACAGGATCGGCCATTACCTCATCACACAGCGCAATAGCCTCTTCCAAAAATGCATTGACCTGATCAGACTGTGGACCTGCAGAACCTTCAAAATCAGTGCTTGTTCCATTATATTTACGCCAGGTAGCTTCATACAGCAACACCCTTGCCTTGAAAGCTTCAGCTCCTCCCTTGCTGATGCGTCCCTTGTCTTCCGAAGGGATATTCTGTTCGTTCGGCAGATATTCAATGGCTTTGTCCAAATCGGACAATATCAGGTCTACCACCTCATAGCGGCTGTTGCGCGAAGCCCTCAATTCAGGAGAATCCACATCCAACACCGTCTGCACAATGGGCACACCGCCAAAGAACTTCAACAGGTAAAAATAAGAATAGGCACGGAAAAAATACCCTTCACCCAGTGACTGAGCCAAATCGTTCCGGTCGCCTCCATAGCTTTCCGCCTTCTGGAACAGCATATTCACCGCACGGATATTGGCATAACAGTTGTCCCATCGGCTGTCGTTCGAACCTACCACAATCTTTCCGAAGCCCACGTCCTGACTGTTCGAAAAATAGGTAGACAGGTCGGACGAGCAGTCCATGTGGTCAAAAATAGATCCGTAACGGCTCTGCCAGCCCAGCAACTGTCCGTAAAGCCCGGTCGCATACTCGCGGAAATGTTCCGGAGTCTGGAAATACACCACATCCGTCTTCGTGTCCAGCGGTTCCAGGTCGAGAAACGTGTCTGCACAGGAAGAGAATCCCCAGATACAAGCACAGGCTGCTATATATGTCAATTTTTTCATAACTTGCTTTTATAAATTAACTGTTTACTGATACATCAAAAACCGATATTCACACCGAATGACCAGGTACGGCTAAACGGATAGCCGTTGTTGTTCGAGGTTTCTCCCATTTCCGGGTCAAAGCCGTCGGCAATGCTCGTTGCCTCCCAGAGGTCATTGCCTGAGAAATAGATACGCACCTTCTCCAGCCTGGCTTTCCGTGTCCATGTCTGCGGCAGCGTATATCCCACAATCAGGGACTTCAAACGGATGTAGCGGTTGTTCTGGAGCATAAAGTCATTGTTTTCATAATTCCAGTGCGCACGGTTCTGGTGGGTAGTCAGACGAGGATATTTGGCATTCGGGTTGTCTTCCGTCCATGTCTGCCCCAGGAACATCGGGTTCTGGTTGGTGTACTGCGCATAGAAAGGATAAGCCATCCAGCCCGTACGCATGATGTACTGCTTTCCTACTCCCTGGAACATGGCACTCACGTCGATGCCCTTCCAGTTGATTCCGGCATTGATACCGAACACGTAATGCGGATTGGCGTCTCCCACAAACTGCAAGTCACTGTTCTGGTTCCCGTCGGCCGTAATCTTGTAGTCACCGTTCAAGTCCAGACGCTTGGTGTCACCCGGACGAAGCGCATCAGCCGTTCCCTGGGCGATGTTCGCCAGTGCGGAGCCACCGTCGTTATACAACGCGTAGTAACGGTCCACTTCTGCCTGATCCTTGAAGAATCCGTCCGTACGGAACAGGAAGAAGGAGTTGAGCGGGTATCCGTTTACAGCCGTGTTCTTTCCCGCACCATAAGAGTCGGCTCCCTCCAGTTCCTTCAGCAAGCTTTTCGTATCGCTCACGTTGAAGTTCACGTAATAGGAGAAATCCTTCCAGCTGTCACGCCATCCCAGGGTAAGCTCCCATCCTTTCACACTCAGGTGTCCGCTGTTTGTCTTCGGCGGAGTACCGCCCAGCAGGGAAGGATAAGTAACCTGCGACAACATGCCGTTATTGTCCTTCCAGAAATATTCAAAAGTAGTAGTCAACCGGTTATCCAGGAAGTTCAAATCCACACCGATATTTTTCTGGGTCACACGTTCCCACGTACGGTCGTAACTTACCAGACCGCTGAAGCTGCTGGACACCTGCGTGGCAGCCGGCAAACCTAAAGTGGTGGAACCCATCCCTACCAGAGACACATAGTCAAAATCTCCCAGTCCGGCGTCGTTACCCGAGGTACTGATATTGAAGCGCACCTTACCAAAACTCATCACCGGAGAGAGGAATTCCATAAACTTTTCTTTTGTAAAGGCCCATCCCAAAGACATGGAACCGAAGTTCTGGAACTTATGCCCTTTGGCAAATTTGGAGTTACCATCACGACGGCCCATCAATTCCAGCAAATATTTTTCATTATAGTCGTAGTTTACACGCGCAATGTAAGAGTAAGTACCATTCTGTGTCTTACCTCCGCTATTACCTTGCTGACCGCTTGCCAGATTCAAGTCATATACACCGGAATCTTCAAAATCCTCACGCGCCGCAGCCATCTTCTTTGAAGCCCATTTTTCCGCATTGATACCAAACATGGCCGATACATTATGTACTTTGGCAAACGTATTCTTATAACGCAGAATAGCTGAATAATACTGATAAAGCATGTTATTTGCTTCCATCAGATAACCTGGATTATTTTCAGCCTTGATGTTCAACGGATTTTCCGGATAAATTAACACAGGAATAGTAGAGTTGACGACTTCACGTGCCGGATTTCCAAACCAGTCGTATGTCTGTACAGGAGTCACCCAGCGGTCACGACGATACTCTTCATTCTGGAAAGAAGCCATACCCTCGAAACTGATACCTTTCCAAATATCCACAATCGCCTTCAAGTCTACGCGAGTAGTCAAGTTCGCCTTGTTGTCACGTCCGCCGTCCGAAGTAGCGGCCGCAGGCTGGCGGTCGCCCACCTGCCCGTAGTTGGCATACCACTGTCCGTACGGGTTCTTGGCAGGGAACAACGGAGGTTCGTTGCCATACAATGTATTGTCCAGACCGCACGAAGGAGAAGAGGTGTCGGTCTTAATCATGCTGGCGGAAGTTTCCAGCTTGAACCAGTCTGTCAGCTTGATGCCGTAGTTCAGACGAAGGTTCAGCTGTTTCTGTCCGTCGTATGCGGTGGCCAGGTTACCCTGGTTGTCGGCATACATGGCCGAGATACGGTAATCAGTCTTCTCCGTGGCACCGGACACACTCAGGTTGTGCTGGTAAGAGAAACGGGTGGCAAACATTTCTTCCAGACGGTTGGCGTTGCCAAGGAAAATCTTGTCACCCCACTCCTGATGGTTGATGACATAGATACCTTCGTAGCCCGACTGCATCTTGAGCAGATTCTCCTCGTTCAGCCATCCCCACCAGTTCTTGATGGTTTCCTCCTTGTTGGCTTCCAGCCACATGGTGGCATACTGCTGCATATTGGGAGAGAAAGAGGTGACACCCAGCGTGGAGAAGCGCATGTTGAAGTCGTAGTTCACGTTTACCTTTCCCTTTCCTTTCTTGGTGGTGACCAGGATGACACCGTTGGCCGCCTTCGCACCGTAGATGGAAGCGGCACCGTCTTTCAGCACACTGATGGTTTCAATATCATCCGAGTTCATGTTCTGGAAAGAAGAGGCATTTACAGCCGGCACTCCGTCGATGACAATCAGCGGTGAACCGCCGTTGACTGACGTAGCACCACGAATCTGGAAGTTCAATCCTTCATTACCCGGACGTGAAGAAGAACGGGTCACCGTCAGACCCGGTGTCTGCCCCTGCAAGGCCAGACCGACGTTGGTCACCGCCCGGCTTTCGAGCACCTTGCTGTCCACCTGGTCAATGGCACCGGTCAGCGTGGTCTTCTTCTGCACGCCGTAACCTACCACCACCACTTCGTCCAGCACTTCGGTGTCTTCTTTCAAGGTAATCTGTGCCAGTTTCTGTGTATCGGAAGCCGGCAGTTCCACCGTCTTATACCCTATATAGGAAATCACCACCACGGCATCGGGTGAAGACACTTTCAATGTAAAATTACCGTCAATGTCGGTAATCACCCCGTTGGAAGTCCCCTTTTCGAGCACACTGGCCCCGATGACCGGCATTCCCGTAGGGTCCATAATCTGTCCCTTCACTGTCACTGTCTGCATCACAGCCTGCGCATGAAGTGCTTCCGCATGGGTTTGTATGTTTCCTCCACACAAAAGCGCCGAGACCATTACGGCTGAATAGAGCACTCTTTTGGGTGAAAAAAATAAAGATTCATTTCTCATACGTGAATTATAAATAATATGTTTCAATTTGGTATAAAGGGCGGAAGACCGCCCTTGTTTTAACCTTTAAACCTAAATATTAGAACGAAAGAACTGGACGTGCATATGATTTCACCTGATTCCAACCTTGAGTTTTATTCCGTGTCAATAATTTAATTTGCCCATCTCTTTTCCATTCAATGGCCCAAACATTTGAATTATCATGTTCTGTTGTAGTCCACCAGCGTTGGAAAGTCTCAGAATCCCCATCATTATCCCAAAACACTCCTTTTACCTTAACTATGGCATTTTCAATATTTGATAACGCTTTTGATTTTCCTTCGCGATATTGTGCATCGACACTTTCTAAATTATCAACTGTAAATTCATATTTTCCCAATCCCTTCATTAAAGAGACTAATTGACCAGTACTAGGCAAGTACCATCCACTAGAAGTCTGAGGAGCTTTATAATCAGGATACGAATCTTCTGTTCCATAAACTTTAACACGCGACATTGCTCCTTTTGTAAAATAAGCACTCATTTTATAACCATCCATTTTACTCATAAGAAAATT